>Ga0126307_10000017_pt1 | contig 96744 bp, 91 predicted proteins | sample Plot28_FD_89955 | JGI IMG/M metagenome (GOLD analysis project Ga0126307, IMG submission 89955) | Serpentine soil microbial communities from UC McLaughlin Reserve, CA, USA - Plot28 | ecosystem: Environmental > Terrestrial > Soil > Grasslands | place: USA: UC McLaughlin Reserve, Lake County... | reverse complement strand
GTGGCCGCGCTGGCCGTGCTGGTGCGGACCCGGCTCAACCCGAGCTGGCTCGTGCTCGCGGGCGCGTTGGCCGGTCTGGCCCGGGCCGCCGTGCGCTGACCGCCGGGCCCGCGTCAGGCGGGTCGCCCCGTGCGGGTTCAGGTACGGCTCGGGCGCCTGCCGGCGCCCTCCTGCTCGGGGACGTCGCGAAAGAGGGCGAGGAGCAGGACGTCGTAGGTGGCCTTGCCGACCCCGGCGATGAGCAGCGGCCAGCCGGTCGAGGAGCGGGCGAGAAGGGCGCCGGCGAGCAGCGGCGTGGTCGCCGCGGCCAGGCTCCGAGGCACGTTCGTCACGCTGGCCGCCGCGGCCCGCTCGTCAGGCGGCACGACAGCCATCACGAACGACTGGCGGGCGGGCACGTCCATCTGGGACAACAGGGCGCGCCCGAGCAGCAGCCCCACCGCCAGGCCCGGCGCCGGGGCGAACGCCGCGAGGGCGAGCAGGACGTTGGCGGGCAGGTGCGTGAACACCATCGTGCGGATGAGCCCGATGCGGGCGGCCAGCGGTCCGGCGAAGAGCTGCGATGCCCCGCTCAGCAGGCTGGCGGCGAAGAACACGGCGCCGGTCGTGGCCGTCGACAGATCGAAGCGCAGGTGGAGCCACAGCACGAGTAGTGACTGCACGACGAGCCCGCCGGCCGCCGCGTCGAGGCTGAACAGGGCGGCCAGCTCGAGCACCGTGCGCCGCGAGCGCCCGAGGGCCGGGCGCCGCCGGGGCGCGGGCTCGGCGTCCGCCGAAGCAGCGGCGTCGGAGGCGACGGGGCGGGACGCCCGGGCCGCGGCGGGGGCCGCGGCGGCCACCGGGGCCGCGGCTGCCTTGGAGGTGGGGGCGGTCGGGGCGGAGGCCGGGGTTGGGGCGGAGGCCGGGGTTCGGGCGGAGGCCGGGGTTGGGGCGGCGGCCGGGGCCGGGGCGGAGGCCGGGGCAGGGGCGGCGGCCCGGACCTCGGCGGCGGGGCCGGTCGGCAGGCGGCGGTAGAGCAGGGCGACCACCCCGGCGATCGCCGCGTAGAGCACGAAGCCGAGCCGCTGCGCGGTCGTGACCTGCCAGCCGGTGGCCTCCGCCAGCCGCTCCGGCAGCCCGGAGGCCAGGGCGCCCACGGCCCCGGCCACCGACCCGGCCAGGTTGTAACGGGCGTACACCCGGGGCCGGAGGGCTCCGGCGACGTGGTCCGCCAGGTGCGCCTGCTCGGTGGGCAGGAACACGCTGACGTCCCCCGCGGACGGGTTCAGCGTGCCGGCCACGGCCACGACCAGGACGACCCCGAACGCAGTGGTGGCGGCGAAGCCGAGCCCGGTGGCCGCCATGAGCGCCGACGCTGCGAGCAGCAGCGTGCGCAGCGGCCGCCCGTGGCCAACGAGGCCCACGCCGAGCGTGAGGACCGCCGAGCCGATCAGCGTGCCGGTGACGACCGCCCCGATCCGGAGCGGCGAGAACCCGAGACCCGACAGGTAGCCCGCAAGCAGCACCGATACGAAGCCGTCGGCGAAGCCCCGCAGCGCCCGGGCGGCGACGATCAGCCGCACGGTGGCGTCGCGCCCGGCCGGCCCGGGCGGCCCCGGCGCACCGGAGGGCCCCGGCGCCCCCGGCGACGCGGGGGGCCCGGACGGTCCAGGCGGTCCGGAGGGCGCGGGTCGATCGGGCCCCGTCAGGCGCGCTCCCCGGCGGCCCGGGGCCGGTAGATGGCGGTGTGGTCGACGCGCGCGGCCACGGCCCCGTCGGCGAGCAGGGCGACGTCGAGCTCGACGAAGCGGTGGCCCTTGCGCTCCCACTCGCGGACGACCGTCGCGCGGGCCGCCACGAGCGCCCCGTCCTCGACGACGGCGTGGTGAGTGGTCGCCGAACCGACGTGGATCCACGGCCCCAGCACGACGTTGCGGGACAGCACGTAGTTCGCGTCGCGCAGCAGCCAGCCCGGGTGCGCCACCCGCCGCTCGCCGAAGAGCGGGAGCGTCTCGCCCATGTCGGCCAGGTACGCGCCGGCCTCCTCCGCGTGGAAACCGTGGGGCGGGAGGGCGAGCGCCGTGCCCGGCGCCAGCGAGTCGGGCGATGCCGGAGGAGGGTCGTCCGCCGGGGCGACGTCGGCCCACTCGCCGGCCGCCGGGGCCGGGGCCGCGGCGCCGGGCGGCGGCAGGTGGGCCTCGCCGGTGGCGCACAGGGTCCCACCTCCCTCGGCGGCGCCCGGCCCGGTGCGCAGCTCGAGCGCCAGGCCCTCCCCCGCCGGTCGAGCGGTCACCACCACGTCGTCTCCCTCGTAGACCGGTGCCGGGAAACGGGCCTCCAGCGTGCCCCGGGCCAGCCACTCGACGCCCCACGTGGCCGTGGGCAGGTGGGCCAGCGCGGCGTACACGTCGACTCCGGGGACGAGCCCGCCGGCGAAGCCGTAGCGCCGGGCCACGGCGTCGTCGTGGATCTTGTTGGCCGACGTCGTCGCCGTGTTCCGCGCGACGAGACGGTGCTGCTGGGGCGCTCCCACCCCGGCCAACGTAGGCGGCCCGCCGGTCCGGGTAGCCCATTCGTCGGGATCGACGCCCGCTTCGGAGGATTGGCCAAGACCACGCGGGTACGCAGGACGGGCCGGGGTAGCGCCGTCTCAGGTGTGGGGCGGGCACGAAGCTGGAGGTGCAGGGATGGACCGGCGCGACGATCGCGTGGGCGTTGTGGTCATCACACGGGACCGGCGTGACGAGCTGGTGCGTACCCTGGCCCGCCTCACGGCCCTGCCCGAGCGGCCGGCGGTCGTCGTGGTGGACAACGCCTCGTCCGACGGGACGGCGGCGGCCGTGCGCGCCGTCGCCCGCCGTGCCCGGCAGGTCGGGTTGATCCAGCTGCACGCCAACCGGGGCGCCACCGCCCGCAACGTGGGCGTCGCCGCGATCGGCCGGCCCTACGTGGCGTTCTGCGACGACGACACGTGGTGGGACCCGGGGGCGCTGCGCCAGGCCGCCGACGTCCTCGATGCCCACTCCGACGTCGCGGTGGTCACGGGCCACATCGTGGTCGAGCCCGGCGGCCGCGAGGACCCGATCTGCGTCGAGCTGCGCGAGTCGCCGCTCCCCACACCGTGCGGAGCGCCCGGGCCGTCACTGCTCAGCTTCCTCGCCGGCGCCTCGATGGTGCGCCGGGAGGCGTTCCTGGACGTCGGCGGGTTCGACCACCGGTTCTTCATCGGCGGCGAGGAGCAGTTGCTGGCCTGCGACCTGGCCGCCGCGGGGTGGCGCCTCGTGCACGTGCCGCGGGCGGTCGTGCACCACCAGCCGTCGCGGGCCCGGGACGCCCACCTGCGCCGGCGCCAGGGCATCCGCAACACGCTCTGGTTCTGGTGGCTGCGCCGACCGGTCGGTCCGGCGCTGTGGCGCACCGCCCACCTGCTGCGGACCGCGCCCCACGACCGGGTGACGCTCGCCGCAGTCGGCGACGCTCTGGCGGGCGCATCGTGGGTGCGGCGCGACCGCCGGGTGGTGCCCAGTCACGTCGAGGCGGGGCTGCGGCTGCTCGACGGCCCGCAGACCCGGTCGCGCGCCCGACGCTACGTGTCGTAGCCCGCGGGCCGAACGGGCGCGGTCCTACTGGCGGCCGCCGTGGGGCCGGCGGGACTCGTCGAGGCCTCGCTGGACCCCGGCGGTGAAGCGGGAGAGGAACCCGTAGACGTCGCCGGCCGCGCTGTCCGGGCTCATCCTGGTGGGCCAGCCCGCATCAGGACGGCCCGGACCAGCCGGACCGCCCGGGCCGCTGCTCCGGCCACCGGCCGCACCGGCGGCGAGGTGAGCGGAGGCGGCACCGCCCGGGGCCCCGCCGCCGGACGCGCCGGCGGGTGACCGCCCGCCCGCCGGATCCGATGCCCAGGCCGTGCCCGGCGATCGCCGGTCGGCCGGGCCGGACGCCCATGCGGTGCCTCCGCCTGCGGCGCCCGTGCGATCGCCGACGGGACGGGCCGGGGATGCATTCCAGGAACCGGTGGCGTCGCCCAACGGTCCCGAGGCGCCGCCGAGGACGGCGGCCCCACGCTCGACAGCAGACGTCGAGCGGCTCGCCGCATCGCCCCGATGGATGGGAGCGGGCGCCGTGGCCGGCAGCTGGGCGCCGCGGACGCGGCGGGCCAGCCCGTTCGCCGTGTGCCCCGCGGCGCCGGGATCGGACGACCCCACGTCCAGGGGCGTGGCCGGCCGGGCCGGCACCAGGTCGGCGAGGTGGGACCACAGCGAGTCGGCGGGTGGCATCGTCCCCGCGAAGCCCGGTCCGCCGGCCGCCGGACCGCCTCGCAGCGGACCGGCTCCCGTCCCGGTGACCCGGCTGACCTGCCCGGCCGGCGTCGTCGGCCCCGATTGCCTCGGGATCCCGAGCGGCCCCGACCCCGGTGCGCCGCCGAGCGCCCCGGTCTGCGCGACGCGGGCGGGGGATCCCGTGCCGAGGCGGGGCCCCGATCCCGGGTCGGTGTCCGGCGGACGCGACCACGGGGCGGCACCGGCGGGTGCAGTCGGCGGCCGGCCGGCGAAGGGACCGTCACCGGGGCCGAGGGCGCCGGCGGCGACAGGTCCGCTATCCAGGGCAGCGGACCGGTTGGAGCCCGGATCCGAACCGAAGGCGGCGACCGATCCGGCCGCGGCACCGAGGGCCGGAGCCTGCCCCGCGCCGGCACCGAGGGCGGCGGGCGAGGGGCCGGCGGTGCCCGAGCCGGCGCCAGCGCCGGCGCGGACGGCGGTGACGACGATGGGCGGCGGACCGCCGGGGCCGGAGGCCCACGCGGCGGCGGGGACGACGGCAGGAGCACCGGAGGAGTCGATGGGCGCGCCGGCGAGCAGGCCCGGGGGCAGCTGGACGGTCGCGGTGACACCGTGACCGGGCGAGCCCTGGAGGTGCAGGCGAATGCCGTGCCGCGCCGCCAGGTTCCCGGCCACGTAGTGGCCCAGGTACTTCGACGGCGCCACCGTGAAGCTCTCGGCCCCCTCCAGGCGCCGGTTGGCCTGCGCCAGCTCGGAGGGCGACATGCCGAACCCCGAGTCGACGATGGCCAGGGTGTAGCTGCCTTCCCGGTCCCAACGACCCTGCACGTCGATCGACTCCTCGGGCGGCGAGAACGTGATGGCGTTCTCCAGCAACTCGGCCACGAGGTGGGCGAGATCCGTGGCGACGGCCCCGGTGACGAGGGCCGGTTGCACGTCGCGCACCGAGGTCCGCTGGTAGCTCTCGACCTCGCCGAGGGCCGCCCGGAGGACGTCGACGATCGCCACCGGCGCCGCCCACCGGCGGGCCGGCTCGACGCCGGCCAGGACGAGCAGCGACTCGGCGTTGCGGCGCATGCGCGTCGCCAGGTGGTCGAGCCGGAACAGGCTGGCCAACGTCCCCGGGTCGGCCTCGTGGGCCTCGAGCTCGGTGATGAAGTCGAGCTGGCGGCTCAGGAGGTTCTGGTTGCGGCGCCCCAGGCTGAGGAACGAGTCCGCGATGTTGCGCCGAAGGACCGCCTGCTCGACGGCGAGGTCGAGGGCCGAGCTCTGCACGGTGTTGAGGGCCTCCGCCACGTCCGCGACCTCGTCGCGGGTCGTCACCGCGACGGGGGCGATCTCGGGCACGGTCACGTCGTCGCCGAGCGGCGTGTCGAGGATCTCGAGGACGGCGCCGGGCAGGCCCTCCTCCGCCATGTCGCGCGCCTGGCGGGTCAGCGAGCGCAGCGGCCGGGTGATCGAGCGCGACACGAGCCAGGTGAGCGTGGCCGCCGTCAGAACCACGCCAAGGGCCAGGACGGCATACCAGATCCGGCGGGCCTCGGCGGCGTCGTTGAGGGCGTCGGCGCGAGAGTTGATCTCGGCGTGGATGGCTTCCTGGTAGGGCAGGTAGCCCTCGTCGCGCGGGGCGTTGACAGCCCCGAGCATCGTCGGCAGGTCGACGTGGGAGCTCGCGAGCGCCCGGTCGACCTCGGTGGTGACGGCGTCGTGCAGTTCCCGAGGGAACGCCTCGTCCGCGATGGCGGCCCAGCGCCCCGACGCGGAGAGCAGGGTCTCGACGTGGTCCTCGTACTCGACCTGCAGCGTCGAGACCTCGGCGATCTCGGCGGGCTGGTCGAGGCCACCCTCGGTCAGCAGCCCGAGCGTGATCGTCTGGCGGAGCATGAGCGCCAGGAGCTCGAGCGCCCGCGCCGACGCGTCGGCCAGCTCGGTGCCCTGCCGCAGGTCGGTGTCGGCGTCGACCTCGAGCGTGACGCGTGTGGTGGCGTCGAAGAACGGGTTGATCAGTTCGGTGTAGCCGTCGAAGATCTCGCCCGCGAAGGCGACGCTGGCGGCCTCGGGCCGGCGCGGCCCGGCGAACGCGTCGATGTCGGCGCGCAGGTCCTCGAGAGCGTCGAGGCCGCCGAGCGCGGGCTCGAACGCGCCGGCCACCAGGTCGTCGGCGGAACCCAGCTCGTCGCGGAACGCCTCGATCGCCTCGTCGGTCCGACGGCGGGTCTCGTCGTAGCCCGTCACCATGGCGCCGATCTGGTCCTCGGACCCGATCAGCTCGACGGCAGGCCAGGTCCGCTCGTTCTGCAACGACGAGATGAGACCCGAGGGGCCGATCGTCGAGCGCGCCAGGTCTGTCTGACGGCGCACCTCTCGCACCTCGCCGGCCGTCTGGGAGACCTCGACGACGCTGACCGCGGCCAGGGCGGCGAGGGGGAGGGCCAGGGCGCTGGCGAGCTTCAGACGGATGGGTATGCGGCGCACGTCGCCCCTCCGTTGCGTGTGCCTGTCCGCCGGCGCGACCACCGGCAACCACGGCGCCCCCGGCACCGCGGGACAGACCCCGGCCGCACCTCCCCCGACGCTCGCCACGCAACCTGACGGTGCGTCAGTGCCCTTCTACGCTCCGTCGGCGTCTCTGGTCAAGTCACATTGCCCATCGACGGCCCCGAGCGAGCGCTGACCACCCACGTCGGCGCGGAGACCACGCTGTGCAACGTGATGGAAACGGCTGTCACCTCATCGTAAGATCCCGCCTGGACGGGATTCGACATCACGGGCTGGCAGGTGACTGGGGACGCTGGCGCCCTCGGCGCGCGGCCGGCGGCCAACGTTGGCAACTGGGGGAATCCTGCATGACCGACCGTTCCGTCGACGAACGACGTCCCTCGGGCGAACCACCGCCAAACGGGCCACCTCCACCACCGCCCCCCTTCCGCCCCACCCGGCTGGCCGCCCGCTCGCGGCCCACCTCGCGCGCCCTGACATCCCCGGCGCCCGTGGGCCCACCGGCCACCGCCGTGGGCTCACCGCGCGTCGCCGTAGGCCCACCGGCCGTCGCGGTGCGCCCACCGCCCGCCGGCGGCCCGGCCGAGCCGGCTGATCCGGATCCCTACCGCCTGCGCCGGCGGGCGCTCGTGGGCGGGCTGGCCGGCACCGGCCTGGCGGCCGCCGTGCTGCTCAAGCTGCGCGGTGGGTCGTCGACCGACGTGGTCACGCCCCCGCCGCCCGACCCGGTCGAGCGCGCCGCAGCCGTCCGGGCCAGGGACGCCGGCGGCTTCGCCAGCCGCGACGAGAGCTTCGCCCGCTCGGTCGGCGAGCCGGCCACGCCCCCACCGTCGGCTGCGCCCTCCACCCTGTTCCCCACCGCCGGTGCGGCGGCGGCGAACACGCGCGTCACGGTGCCCACGATCCTCGCCACCGACGACCCCGCGATGCACCTGCTGCGCCGCATGGCGTTCGGCCCGACGCAGGCCATGGTCGACGAGGTCCACGCCAAGGGGATCGACGCCTGGCTGGCCGAGCAGCTCGACCCCGGCTCGATCCCCGACGGCGAGGCCGAGGGCGTCGCCGGCCTGTTCCCCCTAGCCACCATGGCCCCGTCCCAGATCCGTGGCTCGATGGAGCGGTTCAGCTGGGACGCCATGATGCAGTTCGGCCAGGCCACCATGGCCCGTCAGATCTGGTCCCAGCGCCAGTTGTTCGAGGTCATGGTCGACTTCTGGGCCGACCACGTGCACGTCGCCACGCCGGGCGAGGGCGGCTGGGACGTGGGCCCGTCGTTCCACAACGACGTCATCCGCCGGCACGCACTCGGGTCCTTCACCGACATGCTGCTGGCGGCCACCCGCCACCCGGCGATGCTGCGCTACCTCACCAACGACGACAACCACAAGGACTCGGTCAACGAGAACCTCGGCCGCGAGCTGCTCGAGCTGCACACGGTCGGCGTGGCGTCGGGCTACACCGAGGACGACGTGCGCAACAGCGCCTACATCCTCACGGGGCGGACTGTCGCCGGCGAGATGGACGAGCGCGGCGAGGAGGGCACGTTCGTCTGGGACCCCGACAGCCACTGGACCGGGGCCGTCCGGGTCCTCGACTTCACCCACGACAACGCCAGCGCCGACGGGGGCCTCGACGTGGGCGACGCCTACGTCCGCTACCTGGCGGCGCACCCGTCCACCGCCCGGACGATCGGCCGCAAGCTCGCCGTGCGCTTCGTCGCCGACGACCCACCCAAGGCGCTGGTCGACCGGCTCGCGCAGGCCTTCGTCGACTCCGGCACGCAGATCACGCCCGTGCTCGACGTGATGCTGCGCTCGGGCGAGTTCTGGGCGGCGGTGGGCCAGAAGGTCAAGCGCCCGCTCGAGAACCTCGTCTCCAGCGTGCGCGTGCTCGGCGTCCGCCCGGGAGGCGACACGAAGAAGGTCGTCGAGAACCTCTACTGGTCGGCCGGGCAGATGGGCCACCGGCCTCTCGCATGGCCGGCGCCCAACGGGTACCCCGACGTGCACGCGGCGTGGCGCTCCGCCAACGGCCTGCTCGAGGTGTGGAACGCCCACCGCGGCCTGGTGCAGGGGTGGAACGAGGGCCTCACCTACACCGCACCCGACCAGCTCATCGGCGACAGGCCCCGTGGCACCGTCGGCGAGTACGTCGACAGCCTGTGCCTGCGGCTGTGCTTCCAGACCTTCCAGGGCGCCCACCGCGACGCCCTGATCGCCTTCACCGGGGCGGGCGCCGACACGCCCACCGCCGACACCGACCTTGCTGCGAGCGTCCACCACCTGGCGCCGCTCGTGCTCGACGCCCCCTACTTCGCGCTGCGGTGAGGTGACCGGACCCGTGAACGACATGCCTCCCTCCGTGTCCCGGGACGAGACCACGGCAACTCCGCTGCACCCCGAGTGCCCCGACATCGTCCGCCTCGGCCCGAACCCGCTGGAGGCCACGCTGCGGGCCACGGCGGAGCGAGTGGCGGGCGACCGCCACGCCCGCACAGAGGCCTGGAGCCACGGCTTCACCCGCCGCAGGTTCCTCGCCGGCGCCGGCACGGCGGGCCTGGCCAGCCTCGCCAGCCAGCTCGTCACCACCCGGGCGTCGTTCGGCGCCGGCAGCGAGACCGGCACGCTCATCGTGATCTTCCTCCGGGGAGGCGCCGACGGTCTGTCGATCGTCGTGCCGGCCGACGACCCGCAGCTGCGCGACGCCCGGCCCGACATCGCCATCCCGGGCAACCGGCTGCTGCCGCTCGACCGCGGCTTCGGCCTCCACCCGGCGCTCGCCCCGTTGCAGCCGCTATGGCAGCGCGGCCAGCTCACGGCCGTGCCGGCGGTGTCGACGCCCGAGATCTCGCGCAGCCACTTCCAGGCGCAGGACTGCCTCGAGCGGGGCGGCTCGGCCACAGGCGCGATCGAGGGCTGGCTCGACCGCGTGCTGCAGAAGTTGGGACCGGGCACGACGTTCCGGGCCGTGAGCCAGGGGGCCACGCTGGCCCGGTCGATGGCCGGCCAGCAGCCGTCGCTCACGCTCAGCAGCGCCGACGCCTTCCAGCTCGCCGGGTGGGAGGGCGTGCACGACAAGACAGTGGCCGCCCTCACCGCCCTCTACACCGGATTCGACCACCCCCTCGCGGGGGCGGTCGCCACCACGTTCACCGCGCTGGACGCGGGCGAGCGGCTCAACGCCACCGAGTACCAGCCGGCCGTGCCGTACCCGGACAACGACTTCGCCAAGGGGCTGTTCGAGCTGGCCCGGCTGATCAAGGGTGATGTGGGCCTGCGTGTGGCGACGATCGACCTCGGCGGATGGGACCACCACTCGTGGCTCGGCAACGTCGACGACGGCGAGATGAAGCGCATGCTCACCACGCTCGGCGAGTCGCTCGGGGCGTTCACCACCGACCTCGGCGACCGCCTGGACGACACGACGATCGTGGCGATGACCGAGTTCGGCCGGCGCGTCGAGCAGAACGCCAGCCGGGGTGCCGACCACGGCCACGGCTCGACCGTGCTGCTGATCGGTGGGAGGGTGGCCGGCGGCACGGTCGCCGGCAACTGGCAGGGCCTCGTCCCCGAGGTCCGCGACCAGGGCGACGTACCGGGCTCGAACGACTTCCGCAACGTGCTCGGCGAGGTCGTCAACGTGCGCCTCGGCCTCAGCTACGGCGACCTCGGCACGGTGTTTCCCGGCCACCCGGTCGAGCCTGTGGGCTGCATGCGCTGAGCGCTGGCCTACTCCCCCGTGGGACCGTCGAAGCGCGGGTCCCGCTTCTCCCGGTGGGAGGCCAGACCTTCGCGGGCGTCGGGGCCGCCGAAGCCGAAGAACTCGTACGCCAGCGAGGCGTCGAGCACGGCCGACTGCGACCGGTACCAGTTGTTCAGCGCCTGCTTGGTCCAGCGGATGGCCGCCTGCGCGCCGCCGCTGAGCTGGGTGGCGACCGCGAGGGCCCGGTCCTGCACCTGGTCGTCGTCGACGCAGAGGGACACGAGCCCGATGCGCTCCGCCTCCTCGCCGCGCAGCTCGTCGCAGGTGAGCAGGTAGTACTTGGCCTTCGCCATCCCGCACAGGAGCGGCCAGCAGATGGCGGCGTGGTCGCCGGCGGCGACGCCGAGGCGGGTGTGGCCATCGATGATGCGGGCCGAGCGCCCGACGACCGACACGTCGGCGAGGAGGCCGGCCACGAGCCCGGCGCCCACGGCCGGGCCGTGGATGGCCGACACGATCGGCTTGGCGCAGTCGATGACGTTGAAGACCAGGTCGCGGGCCTCGCGCATCACGCGGGTACGCACCGCGTAGTCGGACGTGATCGAGTCGAGCAGGTCGAAGCTTCCGCCCGACGAGAACCCCTTGCCAGCGCCGCGGAGCAGCGCCACGTTCGTGTCGGGGTCGCGGTCGACCGCCCGCCAGACGTCCGCGAGCTCGCGATGCACATCGTGGTCGACGGCGTTCAGCCCCGGACCGTCCAACGTGATCCGCAGGACGCCTTCGGCGGGGCGGTCGAACCGCAGGTGCGGGAACTCGTCGTAGCGATCGGTCACGCATCCCTCCTCGGGCATCGTCGCCGCCGACGGTACCCGGCGGGCCGGCGGGCCAGCCGGCCCGGCGGACTTGTTGACGCGTGTGCCGTGCAACTCCTACGTTGCTGACGGTGTGCCGCTGAGGGCGGCACCTGTCGCGACCAACGGCCGAGGCTGGGGGGACACATGATGAGCACGAACGCGCCCGGAGCCCTGCCGACGCGGTGGCGGCGCCTGCTGACGCTGGCTGCCGTGGCCGCCGTGCTGGTGGGAGCGGCCGCCTGCTCGCCGTTCCCCAGCGTCGGCAGGAACTTCGGCGACCCGGGCCCCTATGCCGTGACCGTCCAGCAGGACACCGCCCACACCTACTACTCCCCCACCGACCTGGCCCCGGGCGGCGCCAGGCACCCGGTGATCCTGTGGGGCAACGGCACGTTCCTGAACCCGTCACACTACGACGCGCTACTCCGCCACTTCGCCTCGCACGGCTTCATCGTCGCCGCCGCCAACACCTCGAACGCCGGCAGCGGGCAGGAGATGCTCACCGGACTCGACAACCTGACGACGTTCGACAGCCAGGCCGGCAACCGCTTCGAGGGCAAGGTCGACCTGACCCGCGTGGCCACGATGGGCCACTCGCAGGGCGGCGGGGGCGCCATCGAGGCGGCCGCCGACCCCCGGGTCGACACGACCGTGGCGATCGAGCCGTTCCTCGGCACCGTCTCGGGCCTGCACGGCCCCACGTTCTTCATGGCCGGCGAGAACGACACGACGATCTTGCCGTCGACGGTCTACTCGAAGTACACCTCGGCCACCGTCCCGGCCGCGTACGGCGAGCTGGCGGGGGCCGACCACCTCCAGCCGATCGTGAACGGCAATGGGTTCCGGGCCCCGGCCACCGCGTGGGTCCGCTGGCAGCTCATGGGCGACGGCGTGGCCCGCGAGCAGTTCATCGGGGCCTGCGCGTACTGCTCGTCGAGCGTCTGGAGCGCGTACGAGACGAACGCCCAGCTACGGGCGCTGTAGCCTGCGGCGGTCCGGGCGCGGGCTACGCCGGGATCACCGCGTCCCGCCACGCCGTGTGCGACCACGCCGCCCATCTGGGTCGACCTCGATCTGCCGCTCTGAACCGGGCCAAGCCCCCGGGGGCGTGCCGGCTCAGGACAGGTCGGCCAGCCGGTCGACCGCGGGGGCGGCGACGGACTCGATCCACTCGGCGGCGCGCACCCGCAGCGGCGGCATCACCATGACGCCGGTGACGCCGACCTTGGCGTAGCCGGCCATCTCCTCGGCGAACGCGTCGACGTCGCCGGGCCGCTCGAGGCCTCGCCCGAGGATCGTGCGGGTGATCTCGGCGTCGTCGCGCCCGGCGTCCTCGCAGTGGCGCCGCAGCACGTCGATCTTGTCGGCCACCTCGGCGGGCGTCGTGGCGAAAAGGTTGCAGGCGTCCGCGTACCGGGCGACGAGCCGCAGCGTCTTCCTCTCGCCCCCGCCGCCGATGAGGATGGGCGGCCGGGGACGGCTGAGCGGCGCCGGCGAGCACAGCGTCTCGGCCAGCTGGTAGTGGCGGCCCTCGTAGGGAGCGACGGTCGCGGGGTCCCAGGTCTGCAGGCAGATCTGCAGCGTCTCCTCGAGGCGCTCGAACCGCTCGGACAGCGGCGGGAACGGCACGCCGAGGCCCCGGTGCTCGCGCTCGTACCAGGCGGCGCCGATGCCGAGCTGCCCGCGGCCGCCCGAGAGCACGTCGAGGGTGGCCACGATCTTGGCGAGCAACCCGGGGTGCCGGTAGGTGACCCCGGTGACGAGCAGGCCCAGCTGGACGGTGGAGGTGTGGGCGGCCAGGAACCCGAGGGTCGTGTAGCCCTCGAGCATGGGGTCCTCGGCCGGGGCCATGGCGTCCATCTGGAAGTAGTGGTCCATCACCGACAGCCATCGGGCGCCGGCGGCCTCGGCGGCAGCGCCCACGCGGGCCAGCTCCGGGGCGATGGCGGTGGCTCCGTCCGGACCGTCGAACGCGGTGACGTGGATGCCGATCTGCACGAAAGGTCTCCTCGGGGTCGATGTCGCCCCGGACCGTATGTCTTCGAGCGCGCTCGAGGTCAAGGCCCCCGCGAGGGCCGCTGCCGGCGTTCCTCACCGGCGATCCGCCCGAGCTCGTCGGCTGAGGCGCGTTCAAGGGGTCGCCGGCAGGTCGTCTGGCGCTACCGGCTGCCGCGGCCGCGGACCGGCTGAGCGCCGGCATCGGCCCGCCGGGCCCGCCGGCGCGGCGGCCGGCCGGGACGGCGAGCCCGGGACGGCGGACGCCGCGCGGCTCAGGGCTGCGCCCTGGCCGCAGCCGTGGCCGAGCGGCGGATGCGCGGCTCAGAGCTGCGCCGTGGCCGCAGCCGTGGCCAGCGGCGCCGCGCCGACGGCGCCAGCGCCGGAGATGCCGCGTCGTTCGCCCTCTCGTCCGTCCGGCGGTCGACGCGGCCCGTGAGCTGTCCACGGACGCTCCTCAGGTATCGAGGAGGGCGGCGACCCGGGTGAGCGTCGTGCGGAGGTTCTCCTCGACCACTAGGTCGAACGCCTCGGGCATGGCGAGCCACCGCAGCCGGGCTGTGGCCGTCTCGGGCGTGACCTCGTCGGGGCGGGCGGTGGCGAGCACGAAGCGCAGGTCGGCGTGCTCGTGGGCGGGCTCGGTCGCCGAGGCCGGGACCGGCACGACCACCACGTGCACGAGCCCCGGTCGCACGCGGTCGGGCCAGGGCACCAGGTCGCCCAGGCCCGTCTCCTCCTCGGCCTCGCGCCGGGCGATGGCCAGCGGGTCCGTTTCGCCCGCGTCGGCGTGGCCACCGACCTGCAGCCAGCTACCCATGCGGTCGTGCCAGCGCAGCAGCACCCGCCGCGTCGGCGGGTGGACGACGATCGCCGACCCTGTCACGTGCAGCGGCCGGGTGCGCGACCACGGGTCGCCCGACGCCACTGCGGCCCGGATGCGGGCCACGTCCGCGGCCTCGGCGCCGGGGGTGGGCGTGTGGGCGTCGAGGATGTCCCCGAGCGCCGTGCAGGCCGGGTCGAGCGCACCCATGCCCTCGAGCGTACGGCCGCCGCCCGCCGCGCCCGGCAGCGGTCGGGCGGCTGGCCGACCCGGAGCGGGCGGCGGTCAGGCCGGCGGGCGATCGACGCCCAGCCGGGCGTACCCCTGTTCCACGTCGTGGACGTGGTGGATGGGGTCGTGGACGAGGTAGCGACCGAACGTGTCGATCGTGAAGTGGGCGCCGTCGCTGCGCGTCCCCGTGCGGGCCCAGGCGTCGCCCTGCACGCCCGCGAAGTGGGCGGCGAGGCGGGCGCCGGCCTCCTCGATGTCGCCGGCCACCGTGGCCGGGTCCTGCTCGGCGTAGCGCTCGTCGACGGCAGCGGCGTCCTGGTCCCAGTTGGGGAACGCCGGGTCATGCTCGGCGAGCATGAGCGCCAGGCGCTCGTCGTAGAGCCGCAGCACGTCGCGGACATGGCAGGCGTACTCGAGTGCCGACCACCGGTCCGAGGCCGGCCGCCGGGCCACCATCGCCCCGTCGGGCCCGGTCAGCAGGGGCCGCCAGACCGCGACGTTCTCGTCGATGAGCCGCGCCACCTCGCCGGCCGGGAGCGTCGACGCGTCGAAGCCGCACTCCTCGCAGCGCCGGTCGAGCACCCAGGTCCAGTCCTTCGTGTCCGGAACGATCGCCATGGCCCGACCCCACCACACCGGGCACCATCCCGCCGCCCCCGAAACTGCCTGGCGTCGACACGTTCCTGCCGGCACGGGAGCCGGCCTTCCGCCCCAGGGCGCGGCGCCGCATCAGCCGCAGTCGGTGCCGGGCGGGGGCTCGCCGACGGCGTAGCCGATCGCCGGCTCCCCGACCGGCGGCTGGGTGGCGGCCGCGTCCGGCACCGCCGTGGTGGCGCTCGTGGCGGCGGACGCCGACTCGCCGTCCGGCACGGGCCCGGGCGGGACGACGACCTCATCGGCCGGCGTCGCCTCCTGGTGCACCCCGGCGAAGTCGGCCCCCGTCACGAGCGAGACCGAGCCGGGTTCGAGCGTGTCGTCGACCTCGAACGCGACGGGGCCGGTCACGTGCCGGGCGACGCGCTGGGCGTACTGCTCCTCGCCGGCCCGATGCAGCACGGTCGTCTGCGCCCGCGGCCGAGGCTCGGGGGCGTCGCCCGTCCCCACGACCTCGAAGCCGATCGCGGTCAGTGAGGTCGCGACCTCGCTCGCCTGGCCCTGCTGGCCGCTGCCGTTCAGCACGGTGACCGCCACGAGCGACGGGCTGATGTCGCCCGGTTCGAGGCCCCGGAACAGGTTTAGGACCGGCTCGGCGGCACGCATGTCGGGCGACACGGTGGCGCCGTCGCCGTTCTCGACGATCGGAAGCGAGAACGTCTGGAGGTTCGCCGGGTCGAAGTCCTCGAAGCGGCCGGCGAGGTCGCGGATGTCGCCGACGCCCATCTGGTTGTCGAGACCCACGGTGTCGACGGCGATGTCGACGAGGCCGTTCAGCTCGAGCGGATTCGACACCTTGCCCGACGCCCGCGACAGCGCCTCCCGCATGAAGATCTGCTGGCGGGTGATGCGCCCGAGGTCGCCGGTGGGGTCGGCTTCCCAGTCGCCGTCCTCGGTCATGTACTGCAGGTGCCGCGACCGCACGAACAGCAGCGCCTGGTTGCCGTCGAGCGTCACGCAGCCGAGCCGGTCCTGGAACAGGCCCGACTCGCGATCGCGCACCGCCGCCTGGAAGAAAAGCGGCACGCCGCCGACCGAGTCGACGAGCCGGGAGAACCCCTGGAAGTCGATCTCGACGTAGTGGTTGACCGGGATGCCGAAGTTCTCGGTGATCGTGTCGATCAGGTGCTGGCGCCCCTCCTCGGGGGTGCCCAGCGAGTAGGCCGAGTTGATGCGGGCCTCCTCGCCGGTGCCGGCGATCGGCACGACGAGGTCGCGGGGCAGCGACAGCACGACCGCGGACTCCTGCGCCGGGTCGATGCGCACGACCATGATCGTGTCGCTGCGGCGGCCCTCGACCGACCCGTCGGTCCGCATGTCGCTGCCGACCACGAGGTAGTTCTCGGGGTCGCCGGGCGGGGCCTCGTCGACGTCGACGTCGTGGCGCTCGATGCTGTTGTACTTGGCGAGCGTGTAGCCGACGAGCGACGCGACGGCCACGAGTACGACGGCCGCCACGCCGCCGAGCGCGAGGAACGTGCGCTGCTTCCGCGAACGGCGCCGCCTCGGGGGGAGCGGCCCGTCGGCGTAGGGGGGCAGAGACCGGGACATGCCTGGCCCGACCCTAGTTGTCCGCCGTCATCGCCCCGGGCCGGCCCGTCGATGGGTGCTCGCCCGGGGACCGGGAGTAGCTTTCGGTCATGTCCGTCACCAGTCCCGAGGCACCGGCCACGCCCCGCGAGCGGTGGGCGGCGCAGTGGAAGGAGCTGTACTCCGAGGTCGTGCAGAGCGGGCTCTGCACCGGGTGCGCCGGCTGCGTCATCGCGTGCCCCCACGACGTCATCGGCTACACCCACGAGCCCGGCGCCTACAAGCCGTTCCACCTCGAGGACGAGCTGGGCCCCGACAACTGCATCCACGGCGAAAAGGGATGCACGAGCTGCACCCGGGCGTGCCCGCGGTTCCGGTCGTGGGAGCCGCAGGCCGACGAGCACCTCTTCGCCCGCACCCGCCGGCCCGACGAGCTGGCCGGCGTCTACCAGGACATCATGCTGACCCGGGCAAGCGACGAGATGGTCCACCGCATGGGCCAGGACGGCGGGCTCGTCTCGGCCCTGCTCATCTGGGCCATGGAGAACGACTACATCGACGCCGCGCTCGTCTCGTACCTCGAGGGCGACGGCACGTCGTGGAAGGCCCGGCCCGGCGTGGCCGCCTCGAAGGAGGAGGTGCTCGCCTCGGCCGGGAGCCGCTACACCTACTCGGCCAACACGCTGGCCCTGAAGGAAGCGGAGGAGCGCGGCCACAGCCGCCTCGCGCTGGTCGGCATGTCCTGCCAGTCGTCGGTGCCGCCCATCATGTGGGCGCGCAAGGTCGGCAAGGTGTCGAAGCCGTTCCTCTTCAACATCGGCCTCCTCTGCTCGAAGACGTTCGACGACTCGATCTTCGACGAGCTGTTCGAGACGAAGTACGACCTGCACAAGGCCGACATCGTGAAGATGAACATCAAGGGGGTGTTCCAGGTCTGGATGCGCGACGGCACCTACCGCGAGATCCCGTTGAAGGAGTGCCACGCGTGGACCCGCGACGGGTGCACCCGCTGCCCCGACTTCGCCGCCGAGCACGCCGACATCTCCACCGGTGGCATCGGCAAGGACAACGACTGGACGCTCACGATCGTCCGCACCGACCTGGGCCGCGAGATCATCAGCCGGATGATCGCCGACGGGTCGATCATCGCCCGCCCGGGCGACGAGGACCCGGGCGCCGTCGCACTCATGAACAAGCTGGCGGCCAAGAGCCGCGAGCGCTGGCCGGCCTTCGCGGTGGCCGATCCCCGGCTGCCCGCCAAGGCGGGCGCGGCTGCCACCGCCGGGTGACGTCGGCCCGGAGCGACACGGGCCGTCGGTGGCGAAGGGATCGCCGACCCGGCGCTCGAACTCGCGCGCCACGCGGCCGGGGTCGGTGCTGGCACGCCGGGTGGCCGCCTCACCGATCAGGATCTCGCCGTCGTCGCGCAGGAGATCACCGACGGCACGGAGGCCGTGCGGTTACCGAGGGTCGGCGCCTCGACCGTGCTCCCCGCGCTCGATGGCCGCTGCGGTGTAGGTCGTACCGAGGTCGATGCCGAGGTAGTAGGCCATCCCTGCTCCTTGGCCCCGAGCGCGCCCGCGGCCACCGTGTTCGTCACGGGGACGGCCTCGCACCACCCTGCGGGCGCGATCGAGGCCGACGCTACCTCGTCACCCGCCAGCGCCATGCGGCGCACCGGGGGTGACCGGCTCGCCGGCCGGGGGCAGCCCGGCGAGGGCGCGCGCGCGGCCGAGCACGGCGTCGAACATGGCCTCGGTGAGCTTGCCGGTGAAGGTGTTCTGCTGGCTGACGTGGTAGCTGCACACGATCGACCGGCCGTCCGGCAGGGCCACCTCGGCCGCGTGGCCGAACGGCGGCCGCGGGCGCACGCCGAGGATGGTGCAGAGGGCCTGGTAGGCGAACGACCCGAGCGGCACGAACACGGACACGTCCGAGAGCAGGGCCAGCTCGCGCTCCATCCACGGCCGGCAGCGGTCGCGCTCGGCGGGCGTGGGCTTGTTGGCGGGCGGGGCGCAGCGGACCGGTGCGGTGATCCACGCCCCGGTGAGGGCGAGGCCGTCGTCGCGGCGCACCGAGGTCGGCTGGTTGGCGAAGCCGTTGCGCCACAGGGCGGCGTAGAGGAAGTCGCCCGAGCGGTCGCCCGTGAACATGCGGCCGGTGCGGTTGCCACCGTGGGCGGCGGGCGCGAGGCCCACGATGCAGACCCGGGCGTGCGGGTCGCCGAAGCCCGGAACGGGCCGGCCCCAGTAGGGCTCGTCGCGGAAGGCGGCTCGCCGCTCGGAGGCCACCTGCTCGCGCCAGGCGACGAGGCGGGGGCAGGCCCGGCACGCCGTGACCTCGGCCTCGAGGGCGGCGACGACATCCACGGGGCCGACGATAGGTTGATCCGGTGCCCCGAGCCGACAGCACCACCGGCACGCGGCCCGACAACAAGGCCGCGCAGCGACCGCAGCCGCCCCCCGCCACCGTCGTCCTGCTGGTCCGCCACGGCACCACGACGACGACGGGCAAGGAATTGCCGGGCCGGGCGCCCGGCCTGCACCTGGCCGAGTCCGGCGTGCGCCAGGCCGAGGACGTCGCCGCCCGCATCGTGCGGGTCACGTCCCGTCCCGACGGGTCCGACGCGGCCACGGCGGACCCGTCGCCCGAGCCGCCCGTGCCGGCCCCTGAGCCCGGTGCCGGCGGCCCGACGGCGGGCGGCGCTGCGGCGTCCGGGAACGGGTCTTGGGACGGTGACGGCCATGCCGAGGGCATGGCGGAGCCGGCGCCGAGCGGTCCTCGGGGCGTCGCCGCGGTGTATGCATCGCCGCTCGACCGCACGCGCGAGACGGCGGCGTCGATCGCAGCGGCCGTGGGGCGCGAGGTGCTGGTCGACGACGACCTGATCGAGCTCGACGTCGGCGACTGGACGGGCATGGCCCTGTCCGAGGCGCGCGAGAAGCCCGAGTGGAAGACGATCCAGCGCTATCCGAGCGGGTTCACGTTCCCGGGGGGCGAGTCCTTCGTGGCCATGCAGGCCCGCATGATCACCACGCTCGAGAAGCTGCGCCGCCGGCACCCCGGTGAGACCGTGGTCGCCGTGTCGCACGCCGATCCCATCCGGGCCGTCGTCGCCCACGCCATGGGCACCCACCTCGACATGCTCCAGCGGGTCGTCGTGTCGCCCTGCTCGCTCACCGCCATCGCCCTGGGCGAGACCGGCCCGGTCGTGCTCACGGTCAACGCCACCGGCGATCCCGGCGGGCTGGTGCCGTCGTGAACGTCGGCGACAGCTTCGACTTCCCCGAGGCGGAGGTGTTCTGGCCCGGGGCCGAGGGCCCTCCCGGCCAGCGCGTGTTCTTCCTGGCCGGCGGCGTCGAGGACGACCTCGTCTACCTGCGTTGCGAGAAGCAACAGGTGGCGGCGCTCGGCGAGTACCTGCTCGCCCTGCTCGACGACCTCTCCCCCGGCGTCGAGCCGGCAAAGCCGCTCGGCACCGTCACGCCGCTGCCGTTCCATTGGGACGTCGGTGAGATCGGCGTGGCCTACGACGAACCCGGCGACCGCATCGTGGTCGTCCTCAAGGAGCTGGTGGGCGACGACGACAAGCCCGCCACGGCCCGGTTCTGCTTCACCCGCGCCCGGGCCGCCGCGTTCGCGCACTTCGCCATCGACCTCGTGTCCCAGGGCCGCCCTGACTGCCGCTTCTGCGGCCTTCCCATGGACACCGAGGGCCACGTGTGTCCGCGGATGAACTGAGCCAGCGCAGCGCGCTCGACGGCGCCGACGACACGCCGGGCCTCGACCGCGACGACGTGCTCGGTCTGCTGCGCGAGGGCGAGGTCACGGTGCTCGGGCGCATGCCGTGGAGCTCGAACACGACGCTGCTCGTGGCCGTGTGCCGCGACGACCGGCGCCTCCGGGCGGTCTACAAGCCCCGGCGGGGCGAGCGACCGCTGTGGGACTTCCCCGCCGGGCTCGACCGGCGCGAGGTCGCGGCGTACGAGCTGTCGGACTGGCTGGGGTGGGACCTCGTTCCCGAGACCGTGCTGCGCCGCGACGGCCTGCCCTTCGGGGCCGGCTCGCTGCAGCGGTTCGTGCCCTTCGACGCGCAACAGCACTACTTCACCCTCGTCGAGCAGGAGCGCCACCGGGCGGCGCTGCGGTCGATATGCGCGTTCGACCTGGTGGCCAACAGCGCCGACCGCAAGGGCGGCCACTGTCTCGCCGGTGCGGACGGGCGCCTCTACGGGGTCGACAACGGCCTCACGTTCCACTGCGAGCTCAAGCTGCGCACGGTGATCTGGGACTTCGGTGGCGAGCGGCTGCCGGCGCCTCTGCTCGCCGACCTCGCCCGCCTCAACGAGGCCGGTCCGCCGCCGGCGCTCGACGAGCTGCTGAGTGACGGCGAGCGGCGGGCGCTGGCGAGGCGCACGGCCTCCGTGGTGGCCGGCGGCGTGTTTCCCGTCGACGACACCGGCCGCCACTACCCCTGGCCGCTCGTCTGAGGCGGACGGCCGCGCGTCGTGGACCGGCTCGAACGGCTCGCCGACCAGGGCGACCTCGACGAGCTGCTCCGCGAGGTGGACCGGCTCGTCGAGCGCCGGGCCTGGGACGATCTCGCGCGGCTGCGGCGCCTGAGCCGGGCCGCGCTCGACCGGGGCCACCAGCTGTGGCCGGTCGCCAGCCACGTCGAGCACCGGCTGGCGCTGGAGGCACCGGGACGGTGGGCGGCCGCCGTGCTGGTCCCGTCCGCTGGGCACCTCGGCGTCGGTCCCGTGTCGGAGGTGGCGGCCTCGACCCACACGTGGACCGAGCTCGCGCCGCATGCCCCGCCCACGCCGGTGGCGGCGCTCGCCGCCCACGAGCGGGTGGTGCGGGGAGAGCCGGTCGATGCGGCGAGCGTGGCAGTCCCCGTGCTCGACCTGCCGCTGTGCCCGTGCCCGTGGGAGCCCCGCTACCCGGTCGCCACCTACGGCCCCCACGCCGTCGAGGCCCCGCGCCCGGCGCTGCCCGACATGCACCGCGTCCCGCTGCCGTTGCCGTCGACCGCGCCGTCGCGGGGCCCCGGTGCGGCGGAGGCCCTGCTCGACGTCGTGCGGGGGTGGACCACCGGGTCGAACGGCCGGGCCGACGCCGTGGGCATCGAGGGCGGGGCGGCCGAGGCCGCCGCCGCGCTCGGCGCCCCGGCGCTGCGCCTCGGGGCCCTCGCGCCGGCCGAGGCCCTGGCGTTGCTGGCGTGGGCGGCCGCGTCGGGCGGGGCGCACGGCCGCCGTCGGGGCGGGGCCCGGGGACGGTTCGACGCCTGGTGGGCCGCCGCCGCGCTCACCGGCCTCGACGACGACTGGCCGCCCGACACCGACGAGCTGGGGGAGGCGATCGACGAGCTGCGCTGGTGGTGGTGGGACGCCGCCGAGCCGGACACGGGTTGGACGCTGCGGATCGCCGTCGAGGACCCGGTCGACGGTCTCGCCTGGGCCCTGACCGCAGTCGACACCGCCTAGGCCGCCAGCGGCCCCGGCACCGACGGGGCGATCAGGCCGGGATCTCGAGCGCCTCGCGCTGGGCCAGCCACTGCTCGAACTGCGGCACGGCCAGCGGTGGGCACACGTAGAACCCTTGGGCCAGGTCGCAGCCCAGCGTGGCGAGCATCTCGAGACCGGCGCTCGACTCGACGCCCTCGGCCACCGTGGTGAGGCCGAGGTCGCGTCCGAGGGCCAGGACCGAGCGGGCGATAGCCCTGTCGCTCTCCTCGTGGGTCATGCGGGCGATGAAGGACTTGTCGATCTTGATCTCGCCGATCGGCAGCCGGCGCAGGTGGGCGAGGGACGAGTAGCCGGTGCCGAAATCGTCGCACGACAGGCAGACACCGAGGTCGTCTAAGCCCTCGAGCACGGTGACCGACCGCTGCGACTCGCTCATCACCATGCTCTCGGTCAGCTCGAGCGTGAGGGCCTCGGCCGGGACGCCCACGCTCTCGAGCAGTGAGGCCACGTCGTCGACCAGGTTGAGGTCGAGCAGGTTGCGGGCCGAGAGGTTGACCGCCACCGACATGTCGAGCCCGCGGTCACGCCACGACCGGCACTCGGTCAGCGACCGCCGCATCACGACCATCGTCAGGTTGCGGATGTCGCCGGTGTGCTCGGCGACGGCGATGAACTCGGCGGGCCGGACCCGCCCGAGGCGCGGGTGGTTCCAGCGCACGAGCGCCTCGGCGCCTCGCACGATGCCGGTGGTGACCTCGACCTTCGGTTGGAAGCAGACGTCGAGCTCGCTGCCCTCGAGCGCCTCGCGCAGCTCGGCGCCGAGCGCCAGCCGGCGCGGGGTCGCCGGGTCGTACACCGGGTCGTACAGCTCCCACCCGCTGCGGAGCCGGCGGGCCGTGTCCCGGGCGATGTGGGTGCGCTGCACGAGCGAGGGCACATCGACGGCGTGCACCGGGTAGACGGCCACGCCGATGTTCACGCCGAGCGCCAGCAGCACGCCCTCGACCTGGAACGGCGGGTCGAACCCGGCGATCAACAGGCGGGCGGCGGCCTCGGCCTCGTCGACCGTGTCGAGGTCGCGGAGGATGGCGCCGAACTCGTTGGGACCGATGCGGCACAGCGTGGCGGAATCGGGCAGCAGGCCGCGGATGCGCTTGCACGCCTGCTTGAGCAGCTCGTCGGTGCTCTCGTGCCCGAAGGCGTCGCTGACCTGCGAGAACTCGTCGAGATCGATGACGAGCAGGCCGATGCGGTTGCGGACGCCGTCGATGCCCTCGACGGCCGCCTCCAACAGCTGGTTGAGCTGCACCCGGTTGGGCAGGTCCGTCAGCGAATCGTGGAGCAGCTGGTGCGCGCGGATGTCGGCGTCGCGCTGGAGGCGCAGGAACAGCACGCCGTTCTCGAGCGCCATCGAGGCGTGGGTGGCGAGCTCGCCCAGCAGCTCGGCCTGGTCGTCGCCGAAGCCGAACGACGACCGGTGCTCGGCCTGTGAAACGACGAGCGCGCCGCTGACGTCGCCGCCGGCGTTGGTGAGCGGGGCGGCCAGCGCCCGCCCGGACCGCAGCGCGGCGAGCCACTCAGGCGTGCCGACCGCATCGGGCACGAACGCGCGGGCGGCTCGCTCCGGCACGAGGGCGTCGAGTTCGGCCGTGAAGTCGTCGGGCGACACGGCAAACGTCTCGATCGTGTCGCCCGAGCACACGATGCGGCTGGCCTCGTCGGTCCCGGGTATGGGCGCGAGCAGCAGCGCGGCGTCGTCCGCCTGGAACAGGTTGCGGCTGCCCCGGAGGACCGAAGCGGCGATGTCGGCCAGGTCGACCGAGCGCACGACCGAGCCGGCGAAGGCGTGGAGGATCTCGAGGCGCCGGTGGCGCTCGGCGAGCCGGGTGTAGAGACGGTTGGACCAGACGCAGGCCACGACGACCGCCGCCACGAGCACACCGAGGTGGGGCACGCGCCAGACGAGCAGGGCGACGCCCACACCGATGGCCGCGTCGAGCACCGCGGCCCAGCTGCCGGACGTCACCATCTGGCGAATCGACTGCCGACCGGGCCACCCGCCCGCCACCACGACGAACACGACGGCGCCCACCGCGACGAGGTGCGAAGCCACGAGGCCGGCGAGCACGGCGGCCACGCCGCGCCACCCGATGGGCGAGGCGTCGCCGAGCGTCACCGCGAAGACGGCGACGGCCACGACCGTCTGCACGGCGGTGAGCCCCAGCTCGAACGCGACCTCGACGGGACGCCTGCGCATGACGAGCAGCACGGCCGCCACGGCGACCATGCGGGTGGCGACGAGCGACGCCGGGGCGGCGTAGACGAGGCCGATCACGAGCGGGACCTCGGAGAGGGCGAAGCCGTAGAACTGGGCTTGCCGGCGGACCACCCGGATCGCCAGCACCTCGCAGAGCGCGAACGCGGGCGCCAGCCAGTACGCCGGCACGTCGAGGGGGACGTCGGCGAATGAACCACTCTGTGTGAGCGCGAGGGCGACGACCGCTGCCCCGCCTACCCCCACCCAGAGGGCTCCAAAGATCACCCCGACATCAGTGCGGGGCGAGAGCTGCGCCGACAAATCCGCCTCCATGCCGCCGGAGAACCCCGCCAGGAGCACCCAACACCATCGCAGGGAACCCGGTCAAGGGATGAGGAGCAATTTCACTTGTTTCTCGCCGCAAGACCGACAATTGGAGGTGAACCCGGTTCGCGGTCAGCCCAAATCGTGCGAACTGCGTTCGCGCCGAGTTCATATCAACTGACCGGTCCGAGGACGCGGTCGAGGTATGGGTTGGCGAAGCGCCCCTCGGGGTCGAGGTCGCGCCGCACCTGCTGGAACGCGTTCCACTTTCGATAGCGGGTGGCAAGCGTCTCCGCGCGCTGGAAGTGCATCTTGCCCCAGTGAGGTCGGCCCTCGTAGTCGTCCATGATCCGCTCCACACCCGAGAAGTAGGCGTCGTACGGCGTGCCCTTATAGACGTGCACCGCGATGTATCCCGTTTCGCGCCCGTGGGCGGTGGACAACATGATGTCGTCCGATGCCGCCACCCTCACTTCGACCGGGAAGCTGATCGGCACGCCGATCTGGTCGACGAGCGCACGGACCCGGTTGAGCGCCTCGGGCAGTGCGGCACGCGGTACGGCGTACTCCATTTCCCAAAACCTCACGGAGCGTGGGCTCGTGAACACGCGATCCGACCTGTCGATGTAATCGAGCCGCCCGGTGGTCGGAATGATCTTGGCCAGCCGGGGAATGAGCGACGGGCGCCACCGCCCCGCCCGGCACAGGACGCCGAAGGCGGCGTTCTGCAGGACGATGTCGTCGACCCACTCGCGCACGGCGCCGCGGGGCCGGGCCGGCTCGTCGGTGCGGCGGTTGCGCTTCGTCAGGGCCCAGCGCGTGTGGGGCACCCAGTAGAACTCGAAGTGGTCGTTCTCGGCCACGAGGTCGTCTAGGTCGCGCAGCACGTCGTCGACCGGGATCGGCTCCTCGACGGCGTGCAGGCGGAAGGCCGGCGGACAGCGGAGCGTGACCGTCGAGACAAGCCCGAGCGCCCCGAGCCCGACCCCGGCGGCGGCGAAGAACTCGGGGTTCTCGTCGGCCGATAGGTCCAGCACCGAGCCGTCGGCCGTCACCAGTCGCATAGCGACGATCTGCGACGAGAGGTTGCCGAAGCGAAGACCCGTGCCGTGCGTGGCCGTCTGCGTGGCGCCCGAGACCGACTGACGATCGATGTCGCCCATGTTCTCGAGTGCCAGACCCCGGGCGTCGAGCTCGTCGGACAGGCGGTGCAGGGGGATGCCCGCCTCGACCGTCACGTGCCCCTTGGCTGGATCGTGGCGGAGCACCCGGCCGTAACCCGAGAGGTCGACGAGCACGCCGTCGGTGCAGGCGATGGAGGTGAACGAGTGACCGGCTCCCACGGCTTTCACCCGCTGCTCGCGGGCGGCGGCGGCCTTCACCAGATCGACCAGATGGGCCTCGGAGGTCGGGCGGGCGATCTCGGCAGGGGCGCAGGCCTGGTTGCCGCCCCAGTTCGTCCAGGTCGCGCGCGTGGCGAGGCTCATGGACGGACAGCGTACGGCCGCAGGCGCGGCGCCGCCTGCCCGGAGGACGGACCAGATCACCGTACCGTACGGTGCATTGGAAGGCCCGGGGCGGCTGGCCGGAGTGGCGCGCGACGGTGACCGTCACGCGGGCGGCTGAGGGCGACGCTCGAGGGGTAACCGCTGTCCCGTGAGGTGGAAGCGGACCCAGAGCACGCACGTCGACGACATGCGAGGCCGGCGCGGCGGCATGGCCCTGCCCGTCACGGCCGGCGGCGGTGTCATCGGCCTCGTCATCCTGTTGCTCACCACGATGCTCGGCGGGGGCGGTGGGGGCGGCGCCGGCGGCGGTCTCGGCGACATCCTGGGGCAGCTGCCGGGCGCGGCCCAGCAGCCCCAACCCGGCGAGGGCGGCCCGACCACCGAGGAGTCGGAGTTCGTGAACTTCCTCGCCGAGGACGTGCAGCAGGTGTGGGCGGCGAAGTTCGCCGAGGACGGCCGCGACTACACCTACGCCAGGCTCAACATGTTCAGTGGCCAGGTGGCAACGGCGTGCGGCAACGCCACAGCGGCCGTCGGACCCTTCTACTGCCCGGGTGACAGCGAGGTCTACATCGACCTCGACTTCTTCCGCGAGCTGCAGACCCGCTTCGACGCCCCCGGCGACTTCGCCCAGGCCTACGTGATCGCCCACGAGTTCGGCCACCACGTGCAGAACCTGCTCGGCACGAACGAGGAGGTGCGGCGCCGGCAGCAGGCCGCTGGCTCGGAGGAGGAGGCCAACCAGTGGTCTGTGCGCCTCGAGCTGCAGGCCGACTGCTACGCGGGCGTCTGGGCGCAGTCGGTCGAGGAGCGCGGCCGGCAGGAAGGCAGCGATGTCGCCCTCGAACAGGGCGACATCGAGGAGGGCCTCGCCGCCGCCGAGGCGGTGGGCGACGACCGGATCCAGTCGCAGGCGGGGGTCGAGGTCAACCCCGAGACGTGGACCCACGGCTCGTCGGCCCAGCGCCAGGAGTGGTTCGACCGGGGCTTCGACGCCGGGGACCCCAGCCGGTGCGACACCTTCAGCGAGTCGTCGCTCTGACCTGGCGGTCACGCCGCCACCCCCGGCGCCAGGCCGAGCAGCTCGGCGACGACCGCCACGACGTGGTCGCCGGGGACCCCAGCCGGTGCGACACCTTCAGCGAGTCGTCGCTCTGACCTCGCGGTCACGCCGCCACCCCCGGCGCCAGGCCGAGCAGCTCGGCGACGACCGCCACGACGTGATCAGGGCGCTCGACGACGTCCTCGTAGGTGACGCGCACGACGCGCCACCCGGCCGCCACGAGGCGGGCCTGTCGCTCGGCGTCGGCCTGACGCTGCCGCCGCGTGCTGTGGGTGGCGTGCCCGTCGACCTCGACGACCAGGCGGGCCTCCTCGTAGAGCAGGTCGACACGGGCCATGCCGCCGCCGTGGCGCAGGCGTGCCTGGCATCGCGGAGGGGGCAACCCGGCGTCGCGCAGGACGTCGAGCGTGCGCCGCTCGAGCCACGACTCCTCGTCGCGGCGCGGGCGGTCGGGCGGGACGACGGCAAGGATCCGAGCGACCCCCGGACGGCCGGGTCGACGCAGCTGCTCGAGCCGCCAGCGGAGGTAGGGCAGGCGGATGAGACCGTCGCGCGCCGCCTGGTCGACGATGTCCTCGATCTGGCGCCGGCCGAGCCGCGGCGCGACGTCGATCAACGTGCGGCTGGGCGTCGTGACCGGGATCGGCCCGTGGCGCCCGACGTCGACCGCCGTCAGGTCGCGTGACCGGTGGAGAGCCCCGGTGACGCCACGCGGGCGTCGGTCGTAGGCCACGGTGACCTCGACCGTACCTGAGCGGACGCCGGCGAAGCCCCAGAGTGCGGCGGCGGCCATGTGGGAGGCGACGGCGCCGTCGCCGGCCTCGAGAACGGCCGCCAGCAGGTGCTGTCGCCATGACGGAGGATGGCCGGAGACCAGCAGCACCTGCGGTCCGAGCGGTACGAGGGCGCCGCGCCGCACGAGCGTGCGGCGGGTCTGCCGAGTGATGTCGAGGTTACCGAGCTGGTCGACGGTGACGAGGCCGAGCTGTTCGGAGGCCCGCTCGGCGATGGCCCGCATGTCGCAGACGGCAGCCATGGCCGCCAGCGAAGCAGCGGGGTGTGACAGCGACGTCGGTGCTCACCCTCTGGTGACGCAGATGGTTGGGAGACAACCAGATCCGTCACCAGACCTGGGAGGCAGGCGAGGCCCAGGGCGGCGCGGGAGCGCCCGCCGAGCGGTGGCGCCCAGGGCGGCGGCGCGAGAGGAACCCGGGCGACGCCCGTCAGCGTCGGCGAGAGGGCCCTCGCGGGCGGTGGGGGCCCAGGGGCGGCGGCGCCAGAGGGACTCCGGGCACGCCCGTCAGGGCGTCGGCGACATCGCCGGGCGCCGAGGGCGGCAGCGCGCTAGGGAGGGGCGAGAGGGCCGGGCCCCGAGGGAGGGGCGAGAGGGCCGGGCCCCGAGGGAGGGGCGAGAGGGCCGGGCCCCGAGGGAGGGGCGAGAGGGGGAGGGGCGAGACAGGAGGGGCGCGAGGGAGGGGCGCGAGGGCCGGGCGCGGCGGTGCCGGGCCACCCCGGGGCGGCCCGGCACCGGCGGGCAGAACGTGGCAGGTGGTCGGAGCGGCGGGCTCAGCGGCTCTGCAGCGCCTCGAGCAGCTTGGGCAGGACCTTGTGGACGTCGCCCACGATGCCCAGGTCGGCCACCGAGAAGATGGGCGCCTCGGCGTCCTTGTTGATGGCGATGATGTTCTTCGAGCCCTTCATGCCCACCAGGTGCTGGGTGGCGCCCGAGATGCCCGCCGCGATGTAGACGGTCGGCTTCACCACCTTGCCTGTCTGGCCCACCTGGTAGCTGTAGGGCACCCAGCCGGCGTCGACGATGGCCCGCGAGGCGCCGGGGGCGGCCTTGAGGGCCTTCGCGAGGTCCTCGATCATCCTGTACTTCTCGGCATCGCCCAGGCCGCGCCCGCCGGACACGACCACCTCGGCCTCGTCGAGCTTCGGGCCGGACGACTCCTCGATGTGGCGGTTCAGGACCTTGGCCTGGCCGGCGTCGGGCACCTGGAGCGACGCCACCTCGGCGGCGCCGGCGCCGGTGCTCTCGGCCACGAACGACTTCGGCCGGAACAGGGCGATGTAGGGCGCCCCGGCGGTGAAGCGGGTCTTGACCAGCTTCGTGCCGCCGAACACGGGCTCGGTGACGACCACGTCGTCGCCCTCGACCGCGAGGTCGGTGTTGTTGGTGATGACTGGCTTGTCGATAGCGACCGACAGGCGGGCGGCGATGTCACGCCCGTCGTAGGTGGTGCCGAACAGCAGCAGGTCGGGGCCGTTGCCGGACTCGATCGCCTCGGCGATCGCAGAGGCGACAGGCACGCCGGGCAGGCTGCCCGAGAGGTCGCCGGTGGCGTACACCGTGGTGGCCCCGTGGGCTCCCACGGCCTCGGCCACGTCGGCTCCCTCGCCGCCGTACACGGCCTCGACGGTGCCTCCGAGCTCCCGGGCCTTGGCCAGCAGCTCGAGCGTGATGGGGGCGACGGTGCCGTCGAGGGCCTCGGCGAGGACCCAGATGCGGTTGATGGCCATGCGTTTCGTCTCCTGTGATCCGTCTCGCGCCGAGGCTCAGATGACCTTGAGGTTCTCGAGGTAAGCGACGATCCTGCCGAACGACTCGCCGTCGTCCTCGATGATCTCGCCGGCCTCGCGGGCGGGGGCGTCCTCGACCGTGACGATCTCCTGCCCGGCGCCGGCGCTGCCGACGGCGGACGCGTCGATGCCCAGGTCGCCGAGCCCGAGCTGGTCGACCGGCTTCGACTTGGCGGCCATGATCCCCTTGAAGCTGGGGTAGCGCGGCTCGACGACGCCGGCGGTCACCGACACGAGCGCAGGCAGCGGGGCCTCGACCTCGTCGAAGCCGGCCTCGGTCTGGCGCTGCACCTTGACCTTGCCGTCGGCAAGCTCGACCTCCTTCGCGAAGGTGATCGAGGGCAGACCCAGGAGCGCCGCGACCTGCTCCGGGACCGTGCCGGTGTAGCCGTCGCTCGACTCGGTGGCGGCGAGCACGAGATCGGGCTCGGCCCGCTTGATGGCGGCTGCCAGCACCTTGGCTGTGTCGAGCGCGCCGGCGCCCGAGAGGGCGTCGTCGGAGACCAGGATCGCCTTGGCGGCACCCATGGCGAGCGCGGTGCGCAGGCCCGAGGTCTCGTTGCCGGGAGCCATCGACACGAGGGTGACCTCACCGCCGCCCGCCTTGTCGACAAGCTGGAGAGCCATCTCGACGCCGTAGCTGTCGGACTCGTCGAGGATCAGCTTGCCGCTGCGGTCGAGGGTGTTGTCGGCCTCGAGCTTCCCCGGCTCAGCGGGATCCGGGATCTGCTTCACGCATACGACCACGTTCATGAAGCCATGCTGCCCCGGATGGGGCCCCTCACCAAAATCGTCGCGCCATTCGCCTGGTCGCAAGTGACCGCGCGGTAACCGGACATGACGTGGGAGAACGTCTGCTCCGCCGCCCCAGGAGTAGCGTCCCGGGCGCTGTGAGGGTGCTGCTGCTGGTGAACTCGTCCGCGTCGGCGGTGACGCCACGCAGCCGCGTCGTGATCGGCAAGGCCCTCTCGGCCGACCACGACGTCACCGTGGCCGAGACGAGCCGCCGGGGCCACGCCTCCCGCCTGGCCCAGGGCGCGGCGGCCGAGGGCACGGACGTGGTCATCGTGCTGGGCGGGGACGGCACGCTGAACGAGGCCGCCAACGGCCTGGCGAGAACCGCCACGGCGCTCGCCCCACTGCCGGGCGGGTCGACGAACGTGTTCGCCCGGACGATCGGCCTGCCCAACGACCCGATCGAGGCGACGGGCGTGTTGCTCGACGCGCTCGCCCGGCGGTCGATCCGGCGGGTCGGTCTCGGGTCGGTCAACGGGCGTTACTTCCTGTTCCACACGGGCGTCGGCTTCGACGCTGCGGTCGTCGAGCAGGTCGAGCGGCGGGCCCAGCTGAAGCGCTACGCCGGCCACCCGTTGTTCGTGTACGCGGGCTTCGCCACGTGGTTCCGCCACTACGATCGCACCCGGCCCCGGTTCGCGGTGCACCACGCCGACGGAACCGTGGTCGACGACGCCTACCTGACGATCGTCCTCAACACGAACCCGTACACGTACCTGGGGGACCGCCCGCTGGACCTGGCGCCCGAGGCCACGCTCGACCGGGGCCTGGCGACGGTGACGCTGCGGACTATGGCCTTCGGCCGGTTCCTACGGATCATCGCCTCGGCCCTCGGGTCGGGTCGGGCGCTCCGGCGCTCGCGATGGGTGGACCACCGGACGGACCTGCCCGGCCTGACCGTGCGCGGCTTCGGGCCGATTCCCTACCAGGTCGACGGCGACCACCTCGGGGACGCCGACGTGCTGACGTTCCGTCACGAGAAGGCCGTGCTCGACCTCGTTCTGCCGTAGGCGGCGGAGTCGCAGCTTCAACGGCCGAGTGCCGCCAGGGCGCCGGCCACGTCGTTGGTCACGATGCCGTGGACGCCCAGCTCGTCGAGCCAGCGGATCCGCTCGGGCAGGTCGCAGGTCCAGGTGTTGACGGCCAGGCCGGCCTCGGCCGCCAGCTTGACCAGCTCGGCGTCGACGGCGCTGTGGTGGGGATGCACGGCGGCGTGGCCGCCGGCGGCCACCCGGGCGACGTCGGCGGCCACGTCCGCGAAGCCGATCGTCAGCCAGGCCGTGGCCAGGTCCGGGGCCAGGGTTCGCACCCGGTCGATGGTCGGCTCGTGGAAGCACGACACGAGCACCGCCGCGCGCTCGGCCACGGGCCGGGACGCCAGCAGCTCGACCACCGAGCCGGCGATGGCCATCTCGGGGTCGAAGTCGGCGTCGGGGGGCCAGTTCTTGATCTCGAGGTTGACCACGCCGAGGCCGGCGCAGGCATCGAGCGCCGCGGTCAGGTCGCAGACGCCGGCGGGCAGCGCCGCCCAGGGCAGGTCGACGATCGCCCGGCCGTCGGGCAGGTGGGCGTCGTGGTGGATCGCCGGATGGCCGTCGGCGGTACGGCGGAGGTCGAGCTCGACGCCGTCGGCGCCCAACCGGCGAGCGGCGCGGAACGCGTCGACCGTGTTCTCCGGGGCTTCACGGGGGGCCCCGCGGTGCCCAATGACCAGCGCCATGGCGTTCCTTTCCTCAACCAGGTGGAAATAGGGCCTTGCCGAGTTGAACTGTGTCCAGTACCTTTGCCGGGGTCACAGCCACACGCTCTCCGCCGTTATGCGATGGCATGTGAAACTCGTCACAATCGGTGACCCGAATCCGCCGTGGAGGTCCCGTGGCCCTGACGCAGAGCCGCAGCATGTCCCTGTCCATCGAGCGCGACGACTGGCGAGACAACGCCGCTTGTCGTGACACCGACCCCGACCTGTTCTTCCCGGTCGGTACCACCGGCCCGGCGATCGAGCAGATCGCCAACGCCAAGGCCGTCTGCCAGGCTTGCGACGCGCGGTCGCTGTGCCTCGAGTATGCCCTGGTGACGAACCAGGACAGTGGCATCTGGGGTGGCACCTCCGAAGAGGAGCGTCGGGCCCTCCGCCGCCAGTGGGTCGCTCGCAACCGCAAGGCGAGCGCCTGACACCGGCGCCCGGCCCCGGTGGGGCGCCAGCACCGATCGGGCCGTCGCCCCGGCCTCGATCGGACTCCTCAACGACACGACCTCGCTCCGGCGAGGTCGTCGTCGTTCTGGCCGCGGGGCGCTGCGCACTCAGCTCTCCTCGCCGGGGTCGACACGCACCGCCAGGGCCACGGTGGTGCCCGGCCGGTCGCCGTCGCCCTCGCCGAGGGTGATCTCGATGGCGCCCGACAGCTCGGTCGTCACGAGCGTGCGGACGATCGACAGGCCGAGGCCGGTCACGTTGTCGAGGTCGAAGTCGGGCGGCAGGCCGATGCCGTCGTCGGACACCCGCAGCCGCAGCGCCGTCTCGTCGCGCTCGATCTGCACGAGCACCTGGCCCGGCACGGCGGCGAGGTCGAGCTGGGGCGGGTAGGCGTGGTCCGTGGCGTTCTGCAGCAGCTCGTTGAGCACGACGGCCAGCGGCGTCGCCACCCGGGCCGGCAGGATGCCGCCGTCGCCCTCGATCTCGAACTTCACAGGGTGGTCCGGCGAGGTGAGCGAGTCGGCCACCATGGTGACGACCGGCCGGACGATGTCGACGAAGGCCACGTCGTCGCCCGGCCCGTGCGACAGGATCTCGTGCACGACGGCGATCGAGCGGATCCGCCGGACCGACTCGTCGATGACCTGCTTGGCCTCGGGGTTGTCGAGCCGGCGGCCCTGCAGCCGCAGCAGCGACGAGATGGTCTGCAGGTTGTTCTTCACCCGGTGGTGGATCTCGCGGATCGTGGCGTCCTTCGAGAGCAGCAGCAGGTCCCGCCGCCGCAGCTCGCTGATGTCGCGCAGCAGCACGACCGCCCCGCTCACCGTGCCGTGGTCGAGCAGCGGGATGCCACGCATGAGCACGGTCACGTCGTTGCCGCGGGGTAGCTCCTCGGTGACGGGGGCGCGTACGGCGAACGCCGTGCGCACGACGTTCTCCTCGAGACCCAGCTCGGCGAACCGCAGGCCCTCGGCGTTGGCATGCACGCCCAGCTTGTGCAGCGTCGACACGGCGTTCGGCGACGTGTACTCGACCCGGCCGGACGCATCGAGCACGATCACGCCGTCGCCCACACGGGGGGCGTCGTCGCTCTCCGCATCCTCGGCGTCGAACGGGAAGTCGCCTGTCGAGATCATGCGGGCGAAGTGGTTGAAGACGTCGACGTAGGTGCGCTCGAGCTCGCCCGGCTGGCGGCCGAACGACGGGGCCGACTCGCGGGTGAGCACGGCGATGACCCGGTCCTCGTAGCGCACCGGGATGCACAGCACCCGCACCCGCTCCTTCAGGGGTGAGCTGGTGATCTCGCCCTCGATGATCTCGCCGAGGCGATAGGCCCGGGCGACGAGCGGGCGCTCCTCCTCTTCCAGCACCGTTCCGACCCAGTCGGACCGGTAGACGGTCTGGGCGGTCGTCGGGCGCACCTGGGCGAGCACGACGAAGCGGTTGCCACCCGAGTCGCGGGTCTCGCCGACCACGCCGAACAGCAGCAGGTCGGCGAAGCAGAAGTCGGCCAGCAGACCCCAGCTCGCCGACAACCGCTGCAGGTGCCCGACCGCCGCCGGTTCTAGGCGGGTGAAGAAGCGTGCGAGCTCGGCGAGGCTGGCCACGGGAAAGAGTCTGGCAGCTACCGCCCGCGACTCAGCGCCACAGCGCGCGACCGAGCTCGAGCAGACCGGCGACGTCGGTGATGTCGTGGTCGGCGTAGGGAACGGTGGCGACGACGTCGGCCGACACCGCCAGCTCGGCGCGCTGTTCGGCCTCCCGCTTGGCGACCACCTGGAAGTTGAGGAAGCTCTCGCCGACCTCGTGGAGCACCCGGGTGACGTCGTCGGGGTCGAGGCCGTCCGCGACGATGGGGGTGAACGCCTCGGCCTCGCGGCACAGGCGGGTGGCGGCATTGGTGGCGCCGCTGTCGGTGAAGAACTCGGGCAGCACCTTGTTGAACACGACGGCGCCCAGGTGCAGCCGGCGCTCCTGAAGGGCGTCGACGAAATACTCGGCCTCGCGCACCGGCGAGGTCTCGAGCGTCGACACCACGACGAAGGTCGTCCGCTTGTCCGACAGTGTGCGGGTCACGGCCCGGGCCCGCTCGACGAAGCCGTCGTACATCGTCTGGAACAGCAGGAAGAACTCGGCGATGTCCTGCAGGAACTGCGACCCGAGGATGCGGTCGGCGACCGTGTAGAACGGCTTCGAGGCCATCGTGACGATGCGGCTGCGGGCCGGCACCGTCAGCCAGCGCAGCAGGCGCGACGAGAAGAAGTCCGCCATCCGCTCGGACGCCTCGAGGAAGTCGATGGCGTTCCGGGTCGGCGGCGTGTCGACGATGATCAGGTCGTAGCGCCCCGAGCGGTGGATGTCGTAGAGCCGCTCCATGGCGATGTAGTCGTGGCTCTGCACGAACCGCCGCGTGATGTTGTCGTAGAGCGGGTTGGCGAGGATGGCGTCGCGGGTGGCGGGGTCGGGGGCGTGGGAGCGGACCAGCTCGTCCCAGGACTGCTTCGTGTCGAGCATCGCCGCCCACAGCTCGCCCCGGGGTTCGATGCCGGCCTCGCGGAACAGCTCGGGCGGCACCTGGGTCTCGACGTTGCCGAACGTCTCGAGCCCGAGGGCGTTGGCCAGGCGGCGGGCCGGGTCGACGGTGATGACCAGGATCTTGCCGCCGAAGTGGGCGGCGGCCGTCGCTGCGGCGGCCGCCGCGCTCGTCGTCTTGCCCACGCCGCCGGAGCCGCAGAAGATCACGATCTCCTTGGCGGCGAGCAGCTGGTCGAGCGAGGCGGCGGACGGCGGACGGCGGCGGGCCACGGCGGTCAGTACCCCAGCTCGGCGCCGAGGGCCTCGGCGATCTGGCGGGTGGCGCGCACGCCGTGGCTGCGCTGGAACAGCTCGGGCACGTAGAGGAGGTCGGTGTCGGCCAGCCCCGTGCGCAAGCCGGCGAGGTGCTCGGCCCGGGTGCGGCGCAGGCGTACGGCCAGCTCGGCGCCGTCGAGGACCGGCTCGGCCGGCTCGCCGAGCGCCTTGGCGAGGGCCTCGGCCCGCTCCGGAGCCCGCACGGCGCGGAACACCTCCTCCTCGCCGCGGGTGAACAGCTCCGGGAGCACCCGGTTGACGACCACCGCGCCGAGGTCGGTGACCGTCTCGGTGCGCAGCCGCTCGGCCAGCTCGATCGACTCGGTCACCGGCATCTCCTCGGGGGTGGCGACGACCACGACGCCGGTCTGGGCGCGGTCGCCCAGGATGTCGAGCATCCACTGGGTCTGGTCGCGCACCCGGCCGACCTTGACCAGGTCGCGGATGGCCTGGGGGGCGGCCAGCTGGCCGACGATGTGGCCGGACGCGGCGGCGTCGACCACGACGAGGTCGTAGTGGCGCTCCCGCACCTCCCAGCAGAGCTTGCCCACGATCAGGATCTCCTTGACCCCGGGGGCGGCGTTGGCCACGAAGTCGAACGTGCGGGCCAGCGGGCCGATCCGCCCGGCCAGGGGCACCTTGAGCTGCAGTCTGAGGTACTCCTTGAGCGACTCCTCGGTGCTCATCGACATCGCGAAGAGGCCGGGGCAGATCTCGCGCTCCCGGAACTCGGTCGGGCCCGTCTCGAACATGTCGGCGAGGTTGCCCTTGGCGTCGACCTCGCAGAGCAGCGTCCGGCGCCCCTGCGAGGCGGCCAGCTGCCCGAGGGCGGCGGCGATCGTGGTCTTGCCGACGCCGCCCTTGCCGGTCACGAACAGCAGGCGCCGGTCGAGCAGGTCGACGGTCACGGCAGGCCCCCGACGGCGGGGGTGACCGTCCTCAGGCGCCGAACCCGATGCGCCGGGTGCCCGACGACGAGCCGATCTCGACGTAGGCGACCTTCTCGGTGGGCACGCCGAACTGACGGCCGCGGCGATCGGTGAACCAGAGCGTGCCGCCCGTGTCGATCGCCTTCTCGACGTACTCGCGCACGGCGTCCGAGTCGGTGTCGTCGGACAGGATCACCTCGATCTCCTTGGGCGTGTTCTGCACCCCGATGCGGACGTCCACGGCTTCTGGTTCCTCCTGCGGGACTGCGCCGGCGCAGCCTCACGGTTGTCGAGCGGCCGCCATCGTACGGGGCGGCCGCCGCCACGCGGCACCTCGCCCGGTGCTCAGCCGCCCTCGCGCTCGGCCGTGGCCTCCGCCCAGCGGGGGTGGTGGTCCTCGGCGTAGGCCCGGCTCATGCGCCCGGTGACCATGCTGCGCAGCGCCGGCGGGCGGGACAGGGCGAAAAGCACGTGCCCGGCGACCACGATCCACGTGCCGATCGCCGTCCAGTCGTGGACGAACGTGGCGCCCGTGCGCCAGGGCAGCGGGAACGGCTTGTACCAGCGCATGATCGAGCCGGTGACGACCATGAGCGGCACCACGCCGGCGATGAACGCGGCGTTCGCCTTCTGCCCCGCGTTGAACTTGCCGACCTCGGCGGTCTCGCAGCGGCCGCGCGACAGAAGCCAGCGCCGGTCCGACGAGCTCCAGCGGGCCAGGCGGCGCACGTCTCGGCGCAGGGCGGCGCGCCAGCGGCCCGCATAGGCCAGAACGAAGGGCACGGGTGTGGCGAGCCCGGCGACGACGTGGACGTCGCGCACGAGGGTCCGGCGGCCCACGACGGCGGACAGCGGCCCGACGTAGAGGACGAGGCCGGTGAGGGCGCAGGTGCCGAGCACGACCACCACCGCCCAGTGCAGCGCCCGCTCGGCGGCGCTGAAGCGGGCGATCGTGGCATCCCCGGGGCTCCCGGCCCCGGCGACGCCGCCGCCGAGGGTGACGGCGCTCACGCTGTGGGCTCGTCGCTGCGGCCGTTCGACTGCCCGACCCAGGCGTCGACGTCGTAGCCGCGCTCCTCCCAGTAGCCGGGGACGAGTGTGTCCACCACTTCGATCCGCTCGAGCCACTTGAGCGACTTGTAGCCGTACATCGGGGCCACGAACAGGCGGACCGGCCCGCCGTGCTCGCGCGTCACCGGCGCCCCCAGCATCCGGTGGGCGACGAGCACGTCGTCGCGGTGGGCCTGCTCGAGCGTGAGGCTCTCGGTGTAGGCCCCGTCGAAGGAGTGGAGGCGCACGTGCGTGGCGCCGTCCTGCACGCCGGCCTCGTCGAGCAAGTCGGCGAGCTTTACGCCCGTCCAGGGCACGTCGGGCACCCGCCACCCGGTCACGCACTGGAAGTCGTGAGTGACGTCGGTCTGCGGGAGGTCGAGCAGGGCGGCGTAGGAAAGGTCGAGCGGCGTCGCCACCATGCCGTCGACGCCGAGGCGCCAGTCGGCGGTCGACCGGTCGGGCATGTGGGCGGTGACCGAGTAGATGCGGAACCGGCCCGAGGTGGGCACGAACGACGTGAGCCCGGTGGGGTCGTTCTGCGAGAGCGGCCGCAGGGCCCGCTCGATGCCGGCCTGGACCTTGTCGCCGACGAGCACGCCGGCCACGCCGAGGCCCAGCATGCCCAGCACGATGCGCCGGCCGATGGGTGCGCCCTGACCGTCGGCCTCGGCCAGGTCGACGTCGTCGGCTTTGGCTCCGCCGGCGCCGCCGAGGATCGGTGGACCGCTACGGCCGGTGCTGGTCACACCCCTGAGGCTACGCCGCGGGGCGGCGCGCGACGCCTGGCGTCACCCACCTGCAAGAATCCGCGGCGGGACGGGGTCGCACCGTGCCCCCGCCACGCCTGTGAGCCCGGCCGCCTATCCGTCGCACGAAGGCCACCCGCTGACGCTCAGCCCTCCAGGACCCCGCGCAGGCGGGCCAGGCGGGCATCCCAGCGGCGCCCGGCCTGCTCGGCCCAGGCGGCCAGCTCGTCGAGCGGTTCGGTCACGGCCGTGAACCGCGTCTCGCGCCCGGCCCGGTCGGCGGCGACGAGACCGGCGGCGCGCAGCAGCCCGAGATGCTTGGCCACGGCCTGGCGCGTGATCGGCAGGCCGTCGGAAAGTGCGGTCGCCGTCACGGGCCCGCGCTCGGCCACCGCCCGCAGGATGGACCGGCGGGTGGGGTCGGCCAGGGCGGCGAACACGGCATCGGGCGGCTCGTGGATCACGCCGACCCTCCGGGGCGGCCGGCCGGCGGCGCGGCCGGTCCGGGTGGGTGCCCGGTCACGAGCGGGGCGGTGGGGCCGGGGGCGGCCGTCAGCGGACCTCGGCCAGGACGCCCACGAAGAGCAGCTCCAGGCCGAGGAGGCGGCGGTCCCAGGCGCGGCCGGCGGCGACCGGCCGGGCGGCGACCGACCCCGAGGCCCGGATCGACGCGTCGGTCGGCGGGGCGGGCGCGAGCACCGCGGCGGGCAGGGTCACGGCGAGCGTCTCGGTCACGACGACCCGGGTCCCGCCGCCGTCCAGGGGCCGCAGGGCGATCTCGACGGTCGATGCGCCGGGGTCGTCGCCGTCGGGCCGCCACCACGTCCACACGAGGCGCCGGCCGGCGTCCACCTCGTCGACCCGGACCGTGCGGTCGACGGCGTCGGGGTCGTCGAGCCACGTCCCCCGCAGGGCGGGATCGGCGACCGCCGACCAGACGTCGTCGGCCCCGGCCGCGATGTCGACCGCCCGGGTCACCCGGGCCTCGGCGGCGCCGGTGAGGTCGGCGGCGCCGGTGAGGTCGGCGGCGGAGACGGACACGGGGGCGGCGGGGCGAGGCTCGTCCGGCATGCGTGCAACCTTACAGTTGCGAGTGTCCCCCCGCCACCCGTAGCCTCATATCCGCAACCGCTCGGTTGCTCGTAGAGGAGGCCGGACCATGCTGATCCCCACCGTCATCGAGACCACCAGCCGGGGCGAGCGCGCCTACGACATCTACTCCCGCCTGCTGCGCGAGCGCATCGTGTTCCTGGGCTCGGCCATCGACGACACGGTGGCGAACCTGCTCATCGCCCAGCTGCTGCACCTCGAGGGCGAGGACGCCGACAAGCCGATCAACCTGTACATCAACTCGCCCGGCGGCGACATGGTCGCCCTGTTCGCCATCTACGACGCAATGCAGTTCCTCGGCCCGCCCGTGCACACGGTCTGCGTCGGCCAGGCCGCCTCGGCGGCCGCCGTGCTGCTGGCGGCCGGCGAGGCGGGCCAGCGCTCCGCCCTGCCCAACGCCCGGGTGCTGATCCACCAGCCCCACGGCGGGGCGCAAGGCCAGTCCGTCGACATGGAGATCGCCGTGCGCGAGATGGTCGAGATGCGCCGGCGCATGGTCGACGTGCTCACCGAGCGGACGAACCAGACGCGCAAGCGCATCGAGACCGACATCGACCGGGACTTCATCCTGCGGGGCGACGCCGCCGTGGACTACGGGATGATCGACCAGGTGCTGACCCACCGGAAGCCCCGCCCGGTCGGGTTCCACAGGCCCGAGGAGGAGGTCGCCGTGGCCGGCTGAGCGGCGGAGCGCGCCGGGCGCCGGAGGGCAGCGCGGCCCCGACCCCGGCACACTGAGGCCCATGGACCCCACCGTGCGCCTCCGTGGCGAGGGCATCGACCTGGCCGCCGACGTCTACGGACCCGAGGACGGCTTGCCGGTCCTGCTGTTCCACGGCGGCGGCCAGACCCGCCACGCCTGGGGCGCCACCGCCCGGCTGTTGGGCGACAAGGGCTGGCGGGCGACGACGGTCGACCTGCGCGGCCACGGTGACAGCGACTGGTCGCCCGACGGTGACTACGACATCGACACCTTCGCCGCGGACGTGCGGGCCGTCGCCCGCGCCCAGAGCGCGCCGCCCGTGCTGATCGGGGCGTCGCTGGGCGGGCTCGCCTCGCTGGTCGCCGTGGCCGAGGCCGACGGGTCGGCGCCGGTCGCCTCGGGCCTCGTCCTCGTGGACGTGGCGCCGCGCCTCGAGCGGGAGGGCATCGAGCGCATCGGCGCGTTCATGCTGGGCAACCTCGACGGGTTCGCCTCGCTCGAGGAGGTGGCCGACGCCGTGAGCGCCTACAACCCTCACCGACCCCGGCCCACCGACCTGTCGGGGCTGCGCAAGAACGTGCGCCTGCGCGACGACGGCCGGTGGTACTGGCACTGGGACCCGCGCTTCCTCGCCGGCGGCCGCATCGACGAGCCCCGGTCGTACCGCAACGAGGACCGCCTCGACGACGCCGCCCGGGCGCTGCGCCTGCCGACGCTGCTCATACGGGGCCGGGCCAGCGACGTGCTCTCGCCGGAGGGCGCCGCCCACCTGAAGTCGCTGGTGCCCCATGCCCAGCTGGTCGACGTGGCCGGCGCCGGCCACATGGTGGCCGGCGACCGCAACGACGCGTTCAACGACGCGGTGGTGGCGTTCCTGGCCGAGGTCCGCGGCGCCTGACCGGGCGCTTGACCGGGCGGCGGGCCGGCAGAGGGCCGGCGCGAGGGCCACCGACGCCCGGGCGTCAGCTGATCTTCAGCTCGGCGCGGTAGCGCTTGGTCGGCGCCAGCTCGACGTCGATGGTCGCGGCGATCTGCGAGAAGATCCGCGACGCCTCGGCTCCGGGATCGACGGCCACGATCGGCCGCCCGGCGTCGCCGCCGGCCCGCAGCTCGGGCACGAGGGGCACCTGGCCGACGAGCGGCACGCCGAGGCGGTGCGCCAGCTCGTCGCCGCCGCCGCGGCCGAACAGCTCGTAGCGCTTGCCGTCGTCGCCGGTGAACCACGACATGTTCTCGATGACGCCCTTGACTTCGAGGTTCACCTTCTGGGACATGAACGCCGCCCGCTGGGCCACCCGCTGGGCGGCCGGCTGGGGCGTGGTGACCACGTAGACCTCGGCCCGAGGCAGGAACTGGGCCAGGCTGATCGATATGTCGCCCGTACCCGGGGGCAGGTCGACCACGAGGAAGTCGGGCTCGTCCCAGTAGACGTCAGTGAGGAACTGCTCGAGCGCCTTGTGGAGCATCGGGCCCCGCCAGATGACCGGCTGGTCCTCCTGGGCGAAGAAGCCCATCGAGATGCAGCGGACGCCGTAGGACTCTGGCGGCACGAGCATCTGGTCGATCACGACCGGCGGATGCTCGACGCCCAGCATGCGCGGGATGGAAAAGCCCCACACGTCCGCGTCGACCACGGCGACCGACCGGCCCCGGGCGGCGAGCGCCACGGCCAGGTTCGTGGTGACCGACGACTTACCCACGCCGCCCTTCCCCGAGGCGACGAGCAGGACCCGTGTCTTGCTGCCCGGATCGGCGAACGGGATGGCCCGGCCCTCGGCGTGGCCGTGGGCGTGCTGGCTGCCCGCGGTCGAGGCCGGGTCGCCGTGCAGCTTGAGGCGCAGCGCCTCGCGCTCCTCGTCGGTCATCACCGTGAAGTCGAGGTCGAGACTGTCGACGCCGTCGAGCGCCACCACGGCGGTGTCGACGCGGCGGGTGATCTCGCTGCGGAGCGGGCACCCCTCCACGGTGAGCGCCACGGTCACGGCCACGCGCGGGCCCTCGACCGCGATCGACCGCACCATGTCGAGATCGACGATGCTGCGGTGGAGCTCGGGGTCCTGCACGGGACGCAGGGCGTCGAGGACCTGGGCTTCGGAGACGGGCATTCGAGTCGCTCCCGGCGAGTCGACCCTGGGCGCCCGGGGCGGCGCCAGGGGATTAACACTACGACCGTAGGTAGAATACCGGCGTGGACCAGCGGACCCCATCCCGGAAGGCGGCACCCGACCCGTCGGCGACGCCGGGCTCGCCCGCGCCACCCGGGCTGTCGCCCACCGACTTCTCGTCCGCCGTCACGGCCATCACCTCCGCCTTCGGCGACCCCACGCGCCGTGAGATCTACCTGTTCGTCCACCAGCACGACGGCGGCGTGACCGCCTCGGCCGTGGCCGAGCGCTTCGACCTCCACGCCAACGTCGCCCGCCACCACCTCGACAAGCTCGTGTCCGGGGGCTACGTGGTCGTCGACGTGGCGCGCCCCGCCGGCGGCGGCGCCGGGCGCCCGTCCAAGCGCTACCGGGGCGTCGACTCCGGCATCGCCTTCGAGCTGCCGCTCCGCCACGACGACGTGCTGGTCACGCTACTCGGGCGGGCGCTGGCCGAGCTCGGGCCCGAGCGGGCCGAGCGCCTCGCCGAGGACGTCGGCACCACCTACGGGGCCGCCATGGCGTCGTCGATGTCGCCGGGGTCCGACCGGCACCGGTCGTTCCAGGCGGCGCTGCACGCCGTGGCCGACGCTCTCTCCGCCCACGGGTTCGCCGCCCACGCCGAGCGCCACGGCGACGGGCTGCGCATCGTGTCCGAGCACTGCCCGTTCGGCGGGGCGGCCATCGAGCACCCCGTCATCTGCGCCGTCGACCGGGGCATGGTGCAGGGCATGCTCGGCTCGCTCTACGGCCAGGGCCTCGTCGCCGAAACCGAGCTGTCGCTGCCCACCGGCGGCGAGCACTGCGTCACCGCCGTCCAGGGCGGCTGAGCCCGGCCGCCCCCGCGTGCGGACCTACCTCGACCACGCCTCCACCTCGCCGCTGCGCCCCGAGGCGCGCGCCGCGCTCGTCGAGGCCCTCGACCTCGTGGGCGATCCGGGGCGCATCCACGCCGAGGGGCTGACCGCCCGGGTGGCGGTCGAGCAGGCCCGCGACCGGGTGGCCGCCCTGTTCGGCGCCCGCAACCGCGAGGTCGTGCTCACGAGCGGCGCCACCGAGGCGATCGCCGCAGCCTGCTGGGGCACTGCGGAGCGTGGGGCCCACCAGGTCGTGACCGCGGTCGAGCACTCGGCCGTGCGCCTGGCGGCGGACCGGCACGGCGCCGTCACGGCGGTGCCGGTCGACGGCGCCGGGCGGGTCGACCCCGACGCCGTGATGGCGGCCGTGCGTCCGGACACCGCGCTTCTCCACGTGCAGTGGGGCAACCACGAGGTCGGCACCGTGCAGCCCGTGGCGGCCGTGGTGGCGGCGTGCCGGGCCCGCGGCGTGCTGGTGCACGTCGACGCGGCCCAGGCCGCCGGTCACGCACCGATCGCGTTCGACGAGCTGGGTGCCGATCTCCTGTCGGTGAGCGCCCACAAGCTGGGCGGCCCGGCCGGCGTGGGGGCGCTGCTCGTGCGCCGGGGCGTGCGGCTGACACCGCTCCTCGTCGGCGGGGACCAGGAGCGGGCCCGGCGCGCCGGGCTCGAGAACGTGGCAGGCGTCGTGGGGTTCGGAGCGGCGTGCGCCACCCTCGCCGGCGCCGCTCCCGCCCCCACACCGCCCGCTCCCGCACCTGCGCCCTCCGGCACCGACGGCGACGGCGGCGACCGCCGCAGCGGCGCCGGCGGAAGCAGCGGCGACGGCAGCGGCAGCGACGGCGGCAGCAGCGGCGACGGCGGTAGTGACGACGACGGCAGCGGCGCCGGCGCCAGCGGCGATCGGGACGTCGGCGGCGGACCCGGTCCGGCGAGCCGGCTCGAGGCCGAGGCCGAGGACCAGCGGCGCCTCACCCGGCGCATCGTGGCCGGGACGGCGCCCCTCGACGGCCTGGTTCTCTACGGGCCGGCCGACGAGGCCGACCGCCTCCCGCACGTCGTCTGCCTGGGCGTCGAGGGCATCGAGCCGCAGGCCGTGCTGCTGGGCCTCGATCGGACCGGCATCGCCGCGCACTCGGGCAGCGCCTGCTCGTCCGAGTCGCTCGAGCCCTCCCCCGTGCTCGAGGCGATGGGCGTCGACGCCCACCACAGCCTGCGCCTGTCGGTGGGCTGGTCGAGCACGGGCGCCGACGTCGATCACCTGCTCACCGCGCTGCCCGCGGTCCTCGCCGAGCTGCGATCCCTCGCCACAGGCCGCTGAGCCCTCCATGCCGGGTGCCCGGAGCGTCGAGCTGCCGTGTCGAGGCACCCAGAGCGTCCGAGCTGCGGTGGCCGGTGTGCCCGGGTGGCATTATCGGCGAGTGCCGCGCCGCCCCGCCGTCGCCCGCCGCACCAGCCCTCCCGGCCGCCCATGAGGCTCTACGTGGTGCGCCACGCCCACGCGGGCCACCGGGGGGCGTGGGACGGGCCCGACGCCGCCCGACCGCTGTCGAAGAAGGGCCGCCGCCAGGCCGAGGGCATCGCCGAGCGGCTGGGCAGCTGCGGGGCGGGCCGGCTGCTCAGCAGTCCGGCGGCCCGGTGCGTCGAGACGCTCGGCCCGCTGGCCGAGCGCCTGGGCGTGCCGGTCGAGGTCGACAGGCGGATCGAGGAGGGCGCCCGGGGCGGCGATGCACTGGCCCTCGCCGACGAGCTGCGACGGGCCGGTCCGGACGGGGTCGCCGTCGTATGCAGCCACGGTGACGTCATCCCCGACCTGCTGCGCCTGCTGCGCGACCGCGGCGTGCGGGTCGGCGACCCGCTCGTGTGGCCCAAGGCCTCGACGTGGGTGGTGTCCTCGGCGGGCGACCGCTGGGCCTCGGGCCGCTACGTGCCGCCGCCCGAGACGTAGCCGCCCCGTTCAGTCCATCTGGCCTCGACGGGGCGGGGTCGCCAGTGACCACGACGTTGAAGACCCACTCGTGGACGGGGCCCTCGGCGTTGGCCAACCACGTGGCGGCCACACCGTCGAGCGCGTCGGCCGCGGCGCTCACGGCCGTGAAGTCGGTGTCGGCCAGCTTGCGGCCGCGGCCACCCCGGCGTCGCGCACGTCGCATGTCCGTCGGACGACGGGGACCAGGCGAGCGGTTCCCGGCGCGGACCGCCCCGAGGTTCACTCGGCGGCTGCCTCGGCCTCGAGCTCTTCGCGCAGGCCGACGACCAGGTTGGCGATTTCCGGGGGCGGGTCGAGCTCGTCGAGCCGGTCGAGCTCGGCGAGCGCGGTCTCGGGGCGCCCGAGCCGCTGGAACACCACGGCGAGGAACGCGTGCGGCGCGGGGTACTCGGGGTCGGCCTCGACGGCGTCGATGAGCGTCACGACGCCGGACTGGTCGCCCGAGAGGAACTGGAACCATCCCTTGAACGTGAGCGCCTCGACGTTGTCGGGCTGCTCGTCCAGCACCTGGTCGTAGACCGCGACGGCCGCGTCGTAGTCGCCCTCGGCCGCCAGCTGGACGGCCTCGTCGAGCTCGGTGCGGGTCGTCTCCCGGACGCCGCCCGTGGCGGTCTCGCCGGTCTGGCGCCGGCCGGCCGCCTGGGCAACGAGCAGGCCGGCCAGCACGGCGAAGAGGACGACGCCGCAGGCGACGGCCAGCGCCCGGGCGCGGGAGCGGCGGGGCCGGGCGGCCATCACCCGGGCCTCGTGGGCCTCGATGGCCCGGATCACCCGGGCGGCCCGGGCCGTGTAGTCGTCCTCCAGGACCCGGAAGTCGACATCGTCGACGTCGCCGGCATGGTGCTCGCGGCGCAGGTCGTCGAGCGAGCGGAGCAGGAAGTCGCGCTGCTCCTCGAGGGCGGCGAGCGTGTCGGGATCGAGCCGCCCGCTCCGCGGCCGCGCCGATGTCGGAGCGACGGGCGTGTGCTGAGCGTCGCCGGGTTCGCCGGCCGCCGACGCGGGCGCCGCGTCTGCGTTGCCGGGCGGGGACCGCCCCTCGACGTGGGCGGCGGGGGACGGCTCCTCGATGTCGGCCCCGGGGGACGGCGCCGCCGCGTCGGCGTCGGCGGCGCCGGCAGCAGACGTGGACCGGCCCGCCGCGACCGCCGGATCCCCGGCGGAGCGCGCGGTGCTCGTGTCCTCGGCGGGCGTCACGACGCACCGCCCGAACCGGCGGAACCGTCCCGGTCGCCCGAACCGACGGAACCGTCCCGGTCGCCCGAACCGACGGAACCGTCCCGGTCGCCCGAGCCGGCGGAACCGTCCGGGTAGCTCAGGTCGTCCAGGTTGTCCGGGTACGCGACGTCGGGGGGACGGCGAGCGGCCAGGGCCTCGCCGACCAGGGCGCGGTCGGCCTCCGTGGCGCTCACGACGGCGCGGCCCCGCCAACGGCGGAAGGCGAGCGCCAGGCCGGCGAACGCCAGCACGAGCGCCACCACCGGCAGCACCCACACCAGCCCGGCCAGGCCCGACCGGCCGGGCGTGAGGAGGATCTGCTCTCCGTAGCGGTCGGCCAGCTCGTCGCGGATCTCGTCGTCGCTCGCCCCCTCGCCGATGCGCGTGGCGATGTAGGTGCGCACGCCCCGGGACGCGGTGGCATCGGAGTCGGCCACCGACTGGCCGTCGCACGCCGGGCACGCCACCGAGGCGGCGATGTCGCGCTCCCGCTCGCCGACCGTGCGGGGACCGCCGTCGTCGGCCACGCCCACGGCGAGGGCGGCGGCCAACACGAGCGCCATCACGACCCACCCGGCCAACCGGAACCGCCGGTCGCCGCCGCGCAAGGCGGCGGACGGGACGGTCGCGGCCTCGGGCGCCGTTGCGGGCACGGTGGCGCTCATCCCCCGCCCCCACCGGCGGCCGGGGCTGTGCCCTTCGCCTCGGCGATCACCTGGTCGAGGCCCTCGCGCGTGACGCCGCCGATCAGCTTCGCCACGACCACGCCGTTCGGCGCGACCACGTAGGTCTCGGGCACCTTGACGAGCCCGTAGTCGAGGGCGACCTGGCCGTCGGGGTCGATCACAACGGGCCACTCGCCGCCGTTGTCGGCGAAGTAGTCCCTGGCCGTCGAGGCCTGGTCGCTGTAGAGCACGCTGACCACCTCGGCGTCGCCGGTGCGGGCGTGGGCCTCGTCGAACGCGACGAGCTGGGGGTGTTCCTGGCGGCACGGCGTGCACCAGGTGGCGAAGAAGTTCACGACCACCCACCGGCCCTGGTGGTCGTCGATGTCGAACGACCCGCCGTCGAGCGTCTCGCCGGCGAGCGCGGGCGCGGCCTTGCCCACGATGGGGCTCGCGGCCTCGCGGTCGGCGGCCGGCTCCCGCGTGGCGAGCACGGCCACGAAGCCGAGGGCCACGACCGCCACGACGGCCGACACGACCAGGCCGGTCCGCCCCCGGCGGGGGACCTCCAGCCCGTCGTCGCCCGGAGCGCCGGCGGGCTCGGGGCCCGCGCCGGCGACCTCGTCGATCTGCTCCATCAGCCGCCCACCTCGACTGGCTTCCGGTCGTCGTCCGGGCCGCCGGCGCCGGCGTCGACACCGACGCCGGGGCGATCGGGGGCGGCGGGATCGGACCCGTCACCCCGCGGCGGGCGCCCGGCCAGTCGCGGCGAGCCGCCGGTCACCGGCGCGGAGACGGGATCCACGGGGTTGCGGCGCCGGCCGGGGAAGGCGGCCAGCGCCGTGCCCAGCGCCATCACGCCGCCGCCCACCCAGAGCCACAGCACGAGCGGCTGGACGATCACGCGGATCACGACCTCGTCGTCGGCCAGGGCCGTCGACTCCTCGACCGTGGCGTCGGACCCGGTCGTGGGCGTGGTGCCCTCGCCGTCGCCGTCGGCCAGCTGCCCGTCGGCGTCGCCCGACTCGTCGGCCGTGAGCCCGTCGGGGATCCGCAGCAGCGCCAGGTAGACGTCGCGGGTCAGCCCCGTCTTCACCGACGGGGTCCCCACGGCGCTGCCGCCGTTGGCGAACAGGTTGAGCGCCGGGGCATAGGTGTCGCCGTCGATCGCGACCCGAGCCGTGTAGCCGCTGCGGTTGTCGGCGTCGATCTCGTCGAGGCCCTCGTAGCTGATGCGGTGGCCGGCCACGGAGGCCGACTCGCCCTCCGACAGCGTGAGCTCGCGCTCGGTGTCGTAGCTGCTGGAGGCGGCGAGGGCGACGGCGATCAGCACCACGCCGAGGTGGACGACCATGCCGCCGTTCGTGCGTCCGACCAGACCGCGCCATCCCTGGCGACGGGACGCGAGCACGACCTGGCGTAGCGCGGCGCCGGCCGCGAACCCGCCGAGCCCGAACGCGACCAGCGGGGCGAGGCCGCGGGCGCCGACGGCGACGGCGAGCGCAACCGCGCCGGTCCCGCCCCAGGCCGGCCAGAACAGGCGCTGGGACAGCAGCTCGCCCGATGCCTTGCGCCACGGCAGCACGGGAGCGATGGCCATGAGCGACAGCAGCGCCAGGCCGAGGGGCATGGCCATGCGGTCGAAGTAGGGCCGGCCGACCGTCAGGCGCTCGTCGTTCATGGCCTCGACGACGAGGGGGAACACCGTGCCGAGCAGGACGACGAACGCGAACGCCGCGAACAGCACGTTGTTGGCGAGGAACGCCCCCTCGCGCGACACCGGCGAGTCGATCTTCCCCGGGGCCCGCAGGCGGTCGCCCCGCCAGCCGATCAGCCCGAGCGTGACCGCCACGACGACGCCGAAGAAGCCGAGCAGCCACGGGCCGATCTGCGACTCGGTGAAGGCGTGGACCGAGTCGATGACGCCCGAGCGGGTCAGGAACGTCCCGAGGATCGTGAGGCTGAACGTGGCGCAGAGCAGCGACAGGTTCCAGACGCGCAGCATGCCCCGGCGCTCCTGCACCATCACCGAGTGGATGTAGGCGGTGCCGGTGAGCCACGGCAGCAACGAGGCGTTCTCGACCGGGTCCCAGCCCCAGTAACCGCCCCAGCCGAGCACCTCGTAGCTCCACCAGGCGCCGAGCACCACGCCGAAGGTGAGGAAGCCCCAGGCGAACAGCGTCCACCGGCGGGTCTCGAGCAACCATCCCTCGCCGAGGCGCCCGGTCACGAGGGCGGCCACGGCGAAGGCGAACGGCACGGTGAACCCGACGTAGCCCAGGTAGAGCATCGGCGGGTGGAACGCCATGAGCACGTGGTTCTGCAGCAGCGGGTTGGGACCGGGGCCGTCGTAGCCCGCAGGCGGGTTGAAGCTTGTGAACGGGTTGGCCGGCCCGGCCAGCAGGAAAAAGAAGAACGCGGTGACGGTCAGCATCACGAGCAGCGCCCAGCCGACGAGCGGGTCCGAGAGCCGGTCGCGGAAGCGGCGCACCACCACGGCCATGTAGCCGCACAGCACGAGCACCCACAGCAGGATCGAACCCTCGAGCGCCGCCCACAGCGTGGCCACGTTGAACAACGGCGGCGTCGTGCTCGACCCGTTGCGGGCCACATACTCGACCGTGAAGTCGCGCGTGATGAGCGCCCGCTCCATGGCGGCGATCGCGACGATCGTGCCGAGCAGGCACATGAGCGCGTACGAGCGGCCCAGCACGAGCAGGTGGGCCTTGCGCTGGCGAAGGGCCACGCCGAGCGTGACCACCCCGCCCAGGGCCGAGGCCAGGCCGAGCAGCACGCCGGCGGTTCCGAGAGCGGCGTTCACGTCAGCCGGTCCCCCCGGCCTCGGCCTCGCGGACGCGCTCGTCGTAGTCGTCCTTGGACTCGTACGACTCGTCGTGCTTCACCATGATGCGGTCGCTGTCGAACACGGCGTCCTGCGCGTCCCACGCACCCTCGAGCACGACCGGGATGCCCGGGCGGAACAGCTGGGGCGGGTCGCCGACGTGGCGCACGTCGACGGCGACGCCGTTGTACGCGACCTCGAACTCGACGGTGTCGCCGTCGTTGACCGGCTCGCCCACCACCGTGCCCTGCAAGCGAAAGCGCCTTGTGCCGAGGTCGTCGCGCTGGGCGACCGCCTCGTCCGCGTTGCGGAAGTAGAGCGTGGCCTCGGACAGGCCCTTCGACACGAACACGCCGATCGCCACCACCACGAGGCCGAGGACGAGCAGCGGTAGCCAGCGCCGCCGGCCGCGCGGGCGGGCCCCGCGCCGGGGGGCATCGGTGCCCTCCTCGGTCGGCTCGCCGAGGTGGCCGTGGCCGTCGAGGTCGTCGGCCGGGCCGGTGCGGGGGGTCAGCTCCACCGTCGCTCCCCGGGGGGCACCTGCCGGGACAGCCGGCGGCCCCGGCGCAGGAGCGCGACGGCGTAGCCGCCGATAAGCACGACGGCCCCGCCCCAGCCGGCGGCGACGTAGCCGGCATGGGTCATGGCGATCGTGAGGGCGGTCACGCCGTCACCTCCGTGGCAGCCGGCGCGGCGGGGGCCGGCGCGGCGCCCGTGCCGGACGAGGCGGGGGGGCTCGCAGCGGGGCCCGTGTCCTCACCGGGGCCCGTGTCCTCACCGGGGCCCGTGTCCTCACCGGGGCCCGTGCCCGTGCCGGGGCCCGTGCCCGTGTCGGGGGCCGTGCCGGCGACGGCGGCCCGGCCCTCGGCCCGGCGGTCGGCGAGGGCCTGGTCGAGGTCGAGGCGGCCGGCCTGGTGCTCGAGCCACCCGACCCGGAACCGATGCACGAGCAGCCAGACGAAAACGAGCGCCATGGCGAGGAATCCGCACATGAGGGCGACGAGAAGGTCACCGTCGATCTGGGGGTCGAGGGTCGTCACGGTGGCCCGCTGGTGCAGCGAGCGCCACCACTCGACCGACCGGCTCACCAGGATGGCGTTCGGCACGAGCAGCAGGCCGAGGATCGCCACCCGGGGCGAGCGGGCGTCGGGGTCGAGGTCGAGCCGGCGCAGCGCCAGGTAGCCGGTGAGCAACACGGCGAGCAGGGCCGTGGAGGTGAGCCGGGCGTCCCAGGTCCAGTAGGTGCCCCACGTCGGCCGGCCCCACAGCGATCCCGTGGCCAGCGTGAGGATCACGAGCACGAGGGCCAGCTCGGCACCGGCGCCGGCGAGCACGTCCCAGCCGGCGGTGCGCTTCCGCAGCCACATGATCGAGGCCACGGTCGTGATCACGCAGCCCACGTAGGTGAACACGGCCGCCGGCACGTGGACGTACATGAGGCGGACCGAGTCCTGCATCTCGACGTCCGCCGGGCTCCACACGAGCCCGTAGAGCGCGGCGAGCGCCACGGCGGCGAGCGCGAGGCCGCCGAGGACACGGGTGGCGGGGGAACCGGTGCCGGTGGGGGCATCGGGGGATGCGGTGGGGGTCTCGGGGGAGACGATTGTCACTGGCCCTCCAGGAGCGCGCCGTAGGCGAGCGCCCCGGCGACGGAGTAGAGAACGGCGAACGCGGCCAGCAGGCCGCACCACGGCCAGCCGTCGGCGGGAACCCCGTCGAGGGCGGCCTCGAAGGCCCGGGTGGCGCCGATGAGCACGGGCGCCAGGGCGGGCAGTAGGAGCAGGGGGAGCATCGTCTCGCGCACTCGCAGCCCGGCGACGAGTGCGCCATAGAGGGTACCGGCGCCGGCGACGGCCGCCGTGGCGGCCAGGCACGTGGCCACCAGCAGGAGCGGGCCGGCCGGCTCGGCGTCGTAGAGCACGACGACGCCCGCGCCGAGCAGCACCTCGAGCGCCAGCAGCTGCGCGGCGACGGCCGCCGCCTTGCCGAGGAACACGCCGCCCGGCTCGAGACCGGACATCCGCAGCCCCTCGCGCACGCCGTCGGCCTCGTCGATGGCCGCGCTGCGGCCCAGGGCGAGCAGGCCCGAGAACAGCACGGCCACCCAGTAGAGGCCGGCCGTCGCGCGGTCGAGCACACCCCGGTCGGGGTCCAGGGCGAACGCGAACAGCATGAGCACGAGCACGGCGAACGGCCCCACCTGGCTGATCGCCACCCGGCTGCGCAGCTCGATGCGCAGGTCGCGCCGGGCCACGAGCACGGCGTCACGCCACATGCGAGGGCTCCACACCCGGCGCCGCCACAGGAGAAACCTCCGCACCAGGCGCCGCCGGCGAGGCCTCCACATCCGGCGTCGCCACCGACGCGGGCGACGGCGCGCCCTCGGTGCCGGGCCGCCCGGCGGGCGGGACCGGCTCCACGGGCGGCACGGGCACCGGTTCAGCCCCGGGCACCGGGGCGCCGGCCAGGTCGGGCGCCCGGTCGGCAGCGGCGCTCACGTCCGCCCCGCCCACGTCCGCCGGTTCCACGTCCACCCTGTCCGCGTCCGCACCGCCCACGTCCGCCCCGCCCACGTCCGCCGGTTCCACGTCCACCCTGTCCGCGTCCGCACCGCCCACGTCCGCCCCGGCACCGGTCGCGCCGGGGGTGATCGTGCGGCCGGCGACGAGGTCGACAACGCGGTGGGCGAGCGCCTGGGCCCGGTCGAGCTCGTGGGAGGCCATCAGCACGGTGGCGCCCTGCCCGACGGCCTGGACCACCAGGGCGTCGAGCTGGTCCCGCGCGCCCGCGTCGAGCCCGGCGTGCGGCTCGTCGAGCAGCCACAGCTCGGGGCGCCGGGCCAACAGGCAGGCGAGCGAGGTGCGCCGGCGCTGGCCGGCCGACAGTTCGGCGACCGGCACGTCGCGCAGGCGGCCGTCGAGGCCGGTGAGGGCGAGAGCGGCCTCGACGTCGGCCGGCTCGGTCCGGGCGGCCCGTCCCCAGAACCGCACGTTCTCGCCCACGGTGAGGTCGTCGTGCAGCCCGGTGACGTGACCGAGCAGGCCGACGCGGCGCCGGATCGCTCGCGGGTGACGCCGCAGGTCGCGCCCGAGCACCACGGCCTCGCCACGCACGACCGGCACGAGCCCTGCGCAGGCGCGCAACAGCGTCGTCTTGCCTGCACCGTTCGGACCGCGGAGGAGGACGATCTCGCCGCGCGCCACGTCGAGGTCGATCCCGGCGAGCGCAGGGAATCGTCCGAGCAGCGCGACGGCAGCGCTGAGGTGGACGACCGGCTTCATGAACCTGCGCAAGGGTAATGACGGCCAGGTCGGAGCACCAAGGCGCGGGTCGGGTCGGTGTACCGCGGAGCCCCGCTACTCACGGAAAGGCACAGAAATAGCACGTACCGCGGTCGAGCACGTCCCGCCGGATGGCTAGCTTGGCCCCGATGCGGTTGGCCCGGGTACTCGGCGCTATCGGACGCAGTTGCATCTGCGCCGGCGTCCTGACGTTGCTCTTCGTGGTCTACCAGCTCTGGGGCACCGGGCTCCGCGAGGCCCAGGCGCAGAACCGCCTCGAGAACCAGTTCGAGGAGATGCTCGGCGGGGCCCTCGCCACCGACACCACCGCCGCGCCCGACGACCCGGCGACCACGACGTCGACCACCATCGGCCCGCCCCCGCCGCCTCCCGAGGGCGGCGACGCCATGGCGCAGCTGCGCATCCCCAAGATCGGCCTCGACAAGATCGTCGTCGAGGGCGTCACCCTCGACGACCTCAAGCACGGGCCGGGCCACTACGCCGACACGCCGTTCCCCGGCCAGCAGGGCAACGCCGCGATCGCCGGCCACCGCACCACCTATGGGGCGCCGTTCAATCGGATCGACGAGCTCGCCCCCGGCGACGAGATCCTCGTCACGACGCTGCAGGGGGCGTTCCGCTACGAGGTCAGCGAGCAGCAGATCGTCTCGCCGTCGCAGGTGGAGGTGCTCGAGGACTTCGCCGACAACCGGCTCACGCTGACCGCCTGCCACCCGAAGTACTCGGCCAGCCAGCGCATCGTCGTCGTGGCGAAGCTGGTGGGCCCGGCGGCGCCCGGGCCCCCGCCGTCCACGGCGGCCGGCCCGGCCGAGATCCCCGGCGACGCCGCCGGCTCGGACGGCGGCGACAGCGCGGCCGCCGCCGAGGCGGACACGATCGACGGCGCGGGACTGTCCGGCGAGGGCGCCCCGGCGTGGCCGGCCGTCCTGCTCTTCGTGTCTGGAGGGTTCATCTGGGTGGCGGGCTGGGTTCTCGGTCTCGTGTGGCGCAAGTGGCCGGCGTACATCGTGATGGTGCCCGCCTTCGGCGTCGTGCTCTTCCACTTCTTCGAGAGCTTCTCGCGCCTCCTGCCCGCCAACTATTGACCGGGCGGGCTATCGACCGGGCGGGGCCGCTCAGCGTCCGTGGAAGGCCGGGCGGCGGCGCTCGTGGAAGGCGGTGACGCCCTCCTGGGCGTCGGCGCTGGCCCACGCCCGGCCGACCGAGTCCTGCACGGCGGCGTCGTGGTCGGCGGCGGGCTCGAGCGCGTGCAGCGCCACCTTGTGGGCCTGGATCGTCAGCGGTGCCAGCGTGGCGATGTCCGCCGCCCATGCCCGGGCGTCCTCGAGCGTACCGAGCCGCTGGACGAGACCGAGGCGGTGGGCCTCGTCACCCCGGACGACCTCGGCGGCGAGCAGCATCGCCCGGGCCGGACCATGCCCGGCGAGCGACGCCAGCATCTGCACGGTCCGCACGTCGACCGCCAGGCCCAGCTTGGCGGCAGGGATGCCGAAGCTGGCCGTGGGCGTGGCCAGCCGTAGGTCGCAGGCCACGGCCAGCTGCGTTCCGGCGCCGAGCGCCGCGCCCTCGACGGCGGCGAGCGTCACGAACGGGGCGTGGCGCAGGCGTTCGAGCAGCGTGGCGAGGCCGGCCTTGAAGACCGGGTCCTCGACGCCGCCGAGGTCGGCACCGGCGCAGAAGTGCCCAGCCGCGCCGGTGAGCACGAGCACCCGGGTGTCCTGGGGCACGGCCTCGACGGCGGCGAGCAGCTCCTCGACCGCAGCCCGGTCGAGGGCGTTGCGCCGCTCCGGCCGATCGATCGTCACGGTGACGAGGGGCCGGAGCGTCTCGACTTGGATCACGCGGGAAAGCTACCGGCGGGGGATCTCCCCGATGGCCCGGGGGCCCCCTACGCCCTACGTTGGCCAGGCTGGCCGCGGTCGGGACGGCGGCCCCGCAGACGGACACAAGGACGGAACCATGAACGCACCCGCGGCCGGGTGGCAGCCAGACCCCACCAGGCGTCACGAGTACCGGTACTGGGACGGGTCCCAGTGGACCGACGACGTGTCCGACCGCGGCGTCACCTCGATCGACGCCGTCTCGGGCGGCGGCTCGGGCGCGTACGGGCCCGGCGACGCCACCGTCGCCCAGGACCCGGCGACCGAGATCATGCCGGGCGGCCCGCCCCCCGGGCCCTCCCACGGGGCCGGACCGTCCTACGGGGGCGGAGGCACCTACCCGAGCGGCGACCGCTACCCGCCAGGCGGCACCAGCGAGGTGCCCAGCAGCGGCGGCGGCTACGGCAGCGGGCCCTACGCCGCGCAGGGCCCCGGTCAGCCCTACGGCTACCCGCAGTACCCGCCCGGCCCGGGTGGGCCCGGCTCCGGCGGCCAGTACGCCCCGCGCAGCCCGGGCAGGAAGGGCCGCTCGCCGGCCCTGATCGCCGCCATCGTGGTGGCCGTCGTGCTCCTCCTCGGCGGGGCGGCCTACGCGCTCACGAGCGGCGGCGGTGACGACGACGACGCAGCGACCGGCGACGAGACGACGACCACCACGGCCGCCACCGACACCACCGACACGACGGCCGGCAGCAACACCACCGACACGACGGCCGGAACCGACACGACCCAGGACACGTCCGGCACCACGGGCGACAACGAGGGCACCCTCAGCGACGATGAGTTGATCGAGTCGATGGCGGACGGCATCCAGGCCGCGAGCCCGAACTTCGACGACGAGGAGGCCGCCTGCGTGGCCGAGGGCCTCGTCGACCTGCTCGGCGTCGACCGGATCCGCGACCTGCGGGCGGGCGGCTCCAACCCCTTCGGCTCGCTGTCGAGCGAGGACCAGTCCGCCATCCTCGACGTGATGACCGACTGCGCCCCCGAGGACGTGCCGGGCGCCGGCGGGTAGCCCGGCGCCCACGCCCGCCGCCCGCGGCTCGGCCCGGGCGGCGGTCGGCGCGCCACACCCCGTTTGCTCGCCGAGGACCGTCGAGGTCGCGGGGAGCCTGACAGGTCCCCACGCTGCCGGATCTCACGGACGGGGCGCCCTCCCGCCGGCGGTAGGGTCGCCGACCGTGACCTCCCCCGACCCGGTCCGGCCCGGCACGCCAGGCGCATCGGGCGCCGACCCGGTCGTGACCCGCCGCCGGCGCATCGCCCGTCTGGCGGGCGCCGGTCGGCGCGGGGGCTACCTGCTCTTCGGCCTCGCCATCGTGGCGTTCGTGATCGGCGTGGTCACCGACTTCCCACGGCCCCTGGTCACGGTCGTCGTCGCCTCGCTGGTGGTCGGGTCGGTCCTGCTCGCCCCGTCCATCGTGTTGGGCTACGCCGTGCGCGCCGCGGACCGCGACGATCGCGAGCGCGGCGTGGGGTAGTGCAACCACACACGGTATTACCCTGGGGTAACGTTCCGTGGGTACGGCACCTGACATCCCGCCACCCGATCGGAGCCGCGTGAGCCCTCGTCTCCCTGCCGCCCGCCGGCGGCGCCAGCTCCTCGAGGTCGCGCTCCAGATCTTCGCCGAGCGCGGCTTCCACGACACGTCGATGAACGACGTGGCGGAGGCGGCCGGCGTGACGAAGCCCGTGCTGTACCAGCATTTCCGGTCGAAGCGCGAGCTGTTCGGCGAGATATTGACCGACGTCGGCAACGAGCTGCAGGACACGATCACGAAGGCCGTGGCCACCGCGCAGACGTCGCACCAGATGGTCGAGCTGGGCTTCGCCGCGTACTTCCGCCACGTCGACGCCCACCGCGACGCGTTCGACCTCTTCTACGGCCACGGCTTCGCCCGCGAGGACGAGTTCGCCGGCCTCGTGGAGCAGGTGGAGAACACGCTCGCAGAGCTGGTGGCCGGGTTCATCGAGATCGAGGGCCTCGCGCCCGAGCAACGCCGGCTGCTGGGCCACGGCATCGTCGGGATGATCCACGGGGCGAGCACGCACTGGCTCAAGCACGCCGGTGAGAGCGATCCCGATGTGATCGCGCGCCAGCTGGCGGATCTGGCGTGGCGTGGCCTCCGTGGGGTCAGCCCGGCGCCCGACGGCGCGTCCTAGCGCTCGAGGACCGCCCGCTGGTCCTAGCGGCGTGCGGTGTGGTCGTGGAAGCCCCGCCCGGTCTTGCGCCCCAGCAGGCCCGCCTCGACCATGCGGTTGAGCAGTGGCGGCGGGGCGTAGAGCGGCTCCTTGAACTCGGCGTAGAGCGACTCGGCCACCGCCATCGTGGTGTCGAGGCCGATGAGGTCGGCCAGTGCCAGCGGGCCCATCGGGTGGGCGCAGCCCTCGACCATGCCCGTGTCGATGTCGTCGGCGGTGGCGAAGCCCGACTCGAGCATGCGGATCGCCGAGAGGATGTACGGGATCAGCAGCGCGTTCACGATGAACCCCGCGCGGTCCTGCGAGCGGATCACGTGCTTGCCGAGGACGTCGGCGGCGAAGGAGGCCGCCGCCTCGGTGGTCGCCGGGCTCGTCACGAGCGACGACACCAGCTCGACCAGCGGCAGGACCGGCACGGGGTTGAAGAAGTGCAGGCCGACGACCTGCTGGGGCCGGCGGGTGGCCATGCCCAGCTTCATTATCGGGATCGACGACGTGTTCGACGCCAGGATCGCGTCGGTGGCGGCCACCACCTGGTCGAGACGGCGGAACACGTCGGTCTTGACCTGCTCGTCCTCGGTGACCGCCTCGACCACGAGCTGGCGGTCGGCCAGCAGATCGAGGTCGTCGGCGAAGCTCAGGCGGGCCCGGGCCGCCTCGGCGTCGTCGTCGGTGAGCTTGCCCCGGCGAACGGCGTTGGCGATCGAGCGCTCGACGCGGTCGCGCCCGGCCTTCACCGCCGCCTCGGTGGCGTCGACGACGGCCACGTCGAGCCCCTGGCGGGCGCAGACCTCGGCGATGCCCGAGCCCATGAGCCCGCACCCGACCACGCCGACCCGCTCGATCGATTCCTCTGCGTGCACGCTGCCACCCTTCACGGTTTGGTTCGACGCCAAAGTACCGCAGGGTGGCGGTGCGCCCCACCCGTCTCCTTCTGGCGTCTCTCAGACCCGCCGGGGCGGTGAGAGACGCGACAACGGGTGGGAGGGACGGCCCGCCGCTCAGTCCTCGGCGAGCAGGCGGTACAGCTGCTTGCGCGCGTCCTGGACGATGGCCGTCGCCCGCTCGACCTGCTCGGGCGTGCCGCCCATAGCCAGCTGCCTGGCGGCCAGGCCGAGCTGGCCCATGGCGTCGCGCAGCTCGCCGAACGCCGGGCCGCGGCCCGTGCGTTCCCACGGCGGGCCGCCGGCGTCCTCGACGCGGCGTTCGGCCTCGGCCCGCCCCTCGTCGGTGACCTCATAGACCCGCTTGCCGTCGCTCTCGGACGAGCGCACCAGGCCCTCGTCCTCGAGCAGCTGAAGCGTGGGGTACACCGACCCCGGGCTGGGCCGCCATGCCCCGCCGCTGCGCTCATCGAGCCGGCTCATCAGCTCGTAGCCGTGGCCCGGTTCCTCGGCCAGCAGGGCGAGGAGGGCGGTGCGGATGTCGCCTCGCTGGCGCCGGCCCTCGCCGGGACCGAACGGACCCCAACGGCCGCGGCGCCCGGGCTGGAACTCGTCTCGCATGTGGCGTTCTCCTCTCCACGCCCTGCGGGCGAACGGGGGACCGGCGTCGAAGTCTGGATGCTGTCTCACGATGGTGCCTCCCGGCTTGGTGATCGTTCTGTCGTGTTCGGTCACGATATATCGCGATGGTTCGTTCGCCAACCTCCGGACGACGGAGGTGACCGTCGCCGTGGCCGCTACGGGTCCCGACGGTCCACGGGGGGGCACCGCTTGTTCTGGCAGCGCTGGCTCCTTGTTCTGGCAGCGCTGGCTCCGCCCGGGCGAACGAGCGCTGCCAGAAAGGCGATCGTGCGGCCGCCACCGCCGGCGTCCCCGCCCCTGGGAGGTCGGGCTACCGCCGGCACGGCGGTGGGTGACCACGACGCCGCCGCGCTCGTGCTCGTCCCCAGCGTCCTGTGAGCCCGGCGTCAGGGCCGGGCGGCGGGCCAGTCGTCGGCCCGGACGGCGGCCTCGGTCCCCCCGTCCGGTGTGAGCACGGCGCCGCAGAAGAACCCGGCGTCCGGGGAGAGCAGGAAGGCGGCGATGGCGGCGATTTCGTCCGCCCGGCCCGGCCGCCCCAGCGGCACCGGGTAGATGTCCGCGATCGAGGCGACGAAGTCCCACCCGCCGGCGGTGAGCGGCGTGTCGACGAAGCCCGGCGAGATGGCGTTCAGGCGCACCCCGGCCCCCGCCCACCCCGGCGCCACGGCCAGGCGGCGAACCCACCGGGCGAGCGCCAGCTTGGCGGCCCCGTAGGCGGCGATGCCGTCGCGGGCGGCCGACCGGGCACCGGCCTCGTCGCCCGCCAGGCACCGCTCGACCAGGTCGAGGGGCAGGCCGGGTTGGGTGGTGCTGGAGTTGGAGGCGATGGCCACGGCGGCGGCCCCGCGCGGCCCCGCGCCAGCCCGGCCTACGCCAGCCGGGCCTACGCCAGCCGGCCCCTCGCCAGCCGGCCCCGCGCCGGGCGAGCCGGCTCCGTCGCCGGGCTCGGCCGCCGCCCGGGCCAGGAACGGCCGCAGCCCGGCGAGCGTGGCCACCGCGCCGAAGTAGTCGACCGACACGACGGCCGGCCCATCGTCGCCGGTGATGCCCGCGGCCGCCACCAGGCCGTCGAGCCGGCCGCCACAGCGGTCCCCCACGCGCTCGACCGCCGCCGCCCGCCCGCCGGCCGTGCCCAGGTCGGCCACCACCTCGGCGTCGCGCCGGTCGATGCCGATAACGGCGTGGCCACCGGCCTCGAGCCACGCCCTGGTCGCCCGCCCGATGCCGCTGGCGCTACCGGTGATGGCGATGGTGCCCACGTCGCTCCTCCCCCGGCGCCGGTACGGGTGCGGCGCCCCCGGGGCGGCACGCTAGGCCGGACGCGACGACGCCACCCGTCCCGGAGGCGGGTGGCGTCGTCGCGTCTGCGCCCGAGACGCTGCGGGCGTCTACTCGATTACTCGATGCGCTGGCCGGAGATGGCCCGGGCGATGACGAGCTGCTGGATCTGCTCGGTGCCCTCGAAGATGTCGTAGGTCTGCTGCAGGCGTTCGGCGGTTCCGGCTGCGGGCAGACACTGGGCTTCCCGTCCGTGTCGTCCGTCTCGTACCAGCAGGTCTCGGCAAGTTCTAGTACCGAAGTGGTACCGCGCGCGTCGGATCCGACGTCAAGGAGACACGGGACGCGGTTAGCGCGCGTAGAGCGAAGCCGTCTCGCTCAGCACCCTCGACGGTGGAGGTGGCACCCTGGCCCGGCGAGAGGTGGTGAACAGCTACTGGGGGCCTCGGCGCGGGTGTTCGCCAGTGACGGCTGACGGCCGCCGCCACTACTCCTCAAGTACTGAACGGCGTCTACACAGTTGAGTTGACAGCGTATACCCCCGTACTGTTTGCATGTAGACATGAGCGAGGACATCGCAGAAGACACCAGCGAGGGCTCCGACGACGTCGCGCCCACCTTCGCCGAGGTCACGGTCAAGGGACCCGGCGTCTCCATCACCCGCCGGGTTGACGAAGCCACGATGGCAAGCGTGATTGCGCTTCTGTTCGGGGCGGCGCCCGCAGCCCCGGCTGGACGCTACGGCGCCGGCGGACGCGGCACGCAGCAGGACGTCACCGGCAACGCCGCCAACAGCCGGAGCCAGCCCGAGTGGGACGCCAGGATGACGCTCGGCGAGTTCCTCGACGAGTCGGGCGCGAAGACCTTCCCGCAGAAGATCGGCGCCACGGGCTACTACCTCACTCACATCAAGGGGGCAAAGGACTTCAGCCGCGATGAGGTCAAGACCGCACTGCTCGCTGCTCGCGAGGACATGCCCGGCAACTATGCCCGGGACTGGGGCCACGCCACCAGCATGAGCCTTATCGCGCCCGAGGCCGACGACGCCAGCCGGTTCTACATCCCACGTACAGGGCGCACGGCCGTTGAGTCGTGCTTCCAGGAGGCCCCGAAGCGGCGCACACGGCGGACCGCGAAGAAGACGGCGGCCAACTCGTGGGACGCTGAGTGACGGACGAGTCGATTGGCGTCCGCACCCAGCGGATGTCGATGGTCGACCAGGCACTCGTCCTCGCTTCTATCGCTTCCGGCCGTTCGGAGGACGGCACGTTCAGCGGGCGCGCCCTCGCGCAGCTGTTCTACGACACGTCGCTACCTGCGCCAGCCAAGATTGGCAACGTCATCGCGGCGCTCGGCCGCGCCGGGCGCGCGACGCCTGCGAAGGCGCACGGCGCATGGTCGCTCACGCCGCTCGGGCGCCAGCGAGTCGCCGAGCTGGTTGGTGACGATGCACCCGCCCTGTTGGCTGAGTCGTTGCCGGCGGGTGCCGACCTCGCTCATTCACGGCACCCACTCATCCCGTCGTCGCTCGCCCCGCCGCAGCTGCTGCGCCGTCGCGGACTTCACAAGGTCGTCACCGTCGGCCACGAACGTCTTCGGTATGACGCGCTTCCCTGACAACGATGAGGATCCGGACGGGCCCGACCCTGTCGCGGCGGCGCTCGAAGTCACTGGTGACGCGCTGGCAGGCCACGGCCTGCGCTTCATGCTCGCGTCGCAGCGGGCGCTGGTCGATGACCTCTGGGGGAACGTCGCCGCCCACATGTGGGCCAGCAACTACGGGATCGCCTTCTTCGAGGACCGGCGTGGCCGAGGCATGAACTACAACCTCGTCACTGAAGTGGGCGCCATGCTGATGGCCGGGCGTCGGTGCTTGCTCCTGAAGGATTCCTCGATCGAACGGATGCCGACCGACCTTGTTGGGTTCATCTACAAGTCCATCGACCTAGACGACCGCACCACGATCACCCATGCAGTGCATGAGTGGGCACGAGCCGATCTGGCGCTGGGGAAGTGCTCGGAGTGCCCCCACGACTGACGCCGTACACGAGTTCGGCAGGCGGGATCGCGTCACACGGCATTGTGCGACCGTCATCGGGAGACGGCGAGCGCATGCAGCCACTCTTGAGCGCGGTGTGCACCGGGTGCAGATCCACGCAGGTCGAGCGAGGCCGAGGTGGGGGACGTTCCCACCGGCGAAGCTCCGCCCCTGAAGTTCTGATTGAGGATGTAGGTGGGCGCAACAGTTGGTCTTGCGGGTTCGCTCACGAAGCGCCTGCCGTGGGCGTTGGCTGGCTGGCTTACGAACGAGGAGCGTCCCGCCGGGGGCTTGACACAATGAGGACTTGTTCAGAGACAGCAGAAGGCGTCCCAGGGCGACAGCACCCGAGGATGGGCCCAGTCGCACAGATCCCCTCAGCGTTCACCTCCTCGTCCCGCCGGACGCCGCGTGCCTGCTCTCGTAACACGCATTGACGTGTTCGTGCACCCGAGCGTTCGCCTCCCCGTCCTCCAAGGCCTGCTGCGCCTGCCGTGACACCGCTTGGCCGCTGTCTCGTCGGCTCGGCTGGCGCTCGTTGCATCGACCACCAGGGGGAGCAGCACTGATGGGCCATCGAGCGCGTGGTGCGCTTGGGGATGGCGCTGGCAGAGTTGGGCTGCGTACCCAGTGGCGCTGCTAAACGTCCGCCAGCGGCTGGCTACCGGAGCGACACCGGCTGCACATTCTGCTCGGGTGCATTTTCGACCGGCTGGCCGTCGCCCAGCCCGACTGATGCCCGACAACCGACCGCACCCATCGCCACCGCCCGCCTCGGACCAGCTCCAGCACTGCACCCTCCCGCTCGCCTCGACCTCCAATCACGACCGTCCCCCAACCGCCCGGACGTCCGCGACATTGTCCCCCGCCCTGCTCCACCCGTCGTCTCCGACCCCGAGATCCGGCGCGCACACCCTTGCAGGTGCCCCTGCGGGGCACCTGCCGGAAGTCACGTACGTACGCAACCCGACCGGTCCGGCAAGTCGTACACGCCGATCGGTCATCAAAATCACGTCGCGACGCGAAGCCTCAGCCGCGGCCTTGTAGAGACAGGACGGGCCGTACGTCGAGGAGCGCCTATGACGACCCACGAGACCGGCACCATCACCAGCGAACCGACCATGGCGCCGAGCAGCCTGACCGGACTCCCGCTCATGTTGACCGTCGGCGAGGCGGCGGCGGTGCTCAGGATCAGCAGAACGAGCGCCTACAAACTTGCGCACGAATGGAGGGCGAGCCGGGGAGCCACGGGGCTGCCGACCGTCCGCCTGGGCAGCCGTGTGATGGTGCGCCGCGTCGACCTCGCCGCGATCGTTGGGCTCGGGTCAGATGGATGACCGACGGCTACTGCGGGAGGAGGTGAGCGTGGCGGAGCTCGTCGATGGCATCCTCCGGCACACCTACGACGTCCAGGTGCACGATCGACGACCCGCCCGGGCCCTCGATGATGTCCACCACCCGGGCCAGGAACGGCTCCACCGGGTCGCCCGCGACGATGAGGGCGCCGGGGCGCACCCGGTCGGGCTCCGTGGCGTCGTCGAGGAAGGCCCACACGAAGCCCGTGTCGTCGATCTGGTTCACGTCGGCCGGCAGGGTGACGGCGACGTCGTCGTGATCGGTCACAGCTCCCTCCTGACGTGATGCGGGTTGACCTTGACCTCGCCCAGCACGTCGATCAAGCGCTGAGCTGCCGCTTCAGTGTACGAGGTGAGCACGACGCTGTAATGGGGCGCACTGAACGTGGCAAGCAGGCCGAAGCCGTTCTCGACGACACGCCCCACCTGCACGGCGGCGTAGCTCCGGCGGGTCCGGAGGCGCGGGCCCGACAGGATAGCGTCGACGTCCCACCCGGCGACGGTGACTTCCGCCGAGACTGCGACGAACGGGCGGCCTGCACTCGAGTACCGGCGTCTCGTGGCATCGGCATTGCGCAACAGGCCATCCACCGTCAGCGGCCAGCCGCGGACAATCAGGTGGGCATCCGGGTCGAGCACCTCACCGGCGCGGACGTGACCCTCTATGGGTGTGAGGTCGCTCATCGGTTATCCGTCGAGGCGGGCGGCCAGGGACGTGGCGACGCCGGCCTGGCCCTGCTCGATCTCCTGGGCGTAGATCCGGAGCAGGGTGTCGGGCGAGTGGCCGAGGCGGGCGGCGACGGTCACCGGGTCGTGACCGTCGCGGAGTGCGGTGCTGGCGGCCCAGTGGCGGAGGTCGTGGAGCACAAAGCCGCCCGTTCGGCCGACGGGGACGCCGGCGCGCTTGCCCGCCCGCACGAAGACCTCGTAGAGCCAGCGGGGCGAGGGCGGGTCCGCGGCGCCCGGTCCGGCGAGCATCCACTGCGTCGGCGCGCCGACGATCGCGTCGGCCTCCGCGTGCCATGCCTCGATCGCGGCGACCGTCGCCGCGTCGAGGGTAACGGTGCGCTCACGGCCGGACTTGGTCCGGTCCCGCAGCACCGTCTGGCCGCCGAGGCCGTGACGCTGGCGGCCGACGCGCAGGGTGTCACCCGCCAGGTCGTGCCACGCCAGGGCGACGATCTCCGCCTCCCGGGCACCCGTGAGCGCCGCCAGCCGCAGCGCCAAGCCGGCACGGAGGCTCTCCTCGGCCGCCGCCGCCAGCAGCGCGACGACCTGCTCTGGCTCCGGACGAACGGAACGGCGACCGTTGCGGACTCGCGGTGCCGCGTCGACGACCGGGTTGGAGCGCAGCATTCGGCGGGACACGCCCCACGACGCCGCGGCCTTGAGGGTCGATACCCGGCCTCGGATCGCGCCCGCGCCCACACCACGGCGGCGCATCTGGGCCAGCCACGCGTCGACCCTGAGGGGGTCGAGGTCGACGAGGCGGACCGTGCCGATGTCCTCGACGATGCGGGCGGCCCGGCTGCGGTGGTCCCGTACCGTCGTCGGCTGCCACTCGCCGGCCCGGGCGTCATGCCACATCGTGAGCAGGTCGGCCACTGTCGCTCCGAGGTGGGACGCAGACCTGCCGAGCAGCTCGCCCTCCCACGCGGCGACTTCGGCGTTGACCGCCTTCTTGGTGCCGCGGAACGTCTTGGCCACCTGCTTGCCGTCGACGAAGACGCGGGCCAGCCACACCCCTGGCCGTCGCTCCGTCATCGTCGCCACAGCGGCGACTCTAGTACCGGACTAGTACCGGACTGGTGATGCGACGAACGAGGTGCCGATCCGGTGACCCGTTCAGCCGTCCACTGCGGTACGAAAATGCAGCTAGCGGCTACTCGATCCGCAGACCCGAGATCGCCCGGGCGATCACCAGCTGCTGGATCTGCTCGGTGCCCTCGAAGATGTCGTAGATCTTCGCATCGCGGTGCATCCGCTCGACCGGGTACTCACGCGTGTAGCCGTAGCCGCCCAGGATCTGGATGGCCCGCTCGGTCGTCCACACGGCGACGCGGCCGGCCTTGAGCTTGGACATCGAGCCCTCGGCGTTGGTGTAGCCGCCGTTGCGGGCGAGCCAGGCGGCCCGGTGCACGAGCAGCCGGGCGGCGTCGATCTCGGTGGCCATGTCGGCCAGCATGAAGGCGATCGCCTGGTTCTGGATGATCGGCTTGCCGAAGGCGACGCGCTCCTGGGCGTAGCCGAGCGCGTACTCGTAGGCAGCCCGGGCGATGCCGAGCGCCTGGGCGGCGACGGCGGGCCTGGTGGCCTCGAAGGTCGCCATGGCCGGCTGCTTGGCGCCGGTCTTCTGCTGGTCGCGAGCCTTGGCGAGCTTCTCGTCGAGCTTCTCCTTGCCGCCGAGCAGAAGGGAGCCGGGGACGCGCACGTCGTCGAGGACGACCTCGGCGGTGTGCGAGGCGCGGATGCCATGCTTCTTGTACTTCTGGCCCTGCGACAGTCCGGCCGTGCCCGGCGGGATGACGAAGCTTGCCTGGCCCCGGCTCCGCAGGGTCGAATCGACCGTGGCCACGACAACGTGCACGTCGGCGATGCCGCCGTTGGTGGCCCACGCCTTCGTACCGTTGAGGACCCACTTGTCGGTGGCCTGGTCGTAGACCGCCCGGGTCTTGAGGGAGCTGACGTCGGAGCCGGCGTCGGGCTCGGACACGCAGAACGCGCCGAGCTGGATCTTGTCGGCGGAGCCGAAGCACTGGGGCACCCACTCCATCACCTGCTCGGGGGTGCCGCTGCCGGCGATGCCGGCGGCGGCCAGGCCCGAGCCGAAGATGGCGAGGCCGATGCCGGCGTCACCCCAGAACAGCTCCTCCAGGGCGACCGGGAGCGTGAGGCCCGTGGAATCGCCGAGGCTCGCCTGGGCGAAGAAGTCGAAGGAGTACAGGCCGATCTTGGCCGCCTCCTCGACGATGGGCCACGGGAACTGCTCCTTCTCGTCCCACTCCTCGGCGGCCGGCCGTACGACCGACTCGGCGAAGTCGTGGACCCACTTCTGGATCTGCTGCTGGTCCTCGTTGAGGGTCAAGGAGAACTCGCTCATGGGGGCTGCCTCGAGATCGAATCCGCTGGTCGGTTCACGCACGACCGGTGTAGTTACCAGCCAGTAACAAGTTGAGCACATGTTAGCGGGATCGCCACTCGTTCGCGGCGCGGCCGCGATCGCCATGAGGCCCCCTACGGGTGGTGTACGGCCTCGTCCCGCAAGCCCGCTGGCACCTTGCCCAGCCCTCAGCGGGCGTCGTGGAAGATGATTCCGAGCGTCACCCGTTCGCCGCTGTGCACGGTGCTCACGCCGTGGCGGACCGTGACCCGGTGGTCGCCGCGGGCGCCGGCCACGGGCCGGTGGCGGTTCGGGAAGACGACGCCGTGGCCGAGCGGGACCGTGACGGCCTCGCCCCGGGACTGGGCCCGGGGCCGCTGCTCGACGAACAGGTTCTCGCCGCCGGTGAAGTCCCGGCCCGGTGCGGTGAGCGCCACGGCCAGTTGCAGCGGGAACGCCACCTCGCCGTAGATGTCCTGGTGGAGGGCGTTCCAGTCGCCCGGCCCGTAGCGCAGGACGAGCGGCGTCGGCCGCTCCTGTCCCGCCGCGCGGCACCGCTCACGCAACTCGGCCAGCGTGGCCGGGAACCGGTCCGCGCCGGTGAGCCGGTCCGCCCAGCGGTTGGCCAGCTCGGCGAGCGGCGGGTAGGCGTGCTGGCGCAGGACGGCGACGACCGGCGGCAGCGGGTCGCGGTAGTAGCGGTAGACGCCACGGCCGAACCGCAGCGGCGCCATGTCCACCGTCGAGCGGAACAGCGAGTCGTCGTCGAACCCGTCTCGGAGGTGGCGGGCGGTGGCCTCGTCCAGCAGCGGCGTGGGCGTCACGGCGTACCCGTCCTGGTCGACGGCGTCGGTCAGCGCAGCCCAGTCGAGGCCCCGGATCCGCGCCGCGACCTCGTCGGCCGCCGTGCTCTCGCTCGTGCTCGTCATCGTGGCCCTCCTCGCCGACTGTCCTGACCCGTCCGCACGTGTGCCCGTTCCGGGGAGCGATGCGGCTGCCCGGCAACCGGTCCGCTCCCCGGAACCCGGCCGGGCTCACCGTGCCGTCCCGAGATGGTTGGCGCCGGCCCGCCAGCGGGCGTACGCCTCGGGCAGGCAGACGGAGCACGGTCGGTACCCCGCGGCCACGGCGGTCGCTGCGTCGGCGAAGAAGACCCGGTGCCGGGCGTAGGTGCCTTGCGCGCCCCACCGCAGGGCGACCCGGCAATCGAGCCGCCCGTAGATCCGGTTCCGCCGGTGCCCGCCCGGCGTTCCCGGCACGGCCGACCGGTGCTCTCTTCCGTCCGACCGGACCAGCACGTACGTCCGCCCGCCGGTCGCCTCCCTCTCGACGCTGCCCTGCATTCCCCTACAACGCCTCACCGGCGCGAGCCGTGAGACGGCCGGGCGCCGGACGCTGGAGGCTGGGGGCGGGCGCCGGCGGCGTCCATGCGGCGGATCCGATGGTCCCGCGCACGGATCCGCCGCAGGAACGGTCCCGCGCAAGACGCGAGCGGGCACCGCCGCGTCAGGCGGGGCGGACGGTGGTGCCGGCGGGCGTGTCCTCGACGACGTAGCCGGCGGCGGTGATCTCGTCGCGCAGCGCGTCGGCGGCCGCCCAGTCGCGCCCAGCGCGGGCCTCGTCGCGGCGGCGGGCGAGGGCGAGCAGCTCGGCGGGGACCTCGGCCGCGGGGGCGCCGATCACGAGGCCGAGCGCCCCGGTCAGCTCGATGACCGCCGCGGCGAGCGGGGCGGCGGCCGCCACGTCGCCGGCGTCGAGCGCCACGTTCGCCCGGCGCACCAGGTCGAACACGAGGCCGGTGGCCGCCGGGGTCTGGAGGTCGTCGTCCATCAGCTCGCGGAACCGGGCCACGGCCTCGGCGTCGGGCTCGACGGCCGCACCGGGCCCGGCCGGCACCTCGGACGCCACCCGGCGGGCGAGCGCGTCGAGCCGGTCGAGCGCGCCCTCGGCGTCGCGCAAGTTGTCGCCGTCGACGTCGATGGGCGACCGGTAGTGCGACCGCAGCACGAGCAGCCGATACGCCCGCCCGTCGTACTGCTCGGCCAGGTCGAGCAGGTTCGACACGTTGCCGAGCGACTTGGACATCTTCGTGCCCTCGACCTCGACGAAGCCGTTGTGCAGCCAGTAGCGCGCGAACGCCTTGCCCTCGGCGACGGCCTGCGCCCGCTCGTTCTCGTGGTGCGGGAACGCGAGGTCCTGCCCGCCGCCGTGGATGTCGAAGCCCTCGCCCAGCAGGTCGAGCGCCATCACGACGCACTCGGTGTGCCAGCCCGGCCGCCCATGGCCCCACGGCGACGGCCACGCCGGCTCGCCCGGCTTGGCCTTCTTCCACAGCGCGAAGTCGACCGGTGACCGCTTCTCGTCGGCCGCCTCGACCCGGGCGCCGGCCCGCAGGGTGTCCAGCGGCTGGCGCGCCAGCAGGCCGTAGTCCTCGACACGCTCGGCGGCGAAGTAGACACCGTCGCTCGTCTCGTAGGCGGACCCGGAGTCGACCAGGCGGCCGATCAGCTCGACCATCCGCTCGACGTACGCGGTGGCGTGCGGGTCGTGGTCGGGCCGGGCGACGCCGATGCCGTCCATCGCCCGGTACCAGACGGCCTCGCACCGCTCGGTGATCTCGTGCCAGTCGCGCCGCTCGCGCTCGGCCCGCTGGATGATCTTGTCGTCGATGTCGGTGATGTTCGACACGTAGGTGACGTCGAACCCGGACCACATCAGATAGCGCCGCAGCACGTCGAACACGAGCGAGAACCGCCCGTGCCCCAGGTGCGGCGGCCCGTAGACGGTCGGCCCGCACACGTACATCGACACCTTGCCGGGCTCACGTGGCTCGAAGGGGACGATGCCCCCCTTGGCGGTGTCGTACAGGCGCAGCACGGCTGGTCAGGGTACTGCGGGCCGCCGCGGCGGCCGAACGGGTTCGGGGCGCCGCGTGCTCAGGTCAAGGCGAGCGGGAGGGGGTCCGGGTCGACATAGCCGAGGCGGACCAGCATCGGCCGCATGATCTCGTGCATGACGCGCTGTTCGGTGGGCGTCATGCTGGTCCGCCAGCCGCCGGGCCGGGCCGAGCGGATGTGCTTGCCATCGCCCTTCTGCGCCGGGTCGACCCGCCCGTAGTCGTGCGCGGCAGCCACCGCGGCGAGCGCCTCTGGCGTGGCCCCGAGCGGCACGGCGGCGGCGATGCGGGCCAGCTCGGGCACGGGGTCGGCGACGAGGTCCTCGTAGCGGACGCGCACCTTGCGGTCGTCCGGGTGGGCAGCGAACACCCGCTGCACCACGTCGGTACGGAACGCCCACACGGCCGACTGCCAGCGTACTAGCGCCACCCGGCCCTCCTCCGTGGCCGGGAACGCCCCCTCGTCGAGCGCCCACGACCCCGACCGGTAGGCCGACAGCCACGAGTCGACGACGTCGCGCCCGTCCCGCAGCAGGAACACAAGCCGCGAGCGGGGGAACAGCGAGACGAGGTGGTCGGCGACGTGCGAGCCCGGCTCCTTGACCACCACCAGCGGCTGGCCGTCGACCCCCGGGCCGGCGTGTCCGGCATCGCCGCCTCCGGACCCGGGCCCGGGCCTGGCCCCCGGGGACGCCACCCCCGCCACTCCAGCGCCCGACGCCGACCGGACGGCCAGCGACGAGCCACCCGTCAGGTGGTCGTGCACCTCCGCGTCGAAGCGCGCCGCGATCAACCGGCGCAGCGCCGGCTCCCAGGCGTCGCGGTAGCGGTCGCTGAAGAAGTAGCTGGCCTTGTCGTGCTTCAGGCGGTCGAGCGTGGTGAGGTCGGGCGGGTGCTCGGCCGCGGCCCAGGCCAGCGAGATCGGCCGCCACACGCCGAGGTGGTGGCCGAGGTGCGGGTCGTCGATCGGGACCACCCCGTCGAGCCCGGCGAGCATGCGCAGCAACCAGGTGCTGCCCGAGCGCGAGGACCCGAAGATCCAGGTGAGCCGGTCCTCGCTCTGCTCGAGCGAGAAGTGGTCCGGACGATGCGGATCGGGCACGGCCAGCTCCCCGGGGAGGGACAGGTCCGGTGGCGGTACCCACCTCCTGCGAGCATGAAACCGCACCCGGCAACCCCTTTCGGGAGGGTCGAGCGGGCCCAGTACCCTGGTACGTCGTGAGCACGATCCCCGAGAGGCCCAGCGTGGAGGGCCTCGAAGACAAGTGGCGCGCCCGGTGGGCCGCCGACGGCACCTACCGCTTCGACCGCACCAAGACCCGCGACCACGTCTTCTCGATCGACGCGCCGCCCCCCACGGTGTCGGGCACGCTGCATCCGGGGCACGTCTGCTCGTACACCCAGACCGACACGATCGCCCGCTACCAGCGCATGCGCGGGCGCGAGGTCTTCTACCCGATGGGGTGGGACGACAACGGACTCAACGTCGAACGCCGCGTCCAGCTGCTCACCGGCACCCGCTGCGACCCCTCCCTGCCCTACGACAGCGACTTCCGGCCGCCCGAGAAGGTGTCCAAGAAGGACAAGCCGATCCCGGTCAGCCGGCCGAACTTCATCGAGCTGTGCGCCGAGGTCGTCGAGCAGCTCGAGCAGAGCTACTTCGACCTGTGGTCCGACGTCGGCCTGTCTGTCGACTGGGAGCACAACTACCGCACGGTCGGCCCCGAGGCGACACGCGCCAGCCAGCGGAGCTTCCTGCGCCTCGTCCGGCGCGACCTGGCCTACCGGTCCGAGGCCCCGACCCTGTGGGACGTCGACTTTTGCTCGGCGGTCGCCCAGGCCGAGCTGCAGGACCGCGAGATTCCCGGCGCCTACCACAAGCTGCGCTTCGAGCGGCCCGGTGGCGAACCGCTGTGGGTCGACACGACGCGCCCCGAGCTGCTCCCCGCCTGCGTCGCCCTCGTCGCCCACCCCGACGACGAGCGCTACCGCCCGCTGTTCGGCCGGACGGCCCGCACCCCCCTGTTCCGCGTCGAGGTGCCGATCGTCGCCCACGGGCTGGCCGCGCCCGACAAGGGCACCGGCATCGCCATGATCTGCACATTCGGCGACACCACCGACGTGACCTGGTGGCGCGAGCTCGACCTCGACCTCCGCCCGGTCGTCCAGCGTGACGGCCGCCTCCGACCCGTCACGTGGGGCGAGCCGGGGTGGGAGTCGGCCGACCCGGCGCTCGCCCAGCGCCACTACGACCGGCTGGCCGGCCAGACGGTCAAGCAGGCCCAGGCCCGCATCGTCGAGCAGCTGGCCGGGTCGGGCGACATGCAGGGCGAGCCCCGCCCCGTCACGCACCCCGTCAAGTTCTGGGAGAACGGCACCCGGCCCCTCGAGATCGTCACGTCCAACCAGTGGCTGATCCGCTATCCCGACAAGGAGGCGATGCTCACCCGCGGCAAGGAGCTCGCCTGGTGGCCCGACTTCATGCGGGTCCGCTACGAGAACTGGGTCAACGGCCTGCAGGGCGACTGGAACATCACCCGCCAGCGCTTCTACGGCGTGCCGTTCCCGGCCTGGTACCCGGTCGACGCCGAGGGACGGGTCGACCACCTGTCGCCGATCCTGGCCGACGAGGAGGCGCTGCCGGTCGACCCCACGACCCAGGCCGCCCCCGGCTACGCCGACGACCAGCGCAACCAGCCGGGCGGCTTCGTCGCCGACCCCGACGTGATGGACACGTGGGCGACGTCGTCGCTCTCGCCCCAGATCGCCACCGGCTGGGTCGACGATCCCGACCTGTTCGGGCGGACCTTCCCGATGGACCTGCGCCCGCAGGCCCACGACATCATCCGCACCTGGCTCTTCTACACGGTGGTCCGCTCCCACTACGAGCACGACGTGCTGCCGTGGGTCAACGCCGCGATCTCGGGCTTCATCGTGGACCCCGACCGCAAGAAGCTGTCGAAGTCGGCGTCCAACGCCCCCGACGACCCGGTCCACCTCATCGAGCGCTACGGCGCCGACGGCGTGCGCTACTGGGCCGCCAGCGGCCGGCCGGGCATGGACGTCGCCTTCGACGAGAAGCAGCTCAAGATCGGTCGCAAGCTGGCGATCAAGCTGCTCAACGCCTCGAAGTTCGCGCTCGGCCTCGAGTCGACGACGACCGGCCCGGTCACCGACCCGCTCGACCGGTCGATGCTGGCTGCGCTCGGCGACGTGGTCGACGAGTCCACCCTGGCGTTCGACCGGTTCGACTACGCCCGGGCGCTCGAGCGCACCGAGACGGCGTTCTGGTCGTTCTGCGACGACTACCTCGAGCTCGTGAAGAACCGGGCCTACGGAGCGGCCGGCGAGGCCGGTCAGGCGTCGGCCCGCACGGCGCTGGGCCTGGCCCTGCAGACCCAGCTCAAGCTGTTCGCTCCCATCCTGCCCTTCGTCACCGAAGAGGTGTGGTCGTGGTGGCAGGAGGGGTCGATCCACCGTTCGGCCTGGCCCGACGCCGCGGCCCTGCGGGTCGCGGCGGCCGGTCCCGACGTCGACGCCGCCGACGGCGACGATCCCGACGCCAGCGTGCTGACGGTGGCGGCCGAGGTGCTGGGCGCCGTCCGCAAGGCCAAGAGCGAGGCCCGGCGCTCGATGCGCACCGAGGTCGTGCGCGCCACGGTCACCGACACGCCCGACCGCCTCGCCCTGCTGGCCCTCGCGGCCGACGACGTGCGCAGCGCCGGCCGCGTCGCCGAGCTGGTCACGGTCGAGGGCGACGCCCTGGCCGTCGCCGTCGAGCTGGCCCCCGAGCCGTAGGTCCCGGTCGGGGACGAACCCGACAAGGTCGTTCTGGCAGCGCTCCGTCGCGATCGGCGAAGCCGCTGCCAGAACGGTCCCGGCGAAGCGAGCGCTGCGAGAGCGGTCCCGGCGTACGGGCGCCGGCCGGGCTCAGTCCCGCTGGCGGCGGGCCGGGCCCGAGCCCTTGATCCGGGAACCGGGCGGGTCGCCCGGGCGGGCCTCGTGCACCGGGGCCCGCTCCAGGTCCTCGTCCGGCGGGCCGAGCGGCGCGCCGAACACCGACCGGTTCGCCGCGGCCGCAGCGGCCGCCGCGGCCGCCCGGGCCTCGGGTGAGCCCGGGGCCGGAGGCGGCGGCGGCTTCGGGGCCTCGTGCACCGGGGCCGGCTCGGCGCGGCCCTCGCCGTCGATGTCGTCGGGGTCGAGCAGGTCCGCCTCGACGTGCTCGTGCGACGACCCCGGCTCGCGCCGCACCCAGATGCTGCGCTGCGGGAACGGCATCTCGATGCCCTCCCGGTAGAAGGCGTCGGCGAGCCGGCGGCGCAGCTCCCGCATGACGCCGAACTGGGCGGCGGGCCGGGTCTTCACCACGACGCGGATCACGATCGCGTCGGGTCCGAGCTGCTCGATGCCCCACACCTCGGGCTCGGCGAGGATCTTGCCCGACCACGCCTCGTCGGCCCACAGCCGGTCGGCCACGCGCTTGATGACCTCCTGGGCCTCGTCGATATCGGTGCCGTAGGCCACGCTCACGTCGAGCAGGGCCCGGGCCCACTGCTGCGACTTGTTGCCCACCCGCGCGATCGTGCCGTTGGGGATGTGCCAGACGGTGCCGTTGACGTCGCGCAGCCGGGTCGTGCGCAGGCTCACCTCCTCGACCGTGCCGCTGGCCTCGCCGGCGTCGATGATGTCGCCCACGCCGTACTGATCCTCGATGAGCATGAACATGCCCGAGAGGAAGTCCTTGACCAGGCTCTGGGCGCCGAAGCCGATGGCGACGCCGGCGATGCCGGCCCCGGCGATCAGCGGGCCGAGGTAGACGCCCAGCTCACCGAGCACCATCACGAGCGCAATCGACCAGATGCCGATCGTGGCCACCGACCGGAGCACCTGGGCGAGCGTCTGGGCCCGAGCCGCCGAGCGCAGCGAGAGCGAGCCGGTGGTGACCACCGCCCCCGGGGCCCGGCGTTTGAGGCGGCGGAGCGTCTCCTGCGCTTCGGGGTCGCCGATACGGGCCGTGAACCGCTTGATGGCCCGGCGCACCAACACGTTGGCGAACCAGGCCACGACGAGGATCACCGCGATCTTCGCCGGCTGGCCCAGCACGTCGGTGGTCTGCGCCCACGCCTTGGAGTCGGTCAGCTCGAGCATGCGCTGGCAGGCCCAGGTGGGATCGTCGCCGCAGGCCTCGCGCACCTCGTCGGCCGTCTGCATCAGGGGCACGGGCTCCCACCGTACCGAGGCCGGCTCCCCCGCTTGTCACGCGCGCTGGTCACGCCGGCTCGTGGCAAAGGGGCCAGGCCGCCGTATCGTTCACCTTTCCACTTGAGCGCACCACACTCAGGTTTCCTCCCTGCGGGAATGCCCGTACCGTCTCGACCGTTGATAATCTCAATGAATCCAGTGAAGCGAGGAGCCCGCCTCCATGGCTGATCTCGACACCCTCACCCTCCCGGTCCTGCCGCTGAGCGACGACGTCGTGCTTCCCCGCATGGTCGTCACGCTGGCGCTCGAGACCGACGAGGCTCGCTCGGCCGCCGACGCCGCCGAGCGATCGGGTGACACCCTTCTTCTGGTGCCCCGCCGTTCCGGCGGGCGCTACGCCCGCGTGGGCACGACGGCCCGCATCGAGAACCGGGGAAACCTGCCGGGCGGCGTCCCGGCCCTCATCATCCGCGCCACGGGCCGGGCCGAGGTCGGCACCGGCGTGGTCGGTGAGACCTCGGCGCTCTGGGTGCACGCCGTCCCGGTCGAGGACACCGCTCCCACCGACGACACCCCCGAGCTGGCCGTCCAGCTCCGGGCCGCCCTGCGGGCGCTGTTCGAGGCCGTCGGCGGTCGCCGCCTGGCGGAGGTGCTGCGCGGCGCCGAAGACCCCTCGGCGCTGGCCGACCTCGTCGGCTGGTGGCCCGACCTCGCGGTCGAGCGCAAGATCGCGCTGCTCGAGACCGCGGACGTCGACGAGCGCCTCCGGATGGTGCTGGCCTGGGTCAAGGAGGCCCTGGCCGAGCACGAGCTGTCCGAGAAGATCCGCAACGACGTCTCGGAGGGCATGGAGCAGCGCCAGCGCGAGTTCCTGCTCCGCCAGCAGATGGACGCCATCCGCAAGGAGCTCAACGAGGACGGCGACGAGGACCTCCCGCAGAGCTACCGCGACAAGCTGACCGCCCTGCACGACGCCGGGGCCCTCACCGAGGACGCCCACAAGGCGATCGCCCGCGAGGTCGACCGCCTCGAGCGCACGCCCGAGCAGAACACCGAGCACGGCTGGATCCGCAACTGGCTCGACACCGTGTTCGAGCTGCCGTGGGGCGAGCGGTCGACCGACGACCTCGACATCGAGGGCGCCCGCCGCATCCTCGACGAGGACCACACCGGCCTCGACGAGGTCAAGGAGCGCATCGTCGAGCTGCTCGCCGTGCGCAAGCTGCTGGCCGAGCGGGCGGCGGAGGCCGCCGAGGCCGACGCCGAGGCCGTCGACCACCGGGGTCGCAAGCCTGGCGCCATCGTGTCGCTCGCCGGGCCCCCCGGCGTCGGCAAGACGTCGCTCGGCGCCTCGATCGCCCGGGCCCTCGGGCGCAGCTTCACGCGGGTGTCGCTCGGCGGCGTCCGTGACGAGGCCGAGATCCGGGGCCACCGGCGCACCTACGTCGGCGCCCAGCCGGGGCGCATCGTCCGGGCCCTCACCGAGGCCGGCACGATGAACCCCGTCGTCCTGCTCGACGAGGTGGACAAGCTCGGTGCCGACTGGCGGGGCGACCCCTCCTCGGCACTGCTCGAGGTGCTCGACCCCGAGCAGAACCACACGTTCCGCGACCACTACCTCGAGATCGACCTCGACCTGTCCGACGTGCTCTTCCTGGCCACGGCGAACGTGCTCGAGAACATCCCCGGGCCGCTGCTCGACCGGATGGAGGTCATCCGCCTCGACGGCTACACCGAGGACGAGAAGGTGGCGATCGCCCGTGACCACCTGTTCGGCCGCCAGCGGGTCCGCAACGGCCTGCGCGAGGCCGAGGTCGACGTGACCGACGCCGCCCTGCACGAGATCGTGAGCGGCTACACGCGCGAGGCCGGCGTCCGCACGCTCGAGCGTCAGCTCGGCAAGGCCCTGCGCAAGGCGGCGACCGCCGTCGCCCGGGGCGAGGCGACGCCGATCACGATCGACGAGGACGCCGTGCGCACCTACCTCGGGCGGCGCCGTTTCCACGACGAGGCGGCCGAGCGGACCTCGACCCCCGGCGTGGCCACCGGACTGGCCGTCACGGGCGTGGGCGGCGACGTGCTCTTCGTCGAGGCCACCTCGATGCCGGGCACGACCGACCTCACCGTCACCGGCCAGCTCGGCGACGTCATGAAGGAGTCGGCGCAGATCGCCCTCTCCTACGTGCGCAGCCGGGCCGAGGCCCTGGGCATCGCCCCCGACGCCTTCGAGCGCCATTTCCACGTGCACTTCCCCGCCGGGGCGGTGCCGAAGGATGGGCCCTCGGCCGGCATCACCATGACGACCGCCCTCGTCAGCCTGCTGCGGGGCACGCCGGTCCGCTCGACCGTGGCCATGACCGGCGAGGTCACGCTGCAGGGCAAGGTGCTGCCCATCGGTGGCGTCAAGCAGAAGGTGCTGGCCGCGCACCGGATCGGCCTGCGCGAGGTGATCCTTCCCGCCCGCAACGAGCCGGACATCGACGACGTGCCCGAGCCCGTGCGCGACGAGATGACGTTCCACTTCGTGGACAACGTCGCCATGGTCATCGACCTGGCCCTGGAGCCGGCGACCGCCGACGCCGGCACCCAGGCGGCCTGACCCGTCCTCGGGCCGCCGCCGGGGGCGGTCACCCGACCCCGCCGCCACCACCGCCACGGGCGCCGGGCTCCTGACGAGTCCGGCGCCCGTGGCGCGCCCGGGCCCGTGACGTCGAGCAGGCTCGACGCCGCCCGGCGCCGGAAAAGAGGCATTCGGGCGGCGCCGTCTAGGCTCCGCACGCATGACGATCGAGGCCGAGAAGGCGACGTCCGTCGCCTACGAGGCACCCACGCCGCCGCCGTCGACGCCGCCCGTCTCACTGCCCCCCGACGGGGTGGGCTACCGGCTGAAGCGCAAGCTGCTGGGTGCCCCGTTGCACTCCGAGGAGCTCGAGAACGAGCGCCTCGGCAAGCCCACGGCTCTCGCCGTGTTCGCCTCGGACAACCTGTCCTCCTCGGCGTACGCCACCGAGGAGATCCTGCACGTGCTCGTGCCGGCGGTGGGCCTGGCGGCCTTCTCGCTCGTGGTGCCGATCACGGTCGCGATGCTGGTCGTGCTGCTGCTGCTCATCGTCTCGTACCGCGAGACGATCAAGGAGTACCCCTCGGCCGGCGGTGCGTACTTGGTCACCCGCGACAACTTCGGCATCGTGCCCGCCCAGGTGGCGGGCGCCTCGCTGCTCATCGGCTACATCCTCACCGTCGCCGTGTCGGTGTCGGCCGGCAGCGCCGCGCTGGCCTCGACGATCGAGGGCCTGGCGCCGTTCCGGGTGCCGCTGTCCCTCTTCTTCATCGCCCTGATCGCCTACGGGAACCTCCGCGGCGTGCGCGAGTCCGGCAAGATCTTCGCCGCGCCCACGTACTTCTTCATGGTCAACATGGGCGTCCTGCTCGTGTGGGGCGTCATCGCCTACACCGCCGGTGACCTGCCGGTGCTGGGCGACCGCGTCGAGGGCATGGTCAAGGTCGGCTCGGGTGGCGACGGTGTGCTGATGGGCGCCTCGATCTTCGTGGTGCTCAAGGCGTTCGCCTCGGGCGGTGCGGCCGTCACGGGCGTCGAGGCGATCTCCAACGGCGTGCCCGCCTTCCGCAAGCCGGCGTGGAGGAACGCCCGCGACACGCTGCTGATCATGGGCGGCGGCCTCGGCGTCATGTTCCTCGGACTGTCGTTCCTCGCCTCGAAGATCAAGGTCATCCCGTTCGAGGAGGGCACGCCCACAGTGCTCGCCCAGATCGGCGAGGCCGTCTACGGCAACGGGGCGATCGGTGAGGCGCTCTCCAGCACGCTCAACGTGGCCACCATGCTCATCCTCGTGCTGGCGGCCAACACCGGCTTCGCCGACTTCCCCCGCCTGGCCAGCCTGCAGGCCGGCGACAGCTTCCTGCCCCGTCAGCTCACCAAGCGCGGCCACCGCCTCGTCTTCTCGAACGGCATCATCGCGCTCGGCGGCGTGGCCGCCGTGCTGGTCGTGGCGACCGGTGCCGAGGTGAACAAGCTGATCCCGCTCTACGCCATCTCGGTGTTCACCGGCTTCACCCTGTCGCAGGCCGGCATGACGAAGCACCACCTGCGCAAGCGCGAGAAGGGCTTCGTGCGGGGGATCCTCGCCAACGGCATCGGCGCCGTCCTGTCGGGCCTGATCGTGCTGATCGTGGTGGCGACCCGGTTCGCGGACGCCTGGATCATCCTGCCGCTCATGCCGCTGTTCGTGATCGTGCTGCTGCGGCTGAACCACCAGTACGAGGTCGAGTCCAAGCTCCTCGAGGCCGGCGTGCCGGCGGCGGCGAAGGCGCCGATCCTGCGGCGCCACGTCGTGCTCGTGTTCGTCGACAAGCTCGACATGGCCACGGCCCGGGCCATCCAGTACGCCCGCACCCTCACCCCCGACGAGCTGCGGGCCGTGCACTTCGTCGTCGACGAGGACGCGGCCGACGAGCTGGCCGCCGAGTGGCGACGCCTGGGCCTCGCCCGCGTGCCGCTCGAGCTGGTCAACTGCCCCGACCGGCGCATGCTGCGCGCGGCGGTCGAGCACGTGGCGCACGAGCTGGCCGACGGCGACACCGAGGTGTCGGTGCTGCTCCCCGACCGCAAGTACCGGGGCGTGTGGCATCGCATCCTGCACGACCGCACCGCCGACTCGTTCCAGACCCAGCTGTCGCGGCTGCCCCACGCCAACGTCACGACGGTGCCGTTCCACTTCGACGCCCGCACGGCCGAGGACACGCTCGCCCTCATCAAGACGCTGAAGAAGGGGCGCACGACGGCGACGACCGAGGCCGTGCCGCCGGATCGGGTCCCCGTGGACGACGTCGACTCCATCACGCCGATCGCGGACGTGCGCTGGCGCGACCGCGTGCGTGTGCGGGGCCGGATCCACTCCATGCGGGTGGCACCCCAGCGCGACGTGGCCACGCTCGAGTGCGTCGTGGACGACGGCACCGGCACGCTGCTCATCGTGTTCCTGGGCCGCCGCGAGCTGGCGGGCCTGAGCGTGGGCAGCCGGCTGGAGGTCCTGGGCACGGTGGGCATCCACCAGAACCGCCTCGCCGTGCTGAACCCCCACTACCAGTTGCTCGGCGCGCACGCCTGATCGATCTTCGCGGGATCCTTACAGCGCCGCCCGGGTGCTTCACGGCTTCCTTACAGGGGCGTCCATAGCGTCGTTCGTGGTGACCGACACACGAACGCCCAGCTCGGAGCATGCGGGCGAGACGATCGACGTCGTCTCGACGTTCGAGGCGCCCGAGCCACTCCCCGCCCACCCACCCGTCGAACTGCCGCGGCCCCGGCTCGGCTACCGGGTGAAGCGGAAGCTGCTGGGCAGGCCGATGGACACCGAGGACCTCGAGCACGAGCGCCTCGGCAAGCCCACGGCGCTCGCCGTCTTCGCCTCCGACAACCTCTCGTCCTCGGCGTACGCCACGGAGGAGATCCTCCACGTCCTCGTGCCGGCGATCGGCCTGGCGGCGTTCTCGCTCGTCGTGCCGATCACGATCGCCATGCTCGTGGTGCTCGGCTTCCTGATCCTCAGCTACCGCGAGACGATCAAGGAGTACCCCTCGGCCGGCGGCGCCTATCTGGTCACCAAGGACAACTTCGGCATCGTGCCCGCCCAGGTGGCGGGCGCATCGCTGCTCGTCGACTACGTCCTCACCGTGGCGGTGTCGACCTCCGCCGGCACCGCGGCGCTCGTCTCGGCCTTCGAGGGCCTCGAGCCGTTCCGGGTACCGATCGCGCTCGGGTTCATCGCCATCGTGGCGTTCGGCAACCTGCGCGGCGTGCGCGAGTCCGGCAAGGTCTTCGCCGTCCCCACGTACTTCTTCATGATCAACATGTTCGTGCTGCTCGGACTCGGCATCGCGAGGTTCGTCGCCGGCGACCTCCACGTCGTGGGCCGCCAGCTCGACGGCATGGTCGAGTTCGGCGCCGGGGGCGACGGCCTCCTCATGGGGGCGGCCCTGTTCGTGGTCCTGCACGCGTTCGCCTCAGGTGGCGCCGCGGTGACCGGCGTCGAGGCAATCTCCAACGGCGTGCCCGCGTTCCGCAAGCCCGAGTGGCGCAACGCCCGCCAGACGCTGGTGATCATGGGCACCGGGCTCGGCATCATGTTCCTGGGCCTGTCCTTCCTCGCCTCCAAGGTCGAGGTCGCCCCGTACGAGAGCGGCACCCCCACCGTCATCGCCCAGGTCGGCGAGGCCGTCTACGGCGGCGGCGTGCTCGGCGACGTGCTGTTCTACTCGCTCCAGGTCGGCACGCTGCTGATCCTCGTGCTCGCCGCCAACACCGGCTTCGCTGACTTCCCCCGCCTGGCCAGCTTCCAGGCCGGCGACCGCTTCCTGCCCCGCCAGCTCACCAAGCGGGGCCACCGCCTCGTCTACTCCAACGGCATCATCGCCCTCGCCGCGGCGGCCGCCCTGCTGGTCGTGGTCACCGGCGCCGAAGTCACCCGCCTGATCCCGCTCTACGCCATCGGCGTGTTCACCGGCTTCACGCTGTCGCAGTCCGGCATGACCCGCCACCACCTGCGCAAGCGCGAGGAGGGCTACCGCAAGGGCGTCGCCATCAACGGCTTTGGTGCCGTGCTGTCGGCGGTCGTGGCGCTCATCATCGCCGTGACGAAGTTCGCCGACGGCGCCTGGGTGATCCTCATCGCCCTGCCCATGCTCGTCCTGCTGTTCCTGCGGGTGCACCACCAGTACGAGGGCGAGCGCCAGTTGCTGGAGGGCGACGTGCCCGCCGCCGCCAAGGCGCCGATCCTGCGCCGCCACGTCGTGCTCGTCTTCGTCGACAAGCTCGACATGGCCACGGCCCGGGCCATCCAGTACGCCCGCACGCTCACCCCCGACGAGCTGCGGGCCGTGCACTTCGCCGTCGACCCCGACGTGGCCGAGGAGCTGGGCCGCGCCTGGACGGACACGGGCTTGTCGCGGATCACGCTCGACCTGGTCGCATGCCCCGATCGGCGCCTGACGGGCGCAGCGGTCGAGCTCGTGGCCCGCGACCTCGCCGACGGCGAGACCGAGGTGTCGGTCCTGCTCCCCGACCGCAAGTACACCGGCCTGTGGAACCGCGTCCTCCATGACCAGACGGCCGACGCCATCGAGCGCGCCGTGTCCCAGCTCGCCCACGCCAACGTCACCACCGTGCCCTTCCACTTCGGGCCCGGGGGCGACCAGCGGGGCATCCGCCGCCGGGTCATCGCCCGTCCCCGGACGGGAGGCCGGCCTGCCGAGGGCGCGGCCGTGGTCGCCGCGGCCGCCGGTCTCGACACGGGGACAGGCGCCCGCCGCGACGCGGCCGGCCACGACGGCGGTGGGCGCGGCGGCGACGCCGGGGCCGCGGCGGAGCCCGCGGTGACAGCGATCGGCGAGGCGCGCTGGCGTCGACGGGTCGCGGTCCAGGGACGCGTGACGACGCTGCGGGTCCGCCCGACCGGGGGCGGCGCCCTGCTCGAGTGCGTGCTCGAGGACGACACCGGCGCCCTCACGCTCGTGTTCCACGGCCGGCGCCACATAGGCGGCGTCGAGCTCGGGTCGCGCCTGCGGGCCGAGGGCACGATCGCCGTGCACCGGGGCACGCTCGGCATGTTCAACCCGATCTACACGCTGCTCCTCGAGCATCGGTGACCCATCCGGCGCCGGAGGTGGGGGCGGCGGGGGCATGATCGTGGGGTGGCGAGTCCCCTCGTGGTCCGGCGGCCGTTCGGCCTGCTCATCGGCGCCGCGCTCGTGGTGGTGTGCACGCTCGCCCTCGTGCCCGTGCGCGACGCGGTCACCGTGGCCACCCCGGCGCTCGTGCTCGTGGCCCCCGGCATCGTCGCCGGTCTCGTCGGCGGCCGGCTCGACGGCGTCGCCACGGCCGTCCTGGCGGCGCTGGCGTTCGACATCGTCTTCGTCGAGCCCTACGGCTCGCTCGACGTGCATCTCGTCGACGACGTCGTGGCGCTCGTCGCGTTCGGCGCGGTGGCCCTGACCGTCGCCACGCTCGTGGCGCTGGCCGCCGACCGCCGCAGGTCCGCCGAGCAGCGCGCCGAGGAGATCCTCGCCCTGTCCGAGGACCGTGAGCGCATCCACCGCGAGCAGCGACGCCTCGTGTTCGAGAAGACGGCGCTCGAGCAGGCGGACGACGCCCGGCGCGCACTGCTGCGCTCGGTCTCCCACGACCTGCGCACGCCGCTCGCCGCCATCCGGGCCATCACCTCCGACCTACGGGCCGACGCCGACTACGACGAGCGCACCCGCCACGAGCTGCTCGACGTGGTCGGCGACGAGGCCGAGCGCCTCGACCGCCTCGTCGCCAACCTGCTCAGCCTCAGCCGCATCGAGGCCGGGGCGCTGGTGCCCGACATCCAGGCCGTCGACCTCGACGAGCTCGTGACGGACCGGGTGCGGCGCCTGTCGCGACTGCTGCGCGACGTGACCGTGGCGACCCACCTGCCCCCCGGGCTGCCGCTCGTCGACGCCGACTACGTGCTCGTCGACCAGGTCGTCACGAACCTGCTCGAGAACGCGACCCGCCACACGCCGCCCCGCAGCACGATCCGCATCGACGCCCGGGGCGGCGAGGGCGTGGTGGCCGTGTCAATCAGCGACGAGGGCCCGGGCGTGCCGCCGGCCGAGCGGTCGCTGATCTTCGAGCCGTTTCGCACGGGCAGCAGTGCGCAGCGCTCGTCCGGCATCGGCCTCGCCATCTGCCGGGCCGTCGTCGAGGACCTGGGCGGCACGATCTCCGTCGGCGACGCGCCGGCCGGGGGGGCCCGGTTCACGTTCACGCTGCCGATCCACCGGCCCACGCCCCTGCCGGGGGCCGGCGAGGTCGACGAGGTGGCGTCGTGAGCGTGGGCGACGGGCGACGGGTCCTGGTCGTCGACGACGAGCGACCGATCCTGCGGGCCCTGAGCGCGGCGCTCACCGCCCGCGGCTACGCCCCCGAGGTGGCGCTCACCGGCGCCGAGGCGCTGGAGCGGGCGGCTCTCGACGACCCGGCGGCCGTCATCCTCGATCTGGGCCTACCCGACCTCGACGGCATCGAGGTGCTTCGCCGCATCCGCGGCTGGTCGGACGTGCCGGTGATCGTGCTGACCGCCGAGGGCGCCGAGGATCGCAAGGTCAAGGCCCTCGACGACGGCGCCGACGACTACGTCACGAAGCCTTTCTCGACGCCCGAGCTGCTGGCGCGGCTCGGGGTGGCGCTGCGCCACCGCCCGGCCTCCGGCGGTGCCCACGACGATCCGTCCGGGCCCGGCCCGGTGCTCGAGGTGGGCGACGTGCGGGTCGACATCCCGCACCACGTGGCCGAGGTGGCGGGCCGGCGGCTCGAGCTGACGCCCAAGGAGTTCGGGCTCCTCGCCCTGCTCGCCCGCCACGCCGGCCGCGTGCTGACCCACCGCATGATCCTGCAGGCGGTCTGGGGCCCCGAGTACGGCACCGAGAGCGAATACCTGCGGGTCTACGCCAGCCAGCTGCGCAAGAAGATGGCCGAGGACCCGGCCCGCCCGCGCCTCGTCACCGAGCCCGGCGTCGGCTACCGCCTCATCGACCGCGACACCCCGACCTCGTAGCGGCGCCGCGGCCTCCGCTGTCGATCCGGCGGGCCGCCGTTCGTATGGAGGGTGAGAGGCCGGCACGGGTGCCGGTCCGACTGCCACGGAGGGATAGCCATGAAGCAGTACCTGCTCAGCGTCTACCAGCCCGCCGGGGACCCGCCCCCGCCCGAGGTGCTGGACGAGATCAACCGGGACCTCGAGGCCTTTCACGAGGAGCTGCGGGCGGCCGGCGCGTGGGTCTTCGCCGGGGGACTGCACGACCCGAGCACGGCCACGGTCGTGCGGCTCCAGGACGACGAGGTGCTTACGATCGACGGCCCGTACACCGAGGGCAAGGAGCACCTCGGCGGGGTGTGCATCGTCGCGGCGCCCGACCTCGACGCCGCGCTCGAGTGGGGCCGCAAGGCCACCCGCGCGACCACGCTCCCGATCGAGGTGCGGCCTTTCCAGGGCGAGGCCGAGGGCTGAGATGGGTGGGCCGGCCCTCCCGGTCGCAGAGGTCGAGCGCGTCTTCCGCGAGGAGCACGGCCGCGCCGTCGCCGTCCTGGTGCGCGTGTTCGGTGACATCGACGTCGCCGAGGACGCCGTCCAGGACGCGTTCGCCGCGGCGGTCCAGCGGTGGCCGTCCAGTGGACCGCCACCGAGCCCCGCGGGGTGGATCATCACCACAGCCCGAAATCGCGCCATCGACCGCCTCCGGCGGGAGGCGTCCCGGGAGGACCGGCACGCCCAGGCCGCCCTGCTGCACGCCCGCAGCGAACCGACCGAGGAGGGAGCCGTGCGCGACGACCGCTTGCGTCTTATCTTCACCTGCTGCCACCCGGCGCTCGCCACAGGGGCGCAGGTCGCGCTGACGCTCCGGCTGCTGGGCGGGCTCACGACCGCGGAGATCGCGCGCGCCTTCCTGGTCCCGGAGCCCACCATGGCCCAGCGGCTGGTGCGGGCGAAGGGCAAGATCCGCGACGCCGGGATCCCCTACCGGGTCCCCGACGAGGCGGACCTCCCGGATCGCCTCCGGGCCGTGCTCGCGGTCGTCTACCTCGTCTTCAACGAGGGCCACATGGCGAGCTCGGGCGATCGGCTCGTGCGCGAGGACCTGTGCGCGGAGGCGATCCGGCTCGGCCGGCTGCTGGCCGAGCTCATGCCCGACGAACCGGAGGTCCTGGGTCTTCTCGCGCTCCTGCTGCTCGTCGAGTCGCGGCGGGCCGCCCGGACCACCCCCGACGGCGACCTCGTCCTGCTCGCCGACCAGGACCGCAGCCGGTGGGACCCCGACCTCGTAGCCGAGGGCCAGGCCCTGGTCCGGCGGTGCCTGCGGCGCGGGCGGCCCGGGCCGTACCAGGTCCAGGCGGCGATCAACGCAGTCCACAGCGACGCGCCGAGCGCCGCCACCACGGACTGGTGGCAGATCCTGCAGCTGTACGACCAGCTCCTCGCGCTCACCCCGACCCCGGTCGTGGCTCTCAACCGGGCGGTGGCGGTGGCGGAATTGGACGGCCCTCAGGCGGCGCTCGCCCTCGTCGACGACCTCGACCTCGGTCGCTACCAGACCTTCCACGCCGTCCGTGCCGACCTCCTCCGGCGCCTGGGCCGGGACGCCGAGGCGGCGCAGGCCTACGAGGCGGCGATCGCCCGGACCGACAACGCCGCCGAGCAGGCGTTCCTGCAGCGCCGCCGCGAGGGGCTCGTCCCCCCCGGCTGAGGGATGTCGGGCCCGTCCTCCCCGGCTGAGGGACGTCGGGCCCCGTCCTCGCCCCGGGCCGGTGGTTTTCGGTGTCTGACGCCGCGGCCGGCGGGGAAGCCGTGCGCCCGTGACCGCAGACGGACAGGGCCGCCCGAGCCGCAGGGCGGCGGCGAGGGCGCTGGGCATCGACCAGCTGACCCCCGAGCAGGCGACCGCTATCCGGGCCGTGGAGCGGGGCGACGACGTGATCGTCGTGCTGCCCACCGGCGCCGGGAAGTCGGCGATCTACCAGGTGGCCGGCGCCCGGCGTGACGGTCCGACCCTGGTGGTCTCGCCGCTCATCGCTCTGCAGGAGGACCAGCTCGCCCGCCTCGACGCCGCCCGGGACGTGCTCGGCGAGGCGGCGGCGCTGCACTCGCTGCTGTCCGAGGGACGCCAGCGCGAGGCGCTCGAGCGGTTCGCCGCAGGCGAGCTGCGCTACCTGTTCCTCGCCCCCGAGCAGCTGCACGACCCCGAGGTGGTCGACGCCCTAGCCGTCGCCCGGCCCGGCCTCCTCGTGGTCGACGAGAGCCACTGCGTGGTGAGCTGGGGCAACGACTTCCGGCCGGCGTTCCTGGCCATCGGGCTCGCCCGTCCCCGGCTCGGCGACCCGCCGGTCCTGGCCCTGACCGCCAGCGCCGCCCCCGCCGTGCGGGTCGAGATCGCCGAGCGCCTGGCCATGCAGGACCCGACCACGGTGGTGGCCGGCGTCGTGCGGCCGAACATCCACCTGAGCGTCGACAACGCCGCCGACCACGACGAGGCCGAGGCGCGCCTGGTCGAGGCCGTCGCCGACCTGGCCGGCTCGGGACTCGTCTACGTGGCCAAGCGGGCCGACGCCGATCGCCTGGCCGGGCTGCTCGACAGCCCCGGCAGGCCCGCGCTCGCCTACCACAGCGGCCTCACCCGCAAGCAGCGCACGCAGGTGCACGAGCGGTTCCTCGCCGAGGACCCGTCCCTGGTCGTGGCCACCGTGGCGTTCGGCCTCGGCATCGACAAGCCGGACGTGCGCTTCGTCGTGCACGCCGACGCACCGGAGTCGATCGACGCCTGGTACCAGGAGGTCGGCCGCGCCGGGCGCGACGGCAGGCCGGCCACGGCCGTGCTGTTCCGGGCGCTCGGGCAGGCCCCGGCCCGCAGCTACTACGGCGGGGCCCGCGGGGTCTCGCGCACGACGTGCCTCAGGGCGCTGGCCGCCCTACGCGAGGCCGGTGAGGCGACGGTGGAGGACATCGCCCGGGTCGTCGGCATCGGGAAGGGCCAGGCGTGGCAGGCGGTCGTCGAGCTCGTGGCGGCGGGGGCGGCCACGGCGTCGCCCGACGGCGTCGTTGCGCCGGTGGACCCGGCGCCCGAGGCCGGCGCGGTGGCCACAGCGATCGGCGCCCGCACGGAGCGCCGAAGGGCCCTCCAGCGGTCGCAGGGCGAGATGATGCGGGCGCTGCTCGACGGCACGGGCTGCCTGTGGCGGGGCATCGCCGGTTACCTGGGCGACCCGCTCGACCACCTGTGCGCGCACTGCCAGCGCTGCGACGACGGCCGGGCCGAGGCGGCGAACGGTGCCGGCGACGCCGGTGCCGCGGCCGGCGCCGGCGAGGGGTCCGGCGCCGCCGACGACCCGCTCGCTCCCGGCGCCACGATCACGCACGGCGAGTTCGGCACCGGCACGGTCGTCGACCGCGCCGACGACGCCGTCACCGTCGCCTTCGACGACGCCGGCTACCGCCGGCTCTCCGTCGAGATCCTCACCCACAACGACCTGCTCACGGACTGAGCGCCACACGGCATGGCCCCGGCACGCGCCGGCGGCTACGGCGTGTCGCGGCGGGCGGGGTCAGCGGGTGGCGGCCCGGGGGGCGGGCCGGGTCGCCGCGCCGTCGGGGTGGGCGGCGAAGTCGTAGACCCGGTAGGCGTGGCCGATGACCGGCTGGGCGACGTTGCGCACACGTGTGCCGCCGGGAGTGACGCCCCGCTCGCTGCCGTGGTGCGCGTGGCCGTGTAGCGCCAGGTCGGCGCCGGCGGTGTCGACGGCCTCGGCCAGCAGGTGGCTGCCGAGGAACGGGTAGATCTCCGGGCGCTCGCCGGCCAGCGTCTCCTCGACCGGGGAGAAGTGGAGCAGCGCGATGCGGTGGTCGGCGTCGAGCCCCTCGAGCGCTGCCCGTAGCTTCGCCGCCTCGCGCTCGGTCTCGCCCACGAACTGCTTCATGAGCGGCTCGCCGAACGCCGTCGCGCACGCCCCGGCGAACCCGCCGCCGAAGCCCTTCACCCCGGCGACCCCCAGGGTCCCGCCCCCGGCCTCGATCACGGTCGACGTGCCGTCGAGCACCTGCACGCCGCCGCCCTCGAGCACGGCAACCACCTCGTCAACGGCGTCGGCGTGGAAGTCGTGGTTGCCGAGCACGGCGACGACCGGCACGCCGACGCCGTCCAGCTCGCCGAGCAGGATCTCGGCTTCCTGCGGTGTGCCGCGGCGAGTCAGGTCGCCGGCGATGAGCAGGGCGTCGGCCCGCTCGGCCAGGTGCCGAAACCCCGGCGCCACCTGACCTGCCGAGTCGGGGCCGACGTGGATGTCGCCGACCGCAGCGATGCGCGTCACGCCAGCTCCTCCACCGGGCCACCCTCGCGGTGCTCGACGACGTCCAGCTCGTTGACCACCTCGTGGCCGGTCGGCGCCTCACAATCGACCAGCTCGCAGACCACCTCGCCGATGGCCTGGCGCTGCGCGGCCGTGGCGACCGTGCCGGTCAGCACGACCCGGGACCCGGCGACGCGCACGTCGACGCCCAGTTCCCGGGCCCGGGGATCGCGGCCGAGCGCGTCCTGGATGTGGCGGATCAGGTACTCGGGAGGCATCGGATCCTCGGGTCTCACGCGGTCACCTCACGAGCGGGGGGAACGTCGTCGGCGCCCACCGGCGATGGCGGCGACAGGCTGCCCGTCGACGACGGGTGGACGACCTCGAACAGCTCCTCGATCACCTCGGCCGGCACGGCCAGGTCGTTCGACTCGGCGTAGAGCAGCAGGCTGAGCACCCGCCGGGGACCGGCCTGGCGGGCCCGCCGGGACAGGTACGACCAGTCGAGCGGGCAGCGGGCGATCACGGCCAGGGCGTCGTACCAGTGGTGCGAGCCGTGCTCGGTCGCGGCCACGGCCTTGATCACCAGCAGGTCCTCCGGGGAAACGAGTGGAGCGGTGACGCCCCAGTGCTCCTGGAGGTCGGCCCGGGCCAGCATCTCGTCGTCGACGTAGATGTCGCCGCTCGACCGGAAGATCACGTCGACGAGCACGCCGTTCTTGTACGCCTTGTAGAGCCAGTGGCTGTCGTGCTCCTCGGTGGTGAAGCCCGCGCCGGCGAGCGCCTCGAGCACCGGCTTCGCCATGTCGGGCCGCACGAACACGTCGATGTCGTCGGTGATGCGCGGCCGGGCGAAAGCCGAGGTGCTGAGCCCGCCGATCAGCAGGAACGGCACCTCGGCCGCCTTCAGCGCCTCGACGGCCTCGGCGTAGGTGTGCTGGAGCTGCTCGTCGGACGGCTCCTCGCCCTCCGGGTAGTGCGATCCCACCCGGAACGCCTACCCGGAGGAGCAGGGGCCAGTCCTACGAGAGAACCAGCCCTTTGACGGTGGCGACCAGCTCCTCGGCCTTGGAGTCGACGGCGGTGGCCGTCTTGCTGGAGGCCTGGGTCTCGATCGTCTTCTTCGCGGCGGCGGCCCATGCAACCCATAGATTTCGCCCTCCTGGTCGGCGGCTCAGATAGCCGCGTCGGTGGCGGCGCGGGAGGGCCGGAGCGCGGCCACGACGCCGGCCAGGGAGCCCTGGTAGGTGGCGAAGGTGCGGTGCGGGCGGAAGCCCATCTCGACGTTGATCGCCAGCATCCAGGGGTTGGACTGGGCGTTGTAGGTCTGCACGACGGCCAGCTCGGGGTGGGCCGCCCGCGCCTGGGCCAGGTTCGCGGCCTTGAGCCAGCGGCCGAGCGCGTGGCCGCGATGGGCGGCCACGACGCCGGTGTCGCCCTGGTGGCCGAACTGCGGCCGCCCCGGGGCGACGAACAGCTGGGTCATGCCGGCGCCGCCGCCGTCGGGGGCGAGGACGAGGGAGGTCGACGCCTGCCACGTGCGGCGGGCCCAGCCCTCCTCGCGCTCGCGCACCTGCTCGTCGGTGAGCGGGGGGGTGCCCAGCTCCATGTCGTCGAGCGGGGCGTCGGCCAGGGCGTCGCTCGCCTGCCGGAACGGCGTCAGGTGCTCGTCGGGGCACACGCCCTGCCACTGCACGAGCCGGTAGCCCTTGGCCGGTCCCGGGGCGTCGTGGATCCACGAGCGCTGCTGGGCCTCGTCGACGTCCGCGATCCGCAGGCGGCTGCAGCGCTCGTCCTGCCGGGACGTGAGCCCGAGGCGGGCGGACAGAGCGTTGCCCGAGTCGTCGTAGGGCCAGCCCAGCACGTCGTCGACCCCGTCTTCCGCCAGCTCGGGGAGGCCGGTGGCGAGTAGGGTCCGGGCCACGCCCCGGCGCCGCAGGTCCGGGTGCACGATCAGCTCGAGTATGGCCCGGCCGTCGTTCTCGCCGTCGAGCAGGCGCTGGGCCACGAGCACGCCGGCCGGGCGACCGCCGAGCGTCGCGACCCACGCCCGGCGGGGCTCGTGCGTGGCCGGGCCGAACAGCTCGCCGGCCCACTCCTCCTCGGGGAGGGGCGGGTCGTCGGGCTCGTCGACGGCGTCGAACTCGCGGCGGACGACCATCGCCGCGGCGAATCCCGGCGAGTCGGCGGACGTGATCTCGGCGACGACGGGTTCCATGCCCCCGTGCCTACCTGCGCCGACCGGCCTCGGCGAGCGGATAACCCGGCCGCCCGGCCGCCCTTCGGGACGGGCGTGCGCCTCCGTACCGTCCTGGCGACGGGCGACGGACCGGCACGGAGGACCCGGCTCAGGCCCCGGAGGCGTCGACGAGCCGCTCGGCGGCGGCCGGCAACGTCCGGCGGCGGTCGACCCGCCCGGCCGGATCGAGGCCGGCGGCCGCCTCCAGGAACGGCTCGAACACCAGCCACCCGAGCGCGAACGCCGTGATCCGCGCGGCGGCCAGCCGGGCGCGGTCCTCCGCCACGCCGCGGCGGACCATGCGCTCGACCAGGCCGGCGACAACCGGGTAGTGCCGTTGCAGGGCGGCGGGATCGCCCCCGTCGAGGATCGTGCGGGCGAGGATGCGCCAGAAGCGGTCGAGCACCACGTCGTCGGGATCGACCAGCCACCCGGCGCCGTTGGGGGCGGCGGCGACCCTGGCCGCCAGGCGCTCGGCCAGGTCGTCGAGCACGGCGGCGACCAGGGCGTCCTTCGAGCCGAAGTGCCGGTGGACGAGCCCGTGGTTCACCCGGGCGGCCGCCGCCACCGAGCGGATCGACACGCCGGCCGCGCCCCGGGCCGCCAGCTGGCGGCCCGCGGCGTCGAGCAACGCCGCCACGACGGCCTCCCGTCCCCGGGGCGCGGCGGCCGTCGGCGCTGGTGTAGTCACATGACTACAGTAGCCGGCAGGTGCCGGTGCCGACCGGCGACCGGAGGGAGAACCCGTGGCCCACGACCCCATCGCCGCAGAGACGACCCCGCAGGGCGACCACCGCGAGCCGCGCTTCGCCTTCGCCGCCGACGAGCGGGCCGCCCAGGCCGAGATCGACGCCCACCGCGCCCGCACCGGCCGGGCGCCCAACGTGCTCGTCGTCCTCATGGACGACGTCGGCTGGGGCGACTTCGGCTGCTACGGCGGCGGCGTGGCGGTGGGGGCGCCGACACCCCACATCGACCGCCTCGCCGGCCGGGGCCTGCGCCTGACGTCGTGCTACTCCGAGCCGTCGTGCACGCCGTCGCGCGCCACGCTCCTGACCGGCCGGTACCCGCAGCGTCACGGCCTGCAGCGCCCGCCCATGTACGGCAACCCGGGGGGCCTGCAGGGCGAGGTGACGCTGGCGGCGATGCTCTCCGAGGCCGGCTACGCCACCCAGGCCGTCGGCAAGTGGCACCTCGGCGAGAACGTCGAGTCGCAGCCCCAGCATGTCGGCTTCGACGACTTCTACGGGTTCCTGTCGGTCTCCGACATGTACAGCGAGTGGCGCGACCCGTACTTCTTCCCCGAGATCGTGGACTCGCCCGAGCGCACGGAATGGGTCCGCAACCTGCCGTTTGAGAAGTGCTTCGTCCACGCCGAGCGCGGCGGCGAGCTCGAGCTGGTCGAGGAGGTCACGATCCCCGTGCTCTCGCTGCTCGACGAGATGTGGTGCAGCTACTCCGAGGACTTCCTGCGCCGCATGGCCGGCGCCGACCGACCCTGGTTCCTCTACCACAACACCCGCGGCGCCCACTTCGACAACTACCCGAAGGAGGAGTACCGGGGCTCGTCGCCGGCCCGGCACCCCTACAAGGACACGATCGTCGAGCTCGACGACATCGTGGGGCGGCTCGTCGCCGCGCTGGAGGAGACCGGCCAGCTCGACGACACGCTCGTCATCGTCACGTCCGACAACGGTCCCGAGATGGAGACCTGGCCCGACGCCGCCTACACGCCGTTCCGCTGCTCGAAGGGCTCGACCTGGGAGGGCGGGGTGCGAGTCCCCGCCGTGGTCGTGTGGCCGGGCATGGTCGAGGCCGGCCGGGTCAGCGACGGCATCGTCAGCTTCTGCGACCTCGTGCCCACCGCGCTGCGGCTGGCCGGCGCCGAGGACCGCCTGCCCACCGACCGCTTCATCGACGGGGTGGACCAGGCGTCGTTCCTCCTCGCCGGCGACCAGCACTCGAACCGCAAGTACCACCACTACTGGATGGGCCCGACGTACTCGGGCGTCCGATGCGGCGAGTTCAAGATGCTGCTGGCCTCGACGACCGACGACCCCCACGACGTGCACAACCCCGGCGGCTTCAGCGGCGTCACCCAGTCCTACAGCTACGCCCGGCTGTACAACCTGTGGCTCGACCCGAAGGAGACCCGGTCCTACATGATCCGCAAGCTGGCCTACCAGCAGGCCTTCACGTCCGGCATCGCCTCCCACCTGCGCACCTACGCCACCTACCCCCCGAAGCACATCGCCGGCATGGGTCGGGTCTCCGCCGGCTGAGGGGCGGCCGCCCGCCGGGTCGGCTCAGGTGACCTCGCGCACCCGTCCGGTCGCCACATCGAACACCGCGCCACGAATGGCGTCGCGGTGCGGGAGCGCCGGTGTGCACCGCAGGCGGTCGACCCCGGTGCGCACGACCTCGTCGAGGTCGGTGAAGGCGCCGAAGAGGAGGGCGGGGCGTTGACCGGTGGCGGCGACGACCTCGTGGTGGAGCGCCGCCTCGTCGAGATCCTGCAGGCCGCAGCTCGTGTGGGCCATGACCAGGATCTCGCGCGTGCCGAGCCGGCGCTGGGACAGGACCAGCGATCGGACGACGTCGTCGGTCACGAGCCCGCCGGCGTTGCGCAGCACGTGTGCCTGCCCCAACCGCAGACCGAGCGCCGGCAGCACGTCGATCCTGGCATCCATGCACGTGAGCACCACCAGGCGCCGCTCCGGTGGGGCGGCCAGGCCACCCGACGAGAAGAGCCACGAGTACGTCCGGTTGGCGGCGAGAGCCTCGTCGACGGCCGACACCTTCCCAGCCTCGCCAGGACGGCGGCCCGGGGGCAAACGGAGGCCGGGTGCGGTGCCGCGCCGCTACTCAGGACGTCAGGCGCTCGTGGGCCGCGTCGTCGTAGCCGGCGAAGAAGGTGCCCAGCTCGTTGACCATCCGGTCGAACGACGGGGCGGCGAAGAGCACCGGCTGGTACTTGGTGATGTCGTAGTCGAGCGTGCCCATGGCGCGCAGGTCCCACGGGCGCACCTCGGCGGACCGGAACACCTCGATCTCGCCGTAGGACGACAGCAGCCCCGCGCCGTAGGCCCGCAGCTCGCCGTCCTCGTGCAGGACGCCGAACTCGAGCGTGAACCAGAAGACCTTCGAGAAGAAGTCGTGGGCCGCCTCGCCGGTGGCCCGCACCGAGGCCTTGCCGGCCTCCTCGTAGAGGTCGGCGAAGGCAGGGTTCGCCAGCATGTTCGCGTGCCCGATGATCTCGTGGACGATGTCGGGCTCGGGCGTGTAGAGCGGCACCGAGTGGTGGCGGGTGTACTGGGTGGACAGGAACGTCCGCCGGGCGAGCGCCCCGTAGAACACGCGGGTCGGCACGAGGCCCGGCACCGGTTCGATGTGGAAGCCGGTCAGGGCGTGCACCCGCTCGTCGACCTCGCGCAGCTGGGGCACGCGCTCGGTGGGCAGGGTCAGGGCGGCCGCCCCCGCCAGGTAGGCGGCACAGGCATAGGTGCGGTGCTTGACGGCCAGCTCGTGGGACACGAGGCGCCAGACCTCGTCCTCCTCGGCCGTGTAGCTCACATCCGGGATGGGGTCGCCGCTGCGGTAGCGTTCGCCGACCGCGGCGATGGCGGCGCGCCGGGCCCGGTAGGCCGGGTCCGAGAACCCCGGGTGGTCGTCGGGCAGCTCGACGTCGCCTGCGACCGGCACGACGGGTGGCGTGGCCACGCCCCCATGGTCCCCCGTTCCGGCCGCCCGTTCAAGGCGCGGCTCACATGCCGAAGACCTGCGTCCAGTACCAGCCGGTCTCGTTCACGCCCACGCCGATCACGGTGTAGGAGCAGTTCTCGATGTTCGCCTTGTGCCCCGGGGAGTTGAGCCAACCCTCCATGACCGCCACCGGGTCGGGGTAGCCCTGGGCGATGTTCTCGCCGATGCCCGCGCCCGTGTAGCCCTGGGCGGCGGCGCGGGCCGTGGGGTCCAGCCCCTCGGGGTTGATGTGGTCCATGTAGTGCCGGGCCGACATGTCGTCGCTGTGCAGCTGGGCGGCCGTGGCGAGGCGATCGTCGACGGTCAGCGGGCCGCACCCGGCGTTGCTGCGGTCGATGTTGACCAGGTCCACGACGTCGTCGGCCAGTGACGAGGGCGAGCTGGGCGTCGGTGCGGACGTCGTAGGCGGCGCGGTCGACTCCGGCGGTGCCGTGGTGGACGAGGCGGCGGCGGTCGTCGTGGTCGAGGCCGCCGTGGTGGTGGTCGTCGCCCGGCGCTCGCTCGTGGTCGTGGTCGTGGACCGGCCCGATGCGCCCGAGCGGCCCCGGGACGAGCCACCGCCGCCGGGCCGGGCCGCCTCGACGGACCCGGTCGCCGGCTGGCCGACCGGCGCCTGGGACGCCGCCCGCTCCGCGGCCGACCCCGTGAGCTGCACGTCGTCGTCCGATGTCGTCCCCACGAGGGAATGGACGAACACGGGCCCCAGGCAAGCTATGAGAACCAACGCCACCAGCAGGGGCACCGACGGCTGTCGTCGGGTTGCCACGGGCCACGACCTTATTGCCTCCGCGACGGGTCCGGGACACGCGCCCACCATGACCACGCAGAGTGACCGTCGTTTCCTTCATAGGGTTTCCCCGATCACCACAATGGGTACGGGCGCCTTGACCCCAAGTGGGTCCCCCAGAACGGTGAGGGAGCGAATGACGGAGATCTTCCTCTTCGGGCTGATCGCAGTCCTGGCGATCGTCGTCGTGGCCCGGGTGCTCGACCGCCTGCTCGACTTCGACGAGCTGTCGGCCTGCACCAAGGCCGACAGCTGGCGAGCGGGGACGGGCTAGGCCGACAGGACGCGGCGGGCGGCGACGAGGATGTCGTCGACCTGCGGCAGCACCGCCGCCTCCAGCTCGGGAGCGTAGGCCACGTGGCAGTCCTGGGCCCCGACCCGTGTCACCGGGGCGTCCAGGTCCCAGAACAGGTTCTCGGTCACCCAGGCGGCGATCTCCCCTCCGAAACCAGCACGCACGATGTCCTCGTGCGCGACGAGGAGCCGCGAGGTCTTCCGCACCGACTCGGCCACCATCTCCTGGTCCCACGGCACGATCGTGCGGAGGTCGATGACCTCGACGGCGCAGCCGTCTGACCCGTCGAGCTCGGCGGCCGCCCTCCGGGCCCGTTCAACCGTCGCTCCCCAAGTCACGATCGTCAGGTCGTCACCGCGGGTGACGTAGCGCCCGGAGCCGAACGGCACGACGTGGTCCGGACCCGGGAACGGCTCGCGGGTGTAGGGCTGGCGCAGCAGGTGCTTGTGCTCGAGGAAGAGGACCGGGTCCTCGCAGCGGAAGGCGGCGCGCAGCAGCCCGGCGGCGTCGCTGGCCCGTGACGGGAAGGCGATGAGCAGCCCCGGCACGTGGGCGAAGATGGATTCGCCCGACTGGCTGTGCCAGATCGAGCCTCCCTGGAGGTAGCCGCCGATCGGCACGCGTATCACGGTGGGGCAGGTGAACTGCCCCGCCGAGCGCCAGCGGATCGTCGCGGCTTCGCTCTTGACCTGCTGCATGGCCGGCCAGATGTAGTCGAAGAACTGGATCTCGGGCGCCGGCCGCAGGCCGCGGATCGCCTGGCCGACAGCCCGGCCGATGATGTTCGCCTCGGCGAGCGGGGTGTTGTAGCAGCGGGCCCGGCCGAACGCGCGCTGCAGGCCGTGCGTGGTGCCGAACACGCCGCCCTTGCCGTCGACTTCGGCGATGATCGCCTCGCGGGCATCGGCCACGTCCTCGCCGAAGACCCGGATGCGCTCGTCGGCCTCCATGACCTCGTGCAGCGCCCGGCGGATCGCCTCGCCCAGCGCTACGGGGTCGCCCTCCCCCGAGGGCTCGCCCGGGTCGGTGATGTCGGGCAGGGCGACGACGTGGTCGAGCACGGTGGCCGGGTCGGGGCGCGGCGCGCCCAGCGCCGCCTTAGCCGCCTCGGCCGCGATGCGGCGGGCCTCGTCGCGTATGCGGGCGGCCTCGTCGCCGTC
>Ga0126307_10000016_pt1 | contig 101726 bp, 79 predicted proteins | sample Plot28_FD_89955 | JGI IMG/M metagenome (GOLD analysis project Ga0126307, IMG submission 89955) | Serpentine soil microbial communities from UC McLaughlin Reserve, CA, USA - Plot28 | ecosystem: Environmental > Terrestrial > Soil > Grasslands | place: USA: UC McLaughlin Reserve, Lake County... | reverse complement strand
TACGACCAGCGGTCGCCCCCGCGCGCACGATCACCCGCCGATGCGCACACCCAGGAGCGCCGCGCCGGCGGACACTCCCTGGCCGGCGGCGACCGCTGCGTCGAGCGCGCGCAGCGCCCCGGGGGCGTCGAGGTCGTCGTCGAGCGCGGCGCGCACGTCCTCGAGGCCGCCGTGGCCTAGGCCCGCGGCGTCCCAACGGGCCAGTCGGTCCGCGGCCTCGCCCATGAGCCCCTCGTGCCAGTCCCACGCCGTGCGGTAGTGGTGGGCGAGCACGGCGAGGCGGATCGCGCGGGCGTCCCACGCCTTGCGCAACTCCGACACGAAGGCGAGGTTGCCGAGCGACTTCGACATCTTCTCGCCGTCCATCCGGACCATCGCCTGGTGCACCCAGTGGCGGACGAACGGCTCGCCGGTGGCCGCCTCCGACTGGGCGGCCTCGCACTCATGGTGGGGGAACACGAGGTCGCAGCCGCCGCCGTGGAGGTCGATCGTCGTGCCCAGCTCGCGCAACGCGAGCGCGGAGCACTCGATGTGCCAGCCCGGCCGGCCGGGACCCCACAGCGACTCCCACGCCGGCTCGTCGGGCGCCGAGGGCTGCCAGAGCACGAAGTCGAGCGGGTCGCGCTTGTGTGGGTCGTCGACGTTGCCGCCCCGCTCGGCGGCGAGCGCCACCATCTCGTCGCGGTCCAGGTGGCTGATCTGGCCAAAGCGGTCGAAGCGCGACACGTCGAAGTAGACGGCTCCGCCCGCCCGGTACGCGTAGCCCCGGTCGAGGACCATGCCGATGAAGCCGCGGATGTCGGCGATGGCCGAGGTCGCCCGGGGTTCGCTCCAGGCGGGCAGCACGTCGAGGGCCCGCATGTCGTCGTCGAATCGGGCGGTCTCCGCCGCCGCCAGGTCGAGGTAGTGCACGCCGAGCTCGCGGGCCTTGCGGAGCATGTCGTCGTCGACGTCGGTGATGTTGCGCACGCAGCGGGTCTCGTGACCGCGGTCGCGCAGGCGGCGCTGCAGCACGTCGTAGGTGAGGTACGTGGCCGCGTGGCCGAGGTGGGTGGCGTCGTACGGCGTGATGCCGCACGTGTACATCGTGACCACCGGCCCCGGCACGAACGGGACCACCTCGCGACGAGCCGTGTCGAAGAGCCGCATGGGCTCTCCCGCACCCGGCCCGGAGGGCGTCACGAAGGTTTCTCGGCCTTGGCCTTGGCGGCGGGTGCCTTGCCCACGCCGTCGGAGGTCGACCGGGCCGGCTCGCCGTCGGGGATGCCGGTCAGCTTCAGCGCCACCCTCGTCTTGTAGTGCATGTTGAGCTGGAGCAGCACTGCGGTGAACGACTCGATCGGCGTCGCCATGGCCAGCTCGCCGGCGTTGAGCGGCCGCATGTTGGGCACCTTGCTGACGATCTCGCTCGTGAGCTCGACGGCGGAGGCGTGGTCGGAGCAGATGAGCACGTCGCTCTCGATCGGCTCGTTGAGGTCACCCAGCTCCTTGGCCGGCACGTGGTGGAACGCGGCCGCCACCAGGCACTCGGGCACGGCCGCCTGCACGCTGGCCGCCACGGACCCCCGCGGCGGAACGAGAGGCTGGAACTCCTTGCCGATCCGCGTGAGGGCGTTGGCCATGGACATGACGACCTTGCCGCGCAGGATGTGGCGGACGGAGGCCGCCGTCTGGGTCGCCCCGTCCCACGGGGTGGCGATGACGACCACGTCGGTGGCGGCCGCCCCCGGGTTGTCGGCGGCGGTGATGGTCAGCGCTCGGTCGGGCCAGCTCTCGAGCAGGTTGTCGACCGTCTCCATCGCCCGGTACTTGGAGCGGGAGCCCACCACGACCTCGTAGCCGACGGAGGCGAGACGGGCGGCGAGGGCCTTGCCGGCCGGGCCGGTCCCTCCCAGGATGCCGATGCGCACGGCGACAACCTAGCGGGGGGTCCCCGGCACACGTCCAACCTGTCGGGACCCGTTGTTACCTCCGGGTAACCCCGCCCTCGTGGACGGGGTCACCCGGAATCGACCCAGGGTCAGCAGGCGGCGGCGACCGCCGGGTACGGGTTCACCGCCGCCCCGCCGCCGGGGTGGATCTCGAAGTGGAGGTGCGGGGTGCCGGCCGCGTTGCCGGAATCGCCCACGTAGCCGATCACCGCGCCGGCGGGCACCCAGCCGCCCCCGGCGTAGCCCGACAGGTGGGCGCCGTAGTACTCGTTGCCGTCGTCGCCCTGCAGCCACCACGAGAGGCCTCCGAGGTCGCTCTCCCGGTGCTCGACGGTGCCGCTCACCGGGGCAACCGTCGGCGTGCCGCTCGCGGCCATGATGTCGGTGCCCTGGTGGACCCGGCCGCCGGAGCGTGACGCCCCCCAGGTGTCGCTGACTGTGACGGCGCCCTGCACCGGGCAGACGATCCCCCCGGCGGCGGCCGGAGCCGGAGCCGGGGCGGGTGGCGCCGTGCTCGGCGGCGGGGGTGGTGCCGTGGTCGTCGTGGGCGGGACGGTGGTGGTCGTCGGTGGCGCGGTGGTCGTCGTCGTGGGCGGTGCCGTCGTGGTCGTCGTCGCCTCGGCCGCCTCGCGCAACGCCCGGATGGCCTCGGCGCCGTCCCGGACGTGGGCGGCCTTTCGGCTCACGGCCTCGTCCAGCGCAGCGAGCGTGCGGAGCCGGCCGTGACCGCCGGCCTCGACGCGCTCGGCGCCGCCACCGGTGGCCGACGCAGCGGTCAGGAACACCCCCAGACCGGCCGTCAGGAGCGCCGGGAGGAGGACCTGTCTTCGTGTGGGTCTTCGCATGGGCGGAGAACCGTAGCGAAGTCGTTACGACTGTTGCGATTCGGTGTCGCTTTCACTCGATTGCGTGACCACCGCTGCCCGCCGGTTCCGTGCCTGTCCGGGGCGGCGCGTACCGTCGTCGCCGTGACCGCCCCGACACCGTCCCTCCGGCTCGCCGCCGTGGGAGTCGACCACGGCGCCGTGACGGTCCTCGACGGCGTCGACTGGGCCGTCGGGCCCGGTGAGCGCTGGGTCGTTCTCGGTCCGAACGGGTCGGGCAAAACCACACTCCTGCGCATCGCCGGCCTGTACCTGCACCCCACACGCGGCCGGGTCGAGGTGCTCGGGCATCGCTGGGGGCGCGTCGACGTCCGGCGGTTGCGCACCCGCATCGGGCTGGTGAGCCCCGCGCTCGCCGGCATGCTGCGCCCCGAGGTGACCGCCGCCGAGGTGGTCATGGCGGCCCGCGAGGCGGCGCTCGAGACCTGGTGGCACAGCTATGGGGACGGCGACCGCGCCCACGCCACGGCCCTCCTCGACCGGCTGGGCGTGGCACCGCTCGCCGACCGGGCGTTCGGCACGCTGTCCTCGGGTGAGCGCCAGCGGGTGCTGCTGGCGCGGTCGCTCTGGGGTGACCCGGGGCTCGTGCTGCTCGACGAGCCGACCGCCGGGCTCGACCTCGGCGCCCGCGAGGAGGTGATCGGCCGCCTGGCCGGCCTGGCCGACGACCCGGCCACCCCGGCCACCGTGCTCGTCACCCACCACGTCGAGGAGATCCCGGCCGGGTTCACCCACGGGCTGGTGCTGCGCGGCGGGCGGGTGCTCGCCGTCGGGCCGCTCGACGAGGTGCTGACGGCTGGCACGCTGTCCGAGGCGTTCGGGTTGACGTTGGCGCTGGACCGGCGCGATGGGCGCTACGCCGCCCGGGCGGTCGGTCCCCCGGGCCTCCCGGCGGGGGCGCCTACGGGTTCGTCGGACCGGCCGGGGGCGTCGCCGGTGGGCTTGCCAGGAGGGTGAGCAGGCGGGGCTTCGAGCGGCGGATCTCGTCGGCCAGCAGGCGCTCGACCACCGGCCCCACGAGGCTGCCGCCGTAGTGCAGGTGCATGGTGAGGGTCGACCCGCCGGCATCGGGGACCACCGTTGCCGTGAGCGTCCACGCCGAGTGCTCGCGGCCGTCGTGCTCCCGCCGCTCGAAGCGCACCTCCCTGGGCGCGTCGCAGGTCGTGCGCACCATGCGCAGGCGCTTGGACCGGGCCAGCGGTCCGAGGCGCCCCCGCAGGTCGACCGACCAGGCCGGTCCGGGGTCGTCCGGGTGGGGTTCGGCGGCCACGGCCCGGGGCACGATGTCGAGCCAGCGTGGGTAGCGGCCCACGTCCTCGACCCAGTGGAACAGCTCGTCGGGCGCGCAGGGTGCCTCGAGGTCGGCGGTGACGTCCACGGCGGCGATCGTGGCACGGGCGGCCCCGCCGCACCCAGCGGGACGGCGCCGGGGCGGTGCTGGCGGCGGCGACACCGTGGCGACGCGGCGTGCCGGTCCGCCGGCGCGTCAGTGCCGGGTCGGGCCGACGCCGCGGCGCAGGTGGCTGCCGGCCTGACCGGGCAGCACCGCCACGAGGACTCCGCCGCGCACCGTCACTGTGGCCCGGGCGGCGACGAGCTCGTTGCTGACGCCGCGGGTCGAGCCGGGCCCGAGATCCTCGTCGCTCAGCGGGTAGAGCAGGCCCTCGGTCGTGACACCCTGCGCCACCCCGTGCACCGGAAGGAGCGACACCAGGTCGCCCGGGCGGCCGGCCAGCGCTGCCGGCGCCTCCCGTACGACGACGAGGTGGGCGGGCCCGAGCCACGCCTCGACCGCGGTTGCGGCGTAGCGGGGCGCCGCCACGAGGGCGGCGATCGCCAGCACGTGGTCGAGGCGGCCGGAGTCCGAGCCCAGCACGACGATGCGCCGGGCCCCGTGGTCGCGGGCGGCGTCGAGGGCCAGCTCGAGGTCGGTGGCGTCCTTCGCCTCGGGGTGCTCCTGCACCTTCGTGCCGCCCGCCGCCGCGGCGCCGAGCGCCCCGCGCCCGACCGAGTCCATGTCGCCGACGACCAGGTCGACCCGGAGGCCCATCGCCCGGGCCCGGTCGAGACCGGAGTCGGCGGCCACGACCCAGGCGCCCGCCGCGCTCAGCCCGTCCGGCAGATGACTGGCTGCGGGACTCCGGGGTCCGCCGGCGAGGACGATGGCGAGCGGCTCAGGCATCCCCGCCGCGCCGGCTGGCGGCGTGGAGCACCTCGGGGTGCCTGGTCAGCCGGGACAGACCGCCCGCCGTGAACTCGGTGAGCAGGTCGATGAGCGCCTCGCGGTCCCAGTCGCCGTCGTTCGCCTGGCGGACGGCGACGCCCTCGGCCAGGCCAAAGTACATGAGCGACAGCATCTCGTTGGCGGCCCCGATCTCGATGCCGTAGTCGGCCCAGCGCTCGCTCGTCAGGCGCCCGACCTCGGCCAGCACTCGACGGCGGGTGTCGGCGACGGCGGCCATGGGCGGCTCCATGCCGCCGCGCTCGGCGTTGAGCAGCACGGTCACCGCGTCGCGGTCGCGCTCGAACAGCTCGAAGACCGTGGCGAAGTTGCGCCGGGCGAACTCGCGCAGCGGCATTCCCTCGGCGGCGTGGAAGCCTCGTAGGAGGTGGGTGACGAAGCGGTCGGCGGCATCGGCCACGACGGCGGCGAACAGGTCGTCCTTGCCGTTGAACAGCTCGTAGACGCTCGACCGCGGCGTGCCCGCCTCGCGGGCCACGCGCTCGATGGTGGCGCCGTTGTAGCCCTCGCGGGCGAAGACCCGGCGGCCGGCGTCGACGACGAGCCGGCGCTGCTCCTCGAGGGGCAGGGCGCGTGGACGCCCCGGGCGTCGCGGCGGCACGGCGGACGTACCGCCGCTGGTGTCCTCGTCGGAGGTCTTCGTGGGCTTCTCGCCGATCGACATGGTCCCCGGGGCCTCACCGCCCCTCGTTCTGCTGCTGCTGACGGCGCGTCGGAACTTACCAATGCAACGCGGCGGAGTCGCGAAACGGTCCCGAAGCGAACGTTGTTCGCCGGACGGCGCTCAGGCGCGCAGCAGGTCCTTGGCGATGTGGGTTATCTGGATCTCGTCGGTGCCGCCGTAGATCTGCAGGACCTTCGCGTCGCGGGCCAGCTGCTCGACCTGGAACTCGCTCATGTAGCCGTTTCCGCCGAACAGTTGCACGGCCTCCATTGCCACCTCGACCGCCGCCCGGGCCGAGTACAGCTTCATGGCCGACGCCTCGGCGAGGGTCATGCTGCGACCGTGGGCTGCGCCCTCGATCGTGCGGAACACCAGGTTCTGCACGTTCAGGCGAGCCACCTCCATGCGGGCGAGCTTCTCCTGGATGAGCTGGAACTGGCCGATGGGTTGGCCGAACTGCACCCGGTCCTTCGCGTAAGCCACGCACAGCTCGAGGCACTGCGAGATGATCCCGAGCGCCATCGCCGCCACACCCGACCGCTCCTGCTGGAACGTGGCCTTGGCCGCCGACCGGCCACCGGAGGGTGCATCCTCGCTCTCGCCGATGAGCCGGTCGCGGCCCACCCGCACGTCGTCGAGGAACAGCTCGCCGGTGGGCGAGCTGTGCATGCCCATCTTGCGGAACGGCGGCGACTGAGTGAGCCCGGGCATGCCCGAGTCGAGCACGAAGCTGAGCATCGTGCGCTCGTCCGGCGGGTTGCCCTCGTCGAGCTTGCAGATGAACACGATCGTGTCGGCATAGGGGCCGTTGGTGATGAACGTCTTGTTGCCGTTGAGGAGGTACTCGTCGCCGTCACGGCGGGCCGTGGCCTTCATCGACCCGAACGCGTCGGACCCCGAGCCGGGCTCGGTGATGGCCCAGGCGCCGATCTTGTCGAGCGTGACCAGCGGCAGGGCCCAGCGCCGCTTCTGGGCCACCGTGCCCCGGCTCATGATCGCGGCGGAAGTCAGGCCCATCGACACCCCGAGGGCGGTGACCATGCCGGGGCTCCACCGGCACAGCTCGATGATCGGGATCATCTGGAACGCCGCGGCGTTGGCGGCCGCCGCCGGGTCGCGGGGTTCGATCTCGGCGACGAGATCGAGGCCGTCGGCGTCGTCGTCGGCGTCGGGCGCCTCGTGACGGGCGATCTGGCGCTCGAAGCGGTCGCGCGCCATGGCGTCCATGCCGAACGTCGTGAACAGCTTGCGGAGGATGTCGTAGGGCGGCAGGTCGCCGTGCTCGAGGTCGCGGTGGCGGGGCACGACCTCCTTGTCGATGAAGTCGCGGACCGCGGTGCGGACCATCTGCTGCTCGTCCGACCAGTCGTACACGGCTGCCTCCCCACCGCTCGCACCGTCACGGCGACCGTTCGCACGTGCCGTGCGACGACCATACGGCACCGCCGCCGGCCGGGCGCAGGTGGGCACTCCTGCCGGGAGGTGGCATCCTGTTGGGACCCCCAGGGACCCCTTCAGGAGCTGCGCGTGTCGTTCGGAGTCAAGGATCGGGTGGTCTACCCCCATCACGGAGCGGCGGTCATCGAGGCCACCGAGTCCCGCACCATGCCCGACGGTGACGAGAAGGAGTTCTTCGTCCTCCGCATGACGCACGGCGACCTCACCCTGAAGGTGCCGGTCGACCGTGCCGAGGAGATCGGCATGCGCTACCCGATCAGCGTCGAGGACGTCGAGGACGTCTTCGAGGTGCTGGCGAAGAAGGACGTGCGCGAGCCCACGAACTGGTCCCGGCGGTTCAAGAACCACCAGGAGAAGCTGAAGTCGGGTGACGTCTACCAGGTCGCCGAGGTCGTGCGGAACCTCGCGCTGCGCGACGCCGACAAGGGCCTCTCCGCGGGCGAGAAGTCGATGTTCGTGAAGGCCCGCCAGGTGCTCGTCTCCGAGCTGGCCTTCGCGCTCGACATCAGCGAGGACGACGCCCTCGACCGCCTGGCCAAGACGCTGGCCTGACCGGCCGGCCCTGGGCCGGGGCCTGCCCAGGGGCGGGCCCGACCATCACCTAGTGTTGCGCCGCCAGCCGGCCGGACCCTGCACGTCCCCCCCGAGGTGGCGGGGTGCACCGGCGGATCTCCGAGGAAAGGCACATGAGCGACGCACCGCAGGGCCCCGGTTGGTGGCAGGCCTCCGACGACAAGTGGTACCCGCCGCCCCGACCGGCGATGCCGGGCGACGAGCTGGCCGGCCCGCCCGCCGGCATGCCCTCGCCCGCATCCGGCCCGGACATCCCGCCGGCCCCCGGCTTCGGCGCCCCGATGGGCGCCCCCGGTCCCTACAGCGGCGCCCCGGGTCCTTACAGCGGCGCCCCGGTCCCCGGGCACGGCGGCGGCACGAACCGCACGCCGCTCTACGTCGCCATCGGCATCGTGGTGGCGGTTGCCCTGGTCGGCGGCCTCATCCTCGCCACGAGCGGCGGTGACGACGAGGGCACCGTCGGGACCACGACGACCAGCACGCAGGAGACGGCATCGGCCGGCGGACCCTCCACGAGCGGCACCGACACGACGTCGGGCGGTTCGGCGGGTGGCAACGCCACGGCGAACGACCTCGAGGTCGTCGACAGCGGCTTCTCGAACTACCCGGCCGCGTTCGACGACACGAATCACGTCTCGTACGGCTACATCATCAAGAACAACTCCGACGAGCCGGCGGCGGGCATCGAGGTCACGATCGCCCTGCTCGACGCGGACGGCACGGTCGTGTCGAGCGACAGCGCCTCGATCAACTACCTGGCGCCGGGCGCCTCCATCGGCCAGGGCGACGAGCCCTACGAGGAGATCCCCGAGGTCGCGGAGATCCAAGTGCAGGCGGCGATCCCGTCGTACGCCAGCGAGCCCAGCGCCACGGGCGAGCTCACGACCGAGGGCATCAGCACGACGGATGACGGCAGCACGCTGACCACCACGTTCACGGTCTCGTCGACCTATGACGTGCAGCTCGACGGTCCCTACGGCTACGTCATCTACCGCAACGCGGCGGGCGACATCATCGGCGGGTCGTACGACTTCCTGTCGATCGTGCAGGCCGGCGGCACCACCAGCGCCGAGGTCTCGTCCTACGAGCTCATTCCCGACGTCGACCCGGCCCAGACCGAGGCCTACGTCGACCCCGGCTACCTCTGATCGCCGGCGCCTCCCGCCGCCGCGGCGGGAGTGCTCCGGCCCGTTTCAGGTCGGGCGAGCACACGGATGCGCACGACGGATCGTGGTCCAACCGCTCGCATCGTCGGCCCGGCGGGCTCGGCTAGACCGGTGGCGGCTGGTGGCGGGGTCGTCGCCCCGCAGGAGCTCCGGAGGAGCAGCATGGGCAGGTTCGAAGGAAAGGTCGTCCTCGTCACGGGGTCGTCGAGCGGCATCGGCGAGGCCACCGCCAAGGCGTTCGACCGCGAGGGGGCGCGCGTGGTGGTCAACTCGTCGTCGTCGGTGGAGGCGGGCAAGGCGGTGGCGGCGTCGCTCACGGACGGCGCGTACGTGCAGGCCGACATCGCCGACGCGGATGCCTGCGTCCGGCTCGTGGCCGCCACCGTGGAGAGGTTCGGGCGGCTGGACGTGCTCGTGAACAACGCCGGCGTCACCGAGGTGATCCCCCACGACGACCTCGACGCCGCCACCGACGAGGTGTTCCGGCGCATCTTCGAGGTCAACGTGTTCGGAACCTTCCGCCTCACGAGGCTCGCCATGCCACACCTGCGGGCGGACGGCGGCGGCGCCGTCGTGAACGTGTCGTCGGTCGCCGGTGTGCGCCCGACGGGCAGCTCGATCCCGTACGCGGCGTCGAAGGCGGCGCTCAACCACCTCACGGCGCTCGTCGCGAAGGTGTCGGGGCCCGACGTGCGCGTCAACGCGGTCGCCCCCGGGCTCGTGCGGACGCCATGGACCGCGGGCTGGGGTCCGATCCACGAGGCCGTCAAGACCGCCGCCCCGCTCGCCCGCTCGGCCGAGCCCGAGGACATCGCCGCCACCGTTCTCGACCTCGCCGCCGCGCCCTACGTCACCGGCCAGGTCCTCATGGCCGACGGCGGTATCGGCCTGAACTAGCGGGACCGTCCGCACCACCCACGGGTGCGCCCGCAGGACCGATCGGCGACGATCACGCTGGCACCGCCCGCCTAGGGCTCGAGGTAGGACTCCTCGAGGTCGAGCTCGCGCTCCAGGCGGTGCATCACCTCGTTGCTGATGTCGCCCGCGTTCCGGAGCCCGACGACCGCCCGCCGCTCGGCCCCGTAGAGGCGCCGCAGGACCCGCTGGCGGACCTGCGACTCGTCCTCGTAGCCCTGATCCTCGATCTTCCCGGCCCGGGCCGCGAACCGGCGCTTGCGCTGCTCGTAGTACCGGCGGGCACGATCGAGCGTTTCGTCGCCCGCCCACCCCTCGCCGGCCATGGCCTCGAGCTCGCTGAGCGCGGCCTTGCTCGCCACCAAGCGGCCCACCAGCTCCTCGTGCTCCTCCTCACGGCCGTCGGCCACCACGCCCAATCGCCGGATCAGTGCAGGCAGGGTGAGCCCCTGGCCCACGACCGTGACCAGCACCACCGCGAACGTGACGAACACGATCAGGTCCCGCCCCGGCAGCCGGGTACGCGCATCGGTCTCCAGAGGCAATGCCAGCGCCGTGGCCAGCGACACGGCCCCTCGCAGGCCGCTCCACGCGATCACGACCCGCGCCGCCGCGCCCACTCGACGCTCCCGCTGCTGAGGCCGCCTGTCGAGCGCCCGGAGCAGGTACGGCGTGGTGAACAACCAGGCGAAGCGGGCGCCGATCACCACGGCGGACACGAGCGCGGCGTCACCGACCAGCTCAGCCAGCGGCCGCCCGGTCAGGCCGTCGACGACCACGGGAAGCTGCAGGCCGATCAGCACGAACAGCGTGGCGTTGAGGAGGAACGTCAGCACCTCCCACACCGCGAACGCCTGGAGGCGCGTCGGCGGCGAAGCCAGCTCCGGCGCCCGCCAGCCGAGGTACAGGCCGGCCGCCACCACGGCCAGCACCGGCGAGAGATGGAGCTGCTCGGCGGGGAGGAAGGCGACGTAGCCGGTGATGAGGCTGATCGTGATCTCGGTCGGCGAGTCGTCGAGGCGCCGGCGGATCTCGCCGATCACGTACCCCACCGCCAAGCCCAGCGCCACGCCGCCCCCGGTGCTGACCAGGAACTCCAGGCTGGCATCGAGCAGCGAGAAGCTGCCCTCGACCGCCGCCGCCAGCGCGACGCGGTAGGCCACCAGGGCGACGGCGTCGTTGACCAGGCTCTCTCCCTCGACCAGGTTCACTATCCGGCGGGGGGCACCCAGGCGGCGCATGATGGCCGTCGCGGCCACCGGGTCGGTGGGCGACACGATCGCTCCGAGCGCGAACGCCATGGGCCACGGCAGGCCAAGTACCGCGTGCGCCGGGACCGCCACCAAAACCGTCGTGGTCAGCACGAGCCCGACCGAGGTGAGGGACAGGGCGCGGGCATAGCCCCGCAGCGCCCGCATGTCGGAGAAGAACGCCGCGGAGTACAGCAGTGGCGGCAGGAAGACCAGCAGCACCATGTCGGGATCGAGCTCGACCTGCGGGAGCCCCGGCACGAGCCCGAGGGCGAGGCCCCCGAGCACCAGCACGATCGGGTACGGGATGCCGATGCGGCTGGCCACCGCGTTGAGGCCGGCCACCGAGACCAGCACCGCAGCGAGGACGATCTCGAAGCCTTCCACGCCCGAAAGTCTGTCGGCCCGACGCCACGCAGCGCCCCTCGTTGACGGGCTGGACGCGCCGCATCCGCTCCGTCACCTCGGGGATCTCCGATCGGATGGACTTCCGGTCGTGGGTTCGTCTTCAGGACGCATGCCAGACCGGGCGTTAGTCTGATGTGGCGCTGGGAAGGCGGCGTCAGCCCCTTGGTTCCCGGCGTTGGGAGGTGGGGCCGATGCGTCGTGGGACCGTCTTGGTGGCGCTCATCCTTTTGTTGGCCGCGGTGGCAGGGGCAACCAGCCCGCAGCAATCTGCGACCGCGTCTGCGGCGACGAAGCCGGTGAGCCTCGCCGGGCTGCAATCCGCTGCTCGTGTCGCCCGCGACGCCAACGGCATCGCGCACATCTTCGCGGCGAACGACCACGACGCGGCGTTCCTCCATGGCTGGGTCCACGCGGAGGACCGGCTGTTTCAGATGGACCTCACGAGGCGGCAGGCCAGCGGCACGGAGGCCGAGCTCATGGGCGCGAGCGCTCTGCCTTCCGATGTTCAGGCCCGAACGATCGGTTTGCGTCGCGCCGCCGAGCGGTCGCTGGAGGTGGCGTCGCCCGAGGCGATGGAGACGCTGCAAGCCTATGCCGACGGTGTGAACGCCTGGGTGGAGGGCCACCCGCTGCCGTCGGAGTACGCGGAGCTGTCCCTGGACGAGTTCGCTCCTTGGACGCCCCTCGACTCGCTGACCATCGGCAAGGCCATCGCGTTCTCGTTGTCGTTCGACCTCGACATCGACATCACGCTCGATTACCTGGGCTACCTCGCCGCCGGCGCGACCGGTGGCTTCGACGGCAACGCCCTGTTCTTCCAGGACGTCTTCAGGTCAGCTCCCTTCGACCCAGCAGCGACGGTGCCCGACGCGACGACGCCCGCGGCGTCCGCGAGCGCCGGGGACGCGACCGGCGGGAGCGCCAGCGCGACCGGTCGTCGGGGGCACGGCGCGCCTCCGCCCTACCTGGACACCGACGCCGTGGCCGCGCTGCGCGGCTGGCGTCGCAGCATCGAGGACGTCCCCTTGCTGGCGCCGGCGCTCGACCGTGAGACAGACAGCGGTTCCAACGAGTGGGGTGTGGCGGCGTCGGTGAGCGCCTCGGGTCGCCCGATGATCGCCAACGACCCCCACCTCGCACTCGACACGCCCTCGACCTTCTACCCGATCCACCTCAAGGCCGGATCGATGGACGTCTACGGCGAGGGGTTCGCGGGCATCCCCGGGGTCATCCTGGGTCACAACCAGTTCATCGCCTGGGGAGCGACCACCAACCCCATGGACGTGACCGACACGTTCATGGAACAGCTCGTGACGGACCCGTCGGCGCCGAGCGGGCTCGCGATCGTGCACGAGGGCGTGCGCGAGCCGGTGGAGGCCATCCCCGAGACCTACCGGGTGAACTCCCTGGGCGGCGGCGTGGTGGAGGTGCCGCCCGGCGGTGGGATCCCCGAGGCCACCCTGGTGGTCCCGCGACGCAACAACGGCCCGCTGGTCTTCACTGACGTGGCGTCTGGTGTCGGTATCTCGGTGCAGTTCAGCGGCTTCAGCGCCACACGGGAGCTCGAGGCCTTCCGCCTGTGGAACCGGGCCCGCAACCTCGACGAGTTCCGAGAGGGCCTGCAGTTCTTCGACTTCGGCTCGCAGAACTGGGCGTACGCCGACGTGGAGGGCAACCTCGCCTACTTCACGAGCGGTGAGATGCCGCTGCGGGAAGACCTCGAAGCGGGGGCGGTCGACGGGTTGCCACCGTTCTTCGTGCGGGACGGCACCGGCGGCAACGAATGGCTACCGGTCGAGGACCGGCAGCCCAACCAGGCCTTGCCCTACGAGATCCTGCCGGCCGACGAGATGCCCCAGACGGTGAACCCGGCGGCCGGGTGGTTCGTCAACGCCAACAACGACCCGGCGGGGACGACACTCGACAACGATCCACTCAACCAGTTCCGGTCCACGGGGGGCATCTACTACCTCAGCCCCTCATACGACGGTTTTCGAGGTGGCCGCATCACCGAGATGATCCGCGCCCAGCTCGCCGGCGACGGCTCGATCTCGTTCGAGGAGATGCAGGCCATGCAGGCCGACGTGGGCCTCCTGGATGCCGAGGTGCTCGTTCCCCACCTCCTCGCCGCGTTCGATCGCGCCGGAGGCAGCGCCACGCCCGAACTGTCGGCCCTCGCCGCCGACCCCCGGGTGACCGAGGCGATCGAACGACTGCGGTCGTGGGACTTCACGACACCTACCGGGATCCCCGAGGGCTACGACGCGGCCGACACCGACGGCGAGCTGACGACCCCCTCCGACGACGAGGTCGCCGACAGCATCGCCGCCACTCTCCACGGCGTGTGGCGCAGCCGCGTGATCGCCAACACGATCGACGCCACGCTCGACGGCCTGGGACTGTCCCGCCCCGGCGGCGACGTCGCCATCGCCGACCTCCGGCATCTGCTCGACGGTTACCCCACCAGCGGTGGTGTCGGGGCCTCCGGCGTCGACTTCTTCGTCGTGCCCGGGGCGGCGAGTCCCGAGGACGAGCGCGACGTCCTGCTGCTGCGCAGCCTGGCCGAGGCTCTCGACCGTCTGGCCGGACCGTCGTTCGCCGCGGCCTTCGGCGCCTCGGCCGACCAGGACGACTACCGGTGGGGCAAGCTCCACCGCGTCGTGTTGGACCACCCGCTCGGCGGCGAACGGTCCATCCCACCCGCCGGTGGCGCCTTCCCGCAGCCACTGCCGGGCCTGCCAGGCATCCCGACCGACGGCGGGTTCGGCACGGTCGACGCTGCGGGACACAGCGCTCGGGCCGGCGACGCCAACAGCTTCATGTTCGGTGGCGGGCCCGTGCGGCGCTTCGTCGGCGAGATGCGGCCCGGCCAGCGATCACGCGCCGAATCGTCCTTGCCCGGCGGCACCAGCGGCCAGGTCGAGTCCGACCGCTACCTCACGCTATTGCCAGCGTGGCTGACCAACGAGTCGTACCCACAGCCGCTCCGTGCAAGCGACCTACGCCGCACCTTCGTGAACGTGGCCAGCTACGTCCCGGCCCCCTGAACCCACGAGGAGCCGATGGATGTCGGCCACCGCCCGGTGGTGACCCCAGCACTTGCACCACGTACCTGTGGGCGTAACAGGACTCGAACCTGTGACCTCACGCGTGTGAAGCGTGCGCTCTAACCAGCTGAGCTATACGCCCGGGGACGGAGAACCATAGCAGGAGGCGGGGGTCGTTCCCGCCGGGTGGGACGTGGTGGAAGACTGCCCGCGGTGGGTCTGCTGAGCGTCGGGGTCCCGACAGAGGTCAAGAACAACGAGAACCGGGTGGCGATCACCCCCGACGGCGTGCGGGAGCTCGTACAGCACGGCGTCAGCGTCCTGGTGGAGGCGGGCGCTGGCGAGCACTCGTCGATCCCTGACGACCACTACGCCCGGGCAGGCGCCCGCATCGCCGGCGCCGCCTCGGACGTGTGGGCCGAGGCGGACCTGATCTGCAAGGTGAAGGAACCCCAGGCCGATGAGCTGACTCTGCTGCGCCGCGACCAGGTGCTTTTCACGTTCCTGCACCTCGCCGCGTATCCCGAGGTGGCCGAGGCGCTCACCGCCGCCGGCACGCCCGGCGTGGCCTACGAGACCGTGCAGCTACCGGGCGGCGAGCTGCCCCTGCTCGCTCCCATGAGCGAGGTCGCCGGGCGCATGGCCACCCAGGTCGGTGCCCACTACCTCGAGCGCGAGGCCGGTGGGCGCGGCGTGCTGCTGGGCGGCGTGCCCGGCGTGCGGCCGGCCCGGGTCGTGGTCGTCGGCGCCGGCAACGTCGGCTGGAACGCGGCGTGGATCGCCGCGGGGATGGAGGCCGAGGTCGTCCTGCTCGACAAGAGCCTCGACCGGCTGCGGTGGGTCGACCAGATCCACCGGGGCCGCATCCTCACGCTCGCCTCGAACCGGGGCTCGGTCGAGCGCGCGGTCGCCGACGCGGACCTCGTCATCGGAGCGGTGCTCGTCCCCGGCGGCCGGGCGCCGACGGTCGTGACCGAGGACATGATCCGGGGCATGGCGGCCCGGAGCGTGCTCGTCGACGTCGCGATCGACCAGGGCGGCTGCATCGAGGGCATGCACGAGACGACGCACGACGCGCCGGTCTTCGAGCGCCACGGTGTCGTCCACTACGCCGTCGGCAACATGCCGGGCGCCGTGCCGCACACCTCGACGTACGCGTTGACGAATGCCACGCTGCCCTACGTGCGCGCCCTCGCCACCCGCGGCCTGCGCGAGGCCTGTGCGCACGACCCGGCCCTGGCGCTCGGCGTGAACACGCTGGCCGGGGCGGTCACCCACGAGGCCGTGGCCAGCTCGCTGGGTCGCGAGCACACGTCCTTGGCGGACGCGCTCGACGCCTTCGACGCCGCCTGAGCGCCGCACACGCCCGCCCTCCGCCCGAGCACGGACCGCTCACTGCGGCGAGATCGAGTGCGGATCCAGCTTGGGAAAATCGTTAGCCCGGGCAATGATTGAGCGGTCATGGACTCCCCCCGGTCAACCGACGGCGGCGTCGCCGTCGCCTCCGACGCCATGGTCGACGGCGACGGCGAGATCGCCCCCGGTTCGGCCCGAGCGGCTCTCCGCTACCCCGTGTTCCGCCGGCTGTTCTACGGGGCGTTCCTGTCGAACATCGGCACGTGGATGCAGAACGTCGTGCTGGGCGCGATCGCCTACGACCTCACCGGGTCGTCGACGTTCGTCGGCATCGTCGTCTTCGCGCAGCTCGGCCCGCTGCTGCTGCTCTCCGTCGTGGGCGGCGTGCTCGTCGACACCGTCGACCGGCGCCGCCTGATCGGCATCGTGGCCGCCACCCAGCTCGTCCTGTCCTTCGTGCTTGCCGCCGTCGTCGCCCCCGAGGAGCCGAACCGGGTGCTCCTCGTGGGCGTCGTGTTCGCCATCGGCGTGGGCCAGGCCCTGTTCGCGCCCGCGTACGCCGCCACGCTCCCCCAGCTCGTCGGCCCCGACGACCTCCCCGGCGCCATCTCGCTCAACTCCGTGCAGATGAACGCCTCGCGGGTCATCGGGCCGGTCATCGGCGCGTTCCTCGACTCGCTGCTCGGCGCCCCGTCGGTGTTCGTCGCCAACGGCATCAGCTACCTGTTCATCATCGGCGCGGTGATGACGCTGAAGCTCCCGCCGCCGGTGGCCACGGGCGGCGAGCGCGGCCTGCGCCGGTTCACCTCCGGCTTCGCCATCGCCCGCCGCGACCAGGTCATCCGGCGCAGCCTGGTCACGATCGTGACGTTCTCGCTGGTGTCGCTCACCTTCATCGGCCAGTTCCCGGTCGTCGCGGACCGGAACCTGGGCATCGACGAGCGGTCCAGCTCGTACGGGGCGCTGTACGCCTGCCTCGGCATCGGCGGCGTCACCGGCGCCCTCGCCGTCGGCACCGTGCTGCACCGCTTCCCGCGGGCTCGGGTGGCCCGGGTCTCGCTCGTGGCCTTCGCCGTGGCCCTGGCCGTGTACTCGCTGCTCCGGTCGCCCGGCCCCGCCTACCCCGGTGTGCTCGTCGTCGGCTTCACGTACTTCTGCATGATCACGTCGTTGTCGACGGTGATCCAGCAGCGGGTCAGCAACGCCGAGCGGGGCCGGGTCACCGCACTGTGGATCATGGGCTTCGGCGGAATGGTGCCGCTCGGCAACCTGGTCGCTGGTCCCCTCATCGAGGCGACCTCGGTCACGACCGTGCTGCTCGTCGGCGCGGCGTGGGCCCTCGGCCTCGCCGGCTACGCCCGCCTGCACGCCCCCGAGGTCGCCCACCCGGCCCGGCTCGAGGCCAAGGCGGCCTGATCGCGGCCCGTCCGGGTTCGGGCCGGCGCCAGGCGGCCTGATCGCGCGGCCGGTCCGGCGGTGTCGGCACCGGCGGCGCGCCCACGCCGGACCGCGACGTATCCGGGCGGACCGCGGCGGAGCGGGGCTGACGGGCCGGACCGGCGCGAGGGGCGGTCAGTCGCCGGCGAGCAGGGCGGCGACCCGTTCGAGGCCGGCGACCCGGCTGCCCTTGAGCAGCACGACGTCGCCGTCGCTTAGCGGACCCAGGGCGGCGGCCACCGCGGCCGGCTCGTCACCGGCCACGACGGCGCCGCCGTAGTCGCCGGTGCCGACGGCGACGATCTCGATGCCGAGGTCCCGGGCCAGGTCGCCGACGGCCTTGTGCTCCTGGGCCGCCGCCGGGCCGAGCTCGGCCATCACGCCGAGCACCGCCACCCGCCGGCGCCCGGGCAGCGCCGCCAGGGCGCGCAGGGCGGCGGCCATGGACGTGGGGTTGGCGTTGTAGGCGTCGTTCAGCACGCGTGCGCCCGAGGGCAGCACTCCCAGCTCCATGCGCCAGGGGGACAGGCGCGCTGCCGCCAGCCCGGCGGCCACGGCATCGACGGCGACGTCGCAGGCCAGGGCGGCGGCCGCCGCCGCCAGCGCGTTGCCCACCATGTGGATGCCGCGCACCTCGAGGGACACCTCCGCGGTCCCGTCGGGCGTGACGAGGCGGAAGCGGGGCCGGAGGTCGCCGTCGAGGCGCACGTCCTCGGCGCGCACGTCGGCGGGCGCGGCGGCCCCGGCGGAGCCGGCGGGTCGGGCGGCCCCGGCCCTACGGCCCCCGGCCGGCTCAAGTCCGAACGTGAGGACGCGCGCCGGGGTGCGGTTGGCCATCGCCGCCACCCTGGGGTCGTCCGCGTTGAGGACGGCGACGCCCGTGGTGGGCAGCGCCTCGACCAGCTCGCCCTTGGCGCGGGCCACGTCGTCGATCGTGCCGAAGAGCTCGGTGTGCACGGCCGCGACCCGGGTCACGACGCCCACGGTCGGGGCCGCCAGGTCGCACAGCGCCTTCACGTGACCCACGCCGCGCGCCCCCATCTCGACCACCAGCGCCTCCGTGCCGGTCGGCGCGTTCAGCAGCGTGAGCGGCACGCCGAGCTCGTTGTTGAACGACCGCACGCTGGCCGACGTACGCCACCGCTCGGCGAGCACGGCGGCGAGCAGGTCCTTCACGCTGGTCTTGCCGACGGACCCCGTGACGCCCACGACCCGGTCGGGCAGCAGCGAGCGGGCGTGGCGGGCCAGCGCCTCGAACGCCGCGGTGGTGTCGGCCACGGTGACGGCCGTGGCCTGGGCGCCCGGGAGGGGCCCTCGGTGCGTCAGGTAGGCGGGCGCGCCGCCGGCCACCGCCGCGGGCACGAAGTCGTGCCCGTCGCGCTCGGCGACAATGGGCACGAACAGCTCGCGGCCGCCCACCGACCGCGAGTCGATCGCCGCGCCGTCGACGGTTACGTCGGGTCCTTCCGCCCGACCGCCGGTGACGCGGGCGACATCACTGGTGCGCAGCTCCACGACCGGGCATCTTCGCGCTCTGCCGGCACCGCCCCGCGCCCGACCCGATCCGGACCGCGATGGCCGGCCGGGGCGGCGGGGGCCGGTGGTCCCGGCGGGCCGGCCCCCGCCGGTACGCTCGCCCGCCATGACCACGCCCGACCGCGTCCGGCTCGTCGTCCTCTTCGGCGGTCAGTCCGCCGAGCATGAGGTGTCGTGCGTGACCGCCGCGCACGTGCTGCGCGCCGCCGACCCCCGTCGCTACGACCTCGTGCCCGTCGGCATCACGCCGGAGGGCACGTGGGTGCAGGCCGATGAGGCCGCCGCCGCGCTGTCCCGGGGCGCGGCCGAGTTGCCCGGCCGGCTCGACGCCCGAGGCACGGCGATCGAGCCCCTTCCGGCCGTGGCCCCGGCGATCGCGGACCAGCCCGTGGTGGTGCTGCCGCTGCTGCACGGCACCCGGGGCGAGGACGGCACGGTGCAAGGACTGCTCGAGCTGGCCGGCGTGCCCTACGTGGGGGCCGGCGTGCTCTCGTCGGCCCTCTGCATGGACAAGCCCACGGCCAAGCAGGTGCTGGCGGTCAACGGCCTCCCGCAGGTGCGGTGGGTTGCCCTGCGCGACGACGAGCTCGACCGGGCCGCGGAGGCCGTGGCCGCCGCCGGGCTCCCCTACCCGCTGTTCGTGAAGCCGGCGAACCTCGGCTCGTCGGTGGGCGTGTCGAAGGTCACCGAGCCGGCCGGCCTCGACGAGGCCCTCGCCCTGGCCGCCAGCTACGACGAGGTGGTGATGATCGAGGAGGGCGTGACCGGGCGCGAGATCGAGGTCGCCGTGCTCGGCAACCGCGCACCCCGGGCGTCGCTGCCCGGCGAGATCGTGTCGAGCCACGAGTTCTACGACTACGAGGACAAGTACGTAGACGGCACCTGCGACCTGATCATCCCCGCCCCGCTCGGCGACGAGGGGACCGCCCGGGTGCGCGCGATGGCCGTGGAGGCCTACCGGGCGATGCGCTGCGAGGGCATGGCCCGCGTCGACTTCTTCTACGAGCCCGGCGGCCGGGGCTTCCTCGTCAACGAGCTGAACACGATCCCCGGGTTCACGCCCTACTCGATGTACCCGAAGATGTGGGAGGCGACCGGCCTCTCCTACCCCGACCTCATCGACGAGCTGGTGCGGCTGGCCGTCGAGCGCCACGAGCGCCGCAGCCGCCTGTCCACCAAGCGCTGATCCCTCACCCAACCCGCGTCAGGGCGTGACGAGCGCCGCCCGCAGCAGCGCCAGCAGCTCGTCCCGCCGGCGGACGAGCGAGGCGAGCGTCGGCTCCTCCCCGAAGGCCCGCAGCACCTCCACCTCCGTCGCCAGGCCCGTGACCATCGAGTAGGCCGCGAGCAGCAGCAGGCGGGGGTCGTGGCGGCGCATGCGCCCGGCGTCCATCTCGGCGGCCAGGAAGCCGGACGCCGCGTCGACGAGGGGCTCGAGGGCGGCGAGCAGGCGGGTGGAGGCCGGGGGGCCGAGCCGGGTGACCTCGCGCAGGAAGCCCAGCATCGTGGGGTGGCGGGCGGCGAGGCGGAACATGGCCCGCACGATCGCCTCGACGCGGCCGAAGCCCTCGCCGGCCGTGGCGATCGCCCGCTCGAGCCGGACGGTGACCTCGGCGGCCGTGCGGTCGACTGCGGCGTCGAGCAGGACCTCCTTCGACGGGTACCAGTACAGGATCGTCTGCTTGCGGATGCCCAGCTCGCGGGCGAGATCGTCGAGGGACGTGGCGCCGTAGCCCCGCGTGCCGAAGGCGGCCAACGCTGCGGTGACGATGCGCTCGGCCGTGGGCGTCGCCCGCAGCGCCGCCCGGGCCGGTGGGCGGGCGGCGGTGCGGGCCGACGCGCGTCCGCCGCCCTCACCCTCGCCGTCCGGTGTCGACCGCCTCATCTACCAGATGGTAGACAGATCGGCGTGATCCCCGAGGCGCTCGACGGCAGACGCATCGCCATCACCGGCGGCACCGGCTTCCTCGGCACGGCGTTGATCGAGCGCCTGCTTCGGTCCGTGCCCGGTTGCGAGCTGGTGCTTCTCATCCGACCCGGCAAGCGCTCGGGCGTCGACGCCCGGGCCCGGCGCGAGATCTTCCGCAACGACGCGTTCGACCGCGTCCGCGAGGAGCGGGGCTCGAAGGCGTTCGACGAGGAGGTCGCCCGACGGGTGACCTCGATCGCCGGCGACGTCGGCACGGACGGGCTCGGCCTCGACGACGCCGGGCGGACCGCGCTCGCGAGCTGCGACATCGTGATCCACTCGGCGGCCACGGTGTCGTTCGACTCGCCGCTCGACACCGCCGTCGAGGTCAACCTGCTCGGCCCGAGCCGCATCCTCGCGACGCTGCACGACCTGGCCGTCGCCCCCCACCTCGTCTCGGTGTCGACCTGCTACATCGCCGGAAACCGCCGGGGTGGCGCCCCCGAACGCCCCGTGCACGACAGCCCGTTCTTCGTCGACGTCGACTGGCGCAAGGAGGTGACCGGGGCCCGCCGCGCCCGGCAGGACGCCGAGTCGGAGAGCCGCACGCCCGAGGCGCTGGTCCGGTTCCGCAAGCAGGCGCGCACCGAGCTGGGAGCGGCCGGCACGCCGGCGCTGGCGGCCAAGACCGAGCAGCGTCGCGAAGCCTGGGTCAGGGAGCGGATGATCGAGGCTGGCCGCGCCCGCGCCGCGTCCCTCGGCTGGCCCGACGCGTACGCCTACACGAAGGCGCTCGGCGAGCGGGCCCTGCTCGCCGGCCGCGGCGACGTGCCCGTGTCGGTCGTGCGTCCGTCGATCATCGAGTCGTCGCTCGCCGAGCCGCGCCCGGGGTGGATCCGCGGCTTTCGCATGGCCGAGCCGGTCATCGTGAGCTACGCCCGCGGCCTGCTCAAGGAGTTCCCCGGCGTGCCGGAGGGCATCATCGACGTCATCCCCGTCGATCTCGTCGTCGCCGCCATCGTCGACGCCGCTGCCGGGGGTCCGCCGGAGGGCGAGCCCGACATCGTGCAGGTGGCCTCGGGGTCCGTGAACCCGCTGCGCTATCGCAACCTCGTCGACCTCGTGCAGGGCTGGTTCACCGAACACCCGATCTACGACGCCGCCGGCCAACCGATCACCGTGCCCGAGTGGAGCTTCCCCGGCCGTGGGCGCGTGCAGCGCCAACTCGAGCGCGCCAAGACCGTCATCGAACGGGCCGAGTCCACCCTCCAGGCGCTGCCGCTGCGGGGCCGCCAGGCCGAGTGGTCGGCGAAGCTCGAGGAGAAGCGCGAGGAGGCAGAGCGGGCGCTCGGCTACGTCGAGCTCTACGGCGCCTACGCCGAGTGCGAGGCGGTCTACGGGGTCGAGCGCCTTCTGGCCCGGTGGGACCGGCTCGACGCCACCGATCGGGACGCGTTCTGCTTCGACCCCCGGGTCATCGACTGGCCGCACTACGTGCGCGAGGTCCACCTGCCGTCCGTCGTGCGCCACGCCCGGGTCCGCACCACGCCCGGCGGCCGCACCGGCGAGGAGCGGTCCACCCGCCTGCGTCGCCAGGTGCTCGACCCGGCCCGGCACTTCGCGGCGTTCGACCTCGAGAACACGCTGATCGCGTCGAACGTCGTGGCGTCGTACTCGTGGCTCGCCACCCGCCGCCTGCCCAGCGAGGACCGGGTCCGCTTCGCGCTCCGCACGCTCGCGCAGGCCCCGTCCCTGCTGGCGCAGGACCGGCGCGACCGCAGCGACTTCCTGCGCCAGTTCTACCGGCGCTTCGACGGCGCCCCGGTGGCCCAGCTCGACGAGGACGGCGTCGAGATGTTCAGCGATCTGCTGCTCGCCAAGTCGTTCCCGGCCGCCATCCGCCGGGTGCGTGAGCACCGGCAGCTCGGCCACCGCACGGTGCTGATCACCGGGGCGCTCGACTTCGCGATCGGGCCGCTCCAGCCGCTGTTCGACGACGTGGTGTGCGCGCGGCTCGCCACCCGGCCCGACGGCACATACCGCGGCGAGTTGACCGACGTGCCGCCCACCGGTGAGGCCCGTGCCCAGGCGCTGGCCGAATACGCCGAGGACCACGGCTTCGACGTGGCCGAGGGCGTGGCCTACGCCGACTCGACGTCCGATCTACCCATGCTCGAGGCGGTCGGCTTCCCGGTGGCGGTGAACCCCGAGACCCGGCTCGCTGCCCTGGCCCGCAAGCGGGGCTGGCTCGTCGAGCATTTCGACAAGTCCGACGGGGCGCCGAACCGCACGCTGCCGATGGGCCCGCGCTGGGCCGCGACGAGGGCGTCCCGATGAAGGCGCTGGTGTTCTCGCGCCAGCCGGCCCGCTACGCCGCCGCCGTCGTGGCCGGCAACCTGCGCCCCGGGCGCGGTGCCCGCTACGGACCGCTGTCCCTGCGCGACGTCGACCCGCCCGAGCCGCCGACCGCCGAATGGGTGCGCGTCCGGCCCCGGCTGGCCGGCATCTGCGGCAGCGACCTGGCCACGATCGACGGCCGCTCGTCGCGCTGGTTCGAGTCCGTCGTGTCGTTCCCGTTCACGCCCGGCCACGAGATCGTGGGCGACACCGACGACGGGCGCCGGGTCGTCGTGATCCCCGTGCTGCACTGCGCCACCCGGGGCGTCGACCCGCCGTGCACCATGTGCCGGGACGGCCGGGTCAACCGGTGCGAGCGCGTGGCGTTCGGCCACCTGGAGCCGGGCCTACAGTGCGGCTTCTGCGAGTCGACCGGTGGCGGCTGGTCGCACGAGATGGTTGCGCACCCCACCCAGCTCGTGGACGTGCCCGACGAGCTCACCGACGGCCAGGCTGTGCTCATCGAGCCGACGGCGTGCGCCGTGCACGCCGCCCGCTCGGTCGGTGACGGCGCCGTGGCCGTCATCGGCGCCGGCGCGCTCGGGCTGCTCACGATCGCCGCCCTGCGGGCGATGGCGACGCTGCGGGGGCCGCTGATCGCCGCGGCCAAGCACCCCGAGCAGGTGCGATGGGCCAAGGAGCTGGGCGCGGACGTGGTCTGCGCCCCCGGCGAGCTGGAGCGGGCGGTGCGCTCGACCACCTCCTCGCTCGTCCTCGGCAACGGCCAGCTCACCGGCGGCATCGACGCCGTGGTCGACTGCGTGGGCTCCGAGGCGTCGATCGCCCAGGCCGTGCGCTGCGTCGCCCCCGGCGGCACCGTCCACCTCGTGGGCATGCCCGGCGTCACCAGCGTCGACCTCACGCCCGTGTGGCAGCGCGAGGTGGCGCTGCGCGGCACCTACGCCTACGAGGTGCCGACGCCGAGCGACCGGGTGGGCGTCACCCCCACCGACGACTTCGCCGCAGCCGTCGACCTCGTCCGCCGGCTCGACCTAGGACGGCTCGTGTCGGCCACGTACCCGCTGGCCCGCTACCAGGAGGCCGTCGCCCACGCCGCCGAAGCGGGCGCCCGCGGCGCCGTGAAGATCGCCTTCGACCTCCGCTCCGACCGGGAAAGGACCCGTCGCTGATGCCCCGCCCCGGCTTCGTGCTCGACGTCGACCGCTCGACGCCGCCGATCCTCTTCCACCACGGCGAGAGCTTCCGCCTCGAGAAGCTGCCGGCCGGTCGGAGCCGGGTGCTGTACCCGGGCGAGCCGCTGCAGGCGCTGCGCGACCCCGATGGTGCCATCCGCCACGCCCTCGATCACCCGCTCGGCGACAGCGAGCCGCTCCGCGCCCTGCTGCGCCCGGGCATGCGCCTCACGATCTGCTTCGACGACATCTCGCTGCCGTTGCCGCCCATGCGGGCGCCCGACGTGCGCCAGCGCATCATCGAGGCCGTCCTGGACCTCGCCGCCGAGGCCGGCGTCGACGACGTCCACCTCATCGCCGCCCTGGCCCTGCACCGGCGGATGACCGAGGCCGAGCTGCGCCATGCCGTCGGCGACCGCGTCTACGACGCGTTCGCCCCCGACGGCCTGCTCTACAACCACGACGCCGAGGACCCCGGCAACCTCGCCTTCCTGGGCACGACGCCCGACGGCGAGGAGGTCGAGATCAACAAGCGGGCCGCGGAGAGCGACCTGATCGTCTACGTCAACATCAACATGGTGGCGATGGACGGCGGCCACAAGTCGACCGCCACGGGCCTCGCCAGCTACCGCAGCCTGCGCCACCACCACAACGTCCAGACGATGCGGCGCTCCACCAGCTTCATGGACCGGCACAGCTCCGAGCTGCACAGCTCGAACTGGCGCATGGGCAAGGTGGTGCGCGACGCGGGTGTGAAGATCTTCCAGATCGAGACCACGCTCAACAACGACACGTTCGGCACGTCCGGTCCGATGTCGGTGTTGCAGAAGCGCGAGTGGGAGTGGAGCCCGCGCGACCGGGCGACGTTCGTGGCCATGAAGGCGGGCCTCGACCGCATGCCCCTCAAGGCCCGGCGCAAGATCTTCCAGTCGTGGCGGGCCCCCTACGGGCTCACCTCGGTCCAGGCCGGCGAGGTCGAGGCAGTCCACGAGGTCACGACCGGGAACGTGTTCCGCCAGCAGCTCGTCGAGCTCGAGGGCCAGACCGACATCCTCACGATGGGGCTGCCCTACATCTGCCCCTACAACGTGAACTCGGTGATGAACCCGATCCTCGTGATGTGCCTGGGGCTCGGCTACTTCTTCAACATGTACCGGGGCCGGCCGCCGGTACGTGAGGGCGGCGTGGTGATCATGAGCCACCCCACCACATGGGAGTTCCACCCCGTGCACCACCCCAGCTACATCGACTTCTTCGAGCAGGTGCTGTCGGAGACGACCGACCCGGTCGAGATCGAGGCCCGCTTCGAGAAGTCCTTCGCCGAGGACGAGTGGTACCGCCACCTCTACCGGACGAGCTACGCCTACCACGGCGTTCACCCGTTCTACATGTGGTACTGGGGCTGCCACGGCCTCGCCTACACCGGGAAGGTGATCATCGTGGGTGGCGACAAGGCGGCCGTGCGGCGGCTCGGCTTCAGCGCCGCCTCGACGCTGCCCGACGCCCTCGAGATGGCCCAGGACGTGGTCGGCCGCGACGCGACGATCACCCACCTCCACAACCCGCCGCTCGTCATGGCGGACGTGAAGTAGGGGCGATGGTCACCCGCCGCCTCCCACGCCTCCCGTTCCCGCTCTCGGCACCGACGGTGCCCGAGGGTCTGGAGACGCCGGCCGGGCGCCCCCGCTCGGGCGCCGACTACGACACCGCCTGGGCCCGGCGCTACCCGGCCCGCCTCGCCCGGGCCGCCCTGGTCGAGGCCGTGGGACGGCCGGTGGTGGCCGCCCTCGCCGACCCCAGGCGCGAGGGCCTGGACCGGCTCGACCCGTTGCGGCGCGACGGCGAGCCGGTCATCTTCGCCGCCAACCACCACAGCCACCTCGACACGCCGGTGCTGCTCACCTCGATCCCCGAGCCGTGGCGACACACGCTCTTCGCCGGGGCGGCGGCCGACTACTTCTTCCGCACGCCGGTCACCAGCGCGCTCGCCGCGCTCGCCATCAACGCCGTGCCCATCGAGCGCACGAAGGTGAGCCGGCGCTCCGCCGATCGCCTGGCCGAGCTGATCGACGCCGGCTGGTCGCTGCTGATCTTCCCCGAGGGCGGACGCAGCCCGGACGGGTGGGGCCAGCCGTTCCGCGGGGGCGCCGCCTACCTGGCCGTGCGCTGCGGGGTGCCCGTCGTGCCCGTCCACATCGAGGGCACCGGGCGGATCCTGCGCAAGGGGCGCACGCTGCCCCGGCCGGCCTCGACCCGGGTCACGTTCGGCTCCCCGCTACGGCCCGCGCCCGACCACGACGCCCGCCGCTTCGGCGTCGTCGTCGAGCAGGCCGTCGCCGCGCTCGCCGACGAAGCCGCCACCGACTGGTGGCAGGCCCGGCGCCGGGCGCATGCCGGTGCCACACCGACCCTGACCGGCCCGGACGCCCCCGGGTGGCGGCGCGCCTGGGCGCTCGGGGACCCCAGCCGCCGGCGCCGCCGCCAGCGACGCCGTTGGCCAGAGCTCTGACCCGCCGCCACGGGCCGGCCACCCTGGCTGCCTGGGGCCGGTTCGACCCCAGCACGCAGCCGGCACCCCGAGGGGCCCGTCCTGACGCCGCCGCGACGGCCTCGTTGAATCGCACCACCGTTCCGAGTGCCCTAGGCTCCCCCGCCATGCTCCAGTTCGAGCGTGAGGTCGTGGGGGTCCTCATCGAAAGTCCCGACCAGCCTTTGCGGTCTTCGGTCGAGGCGTTCGTCGACGGGTCGTTGAAGGACATGCCGGAGCCCATCCGCGCCGGTGTCGTCGCCGAGAGCATCCTGCTCGGGGGGTACGCCGCCGCGCTGCGGAAGCTCGGCCGCATCCGGGGTGATCGCGGCCTCGTCGAGCGGCTCGACGCCTGGGAGACGTCGCCCGTCGGAGTCGTCCGGCAGTACGTGCGGATGATGCGCTCGCTGGTGCTGTTCGCTGAGAACGAGCTCGCGAGCGAGGGGGCCGCCTGATGGCGAGGCTGGAGACCGACGTCCTGGTCATCGGCTCGGGCGCCGGCGGGGCGGTCACGGCCGCGCGCCTGGCCCGCGCCGGGCGCCGGGTCACGGTCGTCGAGGAGGGCCCCTGGGTCGACGCCGACGCCCTCGAACCGTTCTCGCTCGAGGAGATGGTCGCCAAGTACCGCCACCACGGGCTGGCCGCGGCACTGGGCAACCCGGCCATCGCCTACGCGGAGGGCCGCTGCGTCGGCGGTAGCACGGAGATCAACAGCGGGCTCTACCACCGCCTGCCCGACTACCTGGCCGACGAGTGGGAGCGCGTCTACCAGATCGACGAGTTCTCGCCCGACGTGCTCGCCCGCTACGCCGAACAGGTCGAGAGCGAGCTCACGGTGTCGACCGTGCCCGGGGCGCCGCCGCCCTCGTCGGCCGCACTGGAGCGCGGCGCCACCAAGCTCGGCTGGCGCAACGTCGAATTCGCCCGGGTGTTCAGCTACGACGCCCAGGGCCGCGGCACGAAGCAGACCATGAGCCGCACGATGCTGCCCAAGGCCGTCGCAGCCGGGGCCGAGATCCTGCCCGACTGCCGGGTCCTCAAGCTGATCCGCAGCGGCGACCGGGTGCTGGGCGCCGAGTGCCGGCGCGAGCACCCGGGCGGTGGTGTGGAGCGCCTGACCATCACGGCCGACCACGTCTTCGTGTGCGGCGGCGCCGTCCAGTCCCCTGCCCTCCTGCAGCGCAGCGGCATCCGGTCCGGTATCGGGGCGGGACTGAAGCTCCACCCCACCATCAAGATCGCCGCCCGGTTCACCCACCCGGTCGACCACGGTGACGTGCCGATGCATCGCGTCACGGAGTTCTCGCCAAACCTGACGATCGGCGGGTCGGCCAGCCGCAAGGGCCACGTGGCCATGGCCCTCGCCGACGCCGGCGTGCCGTTCGACGACGCGCTGGCCGACTGGGACAACATCTCCGTCTACTACGCCGCCATCCGCAGCGAGGGCAGCGGCCGGATCATCGCCGTACCCGGCCTGCGGTCGCCGCTGGTCACGTACAAGCTCACCGACGCCGACCTGAGCCGCCTGGCCCGCGGGCTCGTGCACCTGGGCGAGCTGCTCCTGGCAGCCGGGGCCACGGAGCTGTACCCGTCCATCCTCGGCGGGCCGGTGGTGCGCCGGGTCGACGAGCTGGGCGCGTGGTGGGACGGCGTCACCCGCACCGGCGCCAACCTCATGACCGTGCACCTCACGTCCACCATCCGGATGGGCGAGGACCGGCGCCGCTCCGCGGCCGACAGCTACGGCCGCGTCCGGGGCTACCGCAACCTGCACGTCAACGACGGCTCCCTCCTCCCGGACGCCCCGGGCGTCAACCCCCAGGCGGCCATCATGGCCATCGCCGCCCGCAACAGCGACCGCTTCCTCGCCGACGCGTGATCGCGCCGGCGTGACCGCCTACCGTCCGCCCGCAGAACCCACAGACAGGCGTCCGTGAACGAGCAAGAACCCTCGACCGTGCCCACGTCCCCGCCGGCGGCCTCCGCCGTCGTCACCGGCGCCGCCGGGTGGCTGGGGCAGAACCTGGTCCGCCGGCTGGCCCGCAGCCGCGACCGCGTCCGCTGCCTGGTGGTGAGCGACGACGAGGCGTCGGCCCTGGCCGTCGTCTCCCCCGTGATCGAGACCGTGGTCGGCGACGTGCGCGACCCGGCCACCGTCGACCGGCTATTCGACGGCGTCGGTGCCGCCGCCGTGTTCCACGCCGCCGCCGTGATCCACCCGCGCACGTCGACGCGGGAGTTCTTCGACGTCAACGTCGGCGGCACGCAGATGGTCATCGACCGGGCCCGCCGGTCCGGCGCCACGCGCTTCGTGCACGTGTCGTCGAACTCGCCGTTCGGCGTGAACCCGTCGCCCGACCACGTGTTCACCGAGGACTCGCCTTACGACCCGTACATGGGTTACGGGCAGTCCAAGCTCGAGGCCGAGCAGCTGGTCCGCAAGACCCACGAGCGCGGCGACATCCCAACGGTCATGGTGCGGGCGCCGTGGTTCTACGGTCCCTACCAGCCGCCCCGCCAGAGCCAGTTCTTCTCGGCCATCCGCAAGGGCCGGTTCCCGCTGGTGGGCGACGGCACCCAGCGCCGCTCCATGGCCTACACGGACAACCTGGTGCAGGGCCTCCTCAGGGCCGAGGTGTCGGAGAAGGCGCCCGGCAACGCGTACTGGGTGGCCGACGCCGAGCCGTACGAGCTGCGCGAGATCCTCGATACGGTCCGCCTGGCGCTCGAGGACGAGGGCCTGACCGTGTCCGGTCCCAAGCCCCGCATCCCCCGCGTGGCCGCCCGGATGGCGGAGCGGGCCGACGCCCTGCTGCAGAGCCGGGGCCGCTACCTGCAGGCACTGCACGTGCTGGGCGAGCTCAACCACACGATCGCCTGCGACATCTCCCGCGCCCGCGACGAGCTGGGCTACGAGCCGACCGTGGGGCTGCGGGAGGGCATGCGGGCCAGCATCCGCTGGTGCCTCGACCACGGGGAGCGCATCTGATGGCCAGGACCGTCCTCGTCACCGGCGGGAGCGGCTACTTCGGGTCCATCCTCACGGGCCTGGCCCTCGACCGTGGTGACCGGGTGCGGGTCCTCGACCTCAACCCGCCGGGCGACCGCGCCGACGAACTCGAGTATGTCGCAGGCGACGTGCGGGACCTCGACACCATGCGCAGCGCCTGCGAGGGCATCGACGTCGTGCTCAACAACGTGGCGCAGGTCCCCCTGGCCAAGGATCGCGAGCTGTTCTGGTCGGTCAACGTGACCGGCACGGCCAACGTGCTGCTGGCGGCCCGCGACACAGGCGTCGGCAAGGTGGTGCACACCTCGTCGAGCGCGATCTTCGGCATCCCGGAGACGAACCCGGTCACGGAGGAGACGCCCGGCCGCCCGCTGGAGGCCTACGGCAAGGCCAAGCTCGAGGCCGAGTTCCTGTGCCGCGACGCCGCGGACGCCGGGCTCGACGTGTCGATCGTGCGGCCCCGAACGATTCTCGGGCACGGCCGGTTGGGCATCATCGCCGTGCTGTTCGAGTTCGTGGCCGAGGGCGCGCCCGTGTACGTGCTGGGCGGGGGCGACAACGTCTACCAGTTCGTCCACGCCAACGACCTGGCCCACGCCTCCCTGCGGGCCGCCGACCGGGAGAAGCCGGCCACCTACAACATCGGCGCCACGGAGTTCGGCACCATGCGCGAGACGCTGCAGGCGCTGGTCGACCACGCCGGCACCGGGTCACGGGTCCGCTCGCTCCCCACCGGGCCGGCACGGGCCGCCATGCGGGCCGTGGCCGAGATGGGCGCCGCCCCCTTCGCGCCCTACCACTGGCTGGTCTACGGCGAGTCGCTGTGGTTCGACACGTCCAAGGCGCAGGAGGAGCTGGGCTGGCAGCCCCGGCACTCCAACGCGTCCGCGGTCATCGAATCGTACGAGTGGTTCCTGGCCAACCGGTCCACGCTGGGGGCGGGTGACCGGTCGCACCACCAGTCGCCGGTCAAGCTCGGCCTGCTGAAGCTGCTCAAGCGGTTGCCGTGAGCGGCGCGATCGACCAGCTCGGCGCCGCCGAGAGCGTCGATCGCGACAGCCGCCCCGCCGGCGGGTCGGCCGACGAGGCCGAGGGCCGGGCCGCCGGCACCGCGGGGGCGGACGCCAGCGAGCGCGACACCGGCGAGGCCCGGCGCCGCCGGGCGCTCGTGGCCGGGCTCACGACGCTGCTGGCGCTGCCGCTAGGCATCTCCCTGGCGATCCAGCGGACGCCCCGCTGGTACCCCTCGGTCGACATGGCCCAGATCGAGATGCGGATCCGCGACGTGGGGTCCAGCCACCCGCCGCTCGTGGGGTTGGGCGGCCGCATCTTCGGCTTCGGCCAGCAGGGCAGCCACCCGGGCCCCATCAGCTTCTACTCGATGGCGCCGGTCTACCGGCTGCTGGGCAGCAGCGCGTGGTCGATGCAGGCCGCCGGCGTGGTGCTCGACGTCGTGGCCATCGGGCTCGCCGTGTGGATCGGTTACCGGCGCTGGGGTCCCCAGGGCGCCGTGGGCGTGGCCGCCGGCATGGGGCTCCTGCTGCGCTACTACGGACCCGAGCTGGTCACCATGCCCTGGAACCCGCACTTCCCCGTGCTGTGGTGGGCGGTCGTGCTGCTCGGCGTGTGGTCGGTGCTGTGTGACGACCTGCCCCTGCTGGCCGTGGTGGTCGTAGCGGGGAGCCTGTGCGCACAGACCCACGTGCCCTACGTCGGCCTCGTCGGCGGGTTGCTGGCCGTCACGGCGGCATGGCTGGTGGTCGTGGCCGTACGGCGACGCGGGCAGAGGCGCCGGATCGCCGTCTGGGGCGCGGCGAGCGCCGGGCTGGGCCTGCTGCTGTGGCTGCCGCCCATCGTCCAGCAGCTGGCCAACTCGCCGGGCAACCTGTCGATCATCGTCGAGAACTTCGGGCATCCGGCCGACGAGCCGCTGGGCCTGCGGCCGGCGTGGGACCTGTTCCTGGCGCGCCTCGACCCCCTGGCCTTCGTGGGCGCCGATCCGGCCAGGACGAACGCACCCGCCGTGACGCTGCTGGTGGCCTGGGCCGTGGCGGTGGCGGTGGCCGCCTGGCTGCGGCACGGCAAGCTGCTGCGCCTGCACGCCGTCGTCGGCGCCGCGCTGGTGCTGGCCGTGGTGTCCATCAGCCGCATCTTCGGCGTGGCCTGGGCGTACCTCACGTACTGGTTGGGCGGCACGATCGCCCTGACGCTGGGCGCCGTGGTGGCCACCGCCGTCGTGGCCGTGGGTGTCGCCCTGGCCCGGGCGCCCGAGCCGGCGCCGGACTCGGGCTCGGCCGAGGACCAGGAGGCCACCGCGGCGGCGCCGGTCGCCGCCGAACCGCCGGCGTGGGTTCGGCCCGCGGTGTTGACGGTGCTGGCGTTGGTGCCGGCCCTGCTGTTCATCGCCGACGCCACCGGGACCGACGATCCCGATCCCCGCGTGTCCGCCGCCTTGCGACAGCTGGCGCCGGACACGATCGCCGCGCTGGGCCGGGGCGACGTGCCGGGCGGCGGCCGCGACGGCACCTACCTCGTCACCTGGGTCGACCCGGTCGACCTAGGCTCGCCGGGTTTCAGCCTGCTGCTCGACCTGGAACGGCACGGCTTCGACGTCAGCACCGACGACCAGCCGTTCAACGACGTGGCCGTCGGCGCCCACCGCACCATGCGTGCCGACGAGGCCGACGCCGAGGTCCACGTGTCGGTGGGCGATGCCGACATCGCGGCCTGGCGGTCGCGGCCCGGCGTGGACCAGGTGTCGGTCTACGAGCCCCGGTCCCAGGCGGAGCAGGCGGAGACCCGACGGATCGACCGCCAGATCGTCGACCGCCTCGAGGCCGAGGGGCTCCACGACCTGGCCGGCACGTTCGAGCGCGTCCGCATGGCCGCCGCCATCGACGCGCGCATGCCCGCCGACCTGGCGGCCGTCTTCGACCGGCTGAACGCCATCCCGCAGCCGGTGGCCGTGTTCGTCGGCGAGGTGTCGCGGTGACCGACACGGAGACCGGCACCGGCACCCCGGCCGCCGCTCCGCGCCCGACGGCCGCGGGCACCGGCGCCGCCACGGCCGCCGGCGAGCGCCGAGGCGGTCGCGGGACGGGCGGCACCGAGGTCGTCGACCCCGGTCGCGGCGCACCCCTGCCCGGCGCCGTGCCCCTCGACGAGGGACGACGCTCGCCGACGCTCGTGGCGCTGCTGCTGGCCGTGCTCGCCGTCCCCCTGGTGGTGGCGGTCGCCGTGCTGCACAGCCCGCGCTGGTACCCCCTCCTCGATCTGGCGCAGACCGAGCTGCGGGTCCGCGACGTCGGCGGCCGGCACACGCCGCTCGTCGGGCTGGCCGGGCGCATCCAGGCCTACGGCGAGCAGGGCAGCCACCCGGGCCCGCTGAGCTTCCTGGCGCTGTGGCCGTTCTACAAGCTGTTCGGCACCACGGCGTTCGCCCTCCAGGCGGCATCGGTGGCGCTGCACGTCGTGGCCATGGCCGGCATCCTGGGCGTGGCCCACCGGCGGGGCGGCCTACGCCTCGCGCTCGGGTTCGGCGCCGCCCTGGCCGTGCTGCTCCACGCCTACGGCACCGGCGTGTTCGTCGAGCCGTGGAACCCGTACATGCCGGTGCTGTGGTGGCTGCTGTTCCTGCTCGCCATCTGGTCGGTGCTGTGCGGCGACCTAGCGATGCTGCCCTTGGCCGTGTTCGCCGGCTCGTTCTGCATGCAGACCCACGTCTCGTACCTGGGCCTCATCGGCGGCGTGGCCGGCCTGACCGTGGCGGCCGCCGCCGTGTGGGCGTTCGTGCACCGGCGCGACACCGCGGCCCGGCGGCCACTGCTGCGCTGGGGTGGCGGGTCGCTGCTGCTCGGCCTGCTGCTGTGGACGCCGCCCCTGCTCGACCAGCTCACGAACGACCCGGGCAACGCCTCGATGATCGTCGAGAGCTTCCGGAACCCGTCCGAGGAGTCGGTCGGCCTGGGCGTCGGGGCGGAGCTGGTGGGTGTGCATCTGAACCTGTGGCGCCTGCTCACCGGTGACATCGCCACGTCCGGCTCGCTCCTGCCCGCCGCGGCCCTGCTCGTCGCCTGGCTCGGCGCCGTGGCGGTGGCCTGGCGGTTGCGCCACGCCGCCCTGCTACGCCTGCACGCGCTCGTCGCCGTCGTGCTCGTCCTGGGCGTCGTGTCAGCCAGCCGCATCTTCGGCGAGGTCTGGTACTACCTGGCGCTCTGGGCCTGGGGCATCGCGATCCTGGTCGTCGTCGCCACCGTGTGGACGCTGTGCGCCGCGCTGGCCGCCCGGGGCACCGGTCCGGGCCCGCTGTCCGACCCGCGCCGCGCCGCCCGCATCGGGTCGTGGGCTCTTGTCGCCGTCGTCGCGGTGTGGACGGGGCTGTTCACGCTCGACGCCCGCGACGCCGAGGAGCCGGCGGCGGGCCAGTCCGATCAGCTGCGCGTGCTGGCCCCGGACACCGTCGGCGCCCTCGCCGCCGACGAGGCGGGCGTCGGCGGGCGCGAGGCCCGCTACCTCGTCACCTGGACCGACCCCGTGGCGATCGGGGCCACCGGCTTCGGCCTGCTGCTCGAGCTCGACCGCCAAGGCTTCGACGTCGGAGTGCCCGAGTTCCACGGCACCGGCGCGGTGGAGCACCGCGTCATGGCCCCGGGCGCCGAGGACGCCGAGGTCCACCTGTCGGTCGGCGACGACATCGCGATCTGGAGGGACGACCCGGCGGCGATCGAGGTGGCGAAGGTCGACCTGCGCTCCGACGCCGACCGGCGACGCTACGCCGAGCTGCACGACGACGTGGTCGACGACCTCCTCGCCGCCGGCCTCGGCGACCTGGTGCCCGCCGTCGATGGGGCGCTGATGGCGATCGCCATCGAGGATCGGGCCCCGGCCGACGTTCGGGACCGCGTGACCGAGATGGCCGAGATCGGCGAGCCCGCGGCCGTCTTCGTGATCCCCCGCCGCTGACGGATCGGGCCGCAGGTCAGGGCCGCGTAAGGATCACCGTTCGGGGCAGGTCGTGGGTTAACCTGATCCGATCGCCTATGGGGCTCCGGGCAATGGCGCCCGCTTCTCTCAACGTCGCGGAAGTCGCCCCCGGATGATCACCACTCGTGAGCTGGACGAGCCGACGCGTCGTCGGCAGCCTCTCGCAGCCCACCGCGACGACCACATCGGTACGGCGAGCTTGCTCGCCGCCCTGGCAGGAGGTGCGCGCCTTGCTCCCCCCCACGACCCCCGAGAGAGATGCGTGTGGCATCGGCTTCGTCGCCGATGCCCGGGGCCGAGCGTCGCGGGAGATCGTCACGGCGGCGCTCCACGGCCTCGCCTGCGTCAAGCACCGGGGAGCCGTCGCCGCCGACGCCCGCACCGCCGACGGCTCGGGCCTCCTGCTGCCGATCCCGTCGGCGATCTTCGGCGAGCGCACGGGTGTCGCCGTCCTGTTCGTGCGGGGCGACGACCCCCGCATGGCCGTCGACGAGGCCGCCACGGCCGAGGGCCTGACCGTCGTCGACTGGCGCGACCCGCCGACCGACCCGACGGCGCTCGGCGACCTCGCTCGCGAGACCGCCCCCCGCTTCGCCCAGGTGCTGTTCCGCACGGCCGCGGACGACGGCGGCGACGACGAGCGCCGCGCCCTGCGGTTCCGCAGGCGCATCCACCAGCACGCCCCGGGGACGTACGTGGCGTCGTGCTCGTTCCGCACGCTCGTCTACAAGGGCCTGTCGCCGGCCGACGCGGTCGCCGACTTCTTCCTGGATCTGCACGACGACCGGTTCGCAGGCAGTTTCGCCATCTTCCACCAGCGGTTCTCGACGAACACGCTCTCGACGTGGGAGCGGGCCCAGCCGTTCCGCACCCTGTGCCACAACGGCGAGATCAACGCCCTGTGGGGCAACGAGCGGCGGATGCGGGGCCGGGCCACGTTCGGCACCGAGGAGGCCGGCCTCGGCCCCGAGGAGCTGTTCCGCCCGCTGCTCGACGACGCCGACTCCGACTCGGGCAAGCTCGACGCCGCGGTCGACGTCCTCACCCGGGCCGGGCGCGACATCCGTCACGTCATGGCGATGGTCATGCCCTCGGCCTGGGAGAACGTCAGCGACCTCGACCCCGCCGTCCGCGGCTTCTACCGCTACCACTCGGCGCTGATGGAGCCCTGGGACGGGCCCGCCGGCGTCGTGTTCACCGACGGCATCGGCGTCGGCGCCCGGCTCGACCGCAACGGCCTGCGGCCGCTGCGCTACCAGGTCTGCGACGACGGCTTCATCGGCGTGTGCTCCGAGGTCGGGGCCATCGACGTGTCGGGCCATGGCCAGGTCACCCGCGGCCGCCTCGGGCCCGGCCAGATGCTCTTCGTCGACCCCACCCGGGGGCTGCTCGACGACGACGCCTGCCAGGAGCGCATCTCGGCCGCCGCCCCCTACGCCCGTTGGGCGGACGACGGGTTCTACCGGCTCGACCCCGGCACGCCGACGCTCGAGGTCCCCGAGGACCTGGCCCCCCGCCAGGCCATGAACGGGTTCACCAAGGAAGAGCTGTCGATGGTGCTGCGGCCAATGGCCGAGAGCGCGCACGAGCCGACGTTCTCGATGGGCGACGACTCGCCGCTGCCCAACCTGGCGCCCCGACCCCGGGCGGTTGGCCACTTCCTGCGCCAGCGCTTCGCCCAGGTGACGAACCCGCCGATCGACCCGCTGCGCGAACGCCTGGTGATGAGCCTGCGCACGCTGCTCGGCCCCCGGGCGCCGCTGCTGTCCGAGACCGAGGATGCGGCACGCATGCTGACGCTGCCCTCGTTCTTCCTGTACCCGGCGGGCGTCGACAACCTGGCGCTCACCGACCGGGCGCCGTGGCCGGTCATCCCGCTGGACGTGACGTTCCCGGTGGCGGAGGGCGCCGAGGGGCTGCGCACCGCCATCGAGCGCCTGCGCGACGAGGCCGTGGCCGCCGTCGAGGGCGGGGCGGGCACGCTCGTGCTCGAGACCGGCGACGCGAGCCCCGACCGGGCCCCGATCCCCTCCCTGCTCGCCACCGGCGCCGTGCACCAGGCGCTCGTGGTCGGCCGGCTGCGGTCGCTCACCTCGCTGGTCCTGGTAGCCGACGACGTCGTCGACGTGCACACCTTCGCCGCGCTGCTCGGCTTCGGTGCGGACGCGATCTGCCCGCGCCTCGCGCTGGCGACCGTGGCCTCCGAGGCCGACGAGGGCGACGAGGGCGAGGCCACCAGCCCCGAGGCGCAGATCAACTACCAGGCGGCGGTCGAGGCCGGCGTGCTGAAGATCCTCTCGAAGATGGGCATCTCGACTGTCGACTCGTACCGCGGCGCCCAGATCTTCGAGGTTGTCGGCCTCGCGCCCGAGGTCGTGGACCTGTGCTTCACCGGGACGCCAAACGTCGTGGGCGGCATCGGGTGGCGGGCGCTGACCGAGGACGCTCTCCGCCGCCACGCGGTCGCCTGGGCCGATCGGGTCGACCTCGACTCGCCTGGCTTCTACCGGGTGCGCAAGGGCGGTGAGCCCCACGGCAAGGACAAGGACACGGTCCAGGCCCTGAACGACCTCACGCTCGTGCAGGAGCCCCCGACGGACGGCCAGACCCGCGAGATGGTCGCGGCCCACCTGCTGCAGTCGGCGATCCGGTCAGAGTCGTCGGAGCGCTACGACGCGTTCGCCAAGATGGCGAACGACCGGCCCCTGATCGAGCTGCACGACCTGCTGGAGCTGGCGCCCGCCGGTCCGCCGGTCCCGCTCGACGAGGTCGAGCCGGCCAGCACGATCGCCAAACGCTTCTCGACCGGGGCCATGTCGCACGGCGCTCTGTCGAAGGAGGCCCACGAGACGCTGTCCCAGGCCATGAACCTGCTCGGGGCCCTGTCGAACTGCGGCGAGGGCGGCGAGGACCCCTACCGGTACAGGACCCGTGGCCAGGGCCGCGACGACAAGAACTCGAAGATCAAGCAGATCGCCTCGGGCCGCTTCGGCGTCACCCCCGAATACCTCGCGCACGCCGACGAGCTGCAGATCAAGATGGCGCAGGGGTCCAAGCCCGGCGAGGGCGGCCAGCTGCCCGGCCACAAGGTCTCGGCCGAGATCGCCCGCCTGCGCCACACCCAGCCCGGCGTCGGTCTGATCTCGCCGCCGCCCCACCACGACATCTACTCCATCGAGGACCTGGCGCAGCTCATCTACGACCTCAAGCAGGTCAACGCCGCCCAGGTGTCGGTGAAGCTCGTCTCCGAGGACGGCATCGGCACGATCGCCGCCGGCTGCGTAAAGGCCCTGGCCGACGTGGTCCACATCAGCGGCCAGAACGGCGGCACTGGCGCCAGCCCCCTCTCGTCGATCAAGCACGCCGGCCTCCCCTGGGAGCTCGGCCTGGTCGACGCCCAGCGGGCGCTGGTCGACAACGGCCTGCGCAGCCGCGTGCGCCTCCGGGTCGACGGCGGGTTCCTCACCGGCCGCGAGGTCATAGTCAGCGCCCTGCTCGGCGCGGACGAGTACAGCTTCGGCACCGCGGCGATGATCGCCGAGGGTTGCATCATGCTGCGGGCCTGCCACCGCGACACCTGCAAGCCCGGGGTGGCCACCCAGCGGGCGCACCTGCGGGCCAACTTCACCGGCACGCCCGAGGGCGTGGCGGCGTACTTCCTGTTCGTGGCCGAGGAGGTGCGCGGCTACCTCGCCAAGCTGGGCCTGCGCAGCCTCGACGAGGCGATCGGCCGCGTCGACCTGCTCCGCCAGCGGCGCACCGGCAACGAGCGGGCCGACGCCATGGACCTGGCGCCGCTGCTCGAGGCGCCGGCCGACACCGATGGGCCCCGCCGCTTCGTCGAGCGGGTGGCACTGCAGGACCCGCGGGCGGAGCTGGGCGACCAGCTGCTCGCCGACGCCTTCCGCCGCGTGTGGGACGGCGACGACATCGAGCTCGCGTACGCGATCGGCAACGCCGACCGGGCCATCGGCGCCTCGCTGTCGGGGGCCATCGCCCTCGAATACGGCGAGCTGCCGCCCCGCGGCACGGCGCGGGTGCGCCTGACCGGCACCGCCGGCCAGAGCTTCGCCGCCTTCCTCACCCACGGCGTCGAGATCGAGCTGACCGGCGAGGCCAACGACTATGTGGGCAAGGGCATGGGCGGTGGCATCGTGACGATCCGCCGCCCAGCCAACGACGGCTCCGACGTGCCGGTGCTCGCCGGCAACACGTGCCTCTACGGCGCCACCGGCGGCGAGCTGTACATCGCCGGGGCGGCCGGTGAGCGCTTCGCCGTGCGCAACTCGGGGGCGACCGCGGTCGTGGAGGCCGCCGGCGACCACTGCTGCGAGTACATGACCGGCGGCACGGTCGTCGTGCTGGGCCGTGTCGGCTGGAACCTGGGCGCCGGGATGACCGGTGGCCAGGCGTTCCTGTTCGACGACCGCTTCGACCGGCTCGCCACCCGCCTCAACCCGGACCTCGTCGACGCGTTCCGCCCCGACGCGGCCGCTCTGCAGGAGGTGCGGTGGCTGGTCGAGCGGCACGCCGAGCTGACGGCCTCGCCGCGATCGCTCAAGGTGCTCGACCGCTGGGACGAGATGGCCGAGCACGTGTGGCACGTGCTCCCCAAGAGCCAGATGCGTCGCATCGAGGGCGAGCAGGCGGGGCGCGTCGGCAGCGTGTGACGAACTGCGCGCGAGGGGCGCCGGGCCCTCGTTCCGGGATCCGGCGCCCCGGGGACGGTGTAGATTCGCCGTCCGTCATGCGTGGCGACTCTGGTGCCCCGGCGATCCCCAACTGCCGTAGCCTCTCCCTCCTCGGCGACCGCCCGGCGTGCACCCTCTACGCCGCCGACAGCGACGCCTACGGGGGCGCGGTGACGGTCACGGTCTACGGACGCGTCAGCGACGACGCCTCCCGGCGGCGGTTCGACCGAGCCGTCGCGACCGCCCGGCGGCTGGGCCAGCACCCCCACCTGGTCACCATCCATGCGAGCGGCCGCCTCGACGACGGGCGCCTGTACGTGGTGAGCGACGGGCACGAGCGCACGACGACCCACGGGTTGCTGGCCACGAGCGGCGTGCTCGCGGTCGAACCCGTCCTGCGCATGGGCATCGCGCTCGCCGGGGCCCTGGAGACGGCGCACCGGGCCGGGGTGGTGCACGGCGGCGTGGCGCCCGACCTCATCCTGCTCAGCGCCGAGGGCCAGCCGGTGCTCACCGAGGCCGGCCTCACCGAGTTCGGCCAGCCGGCCGGAATCAGCGCGGCGCTCGACCGGTCGATCCCCTACCACGCCCCGCCCGAGGTGCTCGAGAGCACGGACCTGTCGGCGGCCACCGACGTCTACTCGCTCGCGTCGGTGATCTACACGCTGCTGGTCGGCCAGCCGCCGCACGCCACCTGCGGCGTGGTGGACTCGACGGCGTCGCTGCTGCTGCGCATCCTGCAGATGCCGATGCCGACGATCCAGCGGTCCGACGTGCCGCCCGGCCTCGAGGACGCCCTCCGCACCGCGCTCACCCATACGCCGGGCAAGCGCCAGCAGCAGGTGCTCGAGCTTGCCTGGGCCCTGCAGGACGCCCAGCGGCTGGCCGGCATGGAGGTCACCGAGCCGATCGTCGCCGACCTCGCCGTGCCGGGCGACTCCCCGGCGGGCCCGGGGGCGGCGCCCGCCAGTTCCGCGGCGGCGCCCGCCGGTTCTGCGGCAGCGCCCGCCGGTCCCGGGGTGGCCCACGCCAGCTTCGCGGCGGCGCCCGCCGGTCCTGAGACGGCGCCCGTCCCGCCGCCCGCAACGCCCGTCCCGGCGACGGAAGCTGGACTGCCTGTGGCTCCCGTCGCGCCCCTGCTGACGCCGCGCGCCCCGCTCGGGCCCGACCGCACGCCGGAAGCCTCCGACGACCCGACGCCGGCGGCGCCCCGGGGGCCGGCTGGCTCGGAGGTGCCTGCGTTCCCGTGGCCCGACGACGCCTCGGTCGCCGCGACGGCCGGCACGGCCCCGGACGGCACCCCCTGGGCGACGCTGTCCGACCTGGCCGGGCGCCTGGCCGGCAGCGTCGACCGCGCTCCCGTCGCCGATGCGCGGCCGGCGGTGCTCGGGTCCGGTGGCCCGGGCGTGGCCGGTGTCCCGATCGGGGGCGGGTTCGACCCGTTGCCGACGTCACCGGCCGGCGGGTCCTCGGGCGCGGGCGACGAGCCTGCGGCCGAGCCCCGTCCCGACTGGTCGTGGCTGGCCGACCCCGCCGTCCCGACGCCGGGCGTCCCGGCCGCCCACCCTGGCGGCGCCGACGACCGCCCTTGGCACCCCGGGGCCGCCGACGACCACCACCTCTCGGCGGCCGCGGACTGGACCGGCCCCGCACCCGACCTCGGCCGCGCACCCGCCACCGCCGACTGGACCCCCGGCCCCGCACCCGACCTCGGCCGCGCACCCGCCACCGCCGACAGCCCGTGGCGTCCCGGCGACGGCGGCGGGCCCCCGTGGGCCGCCACCACGTCGATGCCTGGCACGGGCCCCTCCACCGGTGACATCGCCGGCAACGGATCGGGCGAGGAGGATGAGGCTCGCCCCTGGTGGGCGGCGTTCGGCTCGACCGACACCCCGCCCGACAGCGCGGGCGCCACTACCGGCCTCAACGGCATGTCGAGCGCGCACGGCGCCGGGCCGGCGGGCGACCTCGCCGGAGCCGACCAGGCCCGCGGCGCGCCCGACGGGACCGCCGCCGGCGAGGTTCCGGGCGAGTCGCGCTCCCGCCGCAGCCACGACCGCGCCCACCGGCGGGAGCCCCGGCCGGCCCGTCCGGTCGAGAGCGGCGAGCGCAGCAACGCGTCTAGCGCCCTCGAGCGGGCCCGCCAGGCCCGGCTGGAGCGCCAGCGCCTCGAGCGCGAGGGAGGCACCCGGCCCGGCTTCGGGTCGCGCATCGACGGACGGGCCGGCGCGTCCGACGGCGCAGCATCCGGCGGCCGGTCCCTGACCGGCATCGACGTCGACACCGAGCCGCGCCCGCCTGCGCCGGGCCCCGGGCGCCCCGGCGTGCGGGCCGGGCCTCCCGCGCTGCCGGTCATCGTGCTGCTCGTCGTCGTGGTCGTGCTCGGCCTGGGGGGCGCCTACCTGGTGGCCACGGGTGAGGACAGCGCGGGCCCGGGCTCGGCCGACCGCACGGCCACAACGCCGACGAGCCAGGCCACGCCCGCGAGCGCCCCGATGGCTACCGTCCCTACGCCCAACCCGGCGACGGCCATCCGCGCCGTCCCCCTGGACGGTGGTCTGCTACTCGATTGGGACGGCCCCGACGGGCCCGCCTACGTGCTGCAGCTGCTCACGGCCGGCGCCGCACCCCGCCGGCTCGACGCCGGGCCGGGGACCGGGCTGCTCGTGCCGGCGGAGGTCATGGCGCAGATCGGAGCGGACTACTGCGTCGACGTGGCGGGCGTACCGCCCGTCGAGGCCCCCCGTCTCGACCCGGCCGTGCCGCTGCCCACGGCGTGCGTGGGCGCCGCGACGCCCGAATCCGTCCGGAGGACCTGACGGCCGCGCCGCCATTACTGGACGAGGCGGAGGCCGGACGGGCCGATCGAGGGCTCGACGCGATTCAGCTCGACCACGAACTCGGTGCGGTGCGCCGGGAACACGAACTCCGACAGGAGCACTGGTGACTCCCGGGCGTCGCGGGTGATCCGCTCGCAGCGCAGCATCGGGGAGCCGACCGGCACGGCGAGCAGGGCGGCGTCCTCGGGCCCGGCGGCCACCGCCCCTATCGTCTGGGTGGCCGAGCCGATGGCCGCGCCGACCAGGTCGTAGAACGGTGCTCGCTGGACCTCGGCCCGCGACAGGCCGGCGGCCACGTCCTCGGGGCACCACACGGTGACCCGGGCGAACGGCTCGCCGTCGGCCAGGTTCACGCGCCGCGCCTCGAGCACCGAGCCGGCGCCCAGAACCTGGCGCGCCCGGGGCGGCGCCGGCACGACGCCGAAGCTCACGATGCGCCGCTCCGACGCGCTGCCGAGCGCCTCCAGCTGCTCCTCGATCGTGCCCAGGCGGGCCAGCGACTGGCGCACCGGGTCGGTCGCCACGAACCAGCCGAAGCCCTGCCGGGCGTCGATCAGGCCCTCGTCGCGCAGCAGCTCGAGCGCCTTGCGCACGGTGACCCGGCTGACCCCGTAGGCGGTCGACAGCTCGCTCTCGCTGGGCAGGAGTCGGCCCCGGCCGAACTCACCGGCCTCCACGCGGCCCCGCAGCTCGTCGGCGATCGATCGGTAGCGGACCTCGCGCACTTGTCACAGACTTGTCTGCCCGGCCGCCCTCGGGCAAACGCCGACCCCCGGGCTGCGGGGCGGGCCCGCGGGTGACAAGATGACCGCCTCGGCCCGTCTGGGGGCTCGACGTCCGGCCGGTGCGACGAAGCTCCGGCCCGGGCTCGTCGCCCGCGGCACGTCGAGGTCCGGTCCCCAATCCCCGAGCGGCGGCTGATCGAATGGTTCGCCCCGAGCACGATCCCCCCGAGGCCCCCGGCCCCCCGGCCGAGGCGGCGTCCCCACGGCCGGACGGGCCGGCCGCGCCCCCCGACGCCCCGCTCCTGCTCGGCATCGACCACGTCCAGCTGGCGATGCCCGCCGGCCACGAGGCGGTCGCCGCCGCCCACCGCTTCTACGGCGACCTGCTCGGGCTGCGCCCCGTGCCCAAGCCCCCCGCGCTGGCCGTGCGGGGCGGGTGCTGGTTCGAGGGACCGCAGGTGACCCTGCACCTGGGCGTCGAGGACCCCTTCCGCCCGGCGCGCAAGGCCCACCCGGCGCTCGTGGTCGCCGACCTCGGCGCCCTGGCCGCCCGGATCACCGCCGCGGGTCACGACGTGCGGCCCGCCGAGGACGTGCCGGGCACGGTGCGGGCCCACACCGACGACCCGTTCGGCAACCGCATCGAGCTGGTCCAGGCCTCGGGCCCGACCGCCGAGTCCTTCGCGGCGATGGCCGACCACGCGCTCTTCCCCGTCTCGCTGATCGACCCGGACGGAACGATCGTGTGGGCGGGCGCCTCGATGGAGCGGTTCTTCGGGTGGCGGCCAGACCAGCTCGTGGGCACCCGCTTCGACAGCGTGGTCGCTCCCCAGTCGCTGGGCGAGGTCTACGAGGCGTTCGGCGTGATCGACGAGGCGTTCGAGATCACGCCGTGGGGCGGCGTGGGCCTACCCGTCGACCTGGTGCACGCCGATGGGCGGCACCTGCCCTGCGAGTTGTCCGTCCTCACGACGCGGCGCACGGGCCTGCCCTGGTACGTCGTCCACGTTCGCCGAGTGGGCTACGAGCGCGCCCTCGACCTGGCGATCGGGGCCATGGGCGAGGGCGCTCCGGTGGCCGAGGTGCTCGCCGAGCTGGTCGCCGCCCTCGAGGAGATGGTGCCCGAGACCGCGGTGGCGATCGGCGACCGCTGGACCGGCAACCGGTTCGAGGCGACCGCGGGGCGGGCCGGCGGGCTGCTGGAGGCCGACCCCTGCGCGCCGTGGACCCGGGCCGTGCACTCCGGCAAGGACCACTTCGCCGAGCTGGACGAGTTGCCGCCCGCGCTGGCTGCCCGTGCCCGGGCCGAGGGCTACGAGGCCTGCTGGGTTCACCCCGTGGCGCTGCCGGGCGACGGGGAACCCGCCGCCGCCATTGTGGTGTGGCGCACCCGGGCCGGCCGCCCGAGCCGCTTCAACTGGACGACCGTGCGGCGCGTCGGCCACCTGCTGCGTCTCACGCTGCAATGGGACCGAAGCCACACCACGTTGCGCTTCGCCGCCACCCACGACCCGCTCACCGGGTTGGCGAATCGCCCGGCGTTCATCGACCGGCTCGCCGCGGTGGCCCGCTCCGGCGAAGACCAGGCCGCCGTGATCTACCTCGACCTCGACCACTTCAAGCCGGTCAACGAGCAACTCGGGCACCCGGTCGGCGACCGCGTGCTGGCCGCGGTGGGCGGGCGGCTGCTCGACGCCCTGCGGCCCGGCGACCTGGTGGCCCGCATCGGCGGCGACGAGTTCGCCGTGCTGTGCGAGCGGCTGACCACACCCGACGCCGTCGAGGTCGTGGCGGCCCGACTGCTCGAGGTCCTCCGCGAGCCGATCACCCCGCTGCCCGGCTCGTCCTACGAGGTGCACCTCGACGCCAGCATCGGCGTGGCGTCGGTGGCCGAGGGGCCGGTCGACGATGTGCTCCAGCGAGCCGACGACGCCATGCGCGCGGCCAAGACGTCCGGCCGCGGGCGCTGGGTGCGCGACTCGGCCGGAGAGGCGGCACCGACGGGCGCAGCCGTGGCCCAGCGGCCCGGTCCCGAAGGCTCCACGAGCGGAGATAGCCCGTCGCTCGACCTCTCGGCCGCCCAGCGGCCGAGAAGACGACCGTGACCATCCGCGGATCCGCTCAGCCGGGCCGTGCTCAGTCCTCGCCGGGGCGGCGCTCCGTCTCGGCCTCGGGGTCGCCTCGGTAGCCGGTGGGGTAGGTGAGGGCGAGCTCCTCGGCCGTCGGCGTGCGGCCCTCGCGGGCCTCGGGCGGCAGCAGGTCGGCGATCGCCGCCATGATCCTGCGGGTGTCCGCGGCGGGTGAGCGCAGCTTGAGCGTGACGGGTGGCCCCACCGCCACCGAGACGTGGGCGGGGTTCGTGAGGTTCCACATGCGGGGGACACGCTCGCGGCGCGGCCACACGCGCTCGGTGCCCCACAGCCCGATGGGCACGACCGGCACGCCGGTCATGGCCGCCAGGCGGGCTGCGCCCCATCGGCCCTTCAGCTCGGGGTCGAAGAACGCGGGCCCGCGCGGGATCGTGCCCTGGGGGAGGATCGCCACGAGCTCGCCCGCCCCGAGCGCCACCGCGGCCTGCTCGAGCGGCTCGCTCGACCCGCTGGCCCGGTCGACGGGGATGCCGCCCATGGCCCGCACGACGGGGCCGACGACGGGGGCGTCGAAGACCTCACGCTTGCCGAGAAACCGCACGGGCCGGTGGCGGCGAGCGAACGCGAGCGCCAGCGCGACCGGGTCGAAGTAGCTGCGGTGGTTCGACACGAGGATCGCCGGGCCGTCGTCCGGGATGTGCTCGAGGCCGGAGAACGTGAAGCGGGCGTAGGGCAGCAGCTCGGGGCGCAGGGCGTACTGGCCGATGCGCTGCAGCTCGAGCCCGATGATCGGCAGCTTCGCCACTCCGGCGGGCACGTCGAGGTGCACGATCGGCCACCGCCGCAGCGTCGCCACGGCCTGCAGCCGCAGGTCGGGGTTGACGGCCACGGGGTGGGCGACGGCGCCGAGCAGCGGGCGGTCGTAGAGGCTGTCGGAGTACGCCCAGCTGGCGCCGACGTCGACGCCGTGGTCGTCGGCCCAGGCCCGCACGGCCCGTAGCTTGCCCGGACCCCAGACGAACTCGCCGTCGATAGTGCCGTCGTAGCGGCCATCGGGGCCGGTCCCGTAGCGGGTGGCGATCACGTCGTCGAAGCCGAGCGCGTCGGCCAGAGGGCCCACCATGTCGACCGGCGTGGTGGTCGCCATGACCACGGGCCGCCCGGCCCGGCGGTGCCCGTCGAGCAGCGGCCGGGCGTAGGGCTGGACGACGTCGACGAGGCGCCCGGCGGCGATGCGCCCGGCCTCGCGCACCTCGGCGCTGGACCAGCCCTTGGCCAGCCGGGCTCCCTGGCGGGTGAGGAGCATGGCCGGGCGGGTCTCACCCACCAGGTCGAAGAACCGATAGAGCAGCGACTCGCCGGGCACGGGGCCCTGCGTGATCACCCCGGCGTCGCGCATGGCCTGGCTGTAGGCCGGGCCGCTGGCGCCGCTGAGCAGCGTGCGGTCGAGGTCGAAGAAGGCCGCGGCCTGCGGACGGCGACCGTCGGCGACGGGTCCCGGGGTGGCGGTGGCACTCATCGGGGCCGACCGTACAGCCCGGACGCCGCTGCTGCGGGGTGGCGGGCGGAGCCACCGGAAAACGGAAGGAGCCGACCGCGGGTGATCGGTCGGCTCCTACGGGTGCTTCGCAGCGGAGGGGGGATCCCGTCTGCGGCACCTCTAATCGAACGGCTTCGGAGGGGGGATTCCTACGCCGCTCGTGTACAGCCATTGTGGGACGAGCCGGCCGATGCGTCAAACAGTTGTTTCCGATAGGTGCCATCATGTTGAGCGATGGACCTTCGTCAGCTCGCCGCCCTCGTGGCCGTGGCGGAAGCCGGCTCGTTCTCCGGCGCCGCCCGGTTGCTCCACACGGTTCAGTCGAACGTGTCCACGCACGTGGCGCGGCTCGAGCGCGAGCTGAGCGCCACGCTGGTCGACCGTACCTCCGGGGCGCTGACCGACGAGGGCGACGTCGTCGTCGCCCGGGCCCGGCGCATCCGCCACGAGCTCGACGCCCTGCGCGCGGACGTCGATGCGCTCATGCACGACGTGTCGGGCAGCGTCCGCCTCGGCTGCATCGGCACGGTCGGGCGCTGGCTCGTGCCCCGGCTGCTCGAGGTGATGCGCGAGCGGCATCCGAAGGTGGGAGTCGTGGTGGTCGACGCCACCACGACGTCGCTGCTCCCCCAGCTGCTGAGCGAGGCGCTCGACCTCGCGGTCGTGAACCTGCCGATCCCCGACCCCGATCTCGTCAGCCGCCCCCTCTTCGACGAGGACCGCATCGTCGTGGCCCCCGACGGCCACCCGCTCGCCAAGCACGAGCGCATCGACCTCGCCGAGCTGGCGGCCCACGAGCTGCTGCTCGAACCGCAGGGCACGGCGTTCCGCGACGAGCTGGACCGCGAGGCCGCCCAGGCGGGCGTCGCCCTGCGCCCTTTGGCCGAGGTCGACGGCCTCCGCCTCGTGGCGTCGCTGGCCTTCGAGGGCTTCGGCCCCGCCGTCCTACCCTCCTCCGCGGTGCCGGCGTGGATCACCGGCGCCTGGCACCGCGTGCCGGTCGACGGCCTGGCCCGTCGCCGGGTCGGCCTCGCCCACAGCCGCCGCGCCCGCCTGTCGGCCCCAGCGCGGGTCGTCGACGAGACGATTCGCGAGATCGTGGCCGCCGCCGACCAACCCGGTGTCCACCCTAGGCTGGACGAGGCCGGCCGGTAGCCTCCGGCCCGATGTGGGCCGTGACCATCGTGGACGGCGCCCTCCAGTGGCGCGAGCACCCCGACCCCGTAGCCGGGCCGACCGAGCTGATCGTGCGCGTGCGAGCCGCCGGGGTGTGCCGCGGTGATCTCATGCAGCGGGACGGCTTCTACCCGCCGCCGCCCGGCACGGCACCGCCGGACATCCCGGGCCTGGAGATGGCAGGTGAGGTCGTGGCCGCCGGCGAGCGCTGCCAGCGCTTCACCGTCGGCGACCGGGTAATGGCCGTGGTGGCCGGGGCCGCGCAGGCCGAGCTGGCCGCAGTGCCCGAGCCGCTGGCCGTGCCGGTCCCCGATGGGGTGTCGTGGGAGCGCGCCGGCGGCGTACCCGAGAACTACACGACCGCCCACGACGCGCTCTTCGCCCAGTGCGAGCTGGGCATGGGCGAGCGGGTCTGCGTGCACGGCGCCGCCGGCGGCGTCGGCACGGCCGCGGTCGAGCTGGCGGTGGCCGCGGGGGCCGACGTGGTCGCCACCGTGCGGTCCGTCGCCCAGCGGGCGGGCGTGGCCGCACTCGGGGCCACGGTCGTGGCCCCCGACGGCTTCGGCGAGCGCGGGCCCTTCGACGTCGTGCTCGAGCTGGTGGGGGCCCCGAACATGCCGGCGAACCTGGCGGCTCTGGCCACCGCCGGGCGGATCGCGGTGATCGGCGTGGGTGCCGGGTTCCGGGCCGAGGTCGACCTGCTGGCTCTCATGGCGACCCGGGGACGGATCCACGGCTCGACGCTGCGGTCGCGGCCCCTGGAGGACAAGGCGCTCGCCGCCCGCCGGGTCGAGCGCCACGTGCTGCCGCTGCTCGCCGACGGACGGATCACCGTGCCGCTGGCGGCCACGTTCCCGATGGCGGAGGCGGCAGCCGCCTACGAACGGTTCGCGGACGGCGGCAAGCTCGGCAAGATCGTCCTCCTCGCCGACTGATCCGGCCGAGCTAGTCGAGGCCGGACCGGCCGCCGCGTGCCCTCAGCCGGCCGTGCGGAACGGATCCGCCGTCCGGCAGCGGTCCCACGGTGGCCGTGGCGTGGGCGGTGCCCGCGACGGTGAACCAGACGGACACACGCCCGGGCGACGACATCGTCACCAGCTCGACCGGGGCGCCGGGGGCGATGCCTGCGCCGTACTCGATGACGGCCCGATGCGGCGCGGCGAGCAGCGGGTGGCGGGCGGCTCCCGGCGCCGGACCGTCCGGCGCGGGCTCCTCGGAGGCCGAGCCCGCCGGGCCGCCGAGCAGCAGCTCCTCCACGGCCGCCCAGTAGGCGGCGTTGTTGACGTGGCCGAGGAGGTCGACGTCGACCGCCCGCAGAGGCCACGCGCGGGTGGCCACGGCGGGCCCGGGCGGTGGCGGCCCGTCGAGCCAGCGCCGGCTCGACACCCTGCGGCCACCGGCCGCCGACGCATAGGCGGCGACGAACGCCTCGGGCAGCCGCGCCGGAGCCATCGTGGTCACGTCGACGTGCACCCACAGCGTGGCGATCTCGACGCGGCCGCCGCGCTCGCCAGCCAGCGCCAGACGCCGCTCGGCCCACCGGCCGCCCGTGCCGCCGCACCACGTCGCGAGGCCGAGCCACTCCTGCCACACGGGCGGCCGGTGGACGTCGATCACCGCCCGGCGCGCCACCCAGGTGGTCGCCGGGTCGTCGATGCCGCTCTCGGCCGTGTCGTCGTTGCCGATGTCCTGCAGGTAGCGGGCGCAGGCGTCGAGGCGCAGGCGGCCCGTCGGATCGGCGTCCGCCAGACGGACGCGCCGGCCCGCCCGGAACACCCGTCCGGCCTCGGGCGGCGGCACCAGCACCTCGTCGAGCACGGCCCGGGTTGTAGCGGCCCGACGCTACCGCCGTCGAACCGGTCGGACCGACCGTCGTGCGCCAACCGCCCGGTCGGGGCGGTCCCGGCTCGGCGGGCAGACTGCGGGGCATGGTCGGCACACTTGACTGGACCCCCGCCACCACCCGCCCCGATCTGCTCGCCGTCCCCGTCGGCGCGGCGCTCGCGGCGCTCGACGACGCCGACCAAACCACGGTCCTCGTCGCCGCCATCGACCCCGACCTCGCGGACACCGCCGCGTTCTGCGACGCCTACGGCGTGGGTCTCGACGAGTCGGCGAACTGCGTGGTCGTGGCGGCCAAGCGGGGCCCGGACCGATCCTTCGCCGCCTGCATGGTGCTGGCCACGACCCGGGCCGACGTCAACGGGCGGGTCCGCCGGCACCTGCAGGCGAAGAAGGCATCCTTCGCGCCGATGGACGTGGCGGTCGCCGAGACAGGCATGGCCTACGGGGGCATCACCCCGGTCGGCCTGCCGCCGTCGTGGCCGGTGCTCGTCGACGGCGCCGTCGTCGCCGCCGACCGGGTCGTCGTGGGCAGCGGGCTGCGCGACTCGAAGCTGCTCCTCCCGGGAGCCCTGCTCGGCCGCCTGCCGGGCGCCGTCGTGCTGGACGGCCTGGGCCAACCGTCCAGCTCCTGACTCGATCAGTGGGCGAACGCGTTACGTACGGCGCCGACTACGCACAGAATTGCGTGTGACCATGGACACACTGGTCGCATCTGCTCACCATGGCATCGTCGACCCGCTGACTGAACGCCGGGATGCCCGGCAGGCGGGACCGACCCGGCCGCCGCGCCCCGCCCGCCGCTCGTCAGGCGTCGAGCGGCAGGCGGAAGGCGCGGAGCACGAAGCCCGGCTCGATCTCCCAGTCCCGGCCCGGGTCGCGGGCGAAGCCGAGGCGCACGTAGAGCCGGTGGGCCGTCGTCATCCACGGGGTGGAGTGCAGCAGCAGCTGGGCGCGCCCGGCCGCCGTGGCGCGGTCGATGCAGGCCCGGGTGAGCGCCTCGCCCACCCCCCGCCCCTGGGCCTCGGGGTCGACGGCCAGCATGCGTATGCCCGCGGCGTCGCGCTCGGAGAACTCGGCCGACGGCGAGGTGTGCCCCGGCACGTAGGTGACGCCACCCAGCACCGTGCCGTCGCCGTCGACGGCAACGAGCACCTCGGCCTCGGCCGCCCGGCCCGCCACGTCGCGCAGCTCGGCCTCGTAGTCGTCGAGAGCGCCGTCGTGGTCGCCCGGGTTGATGGCCCGGTACGCGGCCACGGTCAGCTCGCCCAGGAAACGGTGCTCGTCGGGGTGCACGGCCCTGATCTCCACCGCCGTCGGAGGCTACCGAGTCGTGGCCCCGGCCGGCACGGCGATACCGTCGCCCACCATGGACTTCGTGTTGGCTTCCGAGCTCCAGGCCCTGCGCGACGAGGCCCTCGAGGTGGGCCGCGCGGCGGCCAAGCGCGTCGAGGTCCCCGAGGACACGTGGATCACCGGCCACGACCGGGCGTTCGCCGAGGAGCTCGGCATGCGCGGCTGGCTGGGCATGACCTGGCCGGTCGAGCACGGCGGCGGCGGGCGCAGCGCCATGGAGCGCTTCGTCGTGTTCGAGGCGCTGATCAGCACGGGCGCCCCGATCGCCGCCGCGTGGTTCGCCGACCGGCAGATGGGCCCGTCGCTGCTTACCTACGGTGACGACGAGCAGCGCCGCCGATGGCTACCGGGCATCATCGGCGGGACGTCGATGTGGTGCATCGGCATGAGCGAGCCCGACGCCGGATCGAACGTCGCCGGCATCCGCACGAAGGCCGAGCGAGACGGCGACGAGTGGGTCGTCAACGGCCAGAAGATCTGGACATCGGGCGCGGCGGACGCCGACTGGTGCTACCTCATCTGCCGCACCGATCCCGACGCCCGGCCCCACGAGGGCCTCTCCGAGTTCGTCGTCGACATGCAGGCGCCGGGCGTCTCGGTGAAGCCGATCCTCGACATGACCGGCAGCCGCCACTTCTGCGAGGTCTTCTTCGAGGACGTGCGCGTGCCGGCCGCCAACATGGTGGGCGAGCTGAACGGCTCGTTCCGCCAGGTGATGCGCCAGATGGAACACGAGCGTGGCGGCATCGACCGGCTGGTGTCGAACCGCCGGCTCTACGAGGACTGCCTGCCGCTGGCCGACCGGGCCGACCCACTCGTGCGCCAGGAGATCGCCGCCATCGAGTCGGGCTACCGCATCGGCCGGCTACTCGTGCTGCGAGAGACGCTGGGCCAGGCCCCGCCGCAGTTCTCGGCGGCCACGAAGACGTTCTGCACCGAGCTCGAGCAGCGCATCGCCGGCTTCTGCGGCCGGGCGCTCGGCGCCGCGGCCATGCTGGCCGAGCCGGGGCTGGCCCACCGGGTGAGCCGAAACATCGCATATGCGCCCGCCTACACGATCATGGGCGGCACGACGCAGATCCTGCGCAACATCCTGGGCGAGCGCACGCTCGGCCTGCCCCGCGAGCCCCGTCCCGCCTGACCGGGCGGGCGTCCGTCAGACCCGGCGGACCGGCGGCAGCGGATCGCGCTCGACCGGCGCCACCCGCAGGTGGGCGTCCGCGATGGCCGCCCCGCCACCGGACACGATGATCGGGTTCAGCTCGAGGCCGACGATCTCAGGCGCCTCCTCGACCAGGGCGCCGACGCGCAGCAGCACGTCCTCGATCCGGGCGCGGCCCACCTCGTCGAGCACCGCGGCCACCGGGGACGAGACCACGAGCTGGGCCGCGTCGCGGTCGGTGAGTGGCAGGACCTGCACCTGGGCGGCGGTCAGCGCGGTGGCCACGCCGCCCGGGCCGAACGAGAGCACGGGACCGACGAGGTGGCTGTCGCTCACGGTCACGGCCAGGTCGACGCCCGGCTCGACCATCGGCTGGATGACCATCGGCCACGCCGCCGCCCCGAGCGCCGCCTCCATGCGGGCGAGCGCGGCCCGCAGCTCGGTCTCGTCGTGCACGTCGAGCGCCACGCCCCCGACCTCGGACTTGGCGAGCCGGGAGCGGTGGAACGCCTTGGCGACGACCGGGTAACCGGTCTCCGCGGCGGCGGCGACCGCGCCGCGCACCTCATCGACGAGGCAGGAGGGCACCGGGGCGAGCCCGGCCGCGGCGAGCACCTCGAGGGCCACCGAGTTCGGCAGCCACCCGCGCTCACCCGCGACCAGTGCCTCCGCCACGAGCGCCCGGGCGTCCGCTGGGCGCGCGCCGTCGGGCACGACGAATCGGCCCTCCGGCTGCGAGCGCCACAGCGCGTACTGGGTGACCCGGCCCAGCGCGTAGGCGGCGTCATCGGGAAAGTCGAAGATCGGCACCTTCCCACGGCCCTCGAGGACGATGGCCACGGGGTGCTCGCCGAACACGCACGCCACGAGCGTCGTCTCGCCGGCCGCGGCGGCCGCCGCCTCGACGGCCGCGGTCAGGTCCGTCGTGCTCTGGCGGGGCGCGGGGGCCACGACGGCCAGCACGCTGTCGACCCCCTCGTCGGCCATGAGCGCCCGCAGCGCCGCCTCGAGGTCTGCGCCGCCGGACTCGAAGCCGAGGTCGACCGTGCCCGAGCGGATCCGGGCCGACCGGCCGACGGACTCCTCCACGCCCGGGCCCAGGGTGGCGAGCGCCAGGCCGGCGTCGACGCAGGCGTCGGCCGCCAGAGCCAGGGACCCCCCGCCGTTGCCGACGAGAGCCACCCGGCGGCCGGCCGGCCGTGGCTGGCACGAGAGCACGCGGGAGACGTCGAGCAGCTGGGCCAGCGTGTCGACGCGCACGATGCCGGTCTGGCGCAGCAGGGCGTCCACCGTGGCCTCGGACACCTCCGCGCCGACCGACGGATAGGCCCGGGCCGCTCCCCCGCTCTTCACGGCCACGATGGGCTTCGTGCGGCCGACCTCGCGGGCGATGCGGCTGAACTTCCGGGCGTTGCCGAACGACTCGAGGTAGAGCAGGACCAGTTCGGTGCGGTCGTCGTCGGCCCACCACTGCAGCAGGTCGTTGGCCGACACGTCGGCCCGGTTGCCGATCGCCGCGAACGTCGAGGCGCCGAGGCCCGCGGCGCCGATGTGGTCCAGGATGACCCCCCCGATCGTGCCCGACTCCGAGAGCAGCGCCACGGGCCCGCGGTGGGTCTCGGGCGTGGCGAACGTGGCGTGCAACCGCACCTTCGGGTCGGTGTTGATCACGCCGAGGCAGTTCGGCCCGAGCACGCGTATGCCGAAGCGACGGGCGGTGCGCACGACGGCCGCCGACAACGCCTCGCCCTCCGGCCCGGCCTCCGCGAAGCCGGCGGAGATGACGATGACCGCCTTGACCCCCTTGTGGCCGCAGTCCTCGACCACGCCCGGCACCTCGGCGGCCGGCACGACCACGATCGCCAGGTCGACCGGCCCGTCGATCGCCTCGAGGCTGGGCACTGCGGGCACGCCGGCGACGTGGGCCGCCGTCTTGTTGACCGGGTACACCGGACCCGTGAACTCGTGGAGGACGAGGTTGCGCAGCACGGCGTGGCCGACGCTCGTGCGGGCGCGGCCGGCACCGATCACCGCCACGGAGCGAGGCGCGAGGAGGAGACGGACCGCCTCGGCCGCGGCGTGGGCCGCCCGGGCCTCGATCGCCGCCTCGGCCTCCGGTGTCGGCTGCAGATCGAGATGCACCTCGATGACCCCCTCCTCGAACGACGAGCGGGTCTGGAACCCCGCCTGGCGGAACACGCCCACCATGCGATGGTTCGTGGGCAGGACGGTGGCCGTGAACGCGCTGATGCCGGCCTGCCGGGCGGCGGCGGCCAGGTACTCGAGCAGGAGCGTGGCCATGCCCCGGCCCTTGTGGCGGTCATCGACGAAGAACGCCACCTCGGCCTCGGAGCGGGTCGGCCAGCGGTCGTAGCGGGCCACGCCGATCAGCTCCTCGTCCAGCAGCGCCACGAAAGCCATGCGGTCGACGTAGTCCACGTGTGTGAAGTGGTCGACCTCCTTGTCCGAGAGATGGGGGCGCGGCGTGAAGTACCGGAAGTAGATGCTCTCGGGCGACTGCCGGCCGTGGAAGTCGACGAGGCGGGGCCCGTCGTCGGGCCGGATCGGCCGCACGTGGACGGTCGCCCCGTCGGCGAGCACCACGTCCGCCTCCCACGCTGCGGGGTAGGCCGGGGGAACCGTCGTCGTGTCGTCCACCGCACCCGAGGCTACGGCGCCCGGCCGGGGCCGGCTCGGCGGGCCTCTTTGCCTGCGGTAGCGTCCGTACGGGCTCCCGACGGCGAGTCCTGCGAACGGCGGAAGGAGGCCCGGTGACGGGGTGGCGGCCACGGTTGGGGGCGCTCGCGGGCTCCGTCGTGCTGGTGCTCGTGGCGACGGCGTGCGCCGACCAGGCGGACAGGAACCCGCTCAGCGGCGATGTCGTCGGCGTCGGTGACGGCGCACCCCTGCCCGTCGGCGACCCGGGAGCCGTGGCGTTCGCCGCCATCGACGACGTCATCGCCTACTGGGAGCGGACCTACCCCGAGGTCTACGGCGGCGACCTCGCCCCGTTGGCCGGCGGCCTGCACCCCTACGGGCCCGACACCGAGATGCCGCCCTGCGGCGACCCGCGCCCGTCCTATGAGGAGATCGCCAACAACGCGTTCTACTGCGCCGGCAGCGACCTGATCGCGTGGGACGCCGCCCGGCTGCTCCCGTGGATCAACGAGCAGTTCGGGGCGTTCACGATCGGCATCGTGTTCGCCCACGAGTACGGCCACGCCATCCAGGCCCGCTCGGGCGACGACGGCCCGACGATCGTGCTCGAGCTGCAGGCCGACTGCTTCGCCGGGGCGTGGACCGCCGAGGTCGCCGCCGGCCACAGCCGGTCGTTCCAGGTCGACGCGTCCGCCCTCGATGCCAGCCTGGCCGGCCTTGTGGCCATCAGCGACGCGCCCGGCACGAGCGCGGACGACCCGCTCGCCCACGGCAGCGGCTTCGACCGCATCGGCTCGTTCCAGGACGGCTTCGAGAAAGGGGCCGCCCGCTGCGCCGAGTACCCGCGCACCCGCCTCCCCATCGTGGAGATGCCGTTCGACCCGGGCGAGGAGAGCAGCAGGGGCAACCTGCGCCTCGACGACGAGGGCAGCGATGCCGGCCTGCTCACCCGGCTCGAGGTCGACCTCAACGCCTTCTACGACGTCCTGTTCGACCAGCTCGGCCTCAACTGGCGGCCGGTCGACGACCTCGTGCTCGTCGACCCCGCCATCGACGAGGTGACCTGCGGCGGCGAGCAGCTGTCGGGCGAGGCTCTGCGCTACGCGGCCGCCTACTGCGAAGACGAGAACATCGCCCTGTTCGACCGCGCCGGCCTGGCCGAGGACCTCTACGAGATCGGCGACTTCGCGGTGGCCTCCGAGATCGCCCGGCTGTACGCGCTGGCCGCGCAGGTGCAGTTCGGCCTCGACGAGGGGCGCGCCGCCAGCCTGCAGGCCGACTGCCTGACCGGCGTGTGGGCGTTCTCGAGCTTCGAGCGCGCGGACTTCCAGCCCGACAACCTGATCATGTCGGCCGGCGACCTCGACGAGGGCATCATGGGCTTCCTCGCCTACGACGTCTCCACGGAGGACACGGGCTCGGTGTTCGAGCGCACCGACGCCCTTCGCACCGGCTTCGTCAACGGCTATCGGGGCTGCGAGGAGTTCGCCCCGGTCGGCTGAGCGGACCTAGGCCTGGCGGCTGCGGCGCGACTCCCGCACGACCAGCGCCGCGATCAGCCCGACGCCGCCCACGATCGCCAGGAACACGGCGATCTGCAGCGCGCCGCCCCTGTCCCCCGCCTCGCCGGGCTCGCGGCCCGAGTTGGGCCGGGGGATGATGTTCTGGTCGGGCACCACGCTGTCGTCGGTGCTGGGATCGCCGTCGGGGTCGTCGCCCGGGTCGGCCTGGGCGGCGTGCGCGGTGGTCGCCGCGTGGACCGCGTGGACCGCGTGGACCGGGTGCGCCGGAGCTGCGTCGGCGGTGGGCTCGGCGAGGGCGGCACCGGGCCCGGCCAGCGCCCACACGGTCCACGCCAGGGCGAGGGTGGCAGCGAGGGCGAGCCGGGGGCGCATGCGCGCCATGGTCCGGCCCGCCACCCGCCGCGGTCAAACCGGGGCCTCCCAGGACACGCGGATGGGTCACGGCTGCGCCGATCGGCGCAACCTCAGGACGGCGGCACGTAGTCCATCGGCAGGATGACGGTCTTCGTCTCGAGGAACGCCTCGAGGCCCTCCGGTCCCAGCTCGCGGCCCACGCCCGAGGCCTTGTAGCCGCCGAACGGGTTGCGCAGGTCGAGCGTGCCGAAGCTGTTGATGCCGTAGGTGCCGGTGCGGACCTGGCGGGCCACGCCCAGGCCCCGCTCGACATCCGCCGTCCACACGGAGCCCGACAGCCCGTAGTCGCTGTCGTTGGCGATGCGCACGGCATCGGCCTCGTCGTCATAGGCGATGACCGACAGCACGGGGCCGAAGATCTCCTCCTGGGCGATCGTCATGCCGTTGTCGACGTCGGTGAACAGCGTCGGCTCGACGTACCAGCCCTTGTCCAGTCCGGCGGGCCGGCCTCCGCCCACGGCGAGGCGGGCGCCCTCGCTCCGGCCCTTCTCGATGTAGCCGAGGACCCGGTCGCGCTGGCGCTCGGCCACGAGGGGGCCGACCGCGACGGTCGGGTCGGTGGGATCGCCCACCGTCGTGCCCTTCACGGCCTCCGCGAGGGCGTCGACCACCTCGTCGTAGCGGGAACGGGAGGCCAGGATTCGGGTCTGGGCGATGCAGGCCTCGCCGTTGTTCATGAGCGCGGACGGCATGAGCAGCGGGATCGACGTCGCCAGGTCGGCGTCGTCGAGCACGATGGCCGCCGACTTGCCGCCGAGCTCGAGCGTGCAGGTCTTCAGCATCTCGCCGCAGATCGCGCCGACCTTGCGGCCCGCCGCGGTCGAGCCCGTGAAGCTGACCTTGTCGACGCCGCGGTGGCGCACGAGGTACTCGCCCACCTCGCGGCCGGCCGGGAGGATCGACACCATGCCGGCGGGTACGCCGACCTCGTCGAGCAGCTCGCCGACGAGGTACGCGTCGAGTGGGGTCTCGGGCGACGGCTTCAGCACGATCGGCGACCCCGAGGCCAGCGCGCCGCCGAGCTTCACGGCGATCAGGAACAGCGGCACGTTCCAGGGGATGATCCCGGCGACGACGCCGACCGGCTCCTTGCGGACCAGGTTCGGCCCGAGCGCGCCGGCACGGAGCTCCTCGAACGGGTAGCTGCGCACGAGATCGGCCCAGCCGTCGAGCACCATCGTCGCGGAGAGCACCTGGCCCATGATCGACCAGCTCGACGGGGAGCCCATCTCGGCGGTGATCGTGTCGGCGAACTCCTGGCTGCGGGCTCCGATCGCCTGGCTGAGCCGCGTGATCAGCTCGGCCCGCTCCTCGGCGGTGAGTTGCTGGTACGGGCCGGTGAGCGCCGCCTTCGCGGCCTCGACCGCCCGATCGATGTCGGCCTCGGCGGCCTCGGGCACCCGGGCGATCGGCTCTTCGGTGGCCGGGCTGATCACCTCGATGGCGTTGGTCGTCGACGGGGCGACCCACGCGCCGCCGATGTAGAGCGTGTCCTTGATCTCCACGTGCTTCCCCTCGGTCCCGGCAATATCTGATGCGTCGTCAGACATCGTGCCACGACCCGGCGGGGGAACCCAACGCCCGTTTGGTTCAGGCGCCGCCGAACGTGGCGTAGGCGTCGAGAACCTCGGGGTTGGACAGGCTTCCCCGGCTGGCGGCCACGTCGGGATCGGCGCCGCCGAGGATGCGCTTGACCGGCACCTCCAGCTTCTTGCCCGACAGCGTGCGCGGCACGCCCGGCACCTCGTGGATCTCGTCCGGGACGTGGCGGGGCGACAGGTCGGTCCGCAGCGCCCTCACCAGGCGGGCCCGCAGGTCGTCGTCGAGCCGCCGGCCGGGCGCCGGGGCCACGAACAGCAGCAGGCGGCCCGGCCCGCCGCGAGGGTCGTCGAGGTGCACGACAAGGCTGTCCGCGACCTCGTCGAAGCCCTCGACGACCGCGTAGAGCTCGGCCGTCCCCATCCGCACCCCGCCCCGGTTCAGCGTGGCGTCCGAGCGGCCGGTGATGATGCTGGCGCCGTCCGGCAGCAGCGTGATCCAGTCGCCGTGCGTCCACACGCCGGGGTGGCGCTCGAAGTAGGCGGCCCGCAGCCGGGTGCCGTCGTCGTCGCCCCAGAACCCCACCGGCATCGACGGCATCGGGGCGGTGACCACCAGCTCGCCCTGCTCGCCGACGACGGGTCGGCCGTCCTCGTCCCACGCCTCGACGGCCACGCCCAGGTAGCGGCAGGAGATCTCGCCGCGGCGGACGGGAACGAGCGGGCAGCCGCCCACGAACGCCGTGCACACGTCGGTGCCGCCGCTGATCGACGACAGCAGCACGGCGGGCCCGACCGCGTCGTGGACCCAGTCGAAGCCCTCGGCCGGCAACGGTGCCCCGGTCGACCCCACGCTGTGCAGCGCCGACAGGTCCGCGATCTCCGCCGGCTCGACGCCGGCCTTGCGACAGGCCATGAGGAACGGCGCCGAGGTGCCGAACAACGTGACGCCCTCCTCCCCCGCGAGGCGCCAGAGCGCGCCGAGGTCGGGGTGGCCGGGGTCGCCGTCGACGAGCACAAGCGTCGCGCCGACCAGCAGGCCCGACACCAGGTAGTTCCACATCATCCAACCGGTCGTGGTGAACCACAGGAACCGGTCGCCGGGGCCGAGGTCGTTGTGGAGCGCCAGCACCTTGTGGTGCTCCAGGAGGATGCCGCCGTGACCATGCACGATCGGCTTGGGCAGGCCGGTCGTGCCGGAGGAGTAGAGGACGTAGAGCGGGTGGTCGAACGGCACGCCAGCGAACGTCAGCTCTCCAGCGTCGGCGGCGCCAGCCTCGTCGCCGGAGTCGCCGAGCAGCTCGGCCCAGGTCAGCGTGCCGGCAAGCCGGGCGGCGGGGTCGAGGTAGGGCACCGTGACGACCGCCCGGAGCGACGGAAGGTCGGCCCGGATGGCCGCCACCTCGGCGGCCCGGTCGACGGCCTTGGCGCCGTAGCGATAGCCGTCCACGGCCAGCAGGACGGCGGGCGCGATCTGGCGCAGGCGGTCGACGACGCTGCGGGTGCCGAACTCGGGCGCGCACGACGACCAGACCGCCCCCAGGCTGGCGGCCGCCAGGAACGCCACGACGGCCTCGGGGATCGTCGGCAGGTAGGCGGCGACGCGGTCGCCGCGGCGGACGCCCAGGCGGACGAGTCCGGCGCGACAGCGGGCCACCTGCTCACGGAGCTCGTCGATGTGCAGCTCGACCCGGTCGCGGGTCTGGGACCGGGCCACGATCGCCGGCCCGTTCGGCTCGCTGCGCAGGGCATGGGCCGCGTAGTTGAGCGTCGCGCCGGGGAACCAGCGCGCGCCGGGCATCGTCCGGTCGGCGAGCGCGGTGCTGACCGGGGTCGACGACTCGAGGTGGAAGTGGTCCCAGATCGACCGCCAGAAGCCGTCGAGGTCGGTGACCGACCACCGCCACAGGTCGTCGTAGCCGTCGACGCTCCGGCCCCGCTCCTCCTCGAGCCAGGTGAGGTACTGCCCGATGCGGCTCCGCTCCCGGACGTCGGGAGCCGGCTGCCAGAGGATCTCCCCGCGCGGGTCCATGTCCGTCACGGTAGGTCGCCCCGGCCGCCCGCCCGGCGTCGACCGCGGGTGAGGGGTCCGACCGCGGCCGGGCCGGGGCGCCGTCGAGGGGCCGGCGGCGGCCCTCCTCAGGCGGGGACGACCGCGATCTCGCCGTGCATGCCGTAGGCGTAGTGCCCGGGCAGGTGGCAGGCGTACTCGACCGTGCCGGGCTCGTCGAAGGTGTAGGTCGTCTCGGCCCGGCCGTTCGGGCCCACGGAGACCTCGCCGGGCACCGGCGGGTGCGATGCCTCGTGGCCGGTGGCGTGGCGGGCATGGACCTCCGGCGGTCCGACGATCAGCTCGTGGCCGATCGGGTCACCGTTGTCAAGCACGAACCGCACGGTGGTGCCCGCGACGACCCGGACGTCGCCGCCCGTGAACGCCGAGTGCGCGACGCCCAGCTCGACGGTGACGGTGCCGGGTCCGAGCGGCGGGGTGCTCCCGAGCTCGCCGGCCTGTCCGCCCTGGCCGGCCGGTCCGGCCGCCGCCCCGACCCCGCACGCGGCGAGGGCGCCGGCGGCCAGCACGATCCTGGCCGCCACCCGCCGCCTTCGAGCCCGCGGCTGCGGGACCGGGGTCACGACCGGTTCCCCGACGCCGGCGGGACCGTCGGTGCCGACGGCGAAACCAGGCCGACCGTCGGTGCCGACGGCGACGCCGGCGCGGCCGCCCGTGCCGACGGCGACGCCGGCGCGGCCGCCGGTGAGAGCGAGCGGCGGCGGGCCACGACGACTCCCCCGGCGAGCACGAGGCCCCCGGCCACCGCGGCCACCAGCGGCCACGGCGTGGCGTTGCTCCCGCCGTCGCCCTCCGGGACCGGGGCGGCGGCCGCCGGCTCGTCCACGCCGGCATCGGCCAGCGAGGGCTCGACGCCCGGGGTGGTCGACACGGCCAGGTCGTAGTCCAACTCGCCCGCCGGGGCGTCGAGCTGCAGGTAGGACAGCCACATGTCGCGAGGTACCCACGCCATGCCCACGTCCGAGCGCAGGTCGGCGAGCAGGGACGGCGACGCCTGCTCGCTGCGCGCCACGGTGAGGCCGTCGCCGCCGGCCAGCAGCTGCGGCTCCTCGTCGGTGAGCAGGAACACGTCGGCCTCGACCGCCCGCTCGTCGTCGAGGCCCAGTCCGAGGATGTGGACCGGCACCCACGGGTCGTCGGTGGGGATCGTGGCCATGATCGGCGTGCTGTCACCGGCGCCCTGGCCGAGGTCCTCGGCCCGCTGGGCGTCGAACCTGGCGGCCATGAACACGGGGCTGCGCCGGGCGTAGTGGTCCAGCACCTCGGGTGCGTCCGGCGTGAGCAGGAAGCCGTTCTCGAGGGCCCACCGGCCCACCTCGTCGCCGCCCCCCCGCAGCACGGTGGTGTCGAGCGCGTCGACCTGTGTCTCGAGCACCACCTCGGCGTCCTGGGCCGTCAGCGCCAGCTCCTCGGCACCGCGCGCCCGGACCGCGGGCGGCGCCACCTCCTGGGCGAGGCGCTGCAACGTCCAATCGCCGGCCCGCGTCACGTCGGTGGGCACGTCGGGCAGGGGCACGATGGAGCCCACCGATTCGCCCTCGCCGCTGAACTCGAACGCCGTCACGTACCGCTCCACGCCATCGGTGTAGGCCGCCAGCGTCGTCGTGCGGGTCAGCTCGATCGTGCCGTTCTCCCCGACCAGGCCACCGCAGGCGCCGGCCGGGTCGGCCAGCACCACCGCCACGGGCAGGGCCATCGCCACCGCCGCCACGAACCGTCGTCTCGCCATGTCGCCTTCTCCTCCGACCACCGCTGTCGGCGGGTGTGACGATCGGCGTGGCTGCCCGGGTTCCCGGCCGATCGCCTGGACGTCTCGACCGGCGTGGGGTGGGATGGGCGCGGGCGCCCCGCCCGGGTGCCGCCCCGACGCCCCGAGGAGGACCGCCCATGGCCACCGCCCTGGCGCTCGACCACATCGTCCTGATCGTCGACGACGTCGAGAAGACGCTCGCCTGGTACGGCCGGCACGCCGGGCTCGACGGCGTCCGCATCGACGAGTGGCGCAGCGGCGAGGCCCCGTTCCCGTCGCTGCGGGTCGACGCCGCCACGATCATCGACATCATCCCCCACGGATGGGACGACGGCACCGGGCGCGGGCACCTCGACCACATCTGCTTCGTGGTCAGCGAGACCGACCGCCGGGCCCTGGCCGACGAGCTCGAGGTCATCGACGCCGGACCGCGCTACGGGGCACGGGGCGACGGCGAGTCGGTCTACGTGCGGGATCCCGACGGCCTGATGGTCGAGTTCCGCTCGTACGCCGACCGACGACCGTAAGCATTCGCGCGCCGTTCTGGCAGCGGTTCCTTCGCCCGTCGGCATCTAGCGCTGCCAGAAGCCCGACACGGGCTCGACTTCGGGCTGCCGCCGGGCGCCAGCGCCGTGCTCCGCGGTCGTCGAGCACCGGGCGCCTGACCTGGACCCGGGGCCCGGGGCCCGGGGCGGATGGTGCCCCGGGGTCGGTAGCCTCCGCGCCAGTGGACCGCACCGACCCCGACACCCAGGCCCCCGAGCTCGCCATGCTCGGCCAGTTCCTCGACTTCCACCGCGCCACCCTGGTCGGGAAGGCCGCGGGCCTCGACCGTGAGCAGCTGGCCCGCACCCACCCTCCGTCGACGCTCACGCTGATCGGCCTCGTGAAGCACGCGGCGCTCAACGAGGACCACTGGTTCGGCCACATCATGCTCGGTCGGCCCCGCGCCGAGCCCTGGGCCAGCGCCCCGTGGGACGACGACGAGGACTGGGAGTTGACCAGCGCTCCCGGCGACGACCCGGCGTACGTGTTCGGGCTGTACGACGACGCATGCGCCCGGAGCCGGGCGGCACTCGCCGAGGTGGGCGACCTGGGCACGCTGTCGGTCAACCAGAGCCGGCGCACCGGGGAGCGCTTCAGCGCCCGGTGGATCGTGCTGCACATGATCGAGGAGACGGCCCGCCACAACGGCCACGCCGACCTCCTCCGTGAAAGCATCGACGGCGTCACGGGCGAGTGACGCCGTGCGGGCCGAGGACTGGGACCGCCGCTACGCCGCCGTCGAGCTCGTCTGGTCGGCCGGCCCGAACCGCCTGGTGGCCGACCAGACCGCCGACCTCCCGCCGGGACGGGCCCTCGACCTGGCCTGCGGTGAGGGACGCAACGCCCTGTGGCTCGCCGGCCGGGGCTGGCGGGTCGTCGCCGCGGACTTCTCGGCCGTGGCCCTCGGCAAGGGACGGCGCCTGGCAGGCGCCGCACCTCGGGGCGACGCCGTCACCTGGGTGGAGGCCGACGTCACGACGTGGGACCCACCCGGCCCCTTCGACCTCGTGGTGATCGCCTACCTGCAGCTGGACGCCGACGAGCTGGCGGCGGCGCTCGGCCCGGTGTTGCCGGCCGTCGCTCCCGGCGGGACCGTGCTCGTCGTGGGCCACGACCGCCGCAACATCGCCGAGGGCGTGGGCGGGCCGCAGGACCCCACCGTTCTGCTCGATCCGGCGACGGTGACCGCCCTGCTGCCCGGCCTCGTGATCGAGCGGGCCGAGACGGTCGAGCGACCGGTGGACGGCGCCGACCGGCCCGCGCTGGACACGCTGGTCCGGGCCCACCGCCCGGTGACCCCGGCCTCCTGACCCCCTCACCCGGCCCCGACCGGCGGGCGGGCGGCGAGTGGGCCCCGGACGACCCGCGGCGGTGGGTCCGTCAGCTGCGGTCGGACACCTCGCCGGCCTCCGGTCCGATCGTGTCGGCTGCGTAGGCGTCGCGCTCGCCGAGCGGCTTCGACCCACCGGTGGTGGTGTCGGAGACCGTCTGGCGCTCGCTCTCACCGTTCAGCTCGGCCCCGGTGATGATGGCGAAGGCGCTGATCCAGAGCCACAGCATCACGACCACGATTGCGCCGAGGGCCCCGTAGGTCTCGTTGTAGCTGCCGAAGTTCGCCGTGTAGAACGAGAAGCCGATCGAGGCCGCCAGCCACAGGACGGCGGCGACGATCGCCCCGGTCGAGGCCCAGCCCCAGCGCGGGTTGTCGCGGTCCGGGCCGAACCGGTAGATCAGCGCCAGGCCGACCAGGATGAGCAGGGCGGCGATCGGCCAGCGGACGATCCCGAGGACGTCGCGCGCCACGCCGAGCGCACCGCCGGAGTCGAGGGCGGCCGGCGCCACGACGACTCCCAGGCCGACCGCACCGATCGCCACGAGGGCGATCGTGAGGAAGATGGCGGTACCCCGCAGCTTGAAGAAGCCCCGGGTCTCGTCCTCGTGGTACGCCCGGTTGACCGCCGTCATCAGGTTCTTCACGCCGGACGAGGCCGACCACAGCGCGACGACGAGACCGACGAGGGCACCCAGGCGCAGGCCGCTGGGCGAGCTCTCGACGATGTCGGACAGCTGGGACGACACCAGCTCCTGCACCTCCTTGGGGGCGGCAGCGAGCATGTCGTCGATGTTGCGCTGGATGTCGGCCGGGTCGGCCACCAGCCCGTAGACCGAGACGAGCGCAACCAGGCCCGGCACCAGCGACAGGAGGGCGTAGAACGCCACGCCGGCCGACAGCAGGGTCACGTCGTCGCGCTTGATGTCGGCCTTCACGCGGGTCAGCACGTCCTTCCAGCCGCGCGCCGGGATCTCGGTCGGTCGATCGGCGGTGCGTCCGCGGTCGTCCTCGTGGTTGCCCCGAAGGAAGGACGTGATCGAAGCCATGCGGCCGGGCTACCCACGCACCGCGTGCTTACACACGCGCTGCGTCACGGCCGCCCGGTCGGAGGTCGCCTCTGGGGGGTCCGCGGCGTGGCGCGGCGGGGCGCGGCGGGGCACGGCGGGGCACGATCCGGCACGACGGCCACGCTGCGCCTGGCCGCCGTCCACCCCGAGGTTTGGCGGACGTGGCGCGCCGAACGCTGGGTGGCGGCGACCGTGACGGTGCGAGGATGCCGCCGATGGCAGGCACCGACGACGTCTACACCCACGGCCACAGCGAGGCGGTCCTGCGGTCCCACCGCTGGCGCACCGCGGCCAACTCGGCCGCCTACCTGCTCCCCCACCTGACCCCCGGGACCTCGCTGCTCGACGTGGGCTGCGGTCCGGGCACCCTGACCGTGGACCTGGCACGGCGCGTCGCGCCGGGGCGCGTGGTCGGCGTCGACGTGGCGGCCGACGTGGTCGACCGGGCACGCGCGCACGCCGAGGAGGCCGGCGTGGCGAACGTCTCGTTCGCCGTGGGCGACTTCCGGTCGCTCGAGCTCGCAGCCGGTCCCGATGGAGCGGGCGGCTTCGACGTCGTGCACGCGCACCAGGTGCTCCAGCACCTCCGCGACCCGGTGGGGGCCCTGCGGGCCATGGCCGGGCTCGTCCGCCCCGGCGGGCTCGTCGCCGTGCGCGACGCCGACTACCCGGCGATGACCTGGGCGCCGGACTCCCCGGGGCTCGACCGCTGGCTCGAGGTGTACCTGGCGGTGACGCAACGGAACGGGGCCGACGCGGCCGCCGCCCGGCATCTACCGGTGTGGGCACGGGCTGCGGGGTTGACCGACACCACGTTCACGACGTCGACCTGGACCTTCGCCACACCCGACGACCGTCGCTGGTGGGCCGCCATGTGGGCCGAGCGCATCGTGTCGTCGTCGGTGGCCCACCAGGCCGTGTCCTACGGCGTGGCGACGGCCACCGAGCTGGCCGACATCGCGGCCGCCTGGCACGCCTGGGCCGAGGGGCCGGACGGGGTCTTCGTGATCATCAACGGCGAGCTGCTCGCCCGGCCGTGACGACCCCCCGACGAGGGGCGCTACCAGGGCCCGCCGGTGAGGCGGACCACCTTCGACGACGGCCACCCGGCGCCGTCCCACGCCACGAGCGCCACCCGCTCGATCGTGACCTCGGTGTCGATGCGCCGGCCGGCCAGAGCAGCCCAGGCCTCGGGCCCCCGCTGGGAGGTGATCGGGTGGACCAGCGTGATGTGGGGCACGGCCTCGTCGACCCCGTGAGGCGTGCACGGCGGCGCGAGCAGCTGGGCGCGGGCGCCGAGATAGGCGCCGGACACGTCGTCGGTGCGCACCTGGAGGCCCCGGCGCGGGTCCGGCGGTTCCCCGTAGGGGACGACCTCGGTGAGCAGCAGCGGGATCGGGCCCGACCACTCCCCCAGCTCGTCCAGGCGCTGGGCGAGCAGGCCGGGGTGCGGGGTCTCGTCGGGGTAGGTCAGTGTGGCGTGCAACCCGATCTGCGCGGCGAAGGCGGGATCGAAGACGCGCCGGATCTGGTCGAGCGGCGCGGCGACATCGGGCGGCAGGAACAGCGTCGCGTGCGCACCCCCGCCGATGTCCATGCCGCGAGTGTGCCGCCGCGAGAGCCGGTCGCCCAACCGCGACGCCATCGCCCCGCCCCGACGGCTCGGCGTTGACCCTCCCCCAGGGGGAGACGGCAGGCTCCCCGGGTAACACGTGACCGACGCCCCGGCCCGTTCCGCGCCCAGAATCCACCAGTCGGTCCAGGAGGAGACACCACCATGAGCCTGCGCCTCAACAACGTGACGTTCGACTGCGACGACCCCGAAGCCGTCGCACGCTTCTGGTCGGCGGCCCTCGACCGCCCTCTCGACCCGGACCCCACGCCCTTCTTCGTATCGATCGGAGAGGCCGGCGCCGGCGATGGTGCGGCGGGACCGAGCTTCTTCTTCAGCAAGGTGCCCGAGGCCAAGACCGTCAAGAACCGCGTGCACGTCGACCTCGCCTCCGACGACCGCGAGGTCGAGGTGGACCGCCTCGTCGGCCTCGGCGCCCGGCGCGTCGCGGACAAGGACGAGTACGGCCACGCCTGGACCGTCATGGCCGACCCCGAGGGCAACGAGTTCTGCGTCTCCTAGCCCCGGTCCTGGTCGCCCGCCCCTCGTCGCGCCCCGGCCCCGTTCTGGGGACCGAAGCGGTTGCCGGCAACCAACTCGGTCCCCAGAACGGGCGGATCGGCCCACCGGCGACGCCCGCACCCCAGGGTGGACAGAAAAGTGTCAGCATCATTCCGCACGGAGGTAACGCGAAAGGGTGCGTTCATGGGCCCGACCTCCCGTACGGTCAGCTCGGTGAGCGCCACGACAGGCGACGGAGAGGGGGCGGCATGAGACCCGGTCCGCCGCCGCCCGCCGGGCAACGTCGAGATGCTCCGCTGGTCGCTCGAGGCCGGATCGCCGCGAGGACGCGCCCGGCGCCGCGTCCCCGCCTGCTGGACGGCGCCGCCCGCCCCGGCTCCACCGGGGCGAGGACCGGACCCGCGCTCCGGCGCCGGGGCGGGTCCTGTGGACCCGGACGCACCAGCTCGCGCTGCGCCACGACCGCCGCCGCCGACGCGACGTCGTGCTCGCCCACGCCGCCCCCACCGAGGAGAAGCCATGGCCTACCTGGTGACCGCCATCATCAAACCCCAGCGCCTCGACGACGTGAAGGAGGCCGTGCGCAAGGCCGGCGTCGTCGGCCTCACGGTCAGCGAGGCCCAGGGCTACGGCCGCCAGGGCGGCAAGACGGAGACGTTCCGGGGCTCGGAGTACGTCGTCGAGTTCGTCCCGAAGCTGCGGGTCGAGGTCGTCGTCCGTGACGCCGACGTCGACGACGTCATCCAGGCGATCGCCGACGCCGGCAGGACCGGCAAGATCGGGGACGGCAAGCTCTGGGCGCTGGGCCTCGACCGGCTCATGCGGATCCGCACGGGCGAGGTCGGCGACGACGCCATCTGAGGGACGAGGTCTGACGACGACACCCGTCCCTGAGGACCCGGCGGACCGGATGCCGTCCGACGTCCGGGCGCCGACGGCGTCATCGCCCGGCTCCGACGCCGCGTCGGCCCGCTCGCCATGCGCATCCACACCGCCACGGGCACGGCCTTGCCGCTCGATGTCGACCAGGACGGCGACGCCCGTCCCGTGACGCGCCCGTCCCCCGGTCACCGAGGGGAGCCGGTGGCCGGGGGGACGGGGTGGGGGAAGGATGTTCAGTCGGCGGGGAGCGTGCCGAGCGTGACCTGAGCGGTGTTCTCGTCGCCGTCCCGGGTGTAGGTGAGCTCGACCTTGTCGCCCGGGGCGTGGCCCCGGATGGCGGCGGTGAGGTCGGTGGCGTCGCTGACGGCGTCGCCGTCGACGGCGGTCACGATGTCGCCCTCCTCGAGGCCGGCCTCGCGAGCCGGGCTCTCGGACTCGAGGTTCCCGATCAGGGCGCCGCTCGAGTCGGCGTCGGCGATCTGCACGCCCAGGAAGGCGTGGGTGGCCACGCCGTCGTCGATGAGCTGCTGGGCGATCGACCGGGCTTCGTCGATGGGGATGGCGAAGCCGACGCCGATGTTGCCTGACTGGCCCGTCGTGCCTCCTGCGGTGGACGCGATGGCGGTGTTGATGCCGATGACCTCGCCCCGGGCGTTGATGAGGGCGCCGCCCGAGTTGCCGGGGTTGATGGCGGCATCGGTCTGGATGGCGTCGATGACCGCCGTCGGCGAGTCTGACGAGCCGAACGGCGACTGCTGGGCGCCGCCCAGGGTGATCGCCCGGTTGAGGGCGCTGACGATGCCGGAGGTCACCGAGCCGTCGAGCCCGAGCGGGCTCCCGATGGCGAGGACCGTGTCACCGACGTGGAGGTCGTCGCTGCTCCCGAGCGTGGCGGGCGTCAGGTCGCTGACGTCCTGCGCCTGGATGACGGCCAGGTCGCTGGCGGGGTCGGTACCGACGACGTCGGCGTCCGCTGTCTGGCCATCGGAGAAGGCCACGGACATGTCCGCGCCGTCGCCCGCGGCCTCGGCGGCCACATGGTTGTTCGTGAGGATCATGCCGTCGTCGCTGATCACGACGCCCGAGCCCTGGGCCTCGCCCCGGTCCGTGTCGATGGTGATCGACACGACGCTCGGCAGGACGGTGTCAGCCACCTGGGACAGGGGCTCGTCGGGCTCGCTGTCGCCGGAGGAACCGGCCTCGCGGGCGGTCGCTGCGGCGTTCAGGCTGGTGGCGGCGGGGGGCTCGGGATCGTCGTCGATCGCCAGGGCGATCAGGGCGCCGCCGGTGCCGGCGCCCAGCACGAGGGCGAGCACCCCGGCCGCGGCCGCGGCCCGGCGGCCCCGGCCGGAGGGTGTGGGGCGCCCGGGGGCGGCGTCCGGGGCCGGGGGTGCAGGTGGTGCGGCGCCATGGCCGGGAGCCCCGGGGCCGACGGCGCCGGAACCAGGGACGCCGGAGCCAGGGACGCCCGGACCAGCGTGGCCGGGGCCAGGGCCCGCCGGGCCGCCGGAACCCTGGGCACCGGGGCCGCTGCGACCAGTGGGACCACCGGAGGCGCCGGGCCCACCGGGAGTGCCGAACCCACCTGGAGCGTCGGGCGCGCCGAAGCCGCTCGGCGCGCCGACGGGCGTGGCCCCGCCCGGAGCCATCGGGCCGCCCGTCCCGGCGGCGGGCGGGGCGGACGGCACGGGCGGGAGCGACGGCGGCGACGTGGGGCGGCCGGGCGACATCCCCCCGCCTGACGGCGGGACGGCGGGGTGCGACGGGGCGGACTCGCGAGGGGCGGCGGGCTCGCCATGGGTCACCGGTTGCGACGGTGACTGGGGACCCGTGCCGGTCCCGGTGGTGCTCAGCTCTTCGGCCATGGCTGCACACTGACCCCATAGCCTGCGGGGGAACTGGGCGGCACCTGTGAATATCCTGGACGTCGCTCCCAGGGTCCTCCCAGGTGGTGCCCAGCCCGTGCACAGCCCTACGGCGCAGGCTGGACCCCATGGGCCCGCCAACGCAGCAGTACCGTCGTGGATCAGCATGACCCCACCGGGACCACCGTGACCGACATCTTGCCCCCGACGAACGGCGGCACGCCGGAGGCCCGCCTGCTCGTGGTCGACGACGAGCCCAACATCGTCGAGCTGCTGGCGGCCAGCCTGCGGTTCGCCGGCTTCGCGGTGGCGACAGCTCTGACCGGAACCGACGCGGTGAAGACTGTCGAGCGCGTCCACCCGGACCTTGTGGTGCTCGACGTGATGCTGCCCGACATCGACGGCTTCGTCGTGCTGCGGCGCCTGCAGGCGGCCAACCGACCGCTGCCGGTGCTGTTCCTCACCGCCCGCGACGCCAACGAGGACAAGGTGACCGGCTTGACGCTCGGTGGCGACGACTACGTCACCAAGCCGTTCAGCCTCGAGGAGGTGATCGCCCGCATCCGGGCGATCCTGCGCCGCACCGGCGCCGTCACCGGCGGGGCCCCGCCCCACCTCACCGTCGCCGACCTCGAGCTCGACGAGGACAGCCACGAGGTGTTCCGCGCCGGGCGCGAGGTCACGCTCTCGCCGACCGAGTTCAACCTGCTGCGCTACCTGATGGTCAACGCCGGGCGCGTCCTGTCCAAGGCGCAGATCCTCGACCACGTGTGGAGCTACGACTTCGACGGCGACGCCAACATCGTCGAGTCGTACATCTCCTACCTGCGCCGGAAGCTCGACGGCGGCGGCGTGGTGCCGCTGATCCACACGGTGCGCGGGATCGGCTACGTGCTTCGGGCGCCCCGCGGCGCCCCGTGAGCCAGGCCGCCGCCCCCGGCGCCGGTTCCGTGCCGATGACCGCGGCCCGGGCGGCCGGGTCCGGCGAGGCCCACCGCGCCCGGCGACGGCAGTCGCCCCTCTGGCTGCGCCTCATCTCGGCACTGCTGGCGCTCACCGCGCTCGGCCTGGCGCTCACGGGCGTCTTCGGTGTGCGCCTGCTCCGCGGCTACCTCGTCGACCGGGCCGACGACCAGCTCCGGGCGGCGACCAGCCGGCTCACCGGCGAGCCGAGCCTGCCCGGCCAGGAGGGCACCGGCGACCAGATCCTGCCCAGCGACTTCCAGGCCGTCGTGCAGGACGCCGAGGGAGCGCGGATCGTCACGTTCAATGCGCCGCTCCGGGGCGACGAGGGCGCGCCCGACCTCCCGGCCCTCGACCTGCTGCAGGCCGCCGCCCGGGCCGACGAACCCTTCACCGTCGACTCGGCGGGCGGGGGGCCGTCGTGGCGGGTGCTCGCGACCCCCCTCGAGGGTCGGCGGGCGACACTGCTCGTCGCCACGAGCCTCGACGAGGTGGACGCCACGGTCGGCAACCTGCTCCACATCGACCTGGTGGTCGGTGCCATCGTGCTCGCTGGCCTCGCCCTCGCCTCGTACACCCTGGTGCGGACAGCGATGCGCCCGCTCACCGAGATCGAGGAGACGGCGGCCGCCATCGCCGCGGGCGACCTGTCCCGCCGCATCGCCGACCAGGATGAGGGAACCGAGGTCGGCCGCCTCGGACGGGCGCTGAACGCCATGCTCGAGCAGATCGAGACCGCGTTCCGGGCGCGGGAGATCTCGGAGACGGCGGCGCGGCGCTCCGAGGAGAAGATGCGGCGCTTCGTGGCCGACGCTAGCCACGAGCTGCGCACGCCGCTCACCTCGATCCGGGGTTTCGCCGAGCTGCACCGCCAGGGGGCCGTGACCGACGCGGTCGACGTCAGCCGCTTGCTCGCCCGCGTCGAGGCGGAGGCCACCCGCATGGGCCTGCTCGTCGACGATCTGCTGCAGCTGGCCCGCCTCGACCAGCAGCGACCGCTGGCCCACGGCCCAGTGGACCTCGTGGTCGTGGCGGCCGACGCCGTCGAGGCGGCCCGCACCCGCGCCCCCGACCGCACGATCCGCCTGGTGGTCGACCCGACCGACACGCCGGCCGCGTCCACCAGCGCCGTGCCCGCAGCGACCGAGGTCGCGGACCGAACCGGCGTCGCGCAGGCCCGGGAACCGGGCTTCCCTGACGCCGGTTCGGTCGGAGTCGGCGTCACCTTGGCGGGCGACGAGGCCCGCCTCCGCCAGGTCCTCACGAACCTGGTCGACAACGCGCTCACCCACACGCCGGACGGCACGCCGGTGACGGTGCGGGTGGGCCGGGGGCTGGCCGCCGACCTGGGCGAGGTGGCGGTCGTCGAGGTGCGCGACGAGGGACCGGGGCTGACGCCGGACCAGGCGGAGCGGGTGTTCGAGCGTTTCTACCGCACCGACGCCGCTCGCAGCCGGGCCCAGGGCGGCACGGGGCTCGGGCTGTCGATCGTCGCCGCCATCACCGCCGCGCACGGCGGCCGGGTGGAGGTCGACACGGCGCCCGGTGCCGGTGCGACGTTCCGGGTCCTGCTCCCCCGCCAGGCGCCGCCTGCCGGAGCGGACCCCGCCCGCCCGCGGCCAGCAGCGGCGCTCGCCCAGGGCCACCCGGCTCCCTCGCCGTCGGCCCTGTCCGACCGATCGCGCCGGCCGGCCTGACACCCGATCGGGCTTGGGGGATCCCAAGCGGGGTTGGAGCATCGGCGAAGCGTCCTGCTGGCTGCCGCCGCCTGCTTGACTCTGGGCGTGAAGAAGTCGATCGATTTCGGCCTGGACGACCACCCCGACGAAGACGACGAGCGGGCCCGCACGGCATGGGCCGTCAGCGTGGTCGACGACTGCGAGGGCTGCGCCGACCTGCGGGTCGAGCTGAACGTCGAGGAGGCCGGGCGCAACGGCACCGGCCTCACCGCCCATCTGGCTCCGGCCACCGCCCGCCGCCTGCGGGACGCCCTGGCCGCCGGCCTGCGCGAGATCGGGGAGGACCCCGGCGCCTGACCCGTCCGATCCTCCACCGCCGACCGGGAACACATGCACTCCCTACAAAGTTGCATCGTCTGCAAGTTTGGGCAGTAGCGTGGCCAGATGGCCGGGCCGACGAACATGACGCCCGCCGACATCGGCCGGCTCCCGGCCGGCGAGCGGGCCGAACTGGCCCAGGCGTTCGCCGAGGCGATCACCGGCGTCTTCCGCGTGGCCGTGCCCGTGCTCGTCGTCGGCTTCCTCCTCACGCTGCTGGTGCGGGAGGTCCCGCTCCGCACGGCATCGGGCCAGGCTCGGCGCGACGGAGCATCGACCCGTAGCGGCGCCTTGGAGTCGGCCGACATGGTGCCGGTCGACGCCGCCCTCACCGCCGCCGCGCTCGCCGCCATCGACGCCGGCCGCGGGCTCACCTCCCCGGATGGGGCCCCCATCGACTACAACCGGGCCGGGAGTGGGGCGGAGCGGGTCTCCGTGGGGCACACGAGCACCGGACGGTGAGGATGGCCGAGGGGCTGCGAGAGCGGAAGAAGGCCGAAACCCGGCGGGCGCTGTCGTCGGCCGCGCTGCGACTGGCGGATCGGCACGGCCCCGAAGGGGTGACCGTCGAAGCCATCGCCGAGGCGGCGGGCGTGTCGCCCCGGACGTTCTTCAACTACTTCGCCTCCAAGGACGACGCCATCGTCGGCCTGGGCCCCGCCCACTCCTCGAACCTGCTGCACGGCCTTCTGACCCGACCGGCCGACGAACCTCCGCTCGATGCCCTGCTGGCGGCCGTGCACAGCGTGCTCGACGGCCTCGAGGCCAGCGCCGGCGACTGGCGGGTGCGCCACGGGCTGCTGCAGCGCTACCCCGCGCTCGCCGCCCGTTACGCCTCGCGCTTCGCCGAGGTCGAGCGGGGCCTCGCCGAGGAGATCGCCCGGCGTACGCGGCTCGACCCCGACCTCGACACCTATCCGGGGCTCGTGGTCAGCGCCGCGCTCGGGGCCACCCGGGTGGCGATCACGGCCTGGCAGGCCCGCGAGGACCGCGGCGACCTGGGCGACGTGATCGAGGAGGCGTTCGACCAGCTGGCCGCCGGCCTCGACCTCGACCGGGTCCCGACCCTGGCCAGCGCCCCGACCGGGCCCTGACCACCCGCGCACCAGCCCGCCCGCGCCGGCTTCGCCGCGGTCAGGGGGCGTGGGTGGGGATCACCTCGACGCGGTGCCGCGCGCCCGCGTCGAGCCGCGTCCGCACGTGGCGGCTGCACAGGGGGCAGACCGCGCCGCCGTTGCCGTCGGTGGCGCCCACCCGCAGCCGCCAGCCCGAGGCACCGCAGTCGCGGGCCCGCACGAGGCCGCGCCACGCCCGGCGCAGCGCGTCACCCATGGCGTCGGCCCCCGACGATGCGCTCGGATCGATCGGCGAGCCGCAGGACCCGTGCCCCGCGCTCGGCGCCCTCGACCTCGCGCAGACGGCCGTGCAGCTCGGCGATCTGGCGCTCGTGGGCGACCTGGTTGGCCAGCGTCTCGTAGTGGAACACGGTGTAGGGCTTGTCGAGCCGATCGGCACGCACGGCGGCGGCCGGCACGGGGATGTGCGCGGCGTCGGCGGTGCGCTCGAGCTCGCTCAGCCGCCGGTCGATCTCGGAGAGCTCGCCGAAGGAGCCCAGGCCGGCGGCGACGGGGACCGGCGGCTGGTGGCGGCGGCCGGCCACGTAGGCCGCAGCGGCGACGCCGGCGGCGGCCAGGAAGCGCCTCACGGCCGACGCTCCGCGTCTAGGACCACGGCTACGGCGTGAGCGTGTGGGCGGGGCCCTGGATGTCGGCGACCCGACGCCCGCATGATGCCGGCGGCGGGCGCTGCCGATGCGGGCCGCATCCGGGGGGCGGGCCCGGTGTCGCTCGCGAGGGACATCGTGCTGGTCCTTTTGCGAAGTCTTAGATACTGACCAGCGGCACGATTAAATCGCGCCGCTGTACTGTCCAGATTCGTAGATTGTGCTCAGTATCTATCCGTACGGGCACTGACCGCAAGGACTTCCTTGAGCCCGATCGAGGGGCCACGGAGGGCCGGGCCCTGCAATGCGCAGAGGCTCCGACCCTCGCGTCGACCCTGGTCAGCTGCTAGTTACGGTCGAACTCGCCGCCCGCGACGCCACCGAGGAACGCCCGCCACTCGCCGGGCGTGAACTCGAGGACGGGCCCCAGGCCGTGCTGCTTGGAATCCCGCACGCCGACGCTGCCGTCGACGGCGAACGCAACCTCGACGCAGTTGTCGCCGCCGCTGGACAGGCTCGACTTGCGCCAGTTCGCGTACTTACTCTGTCGGGTCATTTGACAGTGGTTCCTCTCGAATTGACCAGCCACATGCTCAGCACGTGAATCTGGACCGCCCAGACTTTATGAACGTGCTCATATTCTCGCGTACGACCACGTACCGCAAGGAGCATTCTCTCGGGACGCGCGGCGGTGAGCGGGCCCGCGAACATTGCCGCCGACCCGGCATGCGGGGGCTTTCTCCTGCTCAGGGCCGTCTTTCCGCCCTGCCCACAGGTCGCTAGGGTCCCGACGACCGAGGTGTCGGCAGCCACATGGTTTTTTCGAGCTGACTTCAATGATTCGCTATAGCAACCTTTTCGCCAGGGTCTCGTGGCATCACTCAGCGGCGCCGCGACCACCGCTCGTGGCTTTTAGTCCCCTAGGGACTGACCGACTTGGCCGTGTCGATGAGGAGCTCGAGGCCTTGCTCGACGGGCAGGGTGGCGTCGCGCAACCGGCCGAACAGCTCGTCGTAGCGCTTCACGCTGGCGTCATCGGTGAGCATGAGGTCGTCGGTGACCGTGTCGACCGCCACGACCGTGGGATCGCCTGGGTCGGTGAAGGTGTAGATGGAGAATGCCGAGCGGGGCACCGAGTATCCGGCGATCTGCGCGTCGACCGGAAGGATGCGCACGGTGATCTTCCGGCTGCCGTTGACCGTGGCGGCCACGTGGTAGAGCTGTGCCTTGACCACCTCGGGCGGTGCGGCGCTCCGGCGGACCGCCAGCTCGTCGATGATGACCTCGTAGGTCGGCCCGCCCGGCCGGCGCAACATGCGCTGGCGACCGATGCGGGCCTCGATCGCCTTGTCGGCCATGTAGCCGATCGAGCCGCTGGCCGCGTCGGCGTCGACCCGTGCGTGGGTGAAGCCGGCGGTCTGGAGCAGGCCCGGCACGAACGTCATCTGGAACTCTCGGATCGTCTGCGCCCCGGCCTCGAGGTTGGCGTAGAGCGCCTGGCGGTCCCCCATGGCCTTGTTGGACTCCCACCATCCGCGCTCGCCCGCCTCGCGGGCGATCGTCATGATCTGAGTCCAACGGTCGTCGTCGACCCCGAGGGCCTCGAGGATGCGCATGACGTCGTCCTGGTCGACGACGTGGCCGTTCTCGAGGCGCGAGATCTGCGCGCGGCTCTGGCCGATCCGTTTGGCCAGCTGCTCGTGCGTCAGCCCGGCCTCCGCTCGCAGGGCTCGCAGCTCCGCCGCCAGGCGCAATCGACGTACGTACGGACTGATCATCCCTCCGCCCCTCGACACCTGCTGTCCATGCACAATAGCCCAGCGCGTACGTTCACGAAACCTGTACGTCCCGAATGTCTGTACTCGAACCAAGTTCGTTCGCACTGACGGAACGTGGTGACGCGGACAGAGGTTACTTCGCTGCACGACGTGGTCTTGGCAATGACACCGCGATACCCCGCGCTGGCCGTCCGTTGGATGGCCACGGCCCCCGGCAGGGACCGACGAGGACAGGTTCCCCCGTGTCCTCGGACATCGATGGGGCTCTCGGGGTGGTCCGTGGGGCGTGCCGCCGATCGTTGTGGGCGGGTATTTCGTCGCGAGCGTCAATAACTCGCCCACATATTGGCCCGATGTTGCCGCGATCGGCGCACATCGATTACCCTTGCGAAATGACTTCTGCCACAGCCGCGGCCGATGCCGGCGGCGACAGGCCGGTCAAGCGGGTCCGGAAGAACCCGAATGCCCGTCGTGCTGAAATCGTCGCCACTGCCCGTGAAGTCTTCGCCTCATCGGGTTATGCCGACTCGGGTCTGGCAGAGATCGCTTCCGCAGCGAAGGTTTCGAAGGGGCTGCTCTACCACTACTTCCCCGAGGGGCGCGCTAAGCTGTTCGTGAGCGTCATGCAGGAGCTGCTGACCGAGTTCCAGCAGCGCCTGCGTCAGGCGGCCAAGGTCCCCTTCTCGCCGCGTACCCGCATGGAACACCTGCTCGCGGCACTCTTCGGGTTCTTCGACGAGAACCCGCCGGCGTACCGGCTGCTGTTCCGCGATCCGTGGGTCGCGCACGACGAGACGGTCGAGGCGTCGGCGATCGCCACCCGCGTGCAGATCTCCTCCGAGTTCGCCGGGCTGATGGCGATGTCGGGGCCGGCGGACGACGTGGTGGCCGCGAGCGCTGGGATGCTCGGCTTCGCACTCGCGAACGTCGAGCTGTGCCTCGCCGGTCAGCTCGACCCCGAGACGGGGTGGCGCGTCACCTGCGAGTACGCCACCTCCAAGTTCACCGACTGATCGCAGCGGTCGCGACGGGCGCGTCGCTGATCCTCGACCGGCATCCCGGCCTGCCGCTGACGGCGGTGGGCCCGCGTCGCGCCCGGGCCGAAACCAAGGGGCGGCCGGTCGTTCTCGTCCCTACGCGGCCGGTGACGCCCGGGTGGACCCGCTACTGGCCGGCCCGCCGAGAAGGAGCCGCACGGGGGGCACGGAAGCGGCATCGAGGGACTCGTCGCCCTCGTCGTCGTCGAGGTGGTCCGCAACATCGGCCATGTCGCCCAGCGTGGCGAAGAGGGTGGTGTGAGGTGCCCAACGGGCCCCCTTCGTGGCGTCGACGGCGCCAGACTGACGGCGTGGACGACGGCGACCGGCTGACCTGGGACCCTCCGGGCCAAGGCGTCTGGTGGCTGACGCGCGAGCACTTCCCGTCGCCGGTGAGCGGTCTGTTCGCAGCGCTGTTCCCGCCCATGACCCTCGGGTGGCGGCGGGGCGCGGAGCGGTTGGGGTTGCCGCCGCGCGATGCCCGGTGGGGCGCGGTCAACGGCTGGCTCTACTACTCCCCCGGCCCGCGGACCCTCGCCAGCGAGGTGGCGCTCGCCGGTCTCGACGACACGGCACGGGTCACGCTCGAGACTCGGGGCTGGCGCGCCGAGGTCGGGCGCTGGACAACGACCGAGCGCCCGGCCGTCGTGGCGACCAACCGGGCGCTGCAGGACGAGGACCCCGCCTCGCTCGGCGGCCCGGCGCTGGCCACGCACCTCCAGCGGGTCGTCGCCCATGCCGCCGACGTGGGGGCGCTGCACTTCGAGCACCTGGGCATCGGCGTCGCCGCCGGATTCCTGGTCCAGGCGGCGGACGGCTGGGGCCTCGACGTGGGCCAGGTCGTCGCCCTCCTCGGCGGGGCGTCACCGGCTTCCGCGGCCGCCGCCGGCCACGTGGACCGCATCGCCGACGCGCTGGTCGAGGCCGGTGCGGCGCCCGCGGACCTGCACACACTCGCCGACGTGCGGGTGGCGTCGCCGGCGGCGGCCGAGGCGCTCGATGGGTACCTCGGCGACCATGGCCTCCGGCTCGTGCACGGCCACGACCTGTGCGAACCCACGCTGGTCGAGCGGCCCGACCTGGTGGTCGCCTCGATCATCGCCCGCCTCACCCGGCCCCCGGCGGCTGCCGACGTCACCGCGGGCGCCGACGTCGGCAGATCGGTCCGGCCCGGCGGTGGATCCGGCCCGACGCGGGAGGCGGCGGGCGGTCCGTCGCCGGAGGAGGCGGCGGTCGAGGCCGTGCGGCGGCGGGTGCCGGCCGGCGAACGGGACCGGTTCGACGAGCTGCTGGCGGACGCCCGCCTCTGCTACCAACTGCGCGACGACGACGGGGCGCTGTGCTTCACATGGCCTCTGGGGCTCGTGCGCCGAGCCGTGCGGGAGACTGGCGCCCGGCTCGTCGCCGCCGGGGTGCTGGCGGCAGCCGACCACCTGTTCGAGGCGACGCCCGACGAGATCGCCGCCCTCGTCACCGCCCCGACCCGGGACCGCGTTGATGCGCCCGGTGCGGCCGCCCCCTCCGACGTCGACGGGGCCGTGCTGGCGGCCCGGGCGGAGCGCCGGACGCGTGCCGCCCTTGCCGACCCGCCGGTCCAGCTCGGCGCGGCGCCCGCTCGGGCGGACGCAAGCGCGCCGCCCCTCCCGGTCCACGTGGCGACGCTCGCTGCGGCGCAGGAGGCGTACTTCGCGGCGGCGTCGACCGACGGGTCGGTCGGTCCGGCGGGCGACGCCCCGGGCCGGGACCCCGCCGGCGAGGGGACGCTGCGTGGGCTAGGCGTCGGTTCGGGCACGGCCGCCGGGCGGGCGTTCGTCGCGACCGGGCCTGACCAGGCGCTGGAGGGCCTGCGGCCCGGTGACGTCCTGGTTACCGTGACGACGACGGCGTCGTACAACGCCCTGTTCCCGATCGTGGCGGCCGTCGTGACCGAGAGCGGCGGCCTGTTCAGCCACGCCGCCATCCTGGCCCGCGAGTCGGAGCTCCCCGCCGTCGTGGGCGTCCCGGACGTCGTGGCCACCGTCCGAACCGGCGACCACGTCGAGGTCGACGCGGCCGCCGGCACCGTCCGGATCAGCCGACCGGCGCCGCCCGACCCGCCCGTCTGACGGTCCCACCCCTCGGGCGCCGGACGGTTCCGGCCGCTCGGGCGCCGGACGGTTCCCGGGCTCAGTGGCCGGTGTCGTAGCCGAAGCGATCGGTGTCCGACGCTCCGTGACGTTCGGGCGCGGCGGGCGCGGCGTCGCGGGCGCCGCCGAACGTCCGCCCCAGCTCGTCGGCGACGAGCGGCAGCAGGTTCGGGTTCACATAGCGCGTCAACTTGGCGGCCAATGTGGCGGCCACCGCCCGGGCGATCTCGCGGTCGAGCTCGTTCCATGGGCCGCCCTCGGCTAGATCGCGGCGGTTGCCTGCCATCCCGTTGATCCCGTTGAGCCGCGCGGGGAGGGCCGACGGCGGCGTGGCGCCGGCGTCCCCGCCGGGGTCGGCCGGGCCGGTCCCCGCGACCGGCGCGGCCGGCTGAACGGGACCGGCGGGCTCGCCGCCGGGCCGGCCCAGCTGATGCGACCCGGCGCCGAGACCCTCGTCGCTGGGCGTCCAGCCCTCGACGGACGGCGGCTCGTCGCGGTCCCTCCGGGCGTCGGCCCTGCCGGCGACGAACGCCCGTGGGACCACGTTCGAGGCCATGTGCGCGCCCGGCCGGTGGTCACCGGCGTCGCGGTCGAGGAGGCCGTCGGCGGGCGACCCACCGGCAACGGGCCCGGCCTCGCCGCCGGGCGGGCGGGAGGGCCGGGCGATCCGGGCCCGACCCGGCTCGTCCGGCACCGGGCCGCGATCTGCGGGCGTCGGACCGGGTGCGTCCGGCGCCGGGTCGTGCGCCGCCTGACCCGGTGCGTCGACGGCGGGGCCACGACCGGCGGCGACCGCGCCGGGCGGCTCGAGGGTGGGTCGTCCGGCGGAGGTCGCCGGGCCGTCGCGGGGACCGGCCGGGGCCGGACCGGTCAGCGGGCCGGCACCGGGCGTCGGCCGCCTAGCGGGCGAACTGCGGGCCACGAACTCACGGGGGATCGACGTCCGCCAGTCCACTCCGCCGGGCGGCGGGTCGGCGCCGCCGATCTCCTGCCAAGGGGAACTGTCCGGTCGGCCGAACTCGGTCGGTCCCACTGCCATCTGGCTGCTTTCCACCTCGTCGCGGTCTTCCCCGGCCGGGTCGCCGTCGCTCACCTCGAATCGCTCGGCGGCCGGTCGGTGCGGCCCGGCGCCCGACGTGCCGTTCAGCACGGGTTGGATGGGCGGTGCCTCGGGCGCACCGGCGGCGGCCACGAGGCGCCCACCACCCAGGCGGCGGCGCGGGGGCGCAGGCTGGTCGTCGTCGGCCGGTCCGTGGCCCGGGCGGTCCGCAGCCGGTCCACCGGCGTCCCTCGGGCTCGGCGGCGGGGTGGGCGGGCGCCCGTCGGCCGTACGTCCGGGCTCGAACGGCCGGACCGGCGCCGGGCCGGCGGGCGGCGATCCCGACGGTGCGCCCGCGGCGAAGGCGGAGCGCTCCTCGCCGTCCCGCACGGGCGGGCCATACGCCGGCTCGTCCGGCGCCGCGCCGGCACCGTTGGCAGGGCGCTCGTCCCGGCCGTCCCGCACGGGCGCGCCAAACGCCGGCTCGTCCGGCGCCGGGCCGGCACTGTAGGCCGGCCCCTCGTCGCCTGGGCGAGGGGCCGAGGTCGGCGGGCGGGCGCCGTAGGACGCACCCGCCAGGTGACGGGGGCCCAGGCGGTCACCGCCGTACGGCGTGCTGTCGGCGGCATGCCGATCGGCGGCCGCGGTCGGGGCCGGTCGGGCGATCTCGGGTGAGGAGGCCGATCGCTCCGAGGCGCCGGGAGGAGCCTCAGCTCGCTCGATCGGTGCCCCAGGTGCCGGGGCGGAGGATGAGCGGCGATCGCCGGGATCACCCTGGACGCCGTGGCGCAGGCCGCCGAACGGGTCGTTGGTGGCCGCCCGCCCGTTGAGCGCGGCCGGGGGCCGGGGCGCCGGCGCCACCTCGCGACGCTCAGGGGCCGGGGCGGCCGGCGAAGCCGCCGGCGCGGACGTCGGCGCGGCCGGCGAGGAGGTCGGGGTGGCCGGCGCGGCGGGTCGGCGGAGATCCGACGGCGGCGCGGCATGATCGGCGTCGGACCGTGCTGCGCTCCGCCGCAAGGCGGCCGCCGCCCCGCTGGGCGGCGCAGAGGCCGCCGGTGCCGTGGGCTGGCCGGTCGGCCGCTCGGGCAGGCGGCACAAGTCGTCGGACTGGCCGGTCGGCCGCTCGGGCAGGCGGGGCAAGTCGTCGCCGGGGTCGAGTCCGGGCATGGCCATCGTGGCGTCCGGGTCGTACCCCGGCGGCTCGCCGAACGGCGACGGGGTGCCGTCGGCGAACACTGCCCGTCGGTCCTCTGCCCCCGTACCCGCGGCGGACTCCGGCGACCCCGCCCATCCAGCGGCGCCGCCCATACCGGCGGCGGGACCCTGGCCTTCGGCGGCAGGGTCGGCAGCCGGCCCGAGCGGGCCACGAGCGTCGGGGGCGGCCGGGGCAGTTTGGTCGGCGGGCGGCCGGACCGGGCCACGAGCGTCCGGGGCGGCCGGGGCAGTTTGGTCGGCGGGCGGCCGGACCGGGCCACGAGCGTCCGGGGCGGCCGGGGCCGTTTGGTCGGCGGGCGGCCGGACCGGGCCACGAGCGGCCAGGTCGGGCGGGGCGGAGTCGGCGGGCGGAGGGGCCGGGCTACGAGCGGTCGGGGCGGCCGGCGTGGTCGAGCGATGACCGGACGACGCGGGCGGCGGCGTGCGGTCACTGCGCGCGGCAGGCGGGACGGCGCCGGACGGCGCCCTCACGTTGGAGCCGAAACCACCGCGACCGCTGGGGCCGCCATCGGCCGGCGTCCGCAACGACGTCGGCGGGCTGCCCGCAGGCGACCCCTCGTCGGTGGCCGACGTGGCCCGCCCGTCAGCCGCGCGAGCGGCGGTCGACGACCCGGGACGATCAGCGGCTGGCTCCCCGGCACCGATGCGGCCGTTCACCGGGCGCGACGGCGAGGAGGGGTCGTCGTGTTCCGGGTTCGTCGGCGAGGGGCCGGAGGTCCTGCCGAACGGGCTGGTCCGACCCCCGGTCACCTCCGCCCGCTGGTCGAAGGCACCCGCGGGACGCCCATCGTCCACGACCCGGTCGGACCGGTCGGCCCGACGGTCGTCGGCCGGCGTGGAGCGACCGGATGCGCCGACGCGATGCCCGCCCGCGGAACCGGCCCCAGAGGACGGATCCTCGGCACCGCCGTTGTCCGGCGACCCGGCGGAGCGGTCCGACCACCGGGCGGCGAGGTCCGACGACCCGGCGGACCGGTCCGACGACTCGGCGGCGCGATCCGACGACCCGGCGGGATCCGATTCAGCGGCGCGATCCGACGACCCGGCGGGGCGAATCGATTCGGTGGCGCGATCCGACGATCCGGCGGGGCGGTCCGACCACCCGGCGGACCGATCCGACGATCCGGCGGCGGGGTCCGACGACTCCACGCCCGCGCCAGACGAGCCGGCAGACGGATCGTCGTTGGGTCCGGGTCGCTCGTCCACTCCGGTGCCACGGTCGAGCTCGTCGGCCGGGCGACCGAACACGCCCACCGACCGGTCGTCCCCGGGCACCGGGCGACCGGACGACCCAGCACCACCGTCGGTGGAGCGGTCCCTGGCCGGCGATGCACCGGCCGGCGACCCGGCGTCCGGACCGAACGAGCCGGACGCGGACGAGTCCGACCACTCGGACGATTCGGCACCCGAGCCGAACGAACCGGACGATCCGACCCCCGAGCCGAACAAACCGGAGGACGCGGGCGCACCCGGTCCAGGGCCGTCCGACGACGACACCCTCGAGGCGGAGCGCGGCGTTGGCGGACGCGACGGGGTCGGTCCGGCCCCGGCGCCACCCGGCGAACGGGACCGGTCCGACGACGATGGGAGGGACCGAGCGGAGGCACCCGACGATGACGAGACCGACGACGACGGGACGGACTGGCCGGAGGCACCCGACGACGAGAACGGCGACGAGTACGACGAGTACGGCGACGGCGACGGCTCATCCGGCTCGTCGGGCTCGGGCGGGAGCAGCGACGTCACCCGCCGCGGCGAGGGTGCGGGATCGATCGTCCCCAGCTCGACCGGCAACGGGTCGCTGTGGACGAGCGCCAACCGCTGCGTGCACCGCGTCATGGCGATGAACAGGGTGCGCAGCCCCCGCTCGGACTCGGTCATGATCAGCGCCGGCTCGACCACGACCACACCGTCGAACTCGAGGCCCTTGGCGGCCTCGGCGGACAGCAGCACGATCGGGGCGCTGCCGCCCCGCAGCTCGGGCGTCCACGCCAGATCGGCCCGCTCCAGCGCCGCCGCCACCCGGGCCCGGTGCCGCGCCGGCACGACGATGCCCACCATGCCCACGTCGAGCAGGCGGTGGACGGCCTCGATCGTTGCCTCGGCAAGGTCGGCCGCCTCGGTGACCTCGACCCCGTAGCCGGTCTCGCGCACGGCGACCGGCGCCTCGAGGTGGGGGGCGATCGACGGCAGCAGCCGCATCGCCACCTCGTGGACCTCGGCGGGCAACCGGTAGCTCGTGGACAGCTCGACGATCTCGGTGGGCACCCGGTCTCGCTTGAGGTGCAGCGCCACCTCCTCCCACGAGGCGCGCGCCCACGGGCTCGTGCCCTGCGCCAGGTCGCCGAGCAGGGTCATGGAACCCGACCGCGACCGCCGCCGGATCGACTCGAGCTGCATGGGGGAGAGATCCTGGGCCTCGTCGACCACGATGTGCTCGAAGGTGGCCGGCGCGCCGTTCAGCAGCACGTCTGCGGCGTCGAGCAGCGCGACGTCGTGCGCGGACCACTGCCACGCCCCGACCCGCACGTCGGCGGGGATGGCGAGCAGAGCCATCTCGTCGTCGGTCAGCAGGCCGGCGGCGGCGGCCGTCAGCTGCACGGGGCTGGAGAGCAGGTCGACGAGGAACGCCTGGGGCGTCAGCGTGGGCCAGGCCTGCGCCAGGTAGTCGTCGACCGCCCGGGTGGCCTCGCCGCGCACGTCGGGCTCGCGGTCGTCGCCGTTGCGGCTCGCCCGCCCGGCGAGGTGGGCGCGCGCCTCGGCGAGCAGGAACGCCCGCAGTTCGCGGAACGCCTCGTTGTGCGGCCGGGCGCTGAGCTGGCGGGCGCGGGCCGCGACCCTCGTGCCGTCGAGGCGGACGATGCGACGGTCGACCTTGAGGTCGATCGGCCGGGTCTCGATGCGCTGGCGGTTGCGCAGGCCGCTGACGATGACGCGCAGCATGCGCCGGTCGCCCTTGAGCCGCCGCAGCTCGGGAGGGTCGGTGCGGCCGATGCGCACCCGGGGCCCGAGCGCCGTGATCGGCAGCTGCACGGTGGCCTGGTCGCCGAGGGCGGGCAGGACCGTCGAGATGTAGCGGACGAAGGCCGGGTTCGGCCCGACGACGAGCACGTCGCCCGGACCGATGCGGTCGCGGTGGTTGTGGAGCAGCCACGACACGCGGTGCAGGCCCACCTGAGTCTTGCCGGTGCCGGGACCGCCCTGGACGACGAGCACCTGGTCGGGATCGCGGGTGATGACGTCGTACTGATCGCGCTGGATGCTGGCGACGACGTCGCGCAGCGCCCCCGAGCGGGTCTCGCCGAGCGCGTCCAGCAGGGTGTCGGACACGACGGGCCCGCGGCCCTGGGCCACAGCTCGCGCAATGCCCGTGAACACCTCCTCGTCGATGTCGAGGATGCGGTTGGCCCGGCAGCGGTAGGCCCGCCGGGCGTCGATGCCCTCGGGGTCGGCCGCGGAGGCCGTGTAGAACGGAGCGGCGATCGGCGCCTGCCAGTTGACGACGACGATCTCGTTCTCGTCGTTCCAGACGGCGTCCTTGCCGATGTAGAAGCTTTCCCCCTCGGCGTCGATGCGCCCGAAGGCCACGCCCTCGGCGGCGTCGACCTGGGGGAACACCGCCAGGCGGCTGCGAAGCTGGTCGAGCACCCGGGCGTCGGCGTCGGGGTCGACGCCCGGAGAGTGCGGGCGTTGGCGCTCGTGGAGCGCGAGCGCCCGGTCGAAGTAGTCCTGCTCCCGACGGATGTCAGGGTGCACGGCGCGCTCCGCGGCGTGGCGCAGCCGCTGGGCGGGACCCGGCACGGAGCAGGCCGGGACACCGGCCGCCCGTCGCTGATCGCCCGAACCGCACCATCACAGAACCCCTGCTCAAGGCCGATCGAAGGTCATGCGCGCACACGAAGGGACCGTTGTGGCGGGACAAGCGAACGGCGAACCAGCGTCTCGACTCGTCGGCGTCGCGTCGGGGGTGCGGAGTGGTCTGGCCGTACCGTGCGCGTGCCGACCACCGAACACTACTCGTGACGCGCGACGGCGTGGGAGGACCCAGGGCCCCGCCGGCCGGGGGGAGGTGACGGTATGGAGACGCCCCGATCGGCGGTGGATGCTACGGCTCGAGAGTCCCGCCTGGCCGACCTGACCGCGGGTCGGTCACGGTTGACGACCGCACCGGTCCCGGCTTCGATGCGACCGTGACAGAGATCGATGCCCTGGTCGACAAGCTGACGCTCGACGAGAAGGCCGCGCTGACGGCGGGGGTCGACTTCTGGTCGACGGTGGCGGTGCCCCGGCTCGGCATCCCCACGGTCTTCCTCTCCGACGGCCCGAACGGTGCCCGCGGCTCGATCATGGGGCCCGACGGCCCGACGAGCCTATGCCTGCCGTGTGGGTCCGCCCTCGGCGCCACCTGGCATCCCGACCTCGTCGAGGAGGTCGGCGCAGCCATCGGGCGCGACGCCCGCCGCAAGTCGGCCAGGGTGCTCCTCGCCCCCACCGTCAACCTCCACCGCTCACCGCTCGCCGGGCGCAACTTCGAGTGCTACGCCGAGGACCCGTTGCTCTCGGGCCGCCTGGCCGCAGCCTTCGTGCGGGGCGCCCAGGGCGAAGGTGTCGCCACCACGGTGAAGCACCTGGTGGGCAACGACGCCGAGTTCGAGCGCCACACGATCAGCTCCGAGATCGACGAGCGGGCGCTGCGCGAGCTCTACCTCGCCCCCTTCGAGGCAGCCGTGCGCGAGGGCGGCTCGCTCGGGCTGATGACCGCCTACAACCGGCTCAACGCGCGGTGGGTCACCGAGCGCCGGGAGGTGCTCGAGGGCATCGCCCGCGACGAGTGGGGCTTCGACGGCTTCGTCGTCACCGACTGGTTCGGCTTCGTCGACACCGAGGGCTCGGCGGCAGCCGGCGTCGACCTCGAGATGCCGGGCCCGGCGCGGGCGTTCGGCCCGGCCCTAGCCGACGCCGTCCGGTCCGGCGCCGTCGACGAGAAGCTCGTCGACGCCCAGGTCCGGCGCCTCCTCACGGCGTTCGACCGCATCGGCGCGCTCGATGACCCGATGGACGCCGATCGGGTCGAGGCCGCCGAGGAGCGGCCCGAGGACCGCGACGTCGCCCGGCGGGCCGCCGCCGAGGCCATCGTGCTGCTGGCCAACGACGGGCTGCTACCCCTCGACCCCGCCCGCCTGGGCACCTTGGCGGTGATCGGCCCGAACGCGGCGCGGGCTCACATCATGGGCGGCGGCTCGGCGTCGCTGCGGGCGCACCGGCTCGAGAGCCCGCTCGACGGGCTGCGGGCGCGGCTGGGCGACGGGGTGACGATCGTGCACGAGCCGGGATGCACCAACGACAAGGTGCTCCCGTTGCTCGCCGGGCGGCGCACCGCGGCGCCGAGCGGCGCGGGCCCGGGCTTCGACCTCGAGTTCCACGCCCGTCCCGACCTGGCGGGCGAGGTCGTCCACGTGGCCCACTCGCCGGCCGGCGAAGCCCTCTACATGAGCCCGCCCGCGCCGACCGTGCCCGACGCCGGCTGGTCGCTGCGGGCGCGTACCCGCGTGACACCCGACGAGTCAGGTCCCCACGAGCTCGGCCTCGTCCAGGTTGCGGGCGCCCGCGTGCTCGTCGGCGGGCGGGTGGTGATCGACGGGGTGGCCGAGCGACCGCCGCGGGGTGAGGCCTTCTTCGGATACGGCAGCGAGGAGCTCACGGCCACGGTCGATCTCCAGGCCGACGTGCCGGTGGACGTGGTGGTCGAGTACATGGGCTGGGAGCGGGCCGGTGCCGGCGGCTTCCGCCTCGGTTGGCGCCGGGCCGCCACCGACGACCTGATGCAGCGGGCCGCCGACGCCGCCGCGGCCGCGGATGCCGCGATCGTGGTCGTCGGAACGACCGGCGACTGGGAGTCCGAGGGCCACGACCGCGCCTCGATGGACCTGCCCGGCCGCCAGGACGAGCTGGTCCGCCGGGTGCTGGCCGCCAACCACGCCACGGTCGTGGTGGTCAACGCCGGCTCGCCGGTCACGCTCGACTGGGCGGGCGAGGCCCGAGCCGTGCTCCAGGCATGGTTCGGCGGGCAGGAGATGGCGTCCGCCCTGGCCGGGGTGCTGGTCGGCGACACGGACCCGGGTGGGCGCCTGCCGGTCACGCTGCCCGAGCGGGTCGAGCACGGCCCGGCGCACGGCAACTTCCCGGGGGAGAACGGCGCCGTGCGCTACGGCGAAGGCGTTCTCGTCGGCTACCGCTGGTTCGAGGCCCGCCACCTGCCGACGCAGTTCCCGTTCGGCCACGGGCTGTCGTACACCGCGTGCGCGATCGGCACGCCTGTCCTGTCGGCCACGTCGTTGCGGCCCGGCGAGGTCCTGGCGGTCGACGTGCCGGTCAGGAACACCGGCGACCGGCGCGGCGCCGAGGTCGTGCAGCTCTACGTGGCGCCGCCCACGCCGACCCGCCTCGTGCGGCCGCCCAAGGAGCTGCGGGCCTTCGCCAAGGTGTGGCTCGACCCGGACGAGACGACGACGGTGCGGCTCGAGCTCGGCGACCGGGCCTTCGCCTACTGGGACCCCGGCCAGCCCGACCGCCCGGACATCGAGGCCCGCATGGCCTACCTGCCGGTCTCGACCGGGCGCCGTCCCCGCCAGCCCGGCTGGCAGGTCGACCCGGGGCCATACCGCCTGCTCGTCGGGCGCAGCTCGGCCGACATCGCCCACACCGTCGAGGTGGCGGTCGAGGCCGCGCCCGGGACCTGAACGCACCCGGCGCAGGCGACAGGATTGCCGCCGAAGGCCGAGCCGTTGGCGCCCGTGGGCCACCGCGCCCGGCGCCGACCGGCGGGCTGTCAGGCGCTGGCCGAGGCGGGTCGGAGGACCTCGGCGGGTCCGCCGCCGGTCGCGGCCGCCCCGGCGGCCGCCGCCTGGCGCCGGACGAGCGCGGCCAGATCGGTGACGGGCACGAACCCCAGGAGCCGCCGGCACCGGCCGGTGTCGGCCAGCGAGGCCTCGACCTCGTCGCGATGGGCCCGCTCGACGACGATCTCGGCGGGACCCACCGCCTCGACGACGGCATCGACCATCTCTCGCAGCGTGAACGACGTCCCGGTGCCAACGTTGAGCGAGCCGAGGACCTCACGCCGGGCCATGGCGACCAGCACCGCGACCACCTGGCGGACGTCTGTGACGTCCCGCCGCCGGGCCGGCGAGCCGAATACCCGGAGCGGCTCGCCCGCCGCCGCGGCGGCGATCCACCGGGCCAGCGCCATGTCGGGCCGCTGGTGCTCGCCGGCGACCGTGAACGGCCGGGCTACGGCCACGTGGCCGCCGGCGGCCAGCCGGCGCCGTGTGAGGCGCTCGACCGCCAGCTTCGAGCGGGCGTAGCCGCCCCGCGGCCGCAGCGGATCGCCCTCGCGGCAGGCCCGTCCGGCCGTGCCGCCGTAGACGCTCGACGACGACGCCACGACGAGCGGCGTCGACCGGGGCACGGCCCGCAGGACGGCGTCGGTGGCCAGCACGTTGTCGCGCCACCACGTCGCCTCCGCGGTACGGCCGGAGCGGCGGACGCCTCCTGCGCCGGCCAGGTGGAACACGGCATCGGCGCTGCGCACGACGTCGAGGGCGATGTCGTCGGCGACCAGGTCGGCGACGATGTCGGCGCCCGGCCGGCGGTCGAGGCCGACGACGTCGTCGCCGCCCCCGCGCAGGTCGGCGACGAGGTGGCGGCCGATGAACCCGGCCGCGCCGGTGACCGCGATCATCGGCGGTCGCTCATCGGGTACGGCGTAGTAGGGAGTCCGGCACTAACGTGTGAAGGTACATGAACACCGTCGCGGCGATCGAGGTCGGGCGCCTGCGCAAGGGCTTCGGGAGCACCGAGGTGCTCCGGGGCATCGACGTGCGCGTGCCGCCCGGCACCGTGCTCGCCGTGCTCGGCCCCAGCGGCGGTGGCAAGACCACGTTGCTCCGCACGATCGCCGGCCTCGAGCGGCTCGACTCCGGCGTGGTGCGGCTGGGCGGTCGGCTGGTGGCGGGCCCCGGCACCCACGTGGCGCCCGAGCGTCGGCGCATCGGCATGGTGTTCCAGGACTGGGCCCTGTTTCCGCACCTCAGCGTGGCCCGCAACGTGGGGTACGGCCTCCCCCGGGGCGAGCGGCGCGGGCCGCGGGTGGACGACGTGCTCGCCATGGTCGGCCTCGGCGGGCTGGGCGACCGCCACCCGGGCACGCTGTCGGGCGGGCAGCAGCAGCGGGTGGCGCTGGCCCGGGCCCTGGCGCCCCGGCCCGAGGTGCTGCTGCTCGACGAGCCGTTCTCCAACCTCGACGCCGCCCTGCGGGCGCAGGTCCGGGCCGAGGTGCATGCCCTGCTGTCCGAGCTCGGCATCACGACCGTGTTCGTGACCCACGACCAGGACGAGGCGTTCCTGCTGGGCGACGAGGTGGCGATCGTGAGCGACGGCCGGGTCGTGCAGCACGCCTCGCCGGCCGAGCTCTACGCGCGCCCGGCGACCGCCTGGGTCGCCTCGTTTGTGGGCGACGCCAACCTGATCGCCGGCGAGGCGGCGGGCCCGCGGGCGGCCACGGCTGTCGGCGACATCGCCCTCGGTCGGGCGGCAGCCGGCGACGTGCGCGTGCTGGTCCGGCCCGAGGAGCTGCGCCTCGATCCCCTCGATGACCGGGCCGACGGCGTGCCCGGCACCGTCGAGGAGCGCGAGTTCTACGGCCACGACACCGTGTACGTCGTGCAGCCCAGGGTCGGGGCGGCGCTCCGGATCCGGGCAGGGTCGCAGCCGCGCTTCGGTCCGGGCGACGCCGTGGCCGTTCGCTACGACGGCCCACCCACCATGGCCTTCGGCCCCGACGGCCATCCCGCGCCGCCCGGCGGCCCCGAGGCCGGTCACGGCGGGGCCCGTGGCGGCGGGGCGAGCCGGCCCCTACCCGGCACGTGATCGGCGTCGTCGGGGCCGGCCCCGCTGGGTTGGCCGCCGCCTGGCGCGCCGCCCGCGCCGGGCACGAGGTGGTCGTGGTCGACCGGGCCGCGACGGTCGGCGGCATGGCCGGATCGTTCACGGTGGCGGGCCTGCGGGTCGACCACGGCAGCCACCGCCTCCACCCGGCCACGCCGGCCCCGATCCTCGCCGCCCTGCAGGACCTGCTGGGTGACGACCTGCAGGTCCGCCCCCGCCACGGCCGCATCCGCCTGCTCGACCGGTGGGTCGCCTTCCCGCTCCGCACCGGCGACCTGCTCCGCCGGGCGCCTCCGGGCTTCGCGGCCCGGGCCGGCCTCGACGCCCTCACGTCCCCGCTGCGACGGCCCAGGGCCGACACGTTCGCGGAGGTCCTGCGCGCCGGGCTCGGTCCCGCCGTGCTCCGCGCCTTCTACGGCCCCTACGCCCGCAAGCTGTGGGACTCCGACCCCGCCGAGCTCGCCGGGGAGCTGGCCCGCCGCCGGGTGAGCGCCGGCGGTCCGCTCGACGTGGTGCGCCGGTTGGCGCGCGGTGCCCGGCCGGAGGGCCGCACGTTCCTCTACCCCCGCACCGGGTTCGGGGCCATCGCCGAGGCGCTGGGCGATGCGGCCACCGCCGCCGGCGCCGACATCCGCCTCGGCTGCACCGTCGAGGCCCTCACCGCCCGCGGCGATGGCGGGCACGGGTGGGCGCTGCACCTGGACGGCGGCGAGCGGCTGGACGTCGACCTCGTGTGGTCGACGGCGCCGGTCTCCGCGCTGGCCCGCGCGGTCGCCCCGCCAGCGCCCGAGGCCGTGACCGCAGCGGACCGCCGGCTGGCCCACCGGGCGCTCGTGCTGCTCTACGTCGTGCTTGACCGCGCCCGGTGGACCGAGTTCGACGCCCACTACTTCCCCGGGCCCGAGGTAGCGGCGGCCCGGGTGTCCGAACCCCGCAACTACCGGGCCGACCCCGGCGAGCCGGCCGACCGCACGGTGCTGTGCGCCGAGATCCCCTGCTGGGCCGGTGACGACACGTGGCGGGCCGACGACGCCGCCCTGGCTGGGCGGCTGGCCGACGAGCTGGCCCGTGTGGGCCTGCCGCAGCTTCGCCCGGTGCAGGTCGAGAGCCGCCGGCTCCCCCGCGTCTACCCCGTCTACCGCCCCGGCCACGACGCCGACCTGGCCACGCTCGAGGCATGGCTCGCTGGCCTACCCGGCCTGGCCACTTTCGGCCGCCAGGGTCTGTTCACCCCCGACAACACCCACCACGCCCTCGCCATGGGGTGGGCGGCCGCCGACGCCCTCGACGCCGCCGGCGGGTTCGACCACCGGACGTGGGCCGCGGCTCGCGACGGCTTCCGCGCGTTCGTCGTCGAGGACTGAGCCCGGGCGCTACGCCGTGCGCAACTCGTGCCACACGCCCGGCACGACCCGGCGCAGGTACGGGCCCAGCCTCACGAACGAGCGCCCGTGCTGCCGGAACCGGTAGCTGATGGGCACCTCGGCGTAGCGGAACCCCTTGGCCACCAGGTCGAGGGTCAGCACCTGCGCGTAGTTGAAGTCGTGGACGACCTCGGCCCGCCGGGCGGCCTCGGGCGACAGCGCCCGGTAGCCGGACTGGCCGTCGGTCAGGCCGAGCACGCCCCAGCGGCGCACGAGCATGCGCACGCCCAGCGTCAGCACCCGATTGCCGAACCACCGGTGAGGGTGCATCGAGCGCTCGTCACCGGCGAAGCGCGAGCCGACGACGTAGTCGGCCCGGCCGTCGAGCACGGGGCCGACGAGGCGCTCGAGCTCCTCCGGGGCGTACTCCCCGTCCGCGTCGCAGAACGCCACGGCGACGGCGTCCAGCTCGGCGCCGAGCGCCAGGCCGGTCCGCACGGCGGCGCCGAGACCCCGGTTCGCGCCGTGCGACCGCACCTGGGCCCCGGCGGCGGCCGCCGCTCGCGCCGTACCGTCCGTCGACCCGTCGTCGACGACCACCACGACGACCGGGTGGCCGCGCACGGCGGCGGGGGCTCGGGCCACGACGGCCCCGACGGTGGCCTCCTCGTCGTGCGCGGGCAGGAACAGGACGACGGGGGACACGGTGCTCGCAGTCATGGTTAGGCATACTTTACGCGATGTCGGAGGCATGGATATTCTCCGCCGCATGGTTCGTGGGCACCGTCGTCTGGCCGCCACGGTCGCCCTGTTGGGTTTGGGCGCGCTGCCGGCGGCCTGCAGCACCCACGGCGACGACGGTCGCCTCGTGGTCTACAGCGGGCGCACGTCGAACCTGATCGACCCGTTGCTCCAGCGGTTCTCCGAGGAGTCGGGCGTCGCCATCGACGTCCGCTACGACGACTCGGCGAACCTGGCGCTCCTCGTCGACGAGGAGGGGGACCGCACGCCGGCCGACGTGTTCATCTCCCAGAGTCCGGGCGCCGTCGGCTACCTCGACGAGGGTGGCCACCTGACGACGCTGCCCGACGACGTCCTCGCCCTGGTGCCCGAGGGCGACGCCGCGGACGATGGCCGCTGGGTGGGCCTGTCGGGACGCGTCCGCACCCTCGTCCACAACACCGGTCTCGTCGACCCTGCGACGCTGCCCGACTCGGTGCTCGACCTGGCGGACGAGGAGTATGCCGGCCAGGTGGCCGTCGCCCCCACGAACGGGTCGTTCCAGGACTTCGTGACCGTGCTGCGGCTCCAGGTCGGCGAGAACGAGGCCCGATCGTTCCTCGAGGGCCTCGCCGCCAACGAGAGCCCGACCTACAGCAACAACACCGCGATCGTCGAGGCCGTCGGCCGGGGCGAGGTGCCGATGGGCCTCGTCAACCACTACTACGCGTTCGTCGCCAAGGACGAGAACCCCGACCTCCCGGTCAAGAACCACTTCTTCCCCGCGGGCGACTACGGCTCGACGCTGCTCGTGACCGCCGCGTCCGTGGTCGAGGCCACCGACCACGCCGACGCGGCCGAGCAGCTCGTCGAGTTCCTGCTGTCGGAGGAGTCGCAGGCCTACTTCAGCGAGGAGACGTTCGAGTACCCGCTGGCCGACGGCGCCGAGGCCAACGCCGCCCTGCCGCCCTTCGACGACGTCTCCACGACCCGGGTCGACCTCAGCGAGCTGGGCGGCGGCCTCGAGGCCACGACCGAGCTGATCGACGCGAGTGGCCTCAACTCCTGACCTGCTCGGGGCGGCGGCCCCCGGCCCGGCACCGCCGGCGCCCACCGGGCCGGCGGGCGGGAGACGGCGGCGCCGCTGGACGGGCACGGCGTCGCCGCCGCTCGTGGCCGTCGGCGTCGCCACCGGGCTGCTGTTCGCCGGTCCGCTCGTGTACCTGGCGATCGAGACCCTGGGCGGGGACGAGGCGCTGGCCGAGCTGTACACGTCGTCACGCACGGTCCGCCCGCTCGCCAACACGCTGCGGCTGGCCCTCGCCACGGCGGCCACCGCGGCGGTGACCGGCACGGCGCTGGCCTGGCTGACGACTCGCACCGACGTCCCGCTGCGCCGCCTGTGGGCAGGGCTCGTCCCTCTCCCGCTCGTGTTCCCGTCCTTCGTGGGCGCGCTCGCCCTGGTGGCGGCCGTGGCCCCCGGCGGCCTGCTGGCCAGCCCGCTCGAAGCCGTCGGGGTGGAGGCGACCCGGCCGGAGGGTTTCTGGGGCGCCTGGCTGGTGCTCACGCTGTTCACGACGCCCTTCGTCCTGCTGCCGGTCGCCGCTCGCCTGTCGTCGCTGCCCCCCTCGCTCGAGGAGAGTGCCCGACTGCTCGGGCGCCGGCCCGTCGCCGTGTTCCGTACCGTGGTGCTGCCCCAGATCAGCGGCTCGATCTGGGCCGGCAGCCTCCTCGTATTCCTGTACGCCGTCAGCGACTTCGGCGTCGTCGTGCTGCTGCGCTACGACACGCTGACCCGCGCCATCTACACGAACCGGGTGCTCGACCGCACCCAGTCCGTGGCGCTCAGCCTGCTGCTGGCGGTCGTGGCGCTCGCCGTCGTGGCCGGCGAACGGGTGCTCGCGCACCGACGGCGCGAGGTGCCGGGGACGGCGACGGACCGCCCGCTGCGGGTGCCGCTCGGCCGTTGGCGCTGGCCGGCGCTCGCCGGCGTCGTGGCCTGGGTGGCGCTCGCCCTCGCGGCGCCGCTCGCCTCGCTCGGACTGTGGGCCTGGCGAGGCCTGCGTGGCGCCGGCAGCGGGCTGGCCCAGGGCGAGGAGGTCGGCGATCTAGGGGTACCGGCGCTGAACACGATCGGCATCGGCGTCGTGACGGCGCTCGTGGCCGTGGCCGTCGTGTTGCCCGTCGCCTACCTCTCGGCCCGTCACCGCGCCCCGGCCGGCGACGCCGTGCACGGGCTCGTGGCCGTCGGCTTCGCCCTGCCGGGACTGGTGGTCGCGCTGGCCGTCGTGTCGTGGGCCATCGAGCTGCCGCCGTCCCTCGACCTGTACCAGAGCTTCCCGGTACTGGTCGCCGCCTACGTCGTGCACCTGGGCGCCCAGTCGCTGCGGGCGACGGAGGTGGCGGTGGCATCCGTCCCAACCCGGCTCGAGGAGTCGGCGCGGCTGCTTGGCGCCGGGCGGGTCCGGCGCTTCGCCACCGTCGAGCTGCCCCTGATGCTGCCGGGACTGGCCGCCGGCGGCGGGCTCGTGCTGCTCTCGACGATGAAGGAGCTGCCGATCACGCTCCTACTGTCGCCGCTCGGCTTCGAGACGCTGGCGACCCGGGTCTGGGAGGACGCCGAGGCGGCGTTCCTGGCGGAGGCCGGCCTGGCCAGTCTCGTGCTGGTCGCGCTGTCCGGGGTGCTGACGTGGCTGCTGGTCGTGCGCCGCGCCGAGCGCCTGGCATGAGCCGCGGGAGCCGGGGGCCCGCCGGGGCGGCCGGACCGCCCGCCGGGGCGCCCGGGGCGCCCGACGCGCCGGCCCCAGCCGCAGCCGGTCCCCTCGTGCCTTCCGCCGCCGACGCGCACGCCCGAGTCGCGGCCGGTCCGGTCGTGCCGCCCGCCGCCGACGCGCCGGGCGCCCAGCGCTCGGACCCGGTCGTCGACCGCCGCCGGGTGGCGATCGCCTGCGCGCTCGTGGGCGTGGCGGTAGCGGCGTGGGCGGCGATCGCCATCCCCGCCCGAGCGACCTATCGCGAGCGGACGACGGCCGACGAGCCGCAGTACCTGCTCTCCGCGCTCAGCCTCGCGGAGGACGGCGACCTGTGGATCGACGACGAGATCGCAGGGCGCCGCTTCCGGCCGTTCCACGACGAGGCGCTGCCGACCCAGACCGAGCCGCTCGCCAACGGTCGGTCGGTGAGCCCGCACGACCCGCTGCTGCCGGTTGTGCTCGCCGTACCGATGGGCATCGGCGGGTGGGTGGGGGCCAAGGCGGCGCTCGCCGCGCTCGGTGGGGCACTCGCAGCCCTGCTGACCTGGGTCGCCCACCGCCGGCTGGGAGTGCCCCTCGGCGTGGCGGCCGGCACGACGCTGACGTTCGGGGCGGCGGCACCGCTGTCCGCCTATGCCACGCAGGTCTACCCGGAGCTGCCCGCCGCGCTGGCGGTGGCCGCCGCGCTCGCCGTCCTTCTGCAGACGCCGCCCGCGGCCCCCACCGCCGCCGGCTCGGCCACCGCGGGCCCGCCCCCCGCCGCAGCCCCCACCGGCGCCGGGTCGGCCGCCGCGGGACTACTCCCCCTGCCGTGGGGCCGGGGTGCGGTCGCCGTGCTGGTCGTCGCCGTCGCCGCGCTGCCGTGGCTCGGCATCAAGTACGCCCCGGTCGCCGCCGTGCTGGCCGCGCTGGGCGTGGCCCGGCTTGTGCGCGCCGGGCGAGTGCGCACGGCTTTGGGCGTGGCGGCGGCACTGGCGGCGATCGGCGCCGCGTACCTGGTCGTACACCGCCTGGTCTACGGCGGCTGGACCGTATACGCGGCCGGTGACCACTTCACCGGCGGCGAGCTGACCGTCGCCGGCGAGCACCCCGACCGGGTGGGGCGCACCCGGCGCCTGGCCGGCCTGCTGCTCGACGAGGGGTTCGGACTGGTCGTATGGATGCCCGGGTTCCTGCTCGCCGTGCCGGCGCTCGCCGCCCTGGCCCGGCGGTCGTGGAGGACCGCCGTCGTGCTCGTCGCCCCGCTCGCCGCCGGCTGGGCCACGGCCACGTGGGTGGCCCTCACGATGCACGGGTGGTGGTGGCCGGGCCGGCAGGTGGTCGTCGTCGTGCCGTGCCTGGTGCTGGCGGTGGCCTGGTGGGCAGGTCGGGTGGCCGCCGTGCGCCCCGCCGTGGTCGTCGCGGGGGTGGTCGGCGCAGGGACGTGGCTGTGGCTGGTCGTCGAGGTGCTGGCCGGACGCGTGACGCTCATCGGGGACTTCGAGCGCACGGCGAACCCCGTCGTGCGGCTGCTGCGCCTGGCGCTGCCCGACTACCGGCACCCGGGTGTGGCGGACTGGGTGCTCCAGGGCTTGTGGTTGGCCGGGCTCGGGGTGGCGGCGCTGCTGGCCGCCCGCGTTCCGCGTCCTGTTCCCGTTGCCCAGCCACGGATCCGGGACACGGAACCGCAGCCGAACCGCTGACGCGCGGCCAGACTCGTCCCGTGGAAGCGATCGACTACGACCGGGGCGCGGCGGCCTACGAGCGGGCGCGGACCCTGCCCCCGGCGGTGCTCGAAGGGTGGCGCCGGGCGGTCGGGACGCTGGGTACGGCGCCCGGCGGGCGGGCGCTCGACCTCGGCTGCGGCACCGGGCAGTCCCTCGGACCGCTCGCCGACTGGCTCGACGCCATGGTCGTGGGCGTCGAGCCCTCGGCCGGCATGCGCGACGCGGCCCGCCCGGCGCTCGTGCCCGGCCGGTGCAGCGTCGTGGCCGGCCGGGCCGAGGCGCTGCCGCTGGCCCGCGGCAGCGTGGGCGTGGCGTGGCTGTCGACTGTCGTTCACCAGATCGACGACCTCGGCGCCGCGACCGCCGAGCTGCGCCGGGTCGTGACGCGGGGTGGCAGGGTGCTGATCCGCGGGTTCTTCGGCGATCGCCCCTTGGGCGGCTACTTCCGGCTGTTCCCGGGGGCGGAGCGGGCGGCGGCCACGTTCCCGACCACGGCGGCCATCGTGGAGGCGTTCGGGCGGGCCGGCTTCGGCGGAGCCACCATCACGCCGGTCGGCGAGGACTGGGGCGTCGCGCCCGGCCCGTGGGCGGCCCGCGCCCGCACCCTGCGCCACGTCGACTCGGCGCTGCGCCCGCTCACCGACGAGGAATTCGCGGCGGGCATCGCGGCCGTCGAGGCCCTGGCGGACGCCGGCACCGCCGCCCGCCCGGCCGTGCTCCACCTCGACCTCGTGGCCCTCGAGGGCTGATACGACGACGGCCAGGCCGGAAGGGACCTGGGCGTTCGTTGACCAGCGAGTGACGGACATGTGGGGCGCGCTCACGACGAGGCCAGTCCGAACACCGGCGTGGCGACGCCGAGCAAGCCGAACACGACCGCGAGGCCGAACCCGTAGTCGTGGACGCGCAGGTGCGTGATGCGGTGGTCACGGGGCGTCCTCGAGGCCCCACGACACGACCCGATCGGGATGGATCCGTATCAGGGGCCTTGCTCCTGCAATCGGCGCGATCGAGCCGCCGTCCGTCTACGTCTCCTACCAGCAGGGGCCACGAGCATCGGCCGCGGGAGTCGGCGACACGACGGCCCCGCCACGGGCCCCGTCCCGATGGGGTCCGTCGGGGTACGTTCGACCCAGCGGGCGGAGGAGGACGGCATGGCGAACGAACGCGTGGCGGTCGTGGTGGTGGGCGCAGGGTTCGCGGGGTTGACCGCGGCCAGGGCGCTCCACGAGGCGGGACGGTCGGTGGTCGTGCTGGAGGCCCGTGAGCGCGTGGGCGGGCGGACCTGCACGGAGGAGCACCACGGCACGTGGATCGACCTGGGTGGCCAGTGGATCGGTCCCGGCCAGGACCGCATCGCGGCCCTCGTCGCCGAGCTGGGTTTCGGCACCTACCCACAGCGGGAGCGGGGCGACGACGTGGTGCTCGACGACGGAGCCGCTCGCCGGGTGCCGAACGTGGCCCTCGCGTTCACCGACGACGAGCTCGGCGCCTACCTGGAGCTCGTGGGCACCCTGGAGGCGATCGCCGACCAGGTGCCCCTCGACGCGCCCTGGCGGGCAGCCGAGGCGGCGGCGTGGGACGCCACGAGCCTGCGCGCCTGGGTGTGCGCCCGCGGTGTCCCGTCGCGGGTGACGGGCCTGTTCGAGGTGGGGGTGCAGGCGGTGTTCGCGGCATCGACCGCTCAGCTCTCCCTCCTGCACGCGGCTCACTACGTCCACGCGGCCGGCGGCTGGTCGAACCTCACGGACAGCGAGGGCGGCGCCCAGCAGGACCGCATCGAGGGTGGCGTGCAGCCGGTCGCCGAGCGCCTCGCAGGCCGACTGCCCGAGGGTGCGCTGCAGCTGTCCTCACCGGTGGGACGCATCGTCCAGGACGACCACGGCGTGGTGGTCGAGGCCCCGGGCACCGCGGTCCGGGCTGCGCGGGCCGTCGTGGCGTTGCCGCCGACGCTGGCGGGACGCATCGACTACGCACCGCCGCTGCCGCCTCGGCGCGACCAGCTCGTGCAGCACATGCCGCAGGGGTCGGTCATCAAGTTCCACGCCCTCTACGACGGGCCGTGGTGGCGCGCCGAGGGCCTGTCGGGGACCATCCTGTGCCCGGACGAGCCCATCGGCGTGACCTTCGACTGCACGCCTCCGGCCGGCACGCCGGGGCTCCTCACCGGCTTCTTCGAGGGGCCGGCGGCCGTGGCCGCCGGCGTGCGGACAACCGACGAGCGGCGCGACGTCGTCGTGGACGTGCTCGCCCGCACTCTCGGCGAGCGCGCCCGCGACGTCCTCGGCTACGTCGATCGCGACTGGTCGGCCGAACCCTTCACCCGGGGGTGCTACGGCGCCCACCTGCCTCCCGGGGCCTGGACGGTCTATGGCCCCGCCCTCCGCGAGCCGGTGGGCCGCATCCACTGGGCCGGCACCGAGACGGCCGAACGTTGGACCGGCTACATCGACGGCGCCATCGACAGCGGGCAGCGGGTGGCCGCCGAGGTCCTCGACGCGCTCGCCGACTGATCATGTGCGACGCCGTCTGCGTGCGACGGCCGGGCGGGATGCTGTTCGCCAAGTCGAGCGACCGGCCTGTGGACGAGGTGCAGGTCCTGCGCTGGCTCGGCCGGCGCCCCCCGGGCCACGATCCGGTGCGGGCGACCCACGTCGCAGTGCCCGATGCCGGCGCGGCGGCGCTGCTGGGCTCGCAGCCCCTGTGGATGTGGGGTCTCGAGCACGGCATCAACGAACACGGGGTGGCCATCGGCAACGAGAAGGTGTGGACGGTCGACGACCCGCGCGCCGCAGCGCCGGCGCTGCTGGGCATGGATCTCGTGCGCCTCGGCCTCGAGTGAGGAACCACCGCCGACGGTGCACTCGACGCCATGGTGGCGTTGCTCGAGGCCCACGGGCAGGGCGGCTCGGGTGAGGAGCGGCGCGACGAACCCTACTGGTCGTCGTTCCTGGTGATCGACGGCCGCGGCGGCTGGGTGGTCGAGACCTCGGGACGGGCTTGGGTCGCCCAGCCGGTCGCCGACGGGGCCGCCATCTCGAACCGGCTGACGCTGTCGACCGGCTGGGTCCGGTCGTCGTCCGACGTGGCGCCGGACGCCGACTGGGACGAGCGCCGGTCACCCCATGTCCCCACCCGCATCGCCGACCACCGGCTGGCCGCCACACGGGCGTGCGTTGCCCGCGGGAAGCTGGTGACGCCGGCCGACGCCGTGGCGATGCTGCGCGACCACGGCGGAGGGCCGTGGGGTGCGCCCGGTGCACCGGCAGACGGCGCCGCCCCGCCTCCGCCGGAGGACGTGCGCACCGACTGGTCCGGCGTGACGGTGTGCATGCACGTCCGCGGTTACCAGTGCACGACGGCATCGATGGTCGCCGACCTGCCGTCCTCCGGTGATGCGCCGCTGAGGGCGTGGGCGTCGTTGGGCACGGCGTGCAGCGCCGTGTTCCTGCCCGTCGCGGTCCTCGGCGACCGTGCGCGCGCCGGCGACGCCGTACCCGCCGGGAGGGCCGGTGGCCCGCTCGCGGTCGTGCCGGAGGTGCTGACCGACGTCGAGGTGGCGGTCGTTCGCGGCTCTCAGCCGCCTGGTGGAGGCTCCGGGCGAGCAGGGATCAGCGGCACTCTCCGCCATACGCGCCGTGCTCGGCCCGCTCGAGGCGGCCGCCTGGGACGAGGCGGACGTGCTGTGGGCGGGGGGTGCCTCTCCCGAGACGTGGCAGGCGGCCGCCAACGGCTGGGACGCTGCCGTGCGGGCCGCGCTGGACTCGCTCACGTGACAGCGACGGGGCGGCGCCTATCTGCATACGGGTTGACGCGCACTCACGGGGCGGGACGTGGCGTCGCCCCTAGCTGGCCGGGTGTCACGAGTCTGGACTCGTAGGCGGCGACGACAAGCTGGGCGCGGTCGCGCGCGTGGAGCTTGGTCATCGCCCGGCTCACGTGCGTCCGTGCGGTGGCGACGCTGATGAACAGCTCGGCGGCGATCTCGTCGTTGCTGAGACCGCCGCCGACCAGGGCCAGAACCTCTCGCTCGCGATCGGTCAGGACGTCGAGCGCCGGGCTCGGGGTCACCGACGTGCCCGACCGGTTGACGAACTCCCCGATGAGCCGGCGGGTGACGCTGGGCGACAGCAGCGACTCGCCCGCCGCCACAACCTTGACCGCCCGGACCAGCTCGACCGGCTCTATGTCCTTGAGGAGGAAGCCGCTGGCGCCGGCTCGCAGGGCATCGACGATGTATTCGTCGAGCTCGAAGGTCGTGAGGATCAGC
>Ga0126307_10000015_pt1 | contig 101799 bp, 94 predicted proteins | sample Plot28_FD_89955 | JGI IMG/M metagenome (GOLD analysis project Ga0126307, IMG submission 89955) | Serpentine soil microbial communities from UC McLaughlin Reserve, CA, USA - Plot28 | ecosystem: Environmental > Terrestrial > Soil > Grasslands | place: USA: UC McLaughlin Reserve, Lake County... | reverse complement strand
TCGTCGGCGAGGAGAAGCTCCTTCGCCTTGCGCGAGCCCTGCGAGTTGACGCGCTCGCCGACCAGCGTCGGGCGCGGCTCCTGCACGAGCGAGGTCGCGGTCATCATGCTCGCGACCTGGGGCGGCCCGAGCTCCGGGCGCCCGCGCGGGACGCGGTCCTCGACGCGCTCGGCGAGCGCGCGGATGTGCTCCGGCGTCGTCCCGCAGCAGCCGCCGACGATCGTGACGCCGTAGCGGTCGACGAAGTCGCCGAGCACGTTCGAGATCTGCTCCGGCGTCTCGGGGAAGATCGTCTCGCCGTTCGGTCCCTGGAGGGGCAGCCCGGCGTTCGGGATGCAGTGAACCGGCAGCGACGAATTCTCGCCGAGGTAGCGGATCGCGTCGCGCATGTCCTCTGGCCCGGTCGAGCAGTTGAGTCCGATCACGTCGACGTCGAGCGCCGTCAGCGTCGCGAGCACCGCCTGGATGTCGGTGCCGAGGAGCATCTTGCCGCCCTGCGGAAGCAGCGAAACGGAGGTCTGGATCGGCACCGCGCGCCCGACCAGCTTGAATGCCTCCCGCGCGCCGAACACCGCGGCCTTCACCTCGAGGATGTCCTGGGCGGTCTCGATGATGACCAGGTCGACGCCGCCCGCGACCAGCCCGCGGGCCTGCTCCGTGAACACCGCGACGAGCTCGGCGAAGCTGATCGCGCCGAGGGTCGGATCGTCCGACGCGGGAAGGAAGCCGGTCGGCCCGATCGAGCCCGCGACGAAGCGCGCGTCGCCCGCGGCCTTGCGCGCGATCTCAGCCGCCCTGGTGTTGATCTCGAGTGTCTGCTCGCCGAGACCCCACTCGTCGAGCTTGATCCGCGAGCCCTGGAAGGTGTCCGTCTCCAGCACCTGGGCACCCGCCTCGAGCATCGAGGAGTGGACGCCCTCGATCACGTCGGGTCGGTTGAGGACGAGCGCCTCGTGGCACTTGCCCTCGAGCCCGCCGTAGTCCTCCGAGGTCAGGTCGAACTGCTCCAGCGTCGCGCCCATGCCGCCGTCGAACACGACGACGCGCTCTCTGGTCGCGGCTAGGAAGTCTCGATCTTCTGTCCCAGGCAGTTGCTTCACCTCCATCGATCCCGGCGGTCGCACCGTGCCCAGCTCCGGAGAGCCGACCGGTTGCGGCGGCGTCCTTGGTCCGGGTCCCTCAGCCGCTCTGGATGGTCCTGTGCCTGCTTCGGCCCTCCTAGTTTGACAGACGGCCGCTTCACTGAGCCAATTCCAGCGCCTGTCGGTGTCTTGAGCCTCCTGGACCTGATTACGGCAGGATCAAGGTCAACCCCACCTACAAGCTGAAGCGGGAGACGGTCGAGCTCGCCGCGGGCGAGACCAAGAAGCTGCGGCTGAAGCCGAAGCAGGCCGAGGCGAAGACGATCACCAGGGCGCTCAAGCGAGGCGAGAAGGCGACGGCGACAGTCAAGGTGAGGTTCACGGACCCGGCCGCGAACAGCAAGACGCAGAAGCTTCGCGCGTGAGGCTGAAGCCATGACCAGGCCGGTTCATCTACTGGACCGGCAGCGATGGGATCAGATGAGTGGGCGGGGCACCGGCCGAGATCAAGCAGCCGGCACCCCACCCTCGGACCTAGCGGCTGGCGTTGCCTCGGTCGTCGCCCTCACCGTCGACGCTGTAGGGCTCGCTGCTGCCGGCCTTCGCGAGGCCGCGGCCGATCGCATAGGCGCCCGTGACGATGGCGACGTAGAGCCACGCGTTGCGCGCGATGAACTCGTCGGTGCCAGTCGTGTCACCGCCCTTGATGGCGGCTGCGCTGACGAGGATGCCTGCGATCACCGCAAGCGTGAGCCAAAACTCCGACGTCTTGAACGAAGCCTTGGTCTCGGTCACGCGGCGGCGCAGACCGGCGGTGAATCCATCGCCGTCACGGCGTACGCGCGTATTGCTGAGCGTTCCTGCTTCCACTTGTCCTCCTCGGGACGTTTTTGTTATGGGGCCCCGCCTGTGCCGCTGTGGCAGCCCTCAGAGGCGAGTCGTAGTGGGACGCGGCCCCCTGCCACGCCGTGACCTCAGGTCTACCCGCACATGCGTTCGCTAAGCAGCAGGGACCGAGCGCGTTTCAGACGAATGGGCAGCGCCGTGGCCGCCCGATCAGTTCCGGCAGATTCAAGGCGTGGCGCGAGCGACCGGGGACCCGTTAGCGAAGAGCCCGGCGATCTCGAAGATGCGGTCCACGTCCCACGGAATGTTGCTCACCGACAGCTGCCGTCCGGCGTCGCGCAACTCGCGCGCCTTGCGCACCAGGAGGGCAATGCCGGTCGAGTCGATGAACTCGCAGAGCGCGAGATCAATCCGGACGTCCGAGCCTGTCTCCAACGCAGCGTCCACCTCGGCGCCGAACTCGCGCGCGTTCGCGAGGTCGAGCTCGCCAACGACCGCCACGATGGCCGGCTCTGAGTGGGAAGAGCCCATCGTGCTGCGGGCACCCTACACCCGCTCCGCGATACTCCGGCCGATGACGCAAACGAACATCGAGATCGTCCGGCGCTCGATCGAGGCCTTCAATCGCGGTGACCGCACCGGGACGCTCGCGGATTACGCGCCAGGGGCCGAGTGGCACACGACGGGGTGTTCGCGGATGACGGCGTCTATCACGGCCACGCCGGGCTCGAGCAGCTCACCGCGGAGCTCGGCGAAGACGTGGAGGCGCTGAGCTTCTCGATTTCCGAGATCCGGGCCGCGGCCGGCGCCGAGGTGTTCGTCGCGATGACGATGAGGGGGCGAGGGAAGCGCAGCAAGGCGAGTTTCCAGCAACCGTTCTGGTATGTCGTCACCTTGCACGATCGGCAGATCGTGCGGGTCAAGGCCTACCTGGAACCCACCCAGGCGCTCGAGGCCGCCGGCCTCCCGGCGTAGCAACGGATCGATCCCGCCGGCGGCTAGGACCGAACGGTCTCGGTGCCCTCGCCGCGCGTTGGCGCGAGTCGCACCGGCGCCGCCGACAGGGCCCGCATCCGCATGTCGGACCAGGTGACGCCCTCGCGCACCAGGGCCGGGAGCCCGAGCATCACCGCGGTCGCGATCTCGACCGCCTGCAGGACGATGCCGTAGGCGATCGCATCGGAGAAGCTGACCCCAAAGCCCGTGGTGAGGACGCTTGCGGTCGCGAGCTGGAAGACGCCGATGTTCGACGGCGTCGCCGGGACGACGGCCGTGACGTTCACCGCGAACAGCACGGCCGCTGCGGCGCCGATCCCGATCAGCGGCTCGTGGTCGAGGCCGAGCGCGGTGAAGAGCGCGAAGCAGGCCAGGAGCTGGAGGCCCCACGCGCCGAGCTGCGCGACGGTGGCGAGTGGGCCGCGGCGGGGGTCGCGGAACACGACGAGGCCAGAGCGCACCTTGATCAGCGCGGCGCGGATCGCGCGGATCGTGCGCGCGATCCGCCCCGACCCGGCCTGACGGACGAGGGTCGGCGCGAGGACGACGGCGACCAGCAGGAGAAGCGGCGCCAGGCTGATCAAAAAGAGGCGCTCGGTCTTCGCGTGGAAGAGGTCGGTCGTGCCGACGATGATCGCCCCGAGCAGCACCAGGGCGCCGATGTTGAGCACGGTCTGCGACACCAACGTGCCCAGCAGCACCGGGAACGTTTCGCGCATGCGCCCGGTGCGCCTCGAGAGCACCATCGCCCGAGCCGGCTCACCGAACCGGGCCGGGAGCGTGGCCGACATGATGACCCCGATCATCGTCGCCGAGGCGACGTCACGGCGACGAAGAGGGCTCTGCGGGAGCGCGGCTTTCGCGATCGCGAACCATGACACCGCGCGCAGAAGGAGCGAAACGCACATCAGCGCCGTGGCGACCAGGACCCACGTGGCGTCGGAGCGCACCACGCTCTCGACCACGTTGTCTACGCCCACGCGCTGCGCGGCGATGAACGTCAGCGCCGCACCGACCACGGCGGCGATGCCGAGGCCGATCCGGCGCGCGAGCCGGTGGCGGGCCGCGCCTCGAGCGGGCTCGGGGTCGAGTGACGGCAGGCGGCGGGCCGGCCGCGGCGGCGATCCGTCCGCAGGCCGGATGCCCAGCCGTCGCGCCCCACGAACCGCGCCGTTCGTCGCCTCGGGAATCTCGGTGGCCCGCTCGTACACGGTCTCGACCCGCTGAGCGACGCGCGGCCACGCGTACTCGGAGGCGGACGCCCGCGCCGCGCGGCCCATGCGTCCGAGGCGCTCGCGGTCATCGCTCAGGTCCTGGAGCGCCTCGGCCAGTCGCTGCGGGTCCGCGGGCGGGACGAGCACCCCGTCGTGGCCATCGGTCACGACGTCGGCGTAGCCGGCGATGTGCGAAGCGAGCACCGGCGTGCCGGCGGCGAACGCCTCCGTCAGGACCATGCCGAAGCTCTCAGCCGCGAGCGACGGCGCGCAGAGCAGGTCGGCGTCGTGAAGCCTCGTCCAGAGCTCCTGCGAGCTCACGCGGCCGAGCGCGTCGATCCTCGGCGCCGCCGCCGGGTCCGGCAGGTAGCTGCGAACCTCCTCGGGCTCGGCCCCGATCACGACCAGGCGCGCGTCCACGTGCTCGACCAGCGCGGCGAACGCCGAGAGCAGCACCGGCAGCCCTTTGCGTTCCTCCGGGCGGCCGACGAAGATCAGCCGCAGCGCGTCGGAGGGCGCCGTCTCGCCCGCGGGCGCGGCGGAGAGGTCGACCCCGTTCGGGATCACCTCATAGGAGCCGCCGAACCAGCGGCTCCCGGTCCAGGCCGCGGCCTGCGAGACCGCGATTCGCGCCGCGAGCTGGTTGAACTTCCGCCGCGCGCCCGCGAGCGTCGCGACGTGGTTCAGCAGCGGCTTCGTCGAGTAGGCATGGAACGTGCCGACCACGGGAGCCCCGCCGTAGGAGCAGACGTCCCACGTGATCGGACCGGCGGGCGGCTCGTGGACGTGGACGACGTCGGGCGCGAAGGCCCGCAGCTCGCGCCTCATCCTCGTCAGGCCGTCGGGGAAGACGCCAATGTTGGAGATCGACCCGTTGGCGCCGAACGCCTTCGTGCGCGAGAGCTCGATCAGGTAGTCCGGGTGATCGGAGCGCTCGGGCTCGGCACGGTGAAGGGCCCGGGTGAGGCGACCCGGCGGATCCCAGGGAGCGAGCACCCGGAGCTCATGACTGCGGGTCGAGAGCTCCTCGGCGAGCGCCTGGACGTGACGGTTCACGCCCCCCGGATAAGACCAGGAGTACGGCGTGACGATGGCGACGCGCACACGGCGATGGTACCTGCTCGTCGATGGCTTGTTTGTGCGGCTAACCCCCGTTCAAGAGGGCTCGCCGTTCGCCCAGAAGTACCCGGCCGTGACCGCGAGATAGATCGTGCCGACGACGAGCAGCACCGAGCCCGAGTCGTTCGCAAGCGTGCCGACGAGGACACCGACGGTCGCGCCTGCGAAGCCTGCGCAGGCCGCCCAGCGCCCGTCGAACCAGCCAAGGATGCGCCTGTGAGCGAGCGCGCCGGCGAGCACGAGCGCGCCGCAGGCGACGAGCAGCTCGGGATAGATCGGGTGCGTGAAGGTGTGCAGCATCAGCCGCAGGCGCCTGTCGAGGACGTCGGCGACGTCACTCGCATCCTGCGCGTCGAGCACCGAGCGGCTCAGGTGGGCGCCGCCGAGCGCCAGGTCGACCGCGAACAGCGCCGCGAGCGCCGCCGCCCCGCCCCCGACCACCACGGCGATCGCGTGGCGCCGCTCGAGCCCGAGCGCGACGACCGCAGCCGTCGCCGCTCCGACCCCGAGCACGATCGCAGCGCCGACGTCGGCGCCGAACCGCCCGGGGGCGAAGGCCGCAATCGTGATCGCCGCCACGCCGACGAACCAGATCGCGGCCGCGCGGCGCTCGAGGCCGGCGCGCGTCTCGAGAAAGGCACCCGTACCGATCAGGGTCAGCGTCGTCAGGATTGCCTCGAGCTCGTTGCCGATCCCGAAGAAGCGCACGCCCGCGCCGGGGTTCGGGCCCAGGACGGAGCGCGCGGTGAGCGACGAGCCGAGCACCACGTCGACCGCGTAACCGGCCACCGTGGCGCCGCAGGCGAGGGCGAGCGCGGCCATCGCGCCGAGCGAGCGCTCGGAGGCGAGCGCGAGCAGGGGCGCGCCGATGCCGACGAGCAGCGCGGAGGCGGGCTCCCCCAGCTCCGGCGATGCGGCGAGCAGGAGGAGGCCCGGCGCCCAGGCGCAGGAGAGCGCCAGCAGGCGGAGCGCGACCCGCGCCCCCGGGCGTCGCCACACGAGCGCGCCGAGCCCCACGAGCAGGAGCCAGACCGCGAGGGGCAACAGGACGACGACGTCGCGGCTCGGGCGATGGTCGAGCTCCGACTGGAGCTCGGCGACGGCTGGCGGGTCGAAGTCGCCCTCGGCCCGGATCCGGCTGCCGTTCATCTCGTCCGGGACGCCGACGCCGAGCCACTCGAGGACCGTCGGCGCGACGTCGTTCGTGGTCACGAGCCCGTCGGTGCGCGTCGAGTCCGAGGTGAGGTCGCCGGAGTAGCGTCCGTTCACGACGCCGATTGGGAGCAGCTTCTGCTCCGCGCGCGTTCCGTCCACGATCGCGATCAGCAGGCCGTCCGCGGTCATCCGACCCCGCACGTCTTGCAGCCCGGCGTTCGTCGTGCGCAGGATGGTCAGCCCGGGCGGGCACGCCGGCTCGCACGCCTCCTGCCTTTCGACATCGACCACGCCCTCCCGATCGACACCGATCAGCGCCGCGGCCCCCGTCTCGCGCTCGGACCGCACCGGGGCGCCGGCGTCGGCGAGCGTCGAGCCCAGCAGGCCGGGGACGATCTCCGCCGGCGCGCTGTCGGCGCGCTCGACCGTCCGCGCCCAGAGCGGCGCCGCAACCCGGCCGTCGCGCACCTCGAGGGGCGGGAGCCCGCCGTCGTAGAGCGTCTCGCTGACGCGGTTTCCCTGCGAGATGTCGAGGAACGTCTGATCGATCGGCACCGAGCCGAGACCGGCGCTCAGGATGCCGACCGCGTCCACCCCGGACGCCAGCTGCCCGACCGTCGTTCCATGCGGCAGCAGCGCGATCACAACCTGGCGCTCAGGCGGGGAGACGTCCTGCGCGAGGGCAGGCGACGGCCCGAGCAGCGATGCCCCGAGCGCTAGCATCGCCGCCGTGGCGGACCGAACCTTTGCCAAGTTCACCTTTTTCAAGCTCGATCCCGCCTGGCAGCGTCGCGATCCCGAGGCGCGCGCTGAGGATAAACGGGAGTTCCTCGCCGCCTGCGAGGACTTCGGCGTCGACCGCGGGCTGCGCGCCTACTCGACCGTCGGCACCCGTGGCGACACGGATCTGATGCTGCTGTCGCAGAGCCCCGTGCTCGAGGACATCCATACCTTCCACGTCGTCCTCGCGCAGAGCGGCCTCGCGCAGTGGATGTCGATCCCCCACTCCTACCTCGCGGTCACGAAGCCCTCGCCCTACTCCGAGTCGCAGGCGCGGCGGGAGATCTGCACCTCCGAGCGCAAATACTGCATCGTCTACCCGCTCGACAAGAAGCGCGAGTGGTACCGCCTGCCGCTCGACGAGCGCCGGCGGGTGATGAGCGAGCACATCGCGATCGGCCGCCGTTATCCCGAGATCACGATCAACACGGCGTACTCGTTCGGCCTGGACGACCAGGAGTTCGTGGTCTCGTTCGAGTGCGACGACCCCGCGGAGTTCCTCGACCTCGTCCAGGACCTGCGCGAGTCGGAGTCGAGCTCCTACACGCTGCGGGACACGCCGATCTTCACCTGCGTCGCGATGTCCGTCGGCTGCGCGCTCGACGCGCTCGACGGCGCCGCGACCTCCCGCGCGGCGCTCGCCTAGAAGACCCGCGCCTCCTGGCGCGAGAGGAAGAACCCGTGCTTGCTCTTCGTGTTCACGCAGCGCATCCCCTTCTGCTTGCTCGTGCAGCGGAAGCGGTTCTTGATCGCGCGCTCGCCGTACCCCAGCACGGTCTCGCCGGGCGAGAACACGGTGTCGCCGGCGCACACGTAATTCGCCCGTCCGTTGCGCCCGACCGCGAGGCCGAAGCCCCAGTCGACGTCGCACCAAGACGGCTTCGGCGGCGCCTCCCAAGACTTCTCGCGGATGTCGCAGCGGACCGCGCCGCCGCCCATCGCACAGCCGATGTTGCCGCTGGGGGGGTCTTGAAGAACTTGAAGTTCGCGGCCGAGGCAGCGGGCGCGATCAGCGCGAGCACGGCGGCGGCGAGGGCAACGGAGACGGCGAGCGGCTTCATGGCGCCACCCTATCCTTTCCCGCCCGTGACACCCATCGGAACAGCTGAGAATCCCCTGCGCGTGGCGGTCGTGGGCTCAGGCCCGGCGGGCTTCTACGCGACGGAATCGCTGCTCGCGGCCGAGCCCGCGGTGGAGGTCGACATGTTCGACCGCCTGCCGACCCCGTTCGGCCTCGTCCGCGCCGGCGTCGCGCCGGACCACCCGAAGATCAAGAACGTGATCCGCCGCTACGAGAAGACGGCGGCTAACGAGGGCTTTCGCTTCTTCGGCAACGTCGAGATCGGCGCCGACCTGACGGTCGCCGAGCTCGCCGAGCGCTACCACGCGCTGCTCTACGCCTACGGGACCGCCACCGATCGCAAGCTCGGCATTCCCGGCGAGGACCTCCCCGGATCGCATCCGGCAACCAGCTTCGTCGCCTGGTACAACGCCCACCCCGACTTCGCCGGGCACACCTTCGAGCTCGACGTGAAGCGCGCCGTCGTGATCGGCAACGGCAACGTGGCAACCGACCTCGCGCGCATGCTCCTCCTCCCGCGCGACGAGCTTGCCCAGACCGACACCGCCGACCACGCGATCGAGGCGCTCGCCGAATCGCGGATCGAGGAGGTCGTGGTGCTTGGCCGCCGCGGGCCCGCACAGGCGGCGTTCACGAACCCGGAGGTGCGCGAGCTCGGCGAGTTGACGGACGCGGACGTCGTCATTGGCCCGGCCGAGGTCGACCTCGACGAGGCGAGTCGCGAGTACCTGGAGTCGGACGACTGCGACCCCACCCAGCGACGGAACGTCGAGATCTTCACCGACTTCGCCAACCGCGAGCCGGAGGGCAAGCCGAAGCGGGTCGTGCTGAAGTTCCGGCGCTCGCCGATCGAGATCCAGGGCTCCGGCAGGGTCGAGCGCCTCGTGGTCGGCGTCAACGAGCTCTACCGCTCAGACGACGGCCGCATCCGCGCCCGCGACACCGGCGAGCGCGAGGTGATCGACTGCGGGCTCGTCCTGCGGTCGATCGGCTACAAGGGCGTGCCGCTGGAGGGCCTGCCGTTCGACGAGCGTCGCGGCGTGATCCCGAACGACGCCGGCCGCGTCACCGACCCGGACTCGGGCGATCAGCTCGACGGCCACTACGCCGTCGGCTGGATCAAGCGCGGCCCGTCGGGCGTCATCGGCACCAACAAGAAGGACGCCCAGGAGACGGTCGGCGCGATCCTCGACGACCTCTCCGAAGGCCGGATACCGGAGCGGCCATCCGCCGCGCCGCCGATAGAGGAGTTGCTTGGCGAGCGCGACGGCAAACACGTGACGTATCTGGGCTGGCAGGCGATCGACCGCGCGGAGGTCGCCGCGGGCGAGCCCCACGGACGCCCGCGAGTCAAGTTCTGCACGGTCGAGGAGATGCTCGAGGCCGCGCGCGCCGAGGTGGCGAGCTGACCCGATGGCGGACCTCGCAGAGCTGAAAGCGATGATCGAGCGGACGCTGCCCGGCGCCGAGGTCGAGGTGATCGACGAGGGCGGCGGCGATCATCTGCGAGCGATCGTCGCCGCTCCGCAGTTCGACGGCATGTCGCGGCTCGACCAGCACCGGGCCGTCCGCGCCGCGGTCAAGCCGCGATTCGACGACGGCTCGATCCACGCGCTCTCGATCGAGACGACCGCGCTCGGGTCGGGCTGATCGGCTTCGCTACCCTGGGTTCATGCCAGCCGATCCAGCCCTCAAGCAGCAGCTCGAAACCGCGATTGCCGAAAACGAGGTGCTCCTCCTGATGAAGGGGACGCCCGACACGCCGCGCTGCGGGTTCTCGCTGCGCGTCGTCGGCGTGCTCGACCAGCTCGGCGTGGAATATGGCGCAATCGACGTGCTGCCGGTGCTGCAGCCGCTGCGCGAGGTGACGACCGAGCTCTCCGAGTGGCAGACCTTCCCCCAGCTCTACGTCAACGGCCAGCTGGTCGGCGGCTGCGACATCGTCGAGGAGATGCTCTCCAGCGGCGAGCTCGCCGATCTGCTCGGGGTCGAGCAGCCGGAGGCACCCAGCGCGCCCGAGCCGCAGCGGATCCTGCCCGGGGGCTCGCAGCAGAGCCCGCCGATGCAGCTGGGCTAAGCGCGCCCGCGCTTCCGCCTCAGATCCTCTCGGCCGCCTCCGCCGCGGCCTCCCAGCGCGCGTAGGCGTCGTCGCGTGCCCGCCGCGCGCGCTCGTGGCGGCGGGTGGACTTCTCGGCGCGTGCGGGGGTCGACCAGTGCGCCGGGTCGGCGAGCTCCCCCTCGAGCTGCGCGAGCGCGGCGTCGGCCACCTCGGCCTCACGCTCGAGCCGCTCGAGCTCGGCGCGCCGGTTCTTGCTCGGGCCGGCGCTCCGCGGCGGCTTTCGCGACGCCCGCCGCGGCTCCCGCGCATCGGCCCGGGCCCGCTCCTCGGCGCGACGGTACTCGACCCAGCCGCCGGGGTAGCTGCGCAGCCGGCCTCCGTCGAGGGCGATCGTTCGGCGCCCGACGGCCTCGAGCAGAGCGCGGTCGTGGGAGATCAGAAGCAACGTGCCCGCGTAACGCTGTAGCGCGTCCTCGAGCGCCTCGCGGCTCTCGAGGTCGAGGTGGTTGGTGGGCTCGTCCAGGATCAGCAGGTTGGCGTCGGAGCTCGTCAGGATGGCGAGGGCCAGCCGCTGCGCCTCGCCGCCGGAGAGTTCGCGCAGCGTCTTCAGCACCTCCTCGCCGGAGAACAGGAAGCCTCCGAGCAGGGCGCGCGTCTTGGCCTCGCTGAGCCCGGTCGCGTGCTGGGCATGGGCGAGCATGGTGGTCTGCGGCGTGCCGCCGAGGTCGGTGTGCTGGCTCAGGTAGCCGAGCTTCACGTTGTGGCCGCGCCGGAGCTTCCCGGAGGGAAGCTCGCGCGCGCCCGCGAGCGTCTCGACCAGCGTCGTCTTTCCGGTGCCATTCGGGCCGACGAGGCAGACGTGCTCGCCCCGCTCGAGCCACAGGTCGCCGTCCTCGATCAGCGCGCGCCCGGGGACCTCGATCCGACCCCCCTCGAGCTCGAGGACCACGCGGCCGGACCGCCCCGCGTCGCCGAAGGAGAAGGTGAGCGAGCGTCCGTCGCTCGGCTCCGCCGCCGGCATCCCCGCCTTCAGCCGGTCGATCGCCTTCAGCTTCGACTGCGCCTGGCGCGCCTTCGTCGCCTTGTAGCGGAAGCGCTCGACGAAGCGCTGCATGCGGGCGATCTCCGCCTGCCGGCGAGCGGCGTCGCGGCCCGCCGCAAGCTCGCGGGTTGCCTGCTCGGCGCGCCACGCGTGCCACGGGCCGGAGAAGAACCGCCCGCGGCCTCCCTCCAGCTCGAACACCGACGTTCCGACAGTCTCCAAAAACCACCGGTCGTGCGCCACGAGGATGACCGCCGCGTCGACCTCGCCCAGGTATCGCTCGAGCCACTCGAGGGACTCGATGTCGAGGTGGTTGGTGGGCTCGTCGAGGAGGAGCAGGTCTGGCTTCGAGGTGAGCGCGCGAGCGAGCGAGGCGCGGGTGAGCTCGCCGCCGGAGAAGCTCTCCAGCGAGCGCTCGAGCTCGTCGTCGCCGAAGCCGAGCCCTCGCAGGGCCACCTCGGCGCCGTCACGCCAGCGATAGCCGCCCGCGTGCTCGAGCCGCGCCTGGGCCTCCGCGTACGCGGCCAGCGTCTCGGGCGAGGAGTCGCCGCCCGCCATCCGGCGCTCGAGCTGCGCCAGCTCCGCCTCGATGTCCTCGATCCAGGAGAGGGCCGAGGTGACGTACTCGCGGAGGGTCCCGGCCTCCCGGGGCGAGCGCTGATCGTGGAGCGCCACGCGCGCGCCGCGCGTGATCGAGATCGTGCCGCCGTCGGCGCCCGCCTCGCCGGCGATGATCCGCAGGAGCGTCGTCTTGCCGCTCCCGTTGCGCCCGGCGAGCGTCATCCGGTCGCCCACCTCGAGCTTGAAGGCGACGTCGCGGAAGAGCGCCTGCGCGCCTACGTGCTTGCTCAGCCCCGAGGCTGTGATCGTGGCCACGATCGCGAGCGCCGCGCGCGCCCGGGGGGCCTAAACCGTGGTCGCTTGTTCGGAGGCGTCCTCCCGGACCTGGAAGGACGATCCGCAGCCGCAGGCGGCGACCACGTTCGGGTTGTTGACGCTGAAGCCGGCGCCCTGGAGGCCGTCGACGTAGTCGACCTGCGAGCCGAAGACGAACTGCATGCTGACCTTGTCGACGAGCACCGCGACGCCATTGTGCTCGAAGACGTGGTCGTCCTCCTTGGCGGCGTCGAGCGCGAGCGCATACTGAAAGCCGGAGCATCCGCCGCCGCGCACGGCGACGCGAAGGGCCTGCTCGCCCTCCCCGGCCGCGACCAGCTCGCGAATCTTCTCGGCCGCGCTATCGGTAAGTGTCACTGCCGACTGAGGCGTCTCCATCGCTTTACATTGTATAGCCCTGACGGGCGGGTTTCATTCCTCGAGCTCCTCGTAGCCGTCGACTGAGCAGCGAATGACGCACCGACCACCCGCTGGGTGGTTCACGCGACAGTCGACCGCCGTGCGTCGTCTTCCCGCGCCGCGTGGCGCCATTCGAGGTACTGGATGATCCGCTTCGAGTCGTGGATGACCTCGTCTTCGTCGACCAGCACCGGCAGGCGGCGCTGCTTCGTCAGCTCCTCGATCTCGGGCCTCGCGGAGCGCCTGTACGGCACCCGCTCGGTGCGGTGCTCGACACCGAGCTTCCGCAGGCGCCGCTCGACGGCGCCGCACGGGCACAACCAGTTCGTCGGCGTCGGGCAGCGGTACAGCACGACGCGGTCGGTCGCCGCGGCGCTCATCCGCGCACCAGCCTCTCGGCGCCCTGAGCGGCCCAGCCGAGCGCGTCGAAGGCGCGGCGGCGAACGCCGATCTGTGCGCGGCGGCCCCCGAGCTGCTCGCGCTGCCAGGCGACGGCGTCCTCGAGCGTCTGCTCGTGCGGCCGCGGAGCGAAGCCGAGCTCGCGGCGCGCCTTCGTGTTGCGGTAGGTCCACCACATCGAGGCCGAGAGCAGCTCGGTCGGCTCGACCGGCAGCGGCAGACGGGCGGCGGCTGCCGCCTCCGCGGTCGCCCTGGCCACGGCACCCGGCAGCTTGAGCGCCGGCGGGCGGACGCCCGAGATCCGGCCGAGGTCGGCGAAGAGGCGGTCGAGGGTGAAGTTCCGCCCGGCGAGGATGTAGCGCTCACCGACCTCGCCGCGCTCGTCGGCCAGCAGGTGCCCCGCGGCGACGTCGCGGACGTCGACGATGTTGAGGCCGCCGTCCACGTACGCGGGAATGCGGCCAAGCAGGAAGCGTCGGACGAGCCCCATCGAGGTCCCGGACGGGTCGTCCGGGCCGAGTGCAAACGACGGGTTGACGATCACCACCGGGAGCCCATGGGCCGCGAGCCGGAACGCCTCGAGCTCGGCCTCGTGCTTCGAGTTCACGTAGTTGAGGCCGAGGTGACCGATCTCGAACGGCGTCGTCTCGTCGGCCGCACCGCGCGCCTTCGCGACGCCGATCGCGCCGACGGTCGACGTGTGCACGAGCCGCTCCACCCCCGCTCGCAGCGCCTCCTCGAACATGAGCCGCGCGCCATGCAGGTTCGCGCCGAAGACCGCCTCGCGGTCGCCGCTCCGAAGCGACGTGCGCCCGGCGACGTTGAAGACGCGCTCCGCGCCGTCCACCGCCCGCCGCACGGCGCGACGGTCCGTGACGTCTCCCGTGCAGCGCTCGAGCTCGTGATCGGCCAGGTGGTCGAGCTTCGAGGAGCGCCGCGCCAGCACGCGGAGCTCGTCGCCGCGCTCGGCGAGCGCGCGAACCAGGTGCGAGCCGAGAAAGCCGCTCGCTCCGGTGACCAGGGTCTTCCCCATCGCGCCGTGATCCTAGATCCAGGCAACCTGATAAGAACCGTTGCCTCGTGGCCGAGGGGAACACAGCGGTCGTCACCGACTCGACCGTGTACATGCCGCCCGAGTTCCTGGCCGCCAACGACATCCAGACGGTCAGCCTCTACGTCACGCTCGACGGCGAGCAGCGCCGCGAGAGCGAGATCAGCGCCGAGGCCTACGACGACTTCTATGAGCGTCTGCGGGCGAGCGAGGAGGGCGCCTCCACGTCGCAACCGTCGGTGGGCGATTTCACCTCGGTCTACGAGCCCCTCCTCGCGGCCGGGCGCGAGATCGTCTCGATCCACATCTCCGCCGGCATCTCGGGGACGATCGGCTCCGCGCTCCAGGCGCGCAAAGAGCTGGTCGACTCGGGCTCCGGCGGCGAGCGCATCCACGTCTGGGACAGCCGCTCCGGCTGCGGCGGGCAGGGCCTGATGGCGCTCATCGCCGGGCAGGCGTCGGTCAACGGCGACGATGCCGAGCAGGTGGTGGCGAAGGTCGAGCGCGCCCGCGCGACGCTCAAGATGTGGTTCGCGATCGACACGCTCGAGTACCTGCGCCGAGGGGGGCGGATCGGAGCCGCCCAGGCGTTTCTCGGCTCCGCGCTTCAGATCAAGCCGATCCTCACCCTGGAGGAGGAGATCACGCCCGTCGAGCGCGTCCGCACACGCCGCCGCGCCTTCGAGCGGATGGTCGAGTACGCGCGCGAGCGCTCCGAGGCCAGCGCCGGGACATGGGTCGTGCAGCACATCCACGATCCGGAGACCGCTCGCCGACTGGTCGAAGCCGGTCGCGAGGTGTTCGGCTCCGAGCCCGCCTTCGTCTCGCAGATCGGCCCCGTCATCGGAGCCCACGTCGGGCCCGGGCTGCTCGGGATCGGAGGGATCGAGACCGGGCTGCTTCGGCTAGGCGATTGAAGCCGCGGCGGGCTTCAACCGCCTACCGACGGCGTAGCGCGATCAGTCCGCCGATCGCAAAACCCGCGACCGCGGCCCCGATCACGAGCTCGCGGCGGTGCTCGCGCACCTGCCGGCGCCAGTCGGTGAGCTCGGCGACGCGGCCGCGAAGCGCCTCGACCGAGCGCGAGAGCTCCTGGCGCTGGCGCTCGATGTCGGTGCGGATCTGCGCCGAACTGCGACCGGGGGCGCTGGGCGCCGGGCGCGCGACCGGCTCGCCCGCGCCGCTATAGACGTCGGGCTCGGTGGTCATGTCGCGGTCGGCTCCTTCGCTGCGGGTGTGGTTCCGGATTCGAGCGTCTGCTTGATTCGTTTGCCCTCCTCGATCGCGAGGTCGGGCGTCGGCGGAGCACCGGCCTGCACGGCGCGGTAGGCGACCATCCCGGCGATCGCCGCGATGGCGAAGAACAGCACCGCCTCGATCAGGAACCCGGCCCAGATCGAATCGTCGAAGAAGAGGTCGTCGAGCAGCCACGCGAACGCGTGCATCAGCAGGATCAGCCCGAGAAAGGCGAAGGTGCCGGCCACGATGCCGACGACCGAGCCGCGCAGGAGCTTCGAGACCTTCTCGGAGACCTCGGTCTTCGCGAGCTCGATCTCCTCGCGTACCAGCGTCGAGACGCGCTCGGAGACGTCGAAGACGAGCTCGCCGACCGAGCGATCCTCGCCGCCGGGATCGGGAGGCACGCTCATTCCGGCGGATCCTCCCCGAACACCCGTTGCCAGATCACCGCCGAGACCCGCATCGCGACGACGCTCGCGAGCGCTCCCGTGCCGGCCACGAGCCCCGTCCACATCAGCCTCTTCACGATCTCGTTCTCCATCATCACCGCCGCCCTACCCGGCGCGACGCAAGTAAACCACTAGTGGTGCCTCGCGCACCGCTACCGCGTCTCGAGGCCGCCGCAGATTGTCTCGACGACCATTTCGCGGGCGCGGCCGAAGTCCGCCTCGGTGCCCGGGATCAGCTCGAAGACCCAGCCCGAGAGGAGTTGCTCGATCGCGCCGTAGAACCACATCGAGGCGAAGTTCGCGTCGACGTCGGCCCGGAAGGCACCGGCTTCCTGCGCACCGCGGACGATCCTCGCGATCAGGTCGTACGCCTGGCGAATCTCCGGCAGATGGGTGCGGCCGAAGGAGTTCGCGGCCCTGGTGACCTCGACGATGATCACCTTCATCAGCTCGGGGTCGTGGCGGTAGGACTCGATGATGAAGCCGGCGACCGCATCGAGCTTCTGGCGCGGCGGGATCGGCCGGGAGTCGATCTCCTCGATCGCGGCGAGCAACAGCGACCACCGCTCGACGAAGAGCTCGTTCAGCACCTGCTCCTTCGAGTCGAAGTAGTGGTAGACGAGCCCGTAGGCGACGCCAGCCTCCCGCGCAATGTCCGAGACCCGGCAGGCGTGGAAGCCCTGCCGCGCGAACACCCTGATCGCCGCGTCGAGGATTTGCCGGCGGCGGTCGACCGGCGGGGCCTTCGCCATCAGCGACCATCTCCGACGCCGGCCGGCTGCGGCCAGCGATAGGACTGCGGACGGCGGTTGGCGAGCGAGGGCAGTGACGCCCGGACGTCGTCCTGTCGCTGGAGGTCGAGCTCGGCGGAGACGAAGCACTCGCGATCCGGCGCCATCGCGAGGACGACGCCCCACGGGTCGACGATCGCCGATCGTCCGTAGGAGCTGTACTGGGGCGCGGCCTCGCCGACCTGGTTCGGCGCCACGACGAAGACCTGGTTCTCGATCGCCCGCGCACGCAGGAGCACCTCCCAGTGGTCCCGCCCGGTGGCGAGGGTGAAGGCGGACGGGATCGTGATCGCGCGAGCGCCGCGGACGGCGAGAATCCGGTAGAGCTCCGGAAAGCGAACGTCGTAGCAGACGGTGAGCCCCACTTCGACGCCGGCGGCGGACGCGGTGACGATCTCCTCGCCCGGCTGCTCGTGCGCCGATTCGCGGTAGCTGACGCCGCCGACGTCGACGTCGAACATGTGGATCTTCCGGTAACACGCGACCACGTCGCCATCGGCGTCGATCAGGCAGGACGTGTTGTAAAGCCGCTGCTCTCCCGCAGCCCGCTCCGGAATGCTTCCCGCGACGATCGCCACGCCGAGCTCGCGCGCCCAGCCGCGAACCGCGCTGATCGTCGGCCCGCTGAGGTCCTCGGCGCCCTCGACGAGCGCCTCCGGCCCGCCGAGCACGTTCCACTTCTCCGGCAGCACGATCAGCTCGGCCCGTGCGCCTGCGGCCTCCCGCACCAAGCGCCCGGCGGTCTCGAGGTTGCGGTCCTTCTGGGCGTTCGAGTTGAGTTGGATCGCAGCGGTGCGCATCGCGACAGGCCTCTCCAGCCGGCTTCCGGAGGTCCGGCTTCCGGGCATTGACTGACCAGTCAATCTAGCGCCTTGGCAGGCGGTTGCGGCGCCTTCAGTTCGCGAGCAGCCAGGCGACGAGCGCGGCGATGATCAGCCCGGCCTCGATCACCGCGACGAGCGCCAGCGACCCGATCAGCGATTCGGCGCCGAACCCCCAGACGGCGCCGCAGAGGGCGCCGACCCCTCCGAGCGCCAACGCGGCGACGCCCCAGAGCAGCAGGGCCCGCTCCCAGCGTGCGTCCGACTCGACCTGGTCCTCGAGGCGGTCGTGGAACTCGAACGGGAGCGCGAACAGCGCCGCGAAGAGGCCGATCGCGAAGGTCACGAGCCACGGGCTCAGGTGCGAGAGCGAGGCGTACGGCGGGCCGGCCACCGCGGCGAGGACCACGGAGGCCGCCGCGAGCGCGAGCCCCGCGAGCGCGAACGATCGCGGCCGCGGCGATTCGGCTCGTTCGTCGAGCTGCATCCGTGACGAGCATCCCAGATCCCAGACATTTCGATCCCGAGCGGCTGGAAACCCGCCGAGGGATGATTCGCCGCCGCCCCCGCAGGCCCCAGAACCTGTTCGAGAGCCGGACCGAGGTCTGGCGCCAGGTCGGGCTCGGCGAGCAGGTCGACCGCGCCCAGGCGCAGCGGGCGCGGGGTGGCGCCATCTTCATCGCGCTCCTGATCATCGCCGTGCTCCTCGCGTTCGACCACCGGCGCGAGCTCTTCTCCGGCGGCGGCACCACCGTACGGGCCGTTACAGTCATCGCGCTGGTCGTCCTCGGCTGGGCACTCGCGCACCAGCTCGCCCGCGCCTTCGCGCCGAGTCTCTTCGGGCGCATGGACCCCGGCACCGCCGGAACGGTTGGCTTTACGATCCGGCTGGTCACCGTCGTCGGGATGGTGATCGTGGCCCTGCAGGTCGCGGGCCTCGACACCAGGGCGTTGGCCGTCGGCGGAGCGTTCACGGCCGTCGTCCTCGGTCCCGCCGCGCAGCAGACGCTCGGCAACCTCTTCGCGGGCCTCGTCCTGCTCAGCACGCGCCCGTTCCGGGTCGGCGAGCGCGTCCGGCTCACCGGCGGGGCGCTCGCTGGGAGCATCGAGGGGATCGTCGGCTCGCTCGGGCTCTTCTACACGACCCTCGTCAGCGGCGCGGACCGGACGATGGTGCCGAACAGCGTCATCCTGCAGCTCGCGGTCGTCCCGCTGCGCGAGCCGGAGCGGGTCGAGATGAGGGCCCGCTTCGACGCCTCGATGAGCCCGTCGGAGGTCGAGCGCCGCCTCGCCTCGGCGATCTCGGTGCCGACGCGCTACCCGCCCGACATCACGCTCGAGGAGCTCGACCGCGACGAGGTCGTCGTGCGGATCGCGGCGACCCCGCTCCGCCCAGCCGACGGCGCGCAGCTCGCTGCCGAGGTCCTCGCAGCGGTGCGCGAGAGCGACGCCGACGGCACCGCAAACGTGGACGGCAACGGCGGCCGGCCTGCGGCTTGAATCAGCGCAGCCGCGCTACGTCGAGCGCGCCGCGGTCGCTCGCGTGCGGGAGCGGGATCGCGGTCCGGCGCCGCCGGACCGCGACGACGGCGGCGTCATCGTCTCGCGCCGAGGCGCCGAACTCATGGAGCTCGGCCCGCACCCGGTCGACCGTGTGCTCAGGGGAGCGCGAGCCGAGCAGCCCGACACGCAGTCGATCCGAGCCGAACCGCTCGCCGCCACGGCGCTTCGCCTCGATCACGCCGTCGGTGTACAGGACGAGCTGATCCCCCTGGCGGACCCGGATGCGGGTCGGGTCCCATACCGGTCTCTCCGACACACCGAGCAGCGGCCCCGGCGTCCCAACCGGTTCCGCCTCCGAGTCGCGGAGGAGGAGCGGGTGAGGGTGCCCCGCGAGGTAGACGAGGACCTCGACCTCGTCAGCCTCCGTCTCGGGCAAGACCAGCATCGCGATCGAGCAGAGCGCGGCGTCGTCGCGCCCGCGCAGGTTCTTGTCGAGGAGGTGGAGCCCGGCACACGGATCGGCGGCGAACGAGCCGGCGGTCCGGATCGTGTGTCTGGCTTCGGCGGTGAGCGCGGCCGCCGCGGCGCCCCGCCCCGACACGTCCCCGAGGACCACCGCCCAACCGTCGGGCACCTCAAAGGCTTCGTAGAAGTCGCCGCCGACATCGTTGATCTCGCCCGCCGGCTCGTACATTGTCGCCACCTCCCAACCGTGCATGCGCGGCAGCGTCGGCGGCAGGAGCTCTCGCTGGAGCGCGTCCGCGACGCGGGCGCGCTCCTCGGCGATGCGCGCGTTCGCGAGCGCGAACGCGGCGCGGCGGGCCAGCTCGGCCGCGATCGTGACGTCGTCCTCGTCGAAGACCCGCGAGCCGCCTTGATTGACGAAGGTGAGGGCGCCCACGCGCTCGCCGCCCGCGGTCATCGGCGCGATCATCAGCGAGCCGATGTCGAGCCGGCGCAGGATCTCGAGGTGCTCCTCGTCGGCGGCCGCCTCCCGCAGCCACGCATCGGTGACCTCGATCGCGCGGGCCTCATCCGTGCTCATGACGTCGGTTACCCTCATGCCGGCGTAGATGCGGAGCCGGTACTGCTCGCGCAGCTCGCGCGCGATCGCGAGCTTCTCGGGGTCGCGGTGCTGCATCGCGAGGCGCTCGAAGTGCCCCTCGCCGCGCGGCAGCTCGACGGCGCACCAGTCGGCGAACTCCGGCACGACGAGCGGTGGGACGCCCTCCAGGGTGCGGCGGTAGTCCGCGGAGTGTGAGAGGAGCTCGCCGGTCCGGGCCAGGAGCCAGTTGGTGAACTCGGCCCGCTTGACCTCGGTCACGTCCTCGATCGCGGTGACCGAGTAGAGCATGTCGCCGGTCGGCCCCTCGATCGCGCGGGCCTTGGTTCGCGTCCAGCGCTCGCGGCCGGTCGCCTTGTCGATCACGCGCAGCACCTGTGGCTCCTCGACCCCACCGCTCAGCGCCCGGCGCCCGACCAGCGCCTCCGCCGGGACGGTCCGCCCTGACTCGTCGCGGATCTCGAAGCGCTCGCGAATCCTCGCTGCCGGCGTCCCGACCGCCTGCTCGGACGTCTCGTAGCCCAGCGTCCGCGCGGCGGCGGGGTTGGCGAAGATCAGCTCGCCGTCGGCTCCGTGGATGACCACCGCTTCGTCGAGGATCGACATCACCGTGTCCATGCGGCGCTCGACGCTCTCGAGGTCGGAGAAGAGGCCGGCGTTGTCGAGCGCGAGCCCGATCCGGGACGCGAGGATGCGCGCGAACCGGAGGTCCTCGGCGCTATAGCGCCTGCCCGACCAGGCGGTCACCAGCGTCAGCGTGCCGAGGTTACGGTCGCGCGCGCGGATCGGCGCGATGATCGTCGAGCGGACGCCGAGCGAGCGCAGGAATTCGAGATCGGAGCGCGAGTGGGCCATCCGGCGCAGCTCCTCGTCGCCGATCCGGGGCAGCCAGCGCGGGATGTCGCGCCATGGCCGCTCGACGTTGACGAGCCACGGTGGCAGGTTGGGCTCGCGGGCGCGGATCCGCTCCTCGATCTCCGCCGCGTCCGCGCGTCCGTACGCGCGCGCTGCGATCCTTCGCGCGCGGCCCTCGTGGACGGCGTCGACCATGCAGATGTCGCCGATCACCGGCACGATCACGTCCGTGACCCGCCGAAGCGTCTCCGCGAGCGGCAGCGAGCCGTCGGCGACCGCACCCACCGCGTCGAGCAGGCGCAGCCGCTCGGAGCGGCCGGCGGTGTGCGTCCGCAGCCAGGCACCGACGACGCCGGCCCCGGTGCCGAATACGAGGACGCCGATCCTGACGAGCTGCTCGCTGTCGCCACTCGCCATGTTCCACTCGGGGCTCGCGGCCGCGGCGCCGATCGCAAGCGCCCCGACGAGCGCGACGGCCGCCGGCGGCGCGAAGAACGCCGTGACGAGCGGCGCGACGACATAGGTGCCGACGATCGCCGCCGACTCGTCCTGGAGGACGACGTCGAAACCGACGCAGATCGCGAGCATCGCAACGCCGAGCGCGAGCCCGGCACGGCCGCGCGAGAGCCGCTGGGCGATCCACCGGCCGCGCTCGCCCGCTCTCGAAGTCCACCCTTTCATCGCCGCTCCCCAAAATGCGCGACGAGGGCGCCGCGCGCAAGGTCAATCTACCGCGTCCGGATGGCGACGCTGGAGAAATCGCACAGGCACTAAGATCCCCGCCGTTGACGGCACCTTTCGATATCGCAATCGATCACGGCGACGGCCTCTACATGGTGGGTGTCTCGGGGGAGCTGGACCAGAGCACCGCCGACCAGCTCCGCCAGGCGCTGGCCGACGCGATCGGGCAGCCCCCGGCCGGCGTCCTCGTTGATCTCAGCAACTGCCATTTCATCGACTCGACGGGCCTCAGCCTGCTCGTCGAGGCCAAGCGGCGGCTCGCCGAGGACCAGCGGGGCTTCGCCGTCTGTTGCCCGGACGCCGACGTCCGCCGGCTGCTCGAGCTGACCGGCATCGACCGCGCGGTCGGTCTGTTCGACGCGAAGGACGACGCGGTCGCCGCGCTCAGCGTCCAGGCGGCTTCCTGACGAACGCCCCGACCGGGGCGGTCCTCACGAGCCTACGGTCGCCTCCCGCTGGCCGGCGTGCTCGCCCTCGGCGATCTCCTCGACCATCTTCGCGCAGAAGGCGTCGAGGTCGTCGGGCTTGCGGCTCGTGACGAGGCCGGAATCCACGTGGACCTCCTCGTCGACCCACTGCCCACCGGCGTTGCGGATGTCGGTCTGGAGGCTCGGCCACGAGGTCAGCGTCCGGCCCTCTACGACGTCGGCCTCGACCAGCGTCCAAGGGGCGTGGCAGATCGCGGCGACGGGCTTGCCTGCCTCGAAGAAGCGCCGCGTGAACTCCACCGCCTCGGGAACCGTGCGCAGGATGTCGGGGTTTGCGACTCCGCCCGGCAGGACGAGCGCGTCGTAGTCGTCCGCGCTCGCGTCCGCGACAGCGCGTGTGGCCTCGAACGTATCGCCCTTCTCGAGGTGGTTGAACGCCTGGACCTCGCCGGCCTCCGGAGCCACCAGCTCCGGTCGTCCGCCCGCCTCCTCGACCGCCGCCCACGGGCGGGTCAGCTCAACCTGCTCCGCGCCCTCGTTGGCGAGGAGGAACGCCACCTTCCTGCCCTCGATGCGCTCGCTCATCTCACAACCTCCGAAGTCGGATCTCTCTTCGTTCGGGGCGTAATTACCCCGTGCCCGGGGGCGCTACCCGTCGTCGTCGGCGGACCGGTCGCCGGAGGTTGGCACGTGGTCCGCGGGCGGCTCGCCGCGAACCGCGCCGAGCAGCTTCCAGAGGGCGCGCCGGGAGATCCTCGAGATCTGCATCTGCGAGACCCCGAGCCGATTGCCGATTTCCCGTTGCGTGAGCTCCTCGACGAAACGCATGCGCAGGACCTGCCACTCGCGTTCGTCGAGGCCGGCCGCCCGCGAGGCGAGGTCGGCCTCGACCCGGTCATAGCCGGAGTCCCGGTGGCCGATCATCTCGACTGCCGGCGCGCTCTGCTCATCATCCAGGCGCGGGGCGTCGAGGGACAGCGTGCGCCTCGCATAGCCCGCCTCGATCGCCTCGAGCACCTCCTCGGGCGAGACGTCGAGTCGTTCCGCGAGCTCAGCGGGCGTCGGGCTGCGGCCGAGCTCCTCGGTGAGCCTGGCCGTCGCCTCGTCGACCTTCATGGTCAGCTCCTGCAGGCCCCGCGGCAGGCGCACGTTCCAGACGTGGTCGCGAAAGTGGCGACGCAGCTCGCCGAGGATCGTGGGCACGGCGTAGGCGGTGAACGGACGCCCACGGCCCGGGTCGAAACCGTCGATTGCCTTCACGAGGCCGAGGTTCGCCACCTGGACGAGGTCGTCGAAGGACTCCGTCTGCCTGCGGTAGCGACCGGCCAGGGAGCGGGCGAGCGGCATGAACCTGACCACTAGCCGCTCACGCACTTCCCGGTCGCGGGTGCGGGCGTAGAGGCGCAGAAGCTCCTGCTCCTCACCTCGAGAGCCTCGGGATCCGCGCTCCTCGGAGCCACGCACTCGTCGCTTCGCCTCCAACTGGAAACTCCTGGTTCGGTTCGGCTCGGTCCGAACCGGGATCCAGCGAGGTCCAGCGGATCCACGCGTGTCCGACGGTGCGGGCCGATTCAGCTTTCGCTAGTGGCCGTTCCCGTTCGCCGGGTGCGGTCCCCTTGGGCTCTCTCATGACGGTACCCCCTTGCCGCTGCGATTCAAACGCGCCATCGCCGTGTTTGGAAGCTTCGAGCCCTGGGTATCGCCGCCCCGGGACTAGGGCCTCCCGGGGTAAATCCCCCCAACCCCGGAGCCGTGCGGTAGCTGAAACGGCAGTGAGCCCAATCCCTCTCTGAGTGGTAGTCCGACGAGCCCCACCGGGGCTCGTCGGCTTTTCGCAGCCAGATGCATCTACGCTGCGCGGGATGGCCCAGGTCCCGCGATCAGCCTTCGTCACCGGCGGCTCCGGGTTCATCGGAGGCCGGCTCGTCGCGCGGCTCGCCGACGGCGGTTCCCGCGTCCGCGCCCTTGCCCGCTCCGACAGCTCAGCCGCTGCCGTCGAGGCCCGCGGCGCCGAGCCGGTGCCCGGCGACCTGTCGGACGTCGCGTCGATGCGCGAGGGCGCCGAGGGTTGCGAGGCGGCCTTTCACCTCGCCGCCCACCTCGGCACGTGGGGCCGCCGGGAGGACTTTCACCGCGACAACGTCACCGGCACGGAGAACGCGCTCGTGGCGTGCCGGGACGCCGGGGTCCGGCGCTTCGTCCACTGCAGTACCGAGGCGGTCCTGATCGCCGGGGAGCCGCTCCGCAACGTCGACGAGACGGCGCCGCTTCGCCCGGACTCCAAGGCGCTCTACTCGGCGACGAAAGCGCTCGCCGAGCGCGCAGCCCGCACCGCGTCGGCCGACGGCTTCGAGGCGGTGATCCTGCGCCCGCGCTTCGTGTGGGGCCGCGGCGACACGACCCTGGTGCCGGGAATCACCGCCATGATCGACGCGGGACGCTTCGCCTGGATCGACGGGGGCACTCAGCTCACGGACACAGCACACGTGGACAACGTCATCGAGGGGCTCCTGCTGGCGGCTGAGCGCGGCAGCGCCGGCGAGGCCTACTTCGTCACCGACGGCGACCGCGTCGTCTTCAGGGACTTCGTCTCGGAGATGCTGCGCGCGCAGGGGGTCGAGCCGCCGGATCGCACGATGCCCGCCGGCGTCGCCGGTGCGCTGGCCGCCGCGTGCGAGACGGCGTGGCGCGCGCTGCCGCTTCCCGGCGAACCGCCGGTCACCCGCTTCGCCGTCTGGGTCTCATCCCAGGAGTGCACGATCGACATCACCAAGGCCCGGCGCGAGCTCGGTTATGAACCGGTCATGGCGCGAGCCGAGGGACTCGATGAGATGCGCGTGGGCTAACCGGGCGAGCGCTCGCGCTCGAGCTCGCCCGCAAGGAGCTTTGCGTGCAGCGCCCCGATCAGGTCCGGGAACGGCGTCGCGCCGCCTTCGACCAGCTCCCGAGCGCGCTCGCGGTCGAGCGCCGAGAAGCGCTCGACGAGAAGCTTGAGCTCGTCGACGATCACGGGCTCGAGGCCGTTCATGAGGCGGGCCACGTCGCGGGCGCCAAACCCGGTCGTCTCGTTCCAGCCCGCCGCGCGAAAGCGTGAGATCGCCTCAACGATCCGCACGTCGGAGGGTGAGTAGCCGGCGTCGTCGGGTGTCAACACCCCGAGCTCCGTCAGGCGACGCAGGGCCCGCCGCGGGATCTCGTAGCGGCCCAGGATCTCATCCTCGGGAATGCGATCGGCCTCCGGCGCCAGGACCCGGTCGATCAGCAGATCGCCGGTCTCTGCGAGCGCGCGCAGCCGCTCGACGTCGCCGTTCGTCGACTCGAGCAGCTCGCGGATCACGCGCAGCGGCATGAAGCGCTCCTCCTGGAGCTGCTTGATCAGCCGGATCCGCTCGGCGAACTCCGGCGGGTAGTACGCCATGTTGCGCGACGTCTTCACCGGCTCCGGCAGGAGCCCCTCGCGCAGGTAGTGGCGCACGGTCGCCACCGGAACGTCGGCCCGCTCGGCGAGCTCGGAGATCTTGAGGAGCTCCTGCGTCGTGCTCACGACATGAACGGCTCCTGCGCCGCGCTCGCAGCGCGCGCCCCCACCGCGCCGGATGCGAGCAGCGACTCGATCTCGTCCTCCGGGAGCCCCGCCTCGGCGAGGACCTCGCGCGTGTGCTCGCCGAGAGCCGGCGCCGGTCGCGTCGGGTCAGCCGGGGTGCGTCCCAGCTTCAGCGGGTGTCCGAGCAGCCTCACCGGGCCGAGCTCCGGCTGGTGCACCTCGACCACCATCTCCCGGCCGGCGATGAGCTCGGAGGAGAGCGCCTGCTCGAGATCGAGGACCGGCTCGATGCAGCAGTCGTGCTCGTCGTTGAAGGCCTTCCACTCCGCCCGCGTGCGGCCGCGAAAGACATCGGCCACGGCCGCGTGTCCTTCGGAGCTCGGCGGCGCGAACTGGTGCTCGACGAGGTCCGGGCGCTCCACGCCGGCGCAGAACGCCTGCCAGAACTTCGGCTCGAGCGCACCGCAGCTCACCCATCCGTCCGCGCACTCATAGGGCAGATAACAGGCCGCCCCGCCGTTCAGCGTCTCGGCGCCGCGTCGTGGCACCCGGCCGTCGCACATGAACGCCGCCGCGGCCATCGCGAGCCAGGAGAGCGACCCGTCCGTCATCGAGACGTCGACGAGCTGCCCCTCCCCGGAGCGCTCGCGCTCCATCAGCGCGGCGAGGATGCCGACGGCTCCCATCAGCGCTCCGCCACCGATGTCGGCGATCTGGCCGCCGGACTGTACGGGCGGCCCGTCCGCGGCGCCCGTCAGGCCGAGCAGCCCGTTCAGCGCCAGGTAGTTCGTGTCGTGGCCGGCCCGCTGGACGTTCGGCCCGGTGAGCCCGTACCCGGTGATCGCGCAGTAGACGATCCGCGGGTTTTCCTCGTGGAGCCGCTCGTACCCGACCCCGAGCCTGTCGAGGACGCCGGGTCGGAAGCCGTCGAGGACGACGTCCGCGTCGCGGACCAGGCGCAGGAACGCGTCACGGCCGGCGTCGGACTTGAGGTCGATGCGAATCGATCGCTTGCCGCGGTTGAGCGACAGGTAGAGGGCCGAGCGGGTGCCGAGCGCCTGGTGCTCGTCGTCGCCGTAGTAGGGCGGCGCCCAGCGGACGTAGTCGCCCATGCCGGTGTCCTCGACCTTGATCACGTCGGCGCCGAGGTCGGCGAGGAGCAGCGAGCAGAAGCCGCCCGGCAGGAGCCGCGAGAGGTCGAGGACCTTGAGCCCGCTAAGCGCCGGCACGCTCACGCCTCGGGACGCCGAGCATCTCGCGTGCTTCCGCGACCGTCGCCGCGCGCCGGCCGATGTCCTCCGCCATCTGGCGCGCCTTGGCGATCAGCTCGCCGTTCGAGCGCGCCATCTCGGCGTTCGGCAGATAGAAGTTGTCCTCGAGCCCGGCGCGGACGTTGCCGCCCAGCGCGAGCGCTGCGCCGATCAGCCGCCACTGGTCGCGCGAGATCCCGATCACCTGCCAGGCGTTCGGGCCCTCGGCGCCACGCGGGATCTGCTCCGACATGAAGGCGACGTTGCGGGCATTCGGCCGAATGCCGCCGTTCACGCCCATGACCAGGGAGATCTGGAGCGGCTCGGACAGGAGGCCCATGTCGAGGAGGGGGTCGAGGTTCGCGACGTGGCCGGCGTCGAAGCACTCGTGCTCGGGCTTGACGCCGAGCTCGCGCATCGTCGTCAGGAACTCGATGATCGTGTCGAAGGAGTTCTCGAACACCGCCTTGAAGACGAAGTCCTTGCGACGGCGCGAGTACTTCGCGTAGTTCATCGAGCTCATGTTGAGCGCGGCGACGTCCGGCCGGAGCTCGCGCAGGTACTCGATCCGCTTGGCGAGCGGGATCCCGATGGCGCCGGTCGAGTAGTTGATGATCACGTCGTCGACCTCGCCCAGGATCGCCTCCGTGATCGCGCGGAAGTCGTCGATCTCGTAGCTCGGCATGCCGTCGGGGGTGCGGGCATGGATGTGGATCTGCGAGGCACCCTCGTCGATCGCCCGGCGGGCCTCCGCCGCGTACTCCTCCGGCGTGTACGGGATGGCCGGGCACTGGTCGCGGTTCGCGATCGCGCCCGAGATCGAGCACGAGATGATCACCGCGTCCTCGAAGCGGCTCATCGCGGCCCCCCGATCGGCGTCACTGGCGCTGCAGTGATGGAAAACGCCTCGGGGACTCGTGACCCGTCGAGCGCCCGATCGACGAGTTTGACGATGCCTTCACCGACGCTCATACCGGCATCACCCCGTGCTTGCGCCACGGCCGCTCGACCCGCTTGTCCTTCGCCATCCGCAGCCCCCGGATGATCGTCGGCCGCGTCTCGCGCGGGTCGATGACGTCGTCGATCATCGCGTTCTTGGCGGCGATGTAGACGTCGATCTGCTCGCGCACCGCCTCGAGCATCGCGTCGCGCGTCGCGTCGGGGTCGTCCGATGCCTCGATCGCCGAGCGGCCGATGATGTTCACCGCGCCCTCGGCGCCCATCACGGAGATCTCGGCGGACGGCCACGCGGCGATCAGATCCGGCTCGTAAGCCTTGCCGTTCATCACGTAGTAGCCGGCGCCGTAGGCCTTGCGGATCACGACCGTGATCTTCGGGACGGTCGCACGCGAGACCGCGTAGAGCATCTTCGCCCCGTGGCGGATGATCCCGGCGTGCTCGACCTTCGAGCCAACCATGAAGCCGGGGACGTCCTGGAGGAAGACGAGCGGGATGCTGAAGGCGTCGCAGAGGTTGACGAACCGGGCCGCCTTGTCGGCCGAGTCGTTCTCGAGGATGCCGCCGAGCTGCTTCGGCTGGTTGGCGACGATCCCGACCGGCATCCCGCCGAAGCGCGCCAGGCAGGTGATGATCGTGCGCGCGAACCTGGGCTTGATGTCGAAGTACGCGCCGTCGTCGACGATCTCGCGGATCACGTCGTACATGTCGTAGGGGTGGCGGTTCGACTCGGGGACGATGTCGAGGAGCTTCTCGGACATGCGGTCGTCGGGATCGACGGTCTCGCGCACCGGCGGCTTCTGCTCGCAGTTCGAGGGAAAGAAGGAGAGGTAGGTCTTGATCGCCTCGATGCACTCGACGTCGTCTGACACCTCGAGGTCGCCGACCCCCGACTTGCGGCAGTGGACCCTGGCGCCGCCGAGGTCCTCCATCGAGATCTCCTCGCCGGTCACCGCCTTCGTCAGATGCGGACCGGCCAGCGCCATCGCCCCCTGACCCACGACCATCGGCACGAAGTCCGAGAGCCCGGGGATGTACGCGGTGCCCGCCGCGCAGGGCCCGAGCATCCCGGCGACGAGCGGGACGACGCCGGACATCGTCACCTCCTCGCGGAACAGGTGCCCCGAGCCGGCGAACAGCGATCCGGCCGCCTCCTGGATCCTCGCGCCGGCGGAGTCGAGCAGCCAGATCAGCGGGATGCGCTTCTGAAGCGCGAGCTCGCGCAGCCGCCCCATCTTGAGCTCGCCGGTCATCCCCATCGAGCCGGCCATCACCGTGAAGTCGTACGCGGCGATCGCGACCGGGCGCCCGTCGACGTCGGCCCACCCGGTGATCACGCCGTCGGCTGGTGCTTCGGTGCCCTCCATCGCCCGCTGGGAGAAGTGCGGCCCACCATGGATGCCGAGCTCGACGAAGGTTCCCGCATCCACGAGCAGGTCGATCCGCTCGCGCGCCGTCAGCTTCCCCGCCGCGTGCTGCCTGGCGATCTTCTCCTCGCCGCCGCCGAGCTTGGCGCGCTCGCGACGCTCGTGGAGCTCGCCCACCAGCTTCTTCAGCCCGGTCTCCTCGCCGTGCTCCGTCTCCGCCGCGGCCTCGGCGGCCTCGGCTTCCTTGGCGGCCTCGGCGACCTTCTCAGCTTCCTTCATCGTCCCTTCCATTCGGGTTCGCGCTTCTCGAAGAACGCGGCGACGCCCTCGAGCGCGTCCTCGGTTTCCAGCTCGATCGTGAGCTGGCTCCTCAGGTAGTCGAGCGCGTCGAGGAGCGGCATGTCGAGCTGGCGCCACATGGCGTCCTTTCCGAGCTTCATCACCAGCGGCGACTTCGCGGCCAGCTTCGAGGCCCACTCGGCGACCGCCGCGTCGAACTCCTCGGCGGGCACGACCTTGTTGACGATCCCGGCTTCGCGCGCTTCGGTCGCCGTCAGCCGCTCGCCGAGGAGGAGCATCTCGTTCGTCTTCTTCCGCGGGACGTTGCGGTAGATCAGCGCCATGATCATGAACGGGAAGAGGCCGACGTTGATCTCCGGCGTCCCGAAACCGGCCGTGTCCTTGGCGACGATCAGATCGCAGGCCAGCGCGATCCCCAACGCGCCGGCGAGGACGTGGCCGTTGGCGGCGACGATCGAGGGCTTACCGAGCTCGCCGAGCTCGCGGAAGATGTCGACGAAGCGGTTGGTGGCGAAGTGCTTGGCGGCGACCGGCGCGTCGGCCGAGAAACCGGCGAGGTTTGCGCCCGACGAGAACACCTTCTCGTGGGTCGAGGTGAGCACCACGGCGCCGACCTCGTCGTCCGCCTTGGCCTCGCGCAGCGCCTCGGCGAGCTCTGACAGGAGCTGGTCGGAGAGCGAGTTACGAGTCTCGGGGTCGTCGAACGCGATCGTCGCCACTCGCTCGACGACCCCGTAGCGCAGCTTCTCGTAGTCGGCCATAAGTAGGAAGTATTACTATACGCTTCTTACTTCGTCCAGCCGAGAGGAGCCGCACGTGGCCACAGCGACCGTGATCAAGCCCGAGCACGAGGCGAAGCGCAGGCACTTCATCTTCACCAACGAGCACCTCGACCTGCGCGAATCGATGAGCGCCTGGGTCAAGAAGGAGCTCTACCCGCACCGCAACGAGTGGGAGGAGACGACGTGGCCGACCGAGGCGATGCGCCGCGCCGGCGAGCTCGGCTATCTCGGGCTCTGCTTCGGTGAGGAGTACGGCGGCCAGGGCGGCGACTACTTCTACTCGCTGGTCCGCGCCGAGTGCATGAGCTATTCCTGCTCCGGCGGTACGAACATGGGCTTCGCCGTGCAGACCGACATGGTCCTGCCGCCGATCCATCTCCTCGGGAGCGAGGAGCAGAAGCAGCGCTACCTCGTGCCCGGGATCAAGGGCGAGCGGATCGGCTGCCTCGGGATCACCGAGCCCGGTGCCGGCTCCGACGTCGCCGGGATCCGCACGACGGCGATCCGCGACGGCGACGAGTACGTGATCAACGGGTCGAAGATGTTCATCACGAACGGCGCGCGCGCCGACTTCTGCGTCCTGGTCACGAAGACCGACCTGGAGGCGCGCCACGACGGGATCACGCTGTTCGCCGTCGACCTGCGCGACGACCACGGCAACCCCGTCCCCGGCTTCACCGTCTCGCGAACGCTCGAGAAGATGGGCATGCACGCGTCGGACACGGCGGAGCTCACCTTCGAGGACATGCGGGTGCCCGCGGACGCGGTCCTCGGCGAGATCGGAAAGGGCTTTTACCACATCAGCTGGGAGCTCCAGGGCGAGCGGCTGGTGGCGGCGGCGGGCTGCTACGCGTCATGTGAGCGGATGTTCGAGAGGACGCTCGACTACGCCCAGGAGCGCGAGGCCTTCGGCCGCCCGATCGGCCGCTTCCAGACGATCCGGCACAAGTTCGCCGACATGGCGACGAAGATCGAGGCGGCGAAGCAGATGGTCCACGCCACCGCCTGGCGCTTCGCGAACGGCGAGTACCCGGTCCGGGAGATCACGATGGCGAAGCTGTTCGCGACGCGCGTCTGCCACGAGGTCGCCGACGAGTGCGTGCAGATTCACGGCGGGTACGGCTACATGAAGGAGTACGAGATCGAGCGCGCCTTCCGCGATCAGCGCCTCAACCGGATCGGCGCGGGCACGGACGAGATCATGCTCGACGTGATCGGCCGCAGCTACGGACTCTGATCCCGGCGCGCCTACGGGAGCCCGGCGACCTCGGCCAGCCGCCGCTCGAGGAAGTCCCGTTCGACCGGGTTCGCGGCGAGCTCGATCGCGCGGCCGTATGCCTCCCTCGCCTCGGGGCGACCGAGCCGCCTCAAGAGGTCTGCGCGCGCCACGTGGTACGGGCCGTAGCGCTCGAGGCCCTCGAGCTCCTCGATCCGAGCGAGCCCCTCCGCGGGCCCCGCGGCCATCGCGACCGCGACGGCGCGGTTGAGCTCGACCACCGGCGACGGGCTGATCTCGGCGAGCCAGGCATAGAGACGCGCGATGCGCGCCCAGTCGGTCTCTTCGGCGGTCGGCGCGCGCGAATGCTCGGCGGCGATCAATGCCTGAAGCGTGTACGGCCGCGGCCCGGCGGCGCGCGCGACGCGGGCCAGCGCCAATCCCTCCTCGATCGCGCGGCGGTCCCAGAGCGAGCGATCCTGGTCGGCGAGCAGGACCAGGCGCCCGTCGGCGTCCATCCGGGCCTCGCGGCGCGAGTCGTGCAGGAGCATGAGCGCCAGCAGCGCCATCACCTCGGGCTCGCGTGGCATCACCTCGCGTAGTACGCGCGCCAACCGGATCGCCTCGACGCAGAGCTCGCGGCGGATCAGCGACCCGCTGCCCGACGCCATGTAGCCCTCGTTGAAGATCAGGTAGAGGGTCGCCAGCACCGAGCCGAGGCGCTCGGGCAGCCGTTCCGGCGGCGGCACCTCGTACGGGATGTTCGCGTCGCGGATCTTCCGCTTCGCGCGCACGAGCCGTTGCGCCATCGTCCCCTCCGAGACGAGGAAGGCACGCGCGATCTCGGCGGTCGTGAGACCTCCGAGAGCGCGAAGGGTGAGCGCCACCCGCGCGTCGGTCGCCAGGGCCGGGTGGCAGCAGGTGAAGACGAGGCGCAGCCGATCATCCGGCAGCTCGCCCTCCTCCAGCACCTCCGGCTCGCCCTCCGGCACTCGCAGTGCCTCGAGCGCCTCAAGCTCGGGGCCCTTCTCCTCGAGCGTCCGCCGGCGCCGCAGCCGATCGATCGCGCGGTTGCGGGCGACGCGGATGATCCAGGCGCCCGGGTTGTCCGGTACGCCGTCGGTCGGCCAGCGCTCGAGCGCCACGACGAACGCATCCTGGACCGCCTCCTCGGCGGCATCGAAGTCGCCGAGCACGCGGATCAGGGTCGCGACCGCCCGCCCCGACTCGCGCCGGAACAGGCGGCCGATCATGCCCTGATCCGCTACGAGGAGGCCTCCGCCCTCGCCTGCGGCTCCTGGTAACCGAACTGCGTGTAGTCCATCACCGGCCGGACCTCGACGCCGCCGCCGCTCACCGGGATCTTCTTCGCCCACTCGATCGCCTCGTCGAGGTTCTCGCACTCCAGCAGGTAGAACCCGCCGACCTGCTCCTTCGTCTCGGCGTAGGGGCCGTCGGTGACGAGGCGCTCGCCGCCCTCACCGACCCGGATCGTGGTCGCGGTGGAGCTTTCTTGGAGCCCCTCGCCGGCGATGTGGGCGCCCGCGTCGACGACTTCCTGGGTGAACTGCGACCACCGGTCCATCATTGCCGTCATCTCCTCGGGGCTGGCGTCCTCCCAGCCGCCCTCCTCGCCGATCAGCGTGAGCATGTACTTCATCCGTCCTCCTTGTGTCTCGTGCGGCGCTGACCGCCGCATTCACAGTAACGACGAACGGCGGCGGCGCAGATCGACCATGCGCCAGCCGCGTGCGCGGGGATTCGAGGTCGGCGCTCTAGAGCTCGCCCTCGATCCGGTCCGCGTCGTCGGCGCCGTTCGTACGCTCGTCGTCGGCGAGCCCGGCGACCTCGTAGGAACCCTGGTCGTGAATCAGCCCCGCGATCCGCAGGACGTTCCCGACGTCAACCTGCGCGAGCCCGACCTTCGCCGGCACCCGGAAGCTGATGTCGGCGCCCGACTCACGGATGTCGTCGGCCGAGAGGATCAGCTTGCCTTCGTCACGGCAGACGCCCTGGACGATGCCCTCGAAGTCGCTCGTACCGTCGCCGGAGTCGGTCACCTCCAGCTCGAGCTGCCGGAGCGTCGTCGTCGGCGGCTTCGGGGGGTGTGGCGGGTTGCCGCAACCCTCGGCCTCCGCGCGCGGGGCGGACGGATCGCGTGCGGAGGCGACGAGCGCCTGGACGTCGACCGAGTCGCCACGGTTCGGCGGCGCCTCGCCCTCGGGCGAGCGGACGAGCGCCGAGACTCCAGGCGCGGAGACTGTGTAGACGCCGGCCGCGGCATCGCGGAAGCTGACGGTGCCGCTGAATCGCACAACGTTGCGATCGCCATCGCGCCTCCGCTCGCCGGTCTCGCCGTAGGTGCCATTCGCGAGCGAGCGGGCCTCGAGCGTGACCTGGTCGCCGGCGGCGGGCAGGTCCGTCGCGTGGATGGCGACGAGGCGACCGTCCTCGGTCGCGATCGTGTAGCTGGCGGCCTTCGCGTTGAGGTGGACGACAGTGCCGGCGAACGACGTCGTGCGCGTGTCGGTGGGGTCGGCGTCGGTGGTGCTCGTGGTGTCGGTCGTGCTGGTCGTTCCCGTCGGGACTCCGGTGGAGGGATAGGTCGGGGTCGAGGGGTAGGTCGGCGTCGTCGGATAGGAGGGCGTCGAGGACGCGGACCCGGATGACGGAAGCGCAGCGCCACCGCCGCTCGATCCGGTTGCGTCGCCCGCGTCCGTCCCGTGCGTCGCGCCGCTCGGCGGCGTTTGGGCCAGCGTCGGCGAACCCTCGTCCGTGGGCGCCGGAACGCGAACCACCATCGGCGAGGTGGTCCCGAGGCTGCCCTCGATGCCGGGACCGATCGCCACCCCGGCGAAGAGCCCGAAGCCGAGCGCGATCGCGGCCATCGGGACGGTCCAGCGGCGATCGACGATCGGAAGCGCCGCCCAACGGAGCGACGCGAACCGCAGCGCCGACCGGCGATCCGGCCGGACCGGCCCGGGCAGAAGTCTCATTGCCGCGCCTCTTTCGCCGCGTCGGCGGCCTGCGGCTGAGCCGCGGGCGGGGTGTTGGCGCCGTCTGGCCGGGCAGGGCTCGCCGGCTGGGCAGCGGGGGGCGAAGCAGTCTCGGGCTCGCTCGGCTTGTGCTCCTCCCGTGGCTTGGGCGTCGCAGGCTGAGGCGTCGCCGCGAGGCGATTGCCGCAGGTCGAGCAGAAGACGGCCCCGGCGACGTACGGCGTGCCGCACTGGGCGCAGGTGCCGGCGAAGCCCCTCGCCCCGGAGCGGATCGCACTCTCGGTTGCGCTCAGCTGTGCCTCGACCGCCTCGAGCTCGCCGGCGCGCCGCGTCAGCACCTCAGGCCGGAACGAGCCGCGGATCGCCATCTCGTAGGCGAGCCCGCCGAGGTCGAACTGGAGCTCGGCGAACTGCCGTGCGAGCTGATCGCGCCGCGCCGTGAGCTCGGCGGCCGGCTTTGCCCCAGACGGCCGGCCGCGGCGCTTGGCGCGCTTTCGCTCCCGGCGCCGCGCACGGCGGCTCTTGGGCGCCGGCGCGACCGCCTGGGTCGGCGCCTGCGCGGGCTGGGGCGAGCCCGGGGCCGTCTGCGTCGGCACGGACGGCGGCGCCGTTCGGGACGCCGCCGGCTGCTTGGCCGTCGGCGACCGGGGGCGCGTCTTAAAGTACGGCTTCAGCTTGTCGAGGAACTTCGGGCTCATTGCGTCTTGCCATTGTCGCTGCCGGGGATCTCGGTGGTGCGGCCCGAATCCTACGGTGCCGCCTCGTCCTCGCTTGTCGTGCTCGTACCGACCTCGACCACCTGCGCCGCTGGAAAGCTCGACTCGACCAGCTTGAGCCTGTCTGCCGCCTCGGATCGTGTGTCGTAGACGCCGGAGTAGATCACGTAGTTGCCGGGCGGGAGCGTCGGATAGAGGTCGGAGTCGAGGACGCCGACGTCCTCTGCGCCCTGCGCCTCCGCGCTGCTTCGCACCGCGTCGATCGATTCCTCGGTCGCGCCGGCCTTCGAAATGGTGCTGAGCTCGACCGTGAATCCCTCCGTGCCCGACGGCCAGTCGCTCGTGATGCCGGCGCCGGCGCCGTCCGCCGCGCCGCTGCCCTCGTCGGCGGTCGTCGTGGTGGTCGAGGCGGCCGGACTCTCGCCGACCTGAATCACGGGCGCGGGCGTCTCATCGTCGTTGCCGCGGCCGATCAGCACGCCGATCAGGAGCATGCCGCCCAGCAGCGCCACGCCGAGGACGGCGCCAAGCGGCGAGACGTCGCTGGGCCGGCCGTCGGGGGGCACGGCCGCGGGCGGCTTCGATCCCGCCGGCTGCGCCACCGCGGCGGGCAGCGGGACGCGCGGATCGGCGCGGCGGCGGCCGCAGTTGATGCAGTAGCGCTGGTCCGCCGCCAGGGCAGCGCCGCACTCGGCGCAGGCCTCTCCCTGCGGGCCGACCGGCTCACGGACCATTTGCTCTGGTGGGCTCTGCACGGCTCCTATTTCAACACGTCTCGGCGGTGGCGTTGCGGTCGGCACCGCCCAGGGTACGCTCAGCCGCATGGAGCTCGGGGCAAACGGCGAAGCACCCGCGGGCGCGGACGAAGGGCGGTTCGACGCCGCATCGGGCCTCGCAGGTGCGGCCGCTGGCGCGTGGCTGCGTACCGCCGAGTGGACCGCCCGCACCGCTCTTCACACCGGCAGGCGGATGGCGAACGTGGCGGTGCGGCGGGACTCGCCGACCGCCGTCGCGCGGGACGCCAGCAACGAGCTGATCGACGGCGCTCGCCGAGTCCTCGGCGTGACCGAGCTCGACCGCCGGATCGGGGCTCTCCTTCCGACGCCGGGGGCCGACGGAACCCGGTCGGAGGCGCTTCGCGAGCGCGGCCGCCGGCTCCTGGAGCGCTCCTCCGAGCTCGACGAGGGCCCCGATGACGACATCCACCCCGCGTACGCGCGCATCCTCGAGCAGCTCTCACCCGACGAGGCGCGGATCCTCAGGCTGCTCACCATCGACGGCCCACAGGCCGCGATCGACGTCCGCACCTGGCGGCCGCTCGACATCGGCTCGTCGGTGGTCGCGCCGGGGCTATCGATGATCGGCCAGCTCGCCGGGTGCATGCGCCCCGACCGGGTCCCCGCCTACCTCTCGAACCTCTACCGGCTCGGCCTGATCTGGTTCTCGCGCGAGAGCCTCGCTGACCCGGCCCCGTACCAGGTGCTCGAGGCGCAGCCCGAGGCCGTCGAGGCGATCCGCCGCGCCGGCAGTGCCCGGATCGTTCGCCGGAGCATCCACCTGACGCCGTTCGGGCGCCACTTCTGCGAGCACACGCTGCCGCTCTCCGAAGAGCCGGCGCCGGCGGCGCCAGAGGCCTGATGGCGGTCGTGCGCGACAGCGGCGTGCGTGGAACGCTGCCGCCGTTCACCGACGAGCACGAACAGCTCCGGGACTCGATCGGTCGCTGGGTGCGCGCCGAGATCGCTCCCCACGTCGACGAGTGGGAGGCGGCGCGCGAGTTCCCGCGCGAGCTCTATCGGCGGGCCGGGGAGCTCGGCTTCCTGGGCCTCAAGTACCCGGTCGAGCTCGGCGGTCAGGGCGGCGATTACGTCCACGACGCGGTCTGGGCGGAGGAGCTCGCCGCGGCCGGCTCCTCGGGCGGCGTCGGTGCGGGCCTCGGCGCGCAGACAGCGATCGCGACGCCGCCCGTGTTCCGGTTCGGGACACCGGAGCAGCACGAGCGGTTCCTGCGCCCGGCGATCACGGGCGACAAGGTCGGCGCGCTCGGCATCACGGAGCCCGGCGCCGGATCGGACGTCGCGTCGATCCGGACGACCGCCCGCAAGGTCCCGGGCGGCTACGTCGTCGACGGCGCCAAGACGTTCATCACGAACGGGGTGCGCGCAGACTTTCTGGTGTGCGCCGTCCGCACCGCGCCCGAGGGCGGCCACCGCGGGATCTCCTTCCTGATCCTCGAGCGCGACATGGCCGGCTATGAGGTGGCGCGGAAGCTCGAGAAGATGGGCTGGCACTCTTCCGACACGGCCGAGCTCTCCTTCAGCGGCGTCGAGGTGCCCGATGAGAACCTGCTGGGCGAGGAGAACCGCGGCTTCTACCTGATCATGGAGAACTTCGCGTGGGAGCGCCTGTCCATGGCGCTCGGCGCGGTCGGGGCGATGGGCCGGCTGCTGGACGTGGTCCTTTCCTACGCCGGCGCGCGGGAGGCGTTCGGGCGTCCGATCGGCCGCTTCCAGGCGATCAGGCACAAGATCGCCGAGATCGCGACCAAGGCAGAGGTCGGGCGCGCGCTCAACTATCACGCGCTGCGCCGGTTCGCCGTGGGCGAGGATGTGATCGCGGAGGTCACGAAGGCGAAGCTCTACACGCAGCGCGCCTGCGTCGAGGTCGCCGACGAGTGCGTCCAGATCCTCGGCGGCTACGGCTACATGCGCGAGTACGGCGTCGAGCGGGCGCTTCGCGACGCCCGCCTCGGCCCGATCGGCGGCGGCACCGACGAGGTGATGAAGGAGATCCTCGGCCGGCAGCTCGGCCTCTGACGACATAGAGTCCCGCGCCGTTGTCAATCCGAGCGAAGACACGGGAGTGAACCGAGAAGACATGGGACTGCTTGACGGCAAGGCGGCGATCGTCACCGGGTCGGCACGCGGCATCGGCCGCGCGACCGCAGAGCTGTTCGTCGCCGAGGGCGCGAAGGTCTTGATCAACGACATCGACGGTGACGTCGCCGAGCAGGCCGCGGGCGAGATCGACGGCGAGACCGCAGTGTTCGCCGGCGACCTCACCGAGCCGGGTGTCCCCGATGAGCTCGTCAAGACGGCGATCGACTCTTTTGGCGAGGTCGACGTCGTCGTCAACAACGCCGGCTACACCTGGGACGGCGTCGTTCACCGGATGTCCGACGAGCAGTTCCAGGCGATGCTCGACATCCACACGATCGTCCCGTTCCGCGTCGTCCGCGCGATCGCGCCGTACTGGCGCGAGGCGGCCAAAGCCGAGCAGGGCGAGGGCACCGAGCGCTTCCGCAAGATCGTGAACGTCTCCTCGATCTCGGGGACGATGGGCAACGCGGGACAGGTCAACTACTCGGCCGCGAAGGCCGGCGTCGTCGGGTTCACCAAGACGCTCGCGAAGGAGTGGGGCGGTTTCAAGATCAACTGCAACGCGGTCGCCTTCGGGTTCATCGAAACGCGCCTAACGCAGCCGAAGGAGAAGGGCGAGACGATCGAGGCCGCCGGCGGGGAGAAGGTCGAGCTCGGCATCCCTGAGCAGATGCGCGCGATGGCTTCGATGATCATCCCGCTCGGTCGCCCGGCACAGCCCGCGGAGGCCGCGAAGCCGGTGCTCTTCCTCGCCTCCCACCTCTCCGACTACGTCCACGGGCAGGTCCTCAACGTGACCGGCGGCCAGTTCGGCGGGATGACGACCTAGCGTCGCTAGCCTGCGATCCGGATGACCGCGCCCGCCGCCGCCGAGATCGCGCCGTACACCCTCCCGCAGGACTTCATCGACTTCCGCGAGACGATCCGGAAGATGGTGGTCGAGCGGGTGGCGCCGCGCGCCGCCGAGATCGACGCCAACGCCGAGTACCCGCGCGACATCCGCGAGCTCTTCGCCTCGCACGACCTGATGGGGCTGCCGTTCGATGCCGAGCACGGCGGCACCGGGACCGGGACGCTGATGCTCAACATGGCGGTTGAGGAGGTGGCGAAGGCCTGCGCCTCCTCCGCCCTCATCCTCATGATCCAGGAGCTCGGGACGCTGCCGATCCGGCTCTTCGGCACCGACGAGCAAAAGCAGCGCTTCCTGCCGAAGTGCGCGAGTGGGGAGTGGAGCCCTGCCTTCGCGCTGTCGGAGCCCGACGCCGGATCCGATCCCGGTGGGATGCGCACGCGCGCCGTCCGCGACGGCTCAGACTGGGTGATCGAAGGGACGAAGAACTGGATCACCAACCTCGGGATCGCCGACTTCTACATCTGCTTCGCCGTCACGGATCCCGATGCGGGACACTCGCACGGGATCTCGGCGTTCATCGTCGAGGCCGACCGGCCCGGCTTTGCGGTCGGCAAGCTCGAGCACAAGATGGGCATCCGCGGCTCGCCCACCGGACAGCCCATCTTCGACGGCGTCCGAGTCCCGGCCGACAACCTGATCGGCGAGGCGAACCGGGGCTTCAAGGTCGCGATGGCGACGCTCGACCGCTCGCGCCTCGGCGTCGCCGCGCAGGCGGTCGGGATCGCGCAGGGCGCCACCGACTACGCCGCGGCATACGCCCGGGAGCGCCGGCAGTTCGGCAAGCCGATCGCGAGCTTCCAGGCCATCCAGTTCAAACTCGCGGACATGGAGTCCCGCACCGCCGCCGCCCGCGAGCTGCTTTACCGCGCCTGTTCGAAGGTGGACGCCCTTGACCCCGACCTGGGCAAGTACTCGGCGATGGCGAAGCTGATCGCCTCCGACACCGCGATGGCCGTGACAACCGAGGCCGTCCAGGTCCTCGGCGGCTACGGCTACGTAAACGAATATCCCGTCGAGCGCATGATGCGCGACGCCAAGATCACCCAGATCTACGAGGGCACCAACGAGATCCAACGCCTCGTGATCGCGCGGTCCCTCAGCTAGCGCGTAGCGCCGCTCGGAGCTCGACCTCCAGGCGATCCGCGTCTCGCCGCAGCTTGCGCGCCGTGACGCGAGCACAGCGAAAGCCGCCGGAGAGCAGCGTTAGGTCGCGAGCGCGATCGGTCTCCGCCGTCTCCCACCCGGCGTGGTGTGCCCGGCTGTCGAGCTCGACGACGAAGCGCTGACTTCGCCACAGGCAGTCGACCTCGAGCTGCCGCCCGCCCACCTCGACGATCGCGTTGATCTCGGGGAGCGGCAGGCCGCGCTGGTAAAGGAACTCCTGAAACTCGATCTCGAGCTCGCTGCGCGCGAGATCGAGCCCGAGACGGTCTCCCGACAGGATCTCCCTGAGGTCCGCGAGCCCGCGACGCCCGGGGTATCTCTCGATCAGGGCGGGCAACGAGGGAGAGCTTGTGACCAGGCGATGCTCAGCGAGGCTGACCGCCTGCCGGAGTCGAGGCTTGGACCACGTCGCTGCAACGTCGAGGAGCGTCCGTGCGACGGTCGTCACGGGTATTCCTTCGACCACCGTAATCTCGTCGCTCGGCAGCGCGTTCTGTTGGAAGACGATCCCGGGGCGCGATCTGCGCCTGCGCGCGACCGTCACGTGCGCGATCGGCCGCGCGTGACCGAGGAGCTCGTGCAATCCCGCCGCCGCAACGTGAGACAGCGCGGAGTCCGGCCCGCCAACGAGCACCGCCGCCATCCAGCGACCCTCCCCCGGCAGGTTTCGGCTGCCGAGCGCGTAGACACCCCTGTGGACGACGACGAGGCGCCGACACGTGACCCACTCGTCAATCAAACGAGGATGAGCACCGAGGTCGATCAGCTGCGACCGGGCGACGACGCCATGCTGCCGAGCCGCGAGCTGCTGCACCGCCCGGCCTAAGCGTCGACTCGCACGTTCCTCGGTTCGGAACCGATCAATGTGCGAGTCGACGCTCACCCGGGGAGCGTGCACGCCGACGGCTCGCGGGTGGGGGGCGCGATGTGGCGGGGGTGTGACGAAGGCGCGTTACGACGTGCGCGCTTCGGCCGGCGGCTCGGCGCCGGGTGGCCAGGAGCCGAACCAGTTGTCGCGGGCGCCGTCCATGGTGATCACGGAGCCGGAGTGAAAGTCGCCGGCCTCCGAGGCGAGGTAGGCGACGAGCCACGCCCACTCCTCCTCGGTTCCCAGGCGCCCGAGCGGGACGGTGCCCGGCACGGCCTCGACCACCTCGGCCGGGTACTTGGTCCGCAGCGTCTCGGTGTCGAACTGGCCCGCGGCAAGCGCGCAGAGCCGGATGCCGAAGCGCGCCCACTCGATCGAGAGCGTCCGCATCATGTTCTCCACCGCGGCCCTTGCGGCGCCGGAGTGCACCATCCCGGGCATCCCGTTGTGCGGGGAGAGCGTCACGCTCAGGACCTTGCCGCGCCCCTGGGGGATGAACGCCTTCGTCGCGGCTGCGTGCGTCATCAGCCAGGTGCCGACGACGTTGAGCTCGATCACGGTCCGGAACCCCTTGGGCGTGATCGCCTCGGCCGGGCTGAGGAACTGGCCGCCGGCGTTGTTGACGAGCGTGTCGAGCCGCCCGTGGCGCTCCAGCACGCCGTCGAAGAGCGCCTCGACCGCCTCCTCGTCGCGGATGTCCATCGCCTCGGTCTCCACCGCCCCGGCGAGTCCGTCGGCATCGGTCGCGAGACGCTCGAGCGGCTCCGCCCGCCGGCCGCAGCCGAGCACGGTGGCGCCAAGCCGCACGAGCTCGAGCGTCGTCGCGCGGCCCAGCCCGGTGCCGGCTCCGGACACCACGCAGACCTGGCCTTCGAGCAGTCCGGGCGCAAAGATTCGCGAGGCCTCAGGCGCCATGGGAAGAGCAGGCTATCTGGCTACAGTGGCGCGGCGATGAGGGTGCGAGCCGAGGCCAAACCGCTCACCGCCGCAATCCCCGGCGGCCGGATCGGGTCGACCGTCGTGGTCGAGCCGATCCTCTGCGGCCGCTTCCGCGCTCCTCGCGCGTACGTCGAGCGAGCGGCGTGGTTGCCGCGCCTGCGCATGCTCGGCCTCGGGACACGGCGCTCGAGCTGGATTGACCTCCCCGTCCCCGCGTTTCTCATCCGGCACCCGACGGCGGGGCCGGTTCTCGTTGACACCGGGCTCCATCCCTCGGTCGCCGCGAGGCCGGTCGAGAACCTCGGGCCGCTGATCGCCCGCCTCTCGAGGCCCGAGCTCGAGCCCGGCCAGGACCTGCCGGCGCAGCTCCGCGACCGCGGCGTCGACGCGCGGTCGATCGGGCTCGTCGTCATGACCCACATGCACTTCGACCACACCTCGGCGATGAGCGAGTTCGAGGGGGCGACCTTCGTGCTCAGCGAGAGGGAGTGGCATGCAGCCACCACCGACCCGCGGCCGCTTCTGCGCGGCTACCGTCCCGCCCACTACGACTACGCCTTCGATTACCGCACCCTCAGCTACGACTCCGGCGCGATCGACTCCTACTCGAGCTTCGGCCGCACCTTCGACCTCTTCGGCGACGGCAGCGTCCGGCTCGCGTCGACGCCCGGCCACACCGCCGGCCACCAGTCCGTGATCTGCCGGCTCGCCGAGCGCGACCTGCTGATCGCGGGCGACGCGATCTACACGCTCGGGCAGCTCTCAGGGGCGGCGGAGCCGCCGCTCACGGTCGACCGCCACAACTGGCGCCGCTCGCTGAGCGAGCTCCAGATCTTCCAGCGCCAGTACCCACAGGCGGTGATCATCCCCGGCCACGACGCCGAGCACTGGAAGACGATCGAGAACCGCTACGAATGAGCCTCCCCGCGGGGCGAGGGGCCCGCAACGGCCCCGGCGGCGTCCGCCGCACCCTCGCGCAGCGAGCGGATCACGCTGCGGCGGCCCTGTTCCTCGAGCGCCGCGTACATCGCCTTCACGCGCTCGAAGACCTGGTCGGCGGCCCACTTCTGCTCCTCGCGGGTCGGCGATTCCACCCGCTCGAAGGTGAGCGGCTCGCCGTACTGGACGGTGACCTTCGGGAACACGAGCCGCTTCCAGGCGCGGACGCTCTTCGACCCGTGGATCGCCACCGGGATCACGGGCGCGCCTGACTCGAGCGCCAGCCGCCCGACGCCCGGCTTCGCCTCGCCGAGGCGCCCGGTGCGCGAGCGTCCGCCCTCCGCGTAGATGAGGACGCATCCGCCGTGGCCGAGGATGGTGTGCGCGGTGATGAACGGCTCGTCGTCGTGGTGGCCGCGCCGCACCGGGAAGGCCCCGCCGACCCGCAGGATGTAGTCGAGCACGCGGCTCTGCCCGTAGAGCTGGGACTTGGCCATGAACCTCATGTACCGCCGCAGGTAGACCCCGGCGAAGAAGTGGTCCATGTTCGAGAAGTGGTTCGGCGCGATGATCGCCGGACCGGTCTCGGGGACGTTCCAGGTCCCGATGGCGCGCGCCCGGTAGAGGAAGACTGCGACCGGCGTCATCACGACCCGCGCGAGGTCGTAGGTCCAGCCGGCAGCGTGGGTCCGCGACCACTCGTGCACCGGCATGAACTTCTGTGCCGGGCGCGGATCCTTGTATCGCTGGGGCTTGATGTCGGCCATGACTCGCTCGCGTCCCCTCCCCGGGGCCCGCTCTGCTCCTACCCCCTGCGCGAGGGCCGGTTACTGCTCGGGCTCTGCCTCGGCCCAGCCCTTCGCGCGCTCCACCGCCTCGCCCCATCGTGCGAGGAGACGCTCGCGCTCGGCCTCCTCCATCGCGGGCTCGTAGCGCGCGGCCTCACCCCACATCTCGGCCACCTCCTCGCGGGTCCAGCGGCCCGCGCCGATCCCCGCCAGGTATGCGGCGCCGAGCGCCGTGGTCTCGGTGATCTCGGGGACGATCACGGGCGCGCCGAGGACATCGGCCTGAAACTGCATCAGCCAACGGTTGGCGACGGCGCCGCCGTCGGCCCGGAGCTCGGAGAGCGCCCGACCGGCGCCGCGCTCCTGGGCGCGCACGGCGTCCACCGTCTCGTACGCGATCCCCTCGAGCGCCGCGCGCGCGAGGTGGGCCCGGGTCATCCCGCGCGTGAGCCCGATGATCGTGCCGCGCGCGTACGGGTCCCAGTGCGGCGAGCCGAGGCCGGTGAGGGCGGGGACGAAGTAGACGTCGTCGTTCGAGTGAAGTGAGGCGGCCATGCCCTCGGTCTCGGCCGCCTCGGCGACGATCCCCAGGCCGTCGCGCAGCCACTGCACGGCGGCGCCGGTCACGAACACCGCCGCCTCGAGCGCGTAGTCCGTGCGCCCGTCGATGCCCCAGGCGACGGTGGTCAGGAGGCCGTCGCTCGGCTCCGGCATCCCCTCGCCGGCGTTGAGGAGGACGAAGCTGCCGGTGCCGTAGGTGTTCTTCGCCATCCCCGGGCGCTGGCAGGCCTGGCCGAAGAGCGCCGCCTGCTGGTCGCCGGCGATCCCGGCCACCGGGATCTCGCCGCCGAACTCGCTCGTCGTGCCGTAGACATGCGCCGACGGCAGCGGCTCCGGCAGGCGCGCCTCCTCGACGCCCAGCAGGTCGCAGAGCTCGCGGTCCCAGCGCAACTCGCGGATGTCGAACAGCATCGTCCGCGACGCATTCGTGAAGTCGGTCGCGTGCCGGCCGGTGAGCTTGAAGACGAGCCACGAGTCGATCGTCCCGAAGGCCGCGTTCCGCGCCTCCGGGACGTTGCGAAGCAGCCACTCGATCTTCGTGCCGGAGAAGTACGGGTCGATGACGAGGCCGGTGCGCTCGCGCACGAGCTCCTCGCGCCCGGCCTCCCGGAGCTCCGAGCAGCGCGACGCCGTGCGCCGGTCCTGCCAGACGAGCGCGTTGTGGACCGGCTCCCCGGTATCCGGGTCCCAGGCGACCACGGTCTCCCGCTGGTTGGTGATCCCGATCGCGTTGAGGGAGCCGGTGTCGGCGCGCGCATCGGCGAGCGCGTGCGAGGCGACGCGGGTCGTCACCTCCCAGATCTCGCTCGCGTCGTGCTCGACCCAGCCGGGCCGCGGGAAGTGCTGATGAAACTCGCTGTAGGCGCGGCCCCGGATCCTGCCCTCGCCGTCGAAGACGAGGCACGTCGTGCCGGTCGTCCCCTGGTCGATCGCGAGGATCACGCCGGCAACCTACCGGCGCGCCCACCAGGCGCGCGCGAAGTCACGGAGCTGCCGGGCGCGGTGAAGAAAGCCGGCGAGGGTGCGGCCGGTGGCGCGGTGCTCGAGGTCGAGCGCGACCTCGGCCACGGAGTAGCCGGCCCGGACGGCGTCGATCGTCATCCCGACCTCCATCCCGTAGCCGGCCGCGAACGGGAGCGCCTCCCACAGCACCTCGGCGCGCATCGCGCGCTGGCCGGAGATCGCCGCGCCGGCCTCGAACCCGCAGCGACTGCGGATCGCCCAGCGGGCGAATCTGAGCGCGATCCCCAACCCGCCGCCGACCCGCCGCCGAAATTCGGCCACCGCCAGGTCGCAGCGGCCCTCGCGCACCGCGTCGACGAGCCCGACCAGCGTCGCGGCGGAGTCGCCGAGGTCGCCGTCGCAGACGAGGACGAGCTCCGGCGGCGCTTCAGCCACGTCGGAGAGCGCCGCCTCAGCGGCCGCGGTGACGTTGCCGCCCTTGTCGTGCGAGCTGCCGCGCCTGACGACCCGGGCGCCATGGACGATCGCGACCTCCGCGGTGCCGTCCTCGGAGGCGTCGTCCCCGACCCAGAGAGGCGCCCCCGGGAAGGCGGTGGCGAGGGCGTGCAGGGTCGAGCCGATCCGATCGGCCTCGTTGCGGGCGGCGACTATGACGAGGAGCTCGGGCATCGATCCGGCCGGGCATCCGGCCGGGCGAGATATTCTCCCGCGCCAATGACGGACGTCGAGGCCCATATCACCGGGACCGTCTGGAAGGTCGAGGTCGCGGTCGGCGACGAGGTCTCCGACGGCGACACCGTCGTCATCCTCGAGTCGATGAAGATGGAGATGCCGGTGGAGGTCGAGGACGACGGCATCGTCAAGGAGATCCGCTGCCGGGAGGGCCAGTCCGTGCAGGAGGGCGACGTTCTGGTCGTGCTCGAGTAGGCGCGTGCCCGGGCCGGACGAGCTCGCCTCGGGAAAGCTCCTCCTCGACCGCCCCGCCGAGGCGGTCGCGCGGCTCACGCTGAGCAACCCGGAGAAGCGAAACCCGCTCGACCACGACGTGCTCAACGCCCTCGCCGCTGTCCTTCCCGAGCTCGCGGCCGGGATCGAGACCCGGTGCGTGGTCATCACCGGCAGCGGCCGCGCCTTCTCGGCCGGCTACGACATCGGCGCGATCCCCGAGCAGAGCTTCGAGCGCGACGCCGAGGCGCTCGTCGCGCACCCCTTCCACGCCGCGATGGACGCGGTCACCGCCCACCCGTATCCGGTGATCGCCGCGATCAACGGCCACTGCCTCGGCGGCGGCCTCGAGCTCGCGGTCCGCTGCGACCTGCGCGTGTGCGCGGCGAGCGCCAGGCTCGGCATGCCACCCGCGAAGCTCGGGCTGATCTACGGCCACACGGGGCTGGAGCGGTTCATCGACGTGATCGGTGTCGCCCACACGAAGGAGCTCTTCCTCACCGGGCGCAACCTGAGCGCCCAGCGCGCCGAGCGGATCAGCCTCGTGAACGAGGCTGTCACGGACGAGCGGGTCGAGACGGTCTCGCTCGAGCTCGCCGCCGAGATCGCCGCCAACGCACCGCTCTCTATGACCGGAAACAAGCGCGTCATCGAGACGATCGCGCGCGCGGCGCGCCTCACCGCCGAGGAGGAGGCGGAGCTGGTCGAGCTCCGCCGCTCCTGCTTCGCCTCCGAGGACTTCCGCGAGGGCATCCGCGCCTTCGCCGAAAAGCGAAAGCCACGCTGGCAGGGGCGCTAGTCGCAGTAGTGCCCGCTCGCGGGCTCGGGATCGCGGCCCTCGATGCCGCCGCAGTCAGCGAGCCGCTCCGTCAGGGCCGCGAGCCGCTCCTCGGTCGCCGCGGCGCGTGAGCCGGGCGGGGTCGGGACGAGGTTCTCGAGCTCGAACGGGTCGCGGGCATGGTCGTAGAGCTCGACCACCTCCGACGCCTCGCAGGCGCCGGTCTCGAGGTCGGGCAGCGCCGTGTGGCGGACGTAGAGCCACCGCCCCTGGCGCGCGCCGTCGAAGCTGCAGGAGATCCCGCGCCCGGGCTGGACCTCGTCCTTCTGCAGGTCGAGCTCGGTGCCGATCGCCCGCGTGGAGGGCCAGCTCTGCTCGCGCCCGCTGAGCAGCGGGATCAGCGACCGGCCGTCCATGACGCGGCAGTCGCCCGCCTCGGGGCAGGTCTCGGTCCCCGCCCAGTCGACGACCGTGGGCGCGTAGTCGATGTTCGCCACCAGCGCGTCGCTCGTCGCCGGCGCGCGCTCGCCGCCGCGGAACTTCGCCGGCATTCGGACGACGAAGGGCAGGTGCGCCGCCTCCTCGTACGCGAGCCCCTTGCCGCCCGGCAGCCGGTGCTGGCCATCGAAGGTTCCGTTGTCGGAGGAGAAGACGACGATCGTGTCGTCGAGCTCACCCGTCTCGCGCAGCGCGCTGAAGATCTCGCGGACCCCGCGGTCGACCGCTGGCAGCGTCTCCACCCGGCACTGGTAGCGGTGGCGCAGCACCTCGCGGCGCTTCGGGCCGATCGGCGGCTGGCCGCTCACGATCGCCGGCTTGTCGGAGACATCCCGCTCGAGCACCCCCGGCATCCGCGGCAGCCTCATCTGCTCGAAGCGGCCGAGGTCGCGCTGCGGCGGGACCGCCTCGCCGCCGCACGGCCCACCGCTGTTCGCGTTGACGTTCTCGACGTGCGGGGCGCTCTGCCAGAGCTGGAGGTAGAAGGGCTGTGGGTCGGCCGCCATCTCGCGGAGGTACTCGACCGCGCGGCGGTTGAGGACGTCCGTCAGGTACTGGCCGTCGTACTGCTCCTTGCGCTGCTTGCCGTCCACCGCGAGCTTGAAGTCGTAGTAGCCGCGGCCGTTTCCGACCTCGACCGACCAGTGGTCCCACCCGGGCGCCACCTCGTCCTTGTCGTCGACCGCGCTCTCATACCCGTTCAGGAACTTGCCGACGTTCGCCGTCTGGTAGCCGGCCCGCTGAAGCCAGACGGGGAGCACGTTTTCGGGCTCAGCGAGGTTGCCATACCCCGGCTTGTTGTTGAGGACGCCGTTGTTGTGCCCGTACGCGCCGGTGAGCAGTCCGGCCCGTGCCGGGCAGCAGAGCGGCGTCGGGTCCCAGTAGTTCGTGAGGGTCGTCCCCTTGTCGCCGATCAGGCGGACGGTGTTGGGCATGAAGCGCCGGTCATACGAGCCGTAGTCCTGGTCGTCGGTGAGCACGAACACGATGTTCGGCTGCTCTCCGAAGGCCGGCTTCGGCTTCACGGGCGGGTTCGGATCCTCACCACCCCCGCAGCCGGCGACGCCCGCCGAGGCCAGCACCGCCGCGAACGCCGCGGCGGCCCCCAATCTGGCTATTTGCATAGACGGACGTTAGCTGCGTACCCCAGCCGGCGTCCGTCCTCAAACAGCGCCCTGCCGACGACCTTGGCAGGCTTCGGCAGCTCGTCGCTGATCGCCGCATCGGGCAGCACCGCCTCGAAGGGCGGCTCGGTGTCGTCCGGAAGCGAGACCTCGCCGACGCGGAACGAGGCGCCCACCACGTCGGCGTCGTCGGAGGTGGTGATCCGCGCCGTCACCGGCGGCACGGCGCACGCCCCGCCCCTGCGCGACGAGACGCCGGCCACCGTGAGCGATCCCGAGGGCGCCGTTCGGCAGCTCGCGCCGGCGCAGTCCTCGAGCTGGCGGAGCTCCTGGCCGAGCTGCGTGACGATCGGCAGGTACGCGGGATCGCCCGCGAGGTTCGTCATTTGATTCGGATCCGTGTGGGTGTCGTAAAGCTCCTTCTCCGGCACCGGCCCACCAGTGTCCCACTCCGTGTAGAGGTAGCGCGAGGTCCTCACCCCCTTGATCGGCGGATCCCCGTACGCCTCCAGCAGGATCGCCCGGCCGAGCTCGAGGTTCGGGTTCTGGAGGCTCGGGAGCAGCGATTGGCCATCCTGGGTGAGGCCGGCGGAGGCACCCGTGAGCTGGAGCACCGTCGCGGTGAGATCGGCGTTGACGACGACGTCGTTGGACTTGCCGCCGCGGTGGATCCCGGGGCCGCGGGCGATGAAGGGGACGCGCGCCGACTCCTCGTACAGGTACCGCTTGTTGTCGCGGATCCGGTGCTCGCCGCGCAGGAAGCCGTTGTCGGAGAGGAAGAAGATGTACGTGTTCTCGCGGATCCCGTCGCGCTTGATCTCGTCGATGATCTCCCCGACGCTTCGGTCGACTCCGAGCAGCGACTCCCAGGCACAGCGGCGCTTGCGGAGCGTGTCGCGGATCTGGCCGGGCGTGAGTGGGTCGCGCTCGGCGATCGGTGACGGCTTGTCGGAGACGTCCGCCTCGTTGAACGACGCGGGCAGCACCCCCTTTATCTTCCCCTTCAGCGCTCCGAGGTCCTCGGGCGCCGGCACCGCGGCGCGGTTGCACGAGCGGCCGGGGTCACCGCCGCCTCCACCGTGCGGCGCCGCGTAGCCGAGCTCGAGATAGAACGGGATGTCCACCTTGGCGTTCTGGCGGATGAACCGCCTCGCCTTGTTAGTGAACACGTCCGTCGAGTAGTCCTTCTTCGCGCCGCTGTACCCGCGGAGCGTCCCGTTGTTGTTCAACCGGTAGTTGAAGTACTGGGCGCGCGAGGGAGCGAGCACGTGCCAGTCGTCCCAGCCGAAGGGGACGTCGGTCGGTGTGGTCCCGTACTCGTCGGGCTCGGCGTAGCCGTTCGCGAACTTGCCGATGTAGGACGTCCGGTAGCCGGCCCCCTGGACCCAGAGCGGCAGGTAGTTGTTGCCGTGGAGGTCGTTGAAGACCCCGTAGCCGCCGTCCGGCGGCACGTTCGAGAGCACCTGGTGGTTGTGCGCGTACTGGCCGGTGAAGATCGTCGTTCGCGCCGGGCAGCAGAGCGGGAAATTGTCGTAGAAGCGCTTCATCGTCGTCCCCTTGCGCTTCAGCTCCTTGGCGACCGTCTTCATCACGCGAAGCGAGTAGGTCTCCTGGTCGTCCGTGAGCAGGACGATCACGTTCGGACGCGTCGCCTGGGCGTCCGCGGCCGGCGGCGCCCCGCGGTTCGGCGGTGCGAGGGCGAGTGCCGCGGCCATGACCAGCCCCGCCGCGAGCACGGCGGTGAGGCGCGCACGCATGCGGCCGGCGGAGGTTGCAGCTTGTCCCGGTTGTCGCGCAGGCACGTCGTTGGAGGCGGGGTGGCGGATGCTCCGTGTCCCCTTTCGCGTGAAACACGCTTCCTCGGCCCAAGTCGCGGCGTCCCACGACCGCGACGCGGGCGCAGGATAGCGACGGCCTCGGGTGTCATCGCCCGGTCCCGTAGGTTCCCGGCATGAGTGCGTACGACGAGCTCGCCGCCTCCGATCCCAGGATCGCCGCGCTGATCGAGCGCTTCGGCGAGCTCTCCTTCGAGACGCGGCGGCGCGGCCGCCCCCGGACCGACTCCTACGGCTCGCTGGTCCGCAGCGTCGTCGCGCAGCAGCTCTCCGCGAAGGCCGCGGCGACGATCTTCGATCGCGTGCTGGCGCTGTTCGGCGGTCGCACTCCGACGCCGGCGGAGCTCCTCGCGGTCTCCGAGGAGCGCCTCAGGGAGGCGGGGCTCTCGGGCCGCAAGGTCGAGTACCTGCGTGACCTCGCCCGCCACGTCGAGTCGGGAAAGCTCGAGCTCGATCGCTTCGCCACGATGAGCGACGATGAGGTCATCGCCGAGATCACCGCGGTCCGCGGGTTCGGCGTCTGGACGGCGCAGGTCTTCCTGATGTTCCACCTCGAGCGCCCCGACGTCCTGCCCACCGGCGATCTCGGCATCCGCCGGGCGGCCCAGATCGTCTACGGGCTCGCGGAACTCCCGGAGCACGACGAGCTCACGCGAATCGCCGAGCCCTGGCGGCCGCACCGCACCCTCGCCTGCATCTATCTCTGGGAGACGCTTCACGCGGCGCCCGCCTGAGCGGGCGCCGCGCGCGCGAGGTCAGGGGCGCCCCTCCGCGCCGAGCGCCACGCGCTCGACGTCGAGGCGCGGGAGCAGCCGCTCGAGCCAGTTCGGGATCCACCAGTTCCACTTGCCGAGCAGCTGCATCACGGCAGGGACGAGGACCATCCGGACGATCGTCGCGTCGAGGAAGATCGCCGCGGCGAGGCCGATCCCGAACAGCTTCAGGAACACGTCCGGCGCCGCCAGGAAGGCGAGGAAGACGACGACCATGATCGCCGCAGCCGCGGTGATCACCCGCGCCGTCCGCGCGAGCCCGTCCGCGACCGCGCGGCGGGTGTCGCCGTGCTTGAGGTATTCCTCGCGGATCCGCGAGACCAGGAACACCTCGTAGTCCATCGAGAGTCCGAAGAGGATCGCGAACATCATCACGGGCATGAACGGCGCGATCGGCACCTCGTGATCGATCCCGATCAGGTTGCTGAGCCCACCACCGTTCGCCGCCAGCGTCATCACGCCATACGCGGCGGAGACGGAGAGCAGGTTCATGATCCCCGCCTTGAGCGAGATCAGCGGCGAGTGGAAGGCCACGAGCAGGAGCAGGAAAGAGAGGCCCACGACGCCGACGATGAACAGCGGCATGCGGTCCTTGATGTACTCGCTCTGGTCGTCGAGCGCAGGCGTGATGCCGCCGATGTAGGCGGTGATCCCTGAACCGGCGAGTGCCTGCGGCAGGACGCTCCCGCGCAACTCCTTGACGAGGTCCTCGGTCACCTCGTCCTGTGGCGACGTGGTCGGGACCACATTGAGGATCGCGGCCGTCCCGGTCTGGTTGAAGACGGGGTCGGCGACGAATGCGACGCCCGGCTGGTCTCCGAGCTCGTCCGCAAGCTGGTTGATGTCGCCCTTGGCGGCGTTGTCCGGCAGCTCCGCGGCGATCACGATCGGTCCGTTGGCGCCCGGGCCGAAGCCCTCGGTGATCAGGTCGTACGCCTGGCGGGTCATCGTGTCGGGCGGATCGTTGCCCGCGTCCGGGAACCCGAGCCGCATGCCGAGCGCCGGCGCCGCAAGCGCGAGCAACACGGCTGTGGCGGCGATCGCAGCAATCCACGGGCGCCGCTGAACGGCGTGGCTCCACCGGGCGGCGGGCGACTCGCCGTTGCCCTCGGCCCGCAGCGTCCGCCCGAGGAAGGGGATCCGAAGCCTGTCGACTCGCGGGCCGAGGTAGGAGAGGAGGGCGGGCAGCAGCGTGACAGCGGCGAGCATCACCACCAGGACGGCGATCGAGGCCGAGATCGCAACGCCGTACATGTAGGGGAGGCCGGTGAGCATCAGGCCCAGTACCGCGATCACGACCGTGCACCCGGCGATGATCACGCTGCGGCCAGCGGTCGTGACCGCCTCGACCACGGCGTCGTGGCGGTCCTTGCCGTCGTTCATCGCGGCGCGGAAGCGTGTGAGGACGAGGAGCGCGTAGTCGATCCCGACCCCGATCCCGATCAGCCCGGAGACGGCCGTCGTCCAGTCGGGGACGTCAACGACGTTGGCGAGCAGCAGGATGAGCCCACCCGAGGAGATCCCGAGCCCGACGAGCGCGATCGTCAACGGGAGCCCCGCGGCGACGACGGAGCCGAAGGCGATCAGGAGCACGATCGCTGCGCCCAGGAAGCCGAGCCCCTCGGGGCTCGACTGGGATTGCGCCTGATAAATCGGGTCGCCGCCGAGCTTGATCTCCAGCCCATCGCCGCTGTTCGCCTCGGCGGCGTCGATCAGCTGCTCGCCCTGCTCCTTCTCCATCTCCCACCCCGGGACGGTGAGTGGCAGCGTGGTGGTGGCGATGGTGCCGTCGTCGGAGACGCGGATCGGCGTGTGCGGGTCGACGTGCTCGACCTGCGCGGCCTCGTCGAGGAACGCGTTGACGCGCTGGGCCGTGGCGGGCGTTGCGGCCCCCGCCTCGTCCTTCCAGACGACGTACACCTCCTGGCCGGAATAGCCGCCGAACTGGCGCTGCGTGAGGTTGCCCGCCGCCTCCGACTCCGAGCCCGGGGTGTCGTAGTCGGCGTTGTACTCGCCCGCGAGCGCCGTGCCGAGCCCGATCAGGACGACGAGCGCTCCGATCCAGGCGAGGACGACGGTGCCGCGGCGGCGGTAGGCGATTTCGGCGAGGCGGGTGAGTCTGCGAGTCATGCGCCTCAAGGTAGCCGCACCGGAACGGCCTTTGGGTACGGGTAACCGTCCGATCTCGCACCTAGATTCCCCCCGAATGCCTCCGCTTTTGACCTTCGACGAGGCGCTGGAGCTCGCCGCGACCACGGACCACGAGGGAATCTGCGACATCGTCGAGCGGGCCTGGGCGGTGCGCACGGAGCGCTTCGCGGACGCGACGGACATGTGCTCGCTCGTGAACGCGAAGTCGGGCGGCTGCGCCGAGGATTGCGGCTTCTGCGCCCAGTCGCGATACGCCGAGGCCGACACCCCGATGCACGCGATGATGGAGCCCGAGCAGATCCTCGAGCACGCGAAGGCCGCCGAGGCTGCGGGCGCCCATCGCTTCTGCATGGTCACGCAGGGCCAGGGGCTCTCGAAGCGCGACTTCGAGAAGATCCTCGCCGGCGCGCGGCTCGTCGCCGAGCGCACGAACCTGAAGCGGTGCGCCTCGGTCGGGCACATGTCCGCGGCGCGGGCGAAGGAGCTCGCCGACGCCGGCATCCAGCGCGTCCACCACAACGTCGAGACGGCGCGCTCCTACTACGAGGAGGTCACGACCACCGTCCGGTACGAGGGCCGGATGCGAACCATCGACGCGGTCAGGGCAGCGGGGCTCGAGACGTGCGTCGGCGGCATCCTCAACCTGGGCGAGAGCCCGCGCCAGCGCGTCGAGATGGCGTTCGAGCTCAGCGAGATCAACCCGACCTCGGTGCCGATCAACCTCCTCAACCCGCGCTCCGGGACCAAGTTCGGCGACCGCGAGCTGATGGACCCGTGGGAGGTGGTGAAGTGGGTGGCGATCTTCCGGCTCATCCTCCCCGATGCCCTCTTCCGCCTCTGCGGCGGGCGGGTCGAGAACCTCGGCGAGCTCCAGCCGCTTGCCGTCCGGGCCGGCCTGAACGGCGTGATGATGGGCAACTTCCTGACCACGCTTGGCGCCGAGCCGGCCGACGATCGCGCGATGTTCGAGGACCTCGGCCTGAAGGTCGCCCGCCAGCCCGACAACGGCGCGAACCCGCGTCCGGACAATCGCTCCGGGTGGCTCGAGGGCGAGGCGCCGGCGACGCCGATCGACGATCTGATCGACAACCAGGACGACGCCAACTTCTGGGACCCGTCGACGCAGCTCCGCGTGATTAAGAAGGGCAAGACTGCGGAGTATCCGACGAGGCCGTCTGAGCGAGCCGCCGCCGGCTGGGGCGATTGAGCGAGCTCGCAGAGCGGCTCGCGGAGCTGCGCCGCGGCGGCCTTCACCGGCGGCTGCGCCTGATCGAGGGCCCGCAGGGCCCGCGGGTGCTGCTCGACGGCGCCGACGTCCTCCTGTTGTGCTCGAACAACTACCTCGGCCTCGCAGATCACCCCAAGGTCCGGGCCGCCGCCGCCGCCGCCGCCGAGCGCTACGGCGCGGGGGCCGGCGCCTCGCGGCTGATCTCGGGCACGATGTCGCTCCACCGCACGCTCGAGGAGCGCTTGGCGGAGTTCGAGGGCACGGAAGCGGCGCTCCTGTTCGGGTCGGGGTACCTCGCGAACACGGGGGTCGTGGCGGCGCTCGCCGGCGCGGGCGAGGTCGTCTTCTCCGACGAGCTCAACCACGCGAGCATCGTCGACGGCTGCCGCCTCTCTCGGGCCGAGACCTTCGTGTACCGCCACCGCGACGTCGAGCACCTCGACTGGGGCATCCGGACGGCTTCCGGGCGACCGCGGCTGATCGTCACCGACGGCGTGTTCTCGATGGACGGCGACGTGGCGCCGCTGCCGGCGCTCGTCGAGGTCGCGAAGCGCCATCGCTGCCTGCTCGCGGTCGACGAGGCGCACGGCACCGGCGCGCTCGGCCCCCGGGGCCGGGGCGCGGTTGCCGCGGCGGGCCTCGAGCGCGAGGTCGACGTGATCGTGGGCACGCTCGGGAAGGCGCTCGGGGGATACGGGGCGTACGTCTGCGCGAGTGCCGAGATCGTCGAGGTCCTCATCAACACCGCTCGCCCGTTCATCTTCTCGACGGCCCCTCCCCCTCCCTCGGCCGGCGCCGCGCTCGCCGCCCTCGCGCTGCTCGTCGAGCGGCCCGGGCAGGTCGAGCAGCTCAGGCGAAACGCCGCCGTCCTGCGTGAGGCACTCGCGGCCCACGGCCTCGACACCGGGAGCTCGCGGACCCAGATCATGCCGGTGGTCGTCGGCGATCCGCGCCGCGCGCTCGCGCTCTGCGAGCGTACGCTCGAGGCCGGTGTGTTCGCGCAGGCGATCCGCCCGCCGACCGTGTCGGCGGGCGGCTCGAGGCTCAGGCTCACGGTGATGGCGACCCACCGCGCAGGCGAGCTCCGTGCCGCCGCCGCCGAGATCGGGCGCGCCGCGCGGCAGCTGGGGATCGTCGACGAGCCCCCGGTGGGCCTGGCGCAGGCGGCCTGAGGCTCAGCCGTCGCCCGCGGCGCCCACTGGCGCGGCGAGCCCATGCCTGTGCGCGACGGCGGCCGCCTCGGTGCGGCTGCGCACGTCGAGCTTCGTGAGGATCCGCGAGACGTGGACGCTGGCCGTCTTCTCGGCCATGTAGAGCTCCTCGGCGATCTCGCGGTTCGTCGCCCCGGAGGCGAGCAGCGCGAGCACCTGGCGCTCGCGCGGCGTGAGCCCGAACGGCTCCGGCGCCTCCACGGGCGCCTCCTCCGCGTCCGCGGCGCCGACCGCCAGCCGCAGCCGCCCACGGGCCGCAAGCCCCTCCGCCTCGCCCTCGAGCCAGGCCGAGCCGAGCTTGCGGGCGGTCTCGAGCGCCTGGGCGGCCGCCCGCGCGGCGCGATCGCGATCCCCCGCGGCAAGCGCTGCCTGCGCCTCGCGCCAGCGCGCGACGGCGCCCGGATACGGGCGATCGATCGCGCTCCAGGCGGCCGCGGAGTCCGCCCACAGCTCGGGCTCGTCGTGCCCGTCGGCGCGCGCGAGCTCGGCCCGCGCTCGCGCCACGTAGGCCGCCTCGACCGGCCGCCCGCCCTCCTCAGCGGCCGCGCGAACCATCTCCGTGAGCATCTCGGCGCGCGCGACCGCGTTCTCTTCGGCCTCGCCGTCGCCGACGTCGCGGGCGCGCTCCGCGGCATCGGCCTCCACGCCGACGCCCGCGACCGCCACCTGGGCGATCCGGGTGGCGTCGTCACTGCAGTACTGGATCCGGTCGATGCCGCGGTCGATCGCGGCGCGGGCCGCGTCGAGGTCGCCGCTGCGGCGCTCGAGGTCGGCGCTCAGGTCGGCGAGGACGGCAATGTACTGCGGCTCGAGCACACCGGCGAGGAGCTGGGCGGCGTGCTCCAGGTCGGTGCGGGCCTGGGCCGCGTCGCCCCGCCCGAGGGCCAGCTCGGCTGACCGCAGCCGCGTGTGCGCCCCGACCACGCCGCCCGGAGGAGCGCCCCCCGCGCGGATCTCCTGCGCCGCAGCGTCCCAGTTGCCGAGCGCGAACTCGATCTCGGCGAGGTTGAGGCGCGTCCAGCGCAGCGAGCGGATGGTCGTGCTGCCGACGATCTCGTCGACCTCCTTGATCCCCTCGACGGCGATCTCCCGCCCCTCGCGCGTGAGCCCGGCGTTGTGGAGCGCGTCCGCGTAGTTGAGGATCGCGGTCGCGATGTCGTCGGTGTTGCCGGAGCGCCGTGCGGCGTCGATTGACTCCAACGAGCGCGCTCGCCCTTCGTCCGCCTCGCCGAGCGCATAGAGCGCCGACCCGAGACGGCTGAGGATCCCCGCGGTGGACGATTCGAGCCCGAGGCGCCGCGACGCCTCGAGTGCCGCCGGCGCCTCGGAGCGCACGTCCCGGAAGCGGCCCTGCAGGAGCAGGAAGCGAACCCGCTGGGCAAGCAGGCGCGCCCGCGCCGGACTCTCCTCGTCCGCCGACAGCAGCTCAAGCCCCCGACGCTGCGTCTCGCGGCTTCGCTCCGCCTGGCCCAGCGACCACTGGCAGCCGGCCAGGGCCCAGAGCAGGTTCGCGGCGCGCTCCGGGTTCTCCTCAGCGTCGACCTCCTCGATCGCGTGCCCGTAGAGCGCCGCGGCGACCTCGTCGTCGGCGGTGAGGAAGTGAGCCCGTCCCGCGCGGGCGAGCAGCTCGGGGTGGTCGATGCCGCTGAGCTCGTGGGCATCCGGCACCCGGTGCCAGAGCTCGAGCGCGCGGTCGAGGAGCTCGGTCGCCTCGCCGTAGGCGTGCAGCCGCTGCACGGCCGCCGCCGCGTTGATCTTCGCGACCAGGGCTCGCGGCTGCTCGCCGGCGGCGTCGTAGTGATGGGCGATCCCGGTCGCGATCCAGGCGCCGCCGTCAGAGGCCGCCCGCCGCTCGAGCGCCTCCGCCAGCGTCAGATGAAGCTCGGCGCGCTCGCCAGGCAGCAGGTCGTCGTAGACCACCTCGCGCAGCAGCGCGTGCCGCAGGCCGAAGCGCCCGGCATCGTCGGTGACGGCGATCTGTGCCGCGATTGCCTCGCGCATCGCCGCCACCACGGCCCCGGCGTCGACTCCGGCCGCGACGGCGAGCAGCTCCCCGTCGGCCCGGCTGGCGACGGCGAGCAACCGCAGGAGCGTCTGCGCCTGATCGGAGAGGCGCTCGATGCGCAAGAGAAGCGCCTCCCGCAGGCTCGGCGGGAGCGGGCCCCGGGCGTCGAGCCCCGCGGCGAGCAGCTCCTCGGTGAACAGCGGGTTGCCCTCGCTGCGGCCGTACATCCGCTCGACCACCTCCGCGTCCGGGGAGCGGCCGAGGATGTCGGCGAGCTGCTCCGCCACCTCGTCGCGATCGAACCGGTCGAGCTCGATCCGGCGTGCGCACCGGGAGCGCTCGAGCTCGGCCAGCAGCGGGCGCAGCGGGTGGCGGCGATGAAGCTCGTCCGAGCGATACGTGGTCGCGACGAGCACGCGTTCCTCGCTCATGCTCGCCTCGAGGAACCGCAAAAACGCGCGGGTCGAGCGATCCGCCCAGTGGATGTCCTCGATCCAGAGGACCACCGGCTGCTCGTCGGTGAGTATCGCGATCAGCTCGAGGAAGGCGTCGAAGAGGCGCCGTTGCGCCTCGCCCCGCTCGACCTCGCTCTCCTCGGAGGGCTCGCCGAGCTCCGGGATCAGCCTCGCGAGCTCGCCGCGCGTGGCCTCCGAGAGCCGGGAGAGCACAGCATCCGCGGAGCGGTGAAGCGGCCTCAGCGTGGCGACCAGCGGCGCGTAGGGGAGTTCGTCCTGGCCGAGCTCGAAACAGGCGCCGCCGAGGGTCCGGGCGCCGCGTTCCTCCGCCGTGTCGAGTAGCGCCCTTAGGAGCCTGCTCTTGCCGACGCCCGACTCGCCGGCGATGAAGACGATCCGCGGCTGGCCGGCCGCGGCGTCCTCCAGCGCCTCCTCAAGCTCGCCGAGCTCTCGGCGCCTGCCGATTAGTCGAGTGCTCGTGACGCGTTGAGCCACGCCCGAAGTATCGCCGTCCGAGTCGCTCGCCGAGCGGCCGGTCGCTCGAGGCGGCGGCGACGCCGTTGGCCCGGCGGCGGTGGCGCGCGACGCGCTGAAGCTCACTCGTCCTGTCCTTGCCGATACTGAGGATGATCTCTGGATTCATCGTGTCCCTCCGGGTCGCAGTTGATGATCCGAACCTACGGCTGAGAAATCGCCCGCACATCAGCCTTTCGGTGCGACTTTTCGCCGCCCATCCCTTACTTCGGAGATGCGATGCCTTACTCGGGCGCGGGGCGTCTCATACGCTGCGGCGGTGGCCGAGGGAGTGTTCGTCACCGGCACCGGCACGGAGGTCGGCAAGACGATCGTCGCGGCCGCGATCGCGCGCACCGCGGCCGCGGCCGGTCGCCGCGTCGCCGTGTTCAAGCCCGCCGTCAGCGGCCTCGACGAAGGCGGCGAGCCCGATCACGCGCTACTGCGGCGCGCGGCCTCGTCGGCCCAGTCCGACGAGGAGATCGCGCCGTATCGATTCGGGCCGCCGGTCTCGCCTCACCTCGCCGCGGAGCTCGCCGGCGCGCCCATCCGGCCGGAGCGGCTGCGCGCCGCGGCCATGGCCGCCGGCGACGATGCCGACCTCCTGGTCGTCGAGGGCGTCGGCGGGCTCCTCGTCCCGCTGACCCTCGGCTACCTGGTGCGCGACCTCGCCCGTGACCTTTCCTACCCCGCGACGATCGCGGCGCCGCCGGGGCTCGGGACGATCAACCACACCCTCCTCACGATCGAGGCGTTGCGGTCAGTCGGGCTAGAGGTCGCCGGCGTCGTCCTCACGCCCTGGCCGGCGGCCCCCGGCGAGCTCGAGCGCTCGAACCGCAAGACGATCGAGCGACTCGGCTCGGTTCGGGTCGAGCCGTTGCCGTCTCTCGACCTCGCGGACCCGGGCTCCTGGCCGGAGCTCGCGTTTCCCTGAGCGCTCACGCCGCGGCCCGCTCGTGCGCGAGCTCGCCGGTCGCGAGCTCGCCGCTTGGAACCGCCGGCGGCTCGGGCGCCTCCGCCGTCGCCGGACGCTCCGCCCTGCCGCGCAGGAGCGCGACGGCGAGGAGCGCACCGACCGCGGTGACCCCGGTCGCCACCCACATCGAGGCCGTGAAGGCGTCGATGAAGGCGCCAGGGTCCCTGACCCCCGCCGGGGCCATCGCCGCGAACACGGCGCCGATCACCGCGATCCCGAGCGTCCCGCCAACCATCCGGTTCATCGACAGGATTCCCGACGCGACCCCGGCCTTGGTGACCGGCACGGCGTTCATCGCCGCGGCCGACATCGGCGACATGACGAGTGCCATCCCGAGCCCCATCAGCGTGAACGACGGCCAGATGCTGCCGTAGGTCGTGCCGGTCCCAATCGTCGTCAGGATGTAGAGCGAAACCGTCACGAGTCCCAGGCCGCCGCCGATCAGCCAACGGGGGCCGACGCGATCCGTGAGCCGGCCGGCGATCGGCGCGATCGCGACGATCATCAGCGTCGCCGGCAGGAAGCGCAGCCCGGCCTCGACCGGCGAGAAGCCGAGGATGTTCTGCATGTAGAGGGTGACGAAGAAGAACTGCGCCATCATCGCGAAGGTGACGATCAGCGCGACGATGTTCGTGCCGACGAAGTTGCGCGTCTTGAACAGCGGCAGGTCGACCATGGGCGCGGCGACGCGCCGCTCGACGGCGACGAACGCGCCGAGGGCCAGCACCGAGCCGGCGAGCAGGCCGAGGATCGCGGGCGATCCCCAGCCCCACGAGTTCGCCTCGATCAGGGCCAGGACGAGGGCCGTGACGCCGGCGGTGAACACCGTGACCCCCGCGAAGTCGATCTCGCGGCCGACCGACTCGTCGCGCGACTCGCGGACGGCGAACAGCGTCGCGATGACCGCGCCGATCGCGACCGGGATGTTGAGGTAGAAGATCGCCCGCCACGAGACGTGCTCGGTGAGCAGGCCGCCGAGGACGGGGCCGATCGCGAGCGCCAGGGCCGATACACCGGCCCAGGTCCCGATCGCCTTGCCGCGCTCGTGCGGCGGGAAGGCGTGCGTGACGATCGACAGCGTCGCGGGCATCATCAGCGCGCCGCCGACGCCCTGGACGATGCGGCTCGCGATCAGCGTGCCGGTGCCCGACGCGAGGCCCGCCGTCGCGGAGGAGACCGCGAAGATCGTCACGCCGACGAGGAACGCCCGCCGCCGACCGAAGATGTCGCCGAGGCGCCCGCCGGTGACCAGGAGGACGCCGAAGCTCAGCAGGTAGCCGTTGACGACCCATTCGAGGCTTGAGAGGCCGGACCCGAGGTCGTCCTGGATCGACGGCAACGCGACGTTCACGACCGTGTTGTCGAGCATCAGCATGAACAGCGCGAAGCACATCGCGGCGAGCGTCCACCACTTGGCGTTCGCGTCGGTGATCAGGTGGCGATATCGAGTCATAGGTTGGCCTGCCTCCGGTACTGGTCGTAAACCTGTGAAATCTCCTCGCGCTCGAGCAGCAGCTCGAGCGCGTCGTTGAGCCGCTCCTGCTCGGTCTCGGTGAGCGAGGCGGCGAACTGGCCGAGTCCCTCGAGGCGCGCCGCCATGATCCGGTCGGCGAGGTCCCGGCCCGCGTCGGAGACGGCGAGTCGCCGTTGCCGGCGGTCGGTGGGATCCTCGGTGCGCAGGACGAGCTCGCACTTCACGAGCCACTCCACTGCGCGGCTCGCGGAGGGCAGTGAGAGCCCCAGCCGCTCCGCGACCGCCTTCAGCGTCGGGGGCTCGTCCAGCGAGCCGACGAGCGTCATCAGCACCTTCATCTGGATGAAGGTCAGGCCGCTCTCGTCGATGACCCGGATCGCGGTCCCGCCGTCGGCGCTCATGCACCGCAGCATCACCGCGCCGAGCCGATAGCCGAGCTCCCGATCGGCCTTGGTCAGCCGTCGGGTTCCCTCGGTTGGCAGCGTCGAACTAGGTTCCATATCCGAAATGATTGCAAATCTGCAACCATTCCGAAAGCGAAACTAGTGTGACATGGCTCACACGCCCGCTCGCCGCGCGGCACGGCTTTTCCGGCCGCGCCCGCGGATATCGTCGCTGCTCGGATGCCGGATTCGGTCGCAGGCCTCGATCACCGCCACGTCTGGCATCCCTTCACGCAGCAGCGCGACTGGTGCGCGGAGGAGCCGCCGGTGATCGAGCGCGCCGAGGGCACGGACCTCATCGACGACCGGGGACGCCGCTACATCGACGGCGTCGCCTCGCTCTGGTGCAACGTCCACGGGCATCGCCACCCGGCGATCGACGGCGCGATTCGCGCGCAGCTCGATCGGGTGGCCCACTCGACGATGCTCGGCCTCACCCACCCGGGCGCCAGCGAGCTCGCGGCTCGGCTCGTGGAGCTCGCCCCGCCGGGGCTGAGCCGGGTCTTCTACTCGGAGTCGGGCTCCACCGCGGTCGAGATCGCGCTCAAGATGGCCTTCCAGCACCGCCACCAGCAGGGCGAGGCCCGGACCACGTTCATCACCCTCGACGGCGCCTATCACGGCGACACGATCGGTTCCGTGTCCGTTGGCGGCATCGACCTCTTCCACGGTGCCTACGGGCCGCTGCTGTTCCGCTCCTGGCAGGTTGCGACCGGCAGGATCGACCAGCTCGAGTGGGTGCTCGACCTGAACGAGGGCGACGTGGTCGCGGTGATCGTCGAGCCGCTCGTCCAGGGCGCCGCGGGGATCCGCGTCCAGCCGCCCGGGTTCCTGCGCGCCGTGCGCGAGCTCACCGAGGAGCGCGACGTGTTCCTGATCGTGGATGAGGTGGCGACCGGCTTCGGCCGCACCGGGACCATGTTCGCCTGCGAGCAGGAGCGCGTGGCGCCCGACTTCCTCTGCCTCGGCAAGGGCCTCACCGGGGGCTACCTGCCGCTCGCCGCGACGCTCACCACCGAACGCGTGTACCAGGGCTTCCTCGGGGCGCACGAGGAGTTCCGCACCTTCTTCCACGGGCACACCTACACGGGCAACCCGCTCGCGTGCGCCGCAGCCCTCGCGAACCTCGACGTCTTCGCGGGCGAGGGCACACTCCTTCGCCTCCAGCCCAAGATCAGGCTGCTCGGCGAGCTGCTCGGCAGGGTGGCGGACCTGCCGCAGGTCGCCGAGGTCCGCGGCCGCGGCTTCATGGCCGCGATCGATCTCGGAGAGCACGATCCCGCACTCCGGCTCGGGCACCGCGTGGCGCTCGAGGCCCGCAAGCGCGGCGCGATCGTCCGCCCGCTCGGCGACGCGGTCGTGCTGATGCCGCCGCTCGCGATCTCGAAGGCGGACCTGAGGCGCCTGGTCGAGATCGTCGCCGAATCGATCCCGGCCGCTTATGAGTCGGCCTACGAGCGCGAGACCACGGTGCCGCTTCGGGCGGCGGCCTAGGCGCCGGGCCGTCCGCGGCGGGCGAGGTAGGCTGGCCGCAGAGGCGGATGGCGGTCGATCTGGTCATCGACATCGAGAACACGCCCGGCGCGCTGGCGGACGTGGCGGCCGCGATCAGCGACGCCGGCGTCAACATCGCCGCCGCCACGTGCGTGGGCGGCGGCCAGCGGGCCGAGCTCCACATCCTCGTCCCGCACGCGGGGGCGGCGCGGCACGCCCTGGGGATCTCGCACGTCGGCGTAAGTCGGGAGCGCGAGGTGGTGGTGGTCGACGTCGAGGACCGTCCCGGGGTGCTCGCGGACCTGACGCGGAAGATCGCCCGGGCCGGGGTGAACCTCGACCTCGTCTACGTCGCCACCGGAAACCGCGTCGTCTTCGGCGCTCCCGACGTCGAGGCCCTGCGGAGCGCACTGGACTCCGCAGGGCGGCGCTACTCGTCGTAGGGCTCGAAGTCGGCCTTGCGGGCGCCGCAGACGGGGCAGAACCAGCCGTCCGGGATGTCGTCGAAGCTCGTGCCCGGCGGGATGCCGCCGTCCGGATCGCCCTCCTCCGGGTCGTAGATGAAGCCGCACGAGGTGCAGATCCAGAGCTGCTTGGTCTGGGTCCCGGGCTGCACGCGGCGCAGGTTATCGTCTGAAACGTGAGCGAATCGCCGGCTACGCCTCGGCCTGCGGCGACGATCCTCCTGCTGAGGCGCGGTGGCCGCCACGCGACGCGCGGCGTCGAGGTGCTGATGGTCCGGCGCTCCACCGAGGCGTCGTTCATGCCGGGCGTCTGGGTCTTCCCTGGCGGCATGATCGAGCCTGACGAGACGCCCGCAGCCTGCGCCGCGCGGGAGCTCGAGGAGGAGACCGGGATCGCGCTCGGCGAGGACGCAGAGCTCGTCGCCTGGTCGCGGTGGATCACGCCAGAAGCCGTGCCGGTGCGCTTCGACACGCACTTCTTCGTCGCCCTCGCCCCGCCGCACACGGCGCCCTGGCCCGACCGCAGCGAGGTCTCGGAGGCGGCGTGGTTCGAGCCGCGCGCGGCGCTCGACGCCCACCGCGCCGGCGAGCTCGACCTCGTCTTCCCGACGATCAAGACGCTCGAGACGCTGCTCGAACATCCGACCTCCGACGCCGTGATCGCGGCCGCCCGTGAGCGCAAGGTCGAGCCGATCCTGCCCCGCGTGGTCGGCACGCGCGATGAGCATCGGATCCTGCTCCCCTGGGACGAGGGCTATGAGGACGCGGCCGCGGACAGGGGGTAAGTTGCCGCCATGACGAGCACGCTCCCGGTGGAGGTCCAGGAGTGCTTCGAGCGCTTCGTCACGACGGAGTTCACGACGATCGACGAGCGCCAGCAGCCGATCACCTGGCCGGTGACGCCGTATTACAGGCGTGGCGGCTCCGTGATCGAGGTCACCACCGGGCTCGGCTATCCGAAGAAGGCCGACGACGCCCGCAAGAATCCTCACGTCGCCCTGCTCTTCTCCGACCCCACCGGCTCCGGCGTCGAGGCGGGCACGCGCGTGCTGGTTCAGGGCACGGCCGAGGTTCATGACGAGGACCTCGACGCCAACCGCGAGCGCTACTTTCGCGAGGCCTCCGAGAAGCTGCCGGCCACCCGCAAGATGCACCCGCCGGGGTTCGTCCGCCGCGGCCTCAGCTGGTACTACACGCGCATCTACATCGCCGTCCGCCCGGAGCGCGTCTTCGTCTGGCCGGACGGGGATCCGACCACTGCGCCGCAGGTGCACGACGCCCGCCTCGACGAGGTCCGCTCGGGCCATGCGGAGGAGCCGGTCGAGCCGCACGAGCCGCCCGCGGGCGGCACCGTCAAGTGGGACTCGCGCCTCGAGCAGCTCGGCACGCGCCTCCCGACGGCGGTGGTCTCGTGGGTCGGCCCGGACGGCTTTCCGATCTCGGTCCGCCTCCCGATCCAGCGTGATCCGCCGTCGCACCGGATTCGCCTCGGCGTGGAGCCGGCCGGACTACCGCTGGTCGAGGGCCGCGCCTGCCTCACCGCGCACGCGCACGGCGAGGACTTCACCTGGCAGGAGAACTTCCAGGTCCGCGGCGACCTCGTGCGGCTCGAGGTCGGCGACTGGGCGCTCGTCCCGCGCAGGCTGATCGGCGGCTTCGAGCTGCCGAGGGATTTCATCGGGCGCAACCGCGTGATCATCCAGGGGCACCTGCGCTTCTACAGGACCGCCAGGCGGCGGCTGCGCGACCGCTCGGGCTAGTCCGGGAATGGCTCGAGGCCGGCGTGCCAGGGGCCCGGACGGTAGGCCTCGACTCCCGACTCGTCCATCTCGCTCAGCAGGCGGCGAAAGAACTTGCCGGCCTGGTCGAGCGCCTCCGAGTACTCGTCCGCGCTCAACTCGCGAAGCCTCCACAGGAAGTAGAGCTGGCGGTCGGTGATCCCGAAGTCGATCTCGTTGTGGATCTGGGCGACCCAGTCGAGGAAGCCCGGGCTGAAGAGCTCGCGCAGGGCGATCGGGTCATAGTGGCTCGGCACCGTGGCGAGGAAACGGCGGTTGAACTCGATCGACTCGAACTCGACCTTGCGCCGCGAGACCGCCTGCTCGACGCGCTCGGTCGCCTCGACCGACTCGACGTTGAAAAGCGGCACGATCTTCGCCAGGTCGGGCATGTGCGCCTTCGTGAGCACGGCGCCCGGCAGCACGGTCTTGCGGAAGAGCCCACCCTCCTCACGCTCGTTCGCGTCGCAGGAGGCGCCCCAGAACTCCTCCGCCAGCTGGCCGGTGATCCGGTTGGTGCCGCCCGGGCAGAGGGCTGCCGGGCCGCCCTTCGGGTTCAGCCCACCCACCGGCTCGTAGCGCACGCCGCGGCTCTCGGCGAGCCGCTGGACGGTCGCGGCCCATTCCTCGGCGTTCACCCCAGGGCCCTCAGGCCTCGATCAGGTCGGAGCGGCCCTGCGCCTCGAGCTGCGCGACGTAGCGCGGGAAGACCGGCTTCGTCAGCGGCACGAGCTTGAGGATCTTGGCCACGGGGCCGGAGGCCTTGATCTGCCCGCGCGCGAGCGCCACCGTGACGTTCACCCTGCCGAGCCAGAAGAGGTGCGCGGTGTCGGCGTCCATCGTCATCGTCACCTCGGGGTCCATGTCCGAGTCGCCGAAGTCGACCTCGCCGGGCTGGCCCTCCTGGAGACGGACGGTGATCGCCGAGTCCGGTTCCGAGTACTCATAGCGGACGATCGTGTTCGCCTCCCGGAACTTCGGCGCCAGCTCCTCGTCCTGTGCGAGCTCCGCGAACAGCCGCCCGATCGTGTCGTAGACCTCCTGGGCGTCCTTGAAGTACGCCACGGCGCCCTCCTCTCTTCCGGGTGCCGGAATCCTACGGATCGGCGAAGAGCTGCGGGGCGCGTCCGTCGCCGAAGTTCCCGTGCTTCGGGTTCGGGAACGTCGTCGCGAAGCAGGGCGCGAAGGCCGCGTCGGGCGGGTTGCCGTTGTTGACTCCGGGGACCGACTGCCCGGGAAGGATCTCGTCCTCGTCGGTGTCGGTGCTGGTCGGCGTGTAGTCGGTGTTCTTGCAGTCGAAGTTCGGGAAGATGCCGTTCTTCGCCGACGTGTAGCTCGCGAGCCCGTTCGGCGGCAAGTAGGCGTTGCCGCGGTTGGTCGCAAGCCGGTTCGGATAGATCGCCAGGCCCTCGGAGCTCGTATACGCGAGCTGCCGCAGGCCGTGACGCGGCGCGGGATCGCTCTTCGCGCCCTGGAGGCGGCCGGACAGCGCGACCCCGGGGGACACCAGGAAGTCGACGACGGACCCCCTCTGGAAGTTCAGGTAGCGGATCACGGGGTTGAGGTTCGCGAGGAAGGGGTCGAGCTGATCGAACAGCGGCCCGAGCCCCTTGAGCACGTCGCGCAGCGCCGGCAGGCCGCGCTTCGAGGCGCGCTCGAGACGCCCGAGGCTGACGAACAGCGAGCGCAGGTTCGGCGAGAGCTGGCGAACCGAGTTCAGGGTCGGGCTCAGGTCCCGCGCCACGGGGATCAGGTCCTCCACGAGCGGCGTGGTGTTGGCCTGGAAGCGGTCGAGCCGCTCGAGCGTGAGCCGCGTCTCGCGCTGGAAGGTGGGGAAGATCTGGAAGGTCTCGGCGAGCGCGCGGTCCTCGTCGGCGAGCGCATCGAAGGTGTTGTCGGAGCCGACGATCAGCCCCGCGAGCTGCTGGTCGCGCTCGGTCAGCGCCTCGAACACGGTCCCGGTGTCGCGCACGAGCCCCTTGAGCGCCTCCTTCTGGCGCCCCAGGATGTCGACGACGTCCGAGGCGTCCGTAAGGAACGGGCCGAGGTTGCCGAACGCGTCGTTCAGGTCGACCCCCCGGCCCTCGACGGCGACGGCCGCGTTCTGCTGCCAGCGCTGGAACGCGGTGCGGGTCTCCTCGTCGAGCGCGTTGAAGATCTCGTCGATCTGCGTCGCCTCCTCGGTGCGGCTGATCGCGAGGGTGCCTCCCTCCGGGATCGACTCGACCGACTTCGACTCCGCGTCGGATGCGTTCGCGGCGGCGCCCAGGGACACGGGCGCCGCCTGCTCGCCGGGCTCGTTGCCGGAGGTGAGCTCGACGTAGGTCTCGCCGAGCAGGGTCTTCTGGCGCAGGATCGCCCGGGCGTCTGAGGAGATCGGCGCGAACTCCGGCTCGATCTCGAGCACGGCCTCGGTGGTGTCCTTGCCGTTCACACGCTTGTCCGACGGGGCGAGCTCGAGCTCCTTGACCTTGCCGACCGAGACGCCGCCGATGCGGACGTCGGACTCGACGGCGAGCTGCGTGGCCTCCGGGAAGTATGCGCTGATCCGGTAGCTCTCGGGCCTCAGCGGAATCGGGCCGCCGAACGCGATCCAGAGGAAGAGGATGAGCCCGAAGCAGGACAGCGTGAAGCCGACCGCGATCAGGATCCTCGCCATCGATGGGGCCTGCTTCTGCATCTCAGGTCACTCGCATCACGGGGTCGTCGAGGGTGGACAGAGGGCGTCGCGAACCGGTCCCGAGTAGCCGGTGACGATCTCCTTGAGCGGGTCGGGCACGCCACTGGTGCCGATGATGTTGAGGAGCTGGTCGCAGCCGAGGGTGAAGTAGATGCGGCGGTAGAAGCCGTTCCCGTCGCCGGCGCTGAACACCGTGTCGCCGTTGTGGCCTAGCCACCCGGCCCAGTACAGGTAGCCCTCGTCGCGGCCCTCGGCGCCGAGCGGCTCCGCACCGCGCGGGTTGTAGGCGGCCATGTTCGTGAGCCGGTTGAGCTTGTTGCCGACGACGGTGAGGCGCGGCGCCGCGGCCGAGTACTCGTCGGCGGCCGTCTTCAGGTTGTCGATCGGCTTTCTGGCCGTGCGGACGAAGGGCCGGATCTCGTCCTTGAGCACCGGCGTCGCATCGGTGGCGAGCTCCCGGACAGCCGCGTTGGCCTCGTCGAGGTTGCGCCCGAACGGCCGCAGGCTGTTGAACGCCGGCCCGAGCTGCTTCGCGAACTTCGCCGTGTCGCCGAACGTCGTCTCGGCCTGGGTCAAGGTCCCGGGCAGCAGGCTGACGGCCCGCTGCACGTTCGGGTCCTGCTCGGCGATCGCGCCGAGGGCGGCGTTTGAGGTCGAGACCATCTCCGTGAGGTCCTGCCCCGACTGGCCGACGCGGTTCGTGAGCACGTTCAGGTTGTGGATCAGGCGGGCGAGGTTGGTGCGGCGCTCGGCGACCAGCCGGTTGAGCTGGGAGAGATCGCGGTTGATCGGCCCGAGCCCGCCGAGCAGCTTCCCGAGGTCCTTATCGCGACCCTCGAGGCCCTTCCCGGCGCCGATCAGCAGGAGCTTCAAGTAGGCGCGGTTGTCGCCGTCGAGCGAGTTGAGGATCTCGTCGAGGTTGACGTCCGGAGCCGTGTTCGAGACCGGGATCGTGTCGCCCTCGTCGTACTCCCCGGCCGACTTCGTCCCCGGATCGAGCTCGAAGAACATGTCCTTGAGCGCGGTCGTCGGCCGCATGAGGATCGTCGCGTCCTTGTAGATGGGCAGGAAGTCGCGCTCGATGTCGAACGTGACGACCCCGACGCCGCTCTCGACGTCGACGTCGGCGACGTCCCCGATCCGCACCCCGGCCACCCTGATCGTCTGGCCCTGCCCGGGCACGACCGCCTGCGCGGTCTCGAACTCCGCCTTGAGCTCGAAGGGTCGCTCCTCCAGCACCGGGATCCTGAGGCGCTGCTCCTGGACGACGTAGACCGTGACCACGAGGCCGATCACGATGAGTCCGGCGACGGCGACGAAATCGCGCAGGTGCTTGCGGATCGTGGTTCCCATCAGCCGCTCCCCCCGAGCTCATCCATCAGCGCCTCGATCTGGGGGTGCTCGAGCCCAAGTGCCTTCGCGTCCGGCCGCACCTCTCTCGGCTGCGCCAACGGGAGCAGGTCGAGCGGGCTCGGCGCCGGCGCCGCCGCCTGCTGAGGTCCGCTGCCGAGACCGCCCTCGAGGTTGGGCTGCTCCTGGGTCTCACAGCGGACGTCGGGACGGAACGGCGTCTTGGCGGAGTCCTCGATTCGCGGCATCGCGCCGAGGATCGGCAGCCCGGTGAGCCCCACGGCATCCGCCCCGGACGTGTTCGGCGCGTTCGGGATCACGACCGTGTTGTTGCCGCCGCCCGCCTCGACCCGGATGTATTGGCCGTTCGCGTCTCCGGAGCGGCTCTCCGAGGCGATTCCCGCAAGCCCGTAGGCCGTCTCCTCGAACACCCTGCCGACCGGCTCGTGCGGATACTGGTTGGCCGGGTCGACGGGCTTCACCGTGTCCTCCGACCACGGGATCACGATCTCGTTGAAACAACTCGCGAGCTGGCGCGAGGTGTCGAGGAAGTCGACGCTGGTGTCGGCGAGCTTGGCGAGCTTCGGGATCGTCGGGCGCAGGTCGGCGACGAGGCCGCGGAGCTCGGGCTTAGAGACGAGGGCGCGAACCTGCTCCACGAACGGCGTCGCCGCGTCGAGCGTCGCGGGGGTCGAGCGGACGCCCGGCAGCGCCTCGCGAGCGAAGGCGCGCAGCGGGGGGAACGCCGCGTTCAGGTTCGCGAACGCCGGGCGCGAGGCCTGGAGCGCATCCGGCAGCACCTCGATCGCGCGTCCGAGCGCCTCGTCCTCGGCCGCGAACGAGCCGCTGAAGATGCGGAGGTTCGTCACCAGGCTCTGCAGCGTCGACTCGTTGCGCCCGAGCGCAGAGACCACGCGATCCAGGCCCCGAATCGTGCCCCGCAGGTCGCCGGGCTGGGTCCCGAGGAGCGCCTCGTTGACGAGCGACGTGTACTTGAAGGCGCCGGGCGAGCTCCGGTAGAGGTCCTGGAAGCCCTTCGAGCCGCCGTACTTCGTCAGCGCGTTGCCGAACTGGTTGAGGAACGTCTGGAGGTCGGCGCGGACGTCGCTTGAGAGCGTGGTCAGCACCTGGTCGAGCTGGACCGAGTACGCCGTCTGGTTGATCGGGAAGGTGTGGCCGTCACCGATCTCGTGCGCGTTCGGGCTGCCCGGCTTCATGTCGACGAAGTAGTTGCCCTCGAGGAAGAGGCGCGGGCGCAGCTTGAAGGTGGCGTCCGTGTGTAGCGGGAGCGCGTCGTCCGTGAGCTCCATCGTCACCACCGCGGCCTGCTGGCCGGGGGTTCCGGACCCACCGGCCGCCGCGTCGCTGACGTCGGACGCGGCGATCCCGTCCTCCTCCGCGCTTTGAAGCGGCTCGATCTCAGTGACCTTGCCGACGTTCACGCCGGCGATCCGCACCGGGGAGTCCGGCCGCACGTTCTGCGCTGAGCCGAACACCGCCTTGACCTCGAACTCGTCTCCCCACGGGAGCTGCTTCGAGAACGCGAGGTACGCCGCGATCGTGAGCACGATCACGAGCGCGAGGCCGATCGCCCAGCTCGGCAGCCGCCGCTCCCGATCCGCCCTCATCCGCCGACCCGCTTCCATGTCTTGGGCTGGCGCGACTCGATTCGCGTGTCGTGGAGCTCGCGCTCGTTCTGGTCGTTGTAGAAGAGCGTCGTCGGCCCGCGCGAGCCGGGCATGTCCGGCGTGATGAAGGCCGGGTTGTCGGCTGACTGGCCGGGGATCGGGCTCGCGCCGAGCTCGTACCCCGACTGGCCACCCTGGCAGTCGGCGTTCCTCTGGCCGGCGGGTGAGTAAGGGTGCGAGTTGAAGATCGGCAGCTCGTACGGCTTGAAGACGCCGGCGACGCCGTCCTTGCCGTTTGCCTGGAGCCCGGAGTAGCCGGAGAGCGGCGCCTCGGCGTCCGGCGCCCCGGGGAAGTTGGTGAGCGCCTGGCGGAACGAATAGCCCACCGCATCGCGGTCAGATAGCGCCTCGGGCAGGAACGTGAACCAGTAGTTCCAGTAGTTGCACACCGTCTGCGCCGGGGCCACGAACTTGGCCAGCGGTTGCGCCGTGTCGAAGGTCTCGCGCAGGCGCTGGAGCGTGATCCGCGTCGACGGGTTCGAGACGAGCCGGTTCACCTGCGCGAGCACGGCGCGCAAGCGGCGGTTCATGGCGGGCGACTTGCGCAGCACCGGCGTGCCGGTCACGATCGCGTCGTTGAGTACGGGCAGGGTGGTCCGCAGGTCCTGGACGCCGGGCCGGAGCGTGCGACCGAGAACGGCGAGGTCGTGGAGGAACGGGCGCTGGCGCGGTAGGACGTCGATCCCGGTCTCGAGCGTCGGCGCCGTCTCGGAGATCGTCTCCTGGAGCGCCTGCGGATCCGACGAGATCGCCGCGAAGGCGACCGCGGCGCGGCTGAAGAAGTCTGCCTGCTGCTCCGCGACCGGGGCGATGATCCTCGCTGCGTCGGCGAGCTCCGGGAAGAAGCGCTCGAAGCGGGTCGAGGGCTCGAGCAACACGTCGGTGACCGGTCGTAGGCCGCGGAAGAGGGGCTCCAGGTGCGAGATCGCGTCGTTGAGCGACGTCCCGCGTCCGGCGAAGGCGCTGCCGTAGCCGCTCAGGTTCTCGCGCACCGCGCTGCGGGTCTTCGTATCGAAGGTGTCAGCGATCTCGTCGAACTCGGTCTGCTGCTGGAAGCAGCCGTTCTTCGCGTGCTCGTCGATCTTCGACGTGAACGTCTGCGGGTCGACGGGGACAGCGCAGGTGCCGCCGTCGTCGGTGCCGTCGAACGTGAAGCCCTCCGGTGCCTCCTCACCCTCGCCGCGGATGATCTCCAGGTACTTGAGCCCGAACGAGGAGCGGTAGCGGACGCGGAAGATCGAGTCCTTGGGCAGGGGGCCCGCCGACTTGTCGAGCTTCAGGTTGAGCCGAGCGATCGCCCCGCCCGTCGTGTTCGCGCCCTCGCTGCCCCCGCCGACCTGGGCGGTCTTGTTCGTGTCCTCCGCCTGGACGGCGTCGATCGACTCGACGACGCCGACCCGATGGCCGCCGATCCGGATCTCGTTGTTGTTGGTGAGGCGCGACGCGTCCGGGACCTCGACCGCGACCCGGTAAACGGGGACGAACGGCAGGCCGTTGTTGGCGTTGTAGGCGAGGAAGACCGCGACGATCACGATCAGCGTCGTGACCGCGCCCACCATCGTCGGCGAGGCGCTGATCGCGCCGAGCGGGTTGCGGTTTCTGCTCGAGCCGGCCATCAGTTGAACAGGAAGTCGAGGAGGTCTTCAGTCGCGGCCGGATCGGGCGTGCCGGTGTCCTGCTGCGCGCCCGTGTCCTGCTGCGGGGGAGCGCCGAGATCCTGGACGTCGTCCTGGAGGTCCTGGGGCAGGTCGTCGACCGCGTCGGGCGGCAGGTCGAGGATGTCGTCGAGGATGTGCCCGGGTACCGGGCCCTCGGGAGCGGCGCCGTCGGCTGGGCCGCCGCCGGTGTCAGCCGCGCCGGTCTCGGCGCCCCCGGCGCCGCCGCTCTCAGGAACGGGCTCGGGCCCACCGGTCCCGCGCCCGGCGCGGGCCGAGCGAGACCCGGAGCGGGCCTGGGAGCTGGCCGCACCGCTCGGGTCGCAGAGTTCCTCGCGAGCGCGCTCGGGTTCCGTCCCGTTCGGGCAGACGGCCGGGTCGTAGGGCGGCAGGTTGAGGTCCTCGTTGATGCCGGGCTGGTTCGGGCCGAGCCAACCGACGCACGGGTCCGCCGCGAGGATGCTCGTCGTCGTGCCGCCGTCGGCGGCCGGGACGCCCGGCTCGCCCGTCTGCGCGTCGTGACCGCTCGAGAACTCGCCGCAGGGCCCGCTGAAGATGTAGTAGAGGCTGAAGTGGAGAAGGTGCCCGATCTGGTCGAACTGGTTGAGGGCGCCAGGCTGGTAATAGGCGTAGTTGAGTAGTCCCTCGAGGCCCGTGTAGCCCTTGGTCTCCTTGGTGCCGGCGCTCGGGTTCGTGCGCCCCGTGTCCTTCGGGACTCGGTCGTCGATCTCGACGGCGCGCCGCGGGTCGTCAAGGTCGCGCAGGAAGTCGGCGAGGATCTCGCCGGTCTTGGGCGCGCGCTTTCCGGCCTCGGCGAGCAACCTGATCTCGTCGCGGCCGCGGTTGAGCGCCCGGGTGCCAACCGTCGACGCCTCGCCGAGGCTCGCGAGCGAGACGTTGCTCGCGCTGCTGAACCCGGGCAGGTTCAGCGCGAGTCGGTTGAGCCCGGGCGCTGCCGCGCGGAGGTCCGCCAACAGAGGCGTGTTCTGGCGCGCCATCTCGCTCAGCTCCGCGAGGGTCGGGCGCAGCTCGGCCAAGAAGTCGTCGAGGATCTCGAAGTCGCGTGAGAGGTCCTCGCGGCGCGCCGCCGACGCCTCGGCGGTGTCCCGGGCCTCCTTGATGAAGCGGACGACGTCCTCGCGACGCTCGGTGAGCCGGCCGATGACCTCGTCGGAGTTCACGTTGAGGTCGCGGATGATCCGGTTCTGGGAGGCCAGGATCGCGGTCACCTTGCGGAGCTGGGTGAGCGCGGGAGCGCCGAGCCGGATCGCCTCGTTGAGGCGGTCCGGGTTGCCGGCAAGCGCGGTCCCGAACTCGTTGATCAGCAGCGCGAGGTTCTGCCGGTAGGGCTCGCGCAACGTGTTCTGCACGAGGTCGTTCTGGACCGTCTGGGTGACCTGCGAGGCCGGGATCGCCCCGCCGTCGTCGAGCGGCGGACCGGCCGGCTCACAGGAGATGAAGTACTCGGCGATCAGCGACTGCGGCTCGGTCGAGCAGTGCGTCTTGGCGCCCAACTGACCGAACTCGCCCGAGAGCTCGACCGTGGCAACGGCCTGCTTGCGCTCGTTAATCTCGAGATCGGTGACCGAGCCCGCATTCACGCCGGCGATCCGCACGTCCGACCCCTGGACGAGCCCGAATGCGTTGTACATCTCGATCCTGTAGGTGTGCGAGTCGTCCGCTCCCGCAGCGGACGCGAGGGCGGCCGCCCCGGCGGCGAGCAGGGCGATCGCTGTCAGGATCCGCCTCATTGGCCGGGCGCCGTCTGATTGGGATCGCAGTCACCGGGCTCGCCGTCGGTGAGCGCGCCGCCGTCGGTGAACGGGACCGAGTGGTCGGAGGGGTCGATGTCGGAGACCGGGTGCTCGTTGCCGCCCGGGCAGCGACGGGTGTTGCCGGTGTCGAAGGCTCCGGAGCGCTGATCGGCGGTGAGCGGCTCGAGCAGGTTCGGCCCGCCGCCCGGGCCGGAGATGCTGAAGGCGTTGAAAAGCGTGGCGACCCTGCCGACGCCCCCGAGCGCATCGACCGCGCCGGAGTGCCCGAAGTCATCGAACCACCCGACCAGCTCCGGGGTGTAGGCGCGAAACATCGAAAGCTGCGGCGAGGAGTTGGAAAGCGCGCAGACCGACTCGCCGAAGGCGCCCTGGCTGAAGTCATCGTCGGCGGCCTTGGCGATCTGCGAGACCGAGGTCGGATCCGATCCGCACTGCGGCGAACCGGAGCCGATCGCCGCCCTGCGCACCGCGGGCTGGGCGCGGGTGAGCTCGATCAGGTCGTTGTCCTCACCTGGGCGGGCGAGGATCCGATCGAGGTCTCGGATCGTCGGCACCGCGTCGGCGGAGGCCGCCCGTAGCTCCGCGAGGAAGGGGCGAAGCTTGCGGGCGACCGGCTTTGAGGCATCGACGAGCGGGTCGAGGTCATCGAGCGCCGCCCTTAGGTTGACGAAGGTGGTGTTGGCTGAGCGCATGAACCCGGGGAGCTCACTGATCGCCTCCGAAAGGCGCTGCTTGCGATCGCCGATCGCGTTCATCATCAGGTCGAGGTTTCCGACCAGCGCAGAGATGTCGGGGGCGCGCTCCGCAAGCGCGCCGGAGAGCTCGGAGGTGTCGACGATCAGGCGCTCGAAGCTCGCCTGATCGGCGGAGAGCTCACTGAACAGCCGCCTTGAGGTGGAAAGGAACGGGTTGGCGTAGTGAAAGCCTTTGTTTGCCTGCGGCGCGACGCCCTCATAGGAGGCCGCAAAGCCCTGGATCACGTGCTTGAAGTCGCGGATCGTCTTCGGGCTCAGGGTGTTGAAAAGCTGGTCGAGGTCGACCGCGGACACCGTCTCTGCCTCTGAGAGCGTGCCGCCGTCGGGGATCTCCGAGCCCGACTCGGAATCGGCGGGCAAGATGAGCTCGACCTGGCGCCCGGCGATCTGCGAGAGCGAGGGGCTTCTCACGGACGCGGTCGTGCCGCGCTTTAGCGGGGCGTAGTCGTCGGAGACCGTGAAGGTGACCAGGGCCTCGCCGTGGGGGCCGAGTTCGATCTCCTTCACGGAGCCGATCGCCGTCCCGCCGACGACGACCTCGTTTCCCGTCACGAGCTGGCTCGCGTTCTCGAACTGCGCCGTGACCTCGTAGTCGTCGCCGTTGCCCGAGAGGACGACGACGACTGCGATCGTCGCGATTACGATCGCGATCAGCGCCGCGACGCGGCCGATCACAGATGACTTGCTCAACTGCCCAGTCCCTCGTCCCTAACCCCGCTCGAAAGCCAACTCGAGCGTCCAGCGAACGTACCAACCGCTCGAGATGGGTGTCAAAGGAGAACCGGGCGTCGAATTCCCATTGCCATGCGGCTTGAAGCCTCGCGAGATTGACTTGGTGTTAAGCGGCGCGGAACGTCGCCAGCAGTCCGAGAGGGATGCGCCGGTTCCCGGCGGCCGTAGAATCGCGCCGTGGCGGAGCAGCGGGACTTCGACTGGCTGGTCGTCGGCTCGGGCTTCGGGGGCAGCGTCGCCGCGTTGCGCCTGGCGGAGCGGGGCTACCGGGTCGGAGTGCTCGAATGCGGCCGGCGCTTCGAGGACGAGGACTTCGCGTCCTCCGCGTGGCGCATGCGGCGCTACTTCTGGATGCCGCGGCTCGGCCTCCGCGGGATCTTTCGCCTCACGGTGTTCAAGGACGTCTTCATCGCCTCGGGCAACGGCGTCGGCGGCGGCAGCCTCGGCTACGCGAACACCCTCTACCGCGCCCGGCCCGCGTTCTTCGCCAGCGGCCAGTGGGACGGCCTGGCGGACTGGGAGGCGGAGCTCCGGCCGCATTACGAGACCGCGGAGCGGATGCTCGGCGTCGCCGAGTACGAGGGGATGACGGAGGCGGACAAGCTGCTGCGCGCCTACGGCGAGGAGATCGGCGTGGGCGACACGTACAGCCAGACCCGCGTCGGGATCTTCTTCGGGACGCCGGGCGAGCAGGTGGACGACCCGTACTTCGGCGGCGCCGGGCCCGCCCGCCGCGGCTGCATCCGCTGCTCGGAGTGCATGATCGGCTGCCGTCACGGAGCCAAGAACACCCTCGTCAAGAACTACCTCTGGTTCGCGGAGCAGCTCGGCGCCGAAATCCTGCCGGAGCGGGAGGTGACGGAGATCTCGCCGATCGGCGCCCCCGACGGCTCGGAGGGATACCTCGTCGAGACCGAGCATCCCGGAGCCTGGCTGCGAAAGCGCCGCCGGACGTTCACCGCGCGCGGCGTGGTCGTCGCCGCCGGGGCTCTGGGGACGAACCAGCTCCTCGCCGAGTGTCGCCATCGCGGGGCGCTTCCGCGCCTGTCGGACCGGCTCGGTCACCTGGTGCGGACGAACAGCGAGTCGATTCAGGCGATCACCGCGCGCGGCCTCGACCTCGACTTCACCAGGGGCGTGGCGATCACCTCGAGCATCTATCCGGATCCGGATACGCATATCGAGGTCGTGAGCTACGGCCGCGGCGGCGACGCGCTGAGCCGCCTGTTCACGGCCATGACCGGCAGCGGCACCCGCCTCACGCGCCCGTTGAAGTGGATCGGAGCAATGCTCCGGCACCCGCTGCAGGCGGCCCGAATGCTGCTCTGGCCCTTCGGGTGGTCCCGCGCCACGATCATCCTGCTCGTCATGCAGTCGCTCGACACCGCGATGCGGCTGCGCCCGAAGCGCCGGCTGTTCGGCGGCGTCCGGCTCCAGACCGAGCAGGACTCCGAGCGCCCCAACCCCACCTTCATCCCGGCGGCCGATCACGCGACGCGCTGGTTCGCGGAACGGCTCGGCGGCGTCGCCCAATCCGGGATCACCGAGTCGACGCTCAATATCCCGACGACCGCCCACATCCTCGGCGGCGCGGTGATGGGCGCGACGCCGGACGACGGCGTGATCGACACCCGCAACCGCGTCTTCGGCTACGAGAACCTCCTGATCACGGACGGCGCCGCGGTGCCCGCGAACCCAGGTGTGAACCCCTCGCTGACGATCACCGCGCTCGCCGAGCGCGCGATCAGCTACGTCCCGCCGGCGCCGGGCGCCGAGCGCCGCGCTGCCGAGCTTCCCGAGGCCGCCCGCGCACCGAGATAACCGCGAACTCGGGGGGCGCCGAACGCGAGATCGTACTTGTACCCGGTATGCAGCACAAACGTGCGCCAACCGACGTCGATGAACGCGAACGGCGCGCCTACGACCTGGCGGCCTCCCAGCACGGGCTGGCGACGAGACAGCAGCTTGTAAGCCTCGGCTTCTCACCGCGCACGATCGCGGCCCGCGTCGAGTCCGGGCGCTACCGAGCGATTCATCGAGGCGTCTACCTCATCGGCCCGGTCGCCGCGCCGGGCGCGTTTGAGCTCGCCGCTGTCCTCGCCTACGGCGACGGGACCTATGCCAGCCATCAGACCGCCGCCGCCCTCCGCCGGCTGCCCCTCCCTGCCCAGCCGGCCTCAGTGCACGTCACGGTCGTTGGTCGCAACGCGCGATCCCGTCGCGGGGTCACAGCCCACCTCGCGAGCTCGCTCGAAGCCGACGAACACCAGATCCTCGACGGGATCCCGATCACCACGCCGGCCCGGACGGTGCTCGACCTGGCCGCGGCGCTCGATCTCGACGACCTCGAGCACCTGCTCGCCGAAGCCCAAGGCCGCAACCGGTCGACCCTCGACCAGCTCCACGCGCTGATCGACCGCTACCCGAGCCGCAGGGGTACGCGGAGGCTCCGCGGCTTGCTCGAACAAGGTGATCCCGCCCGGACGCGGGCACGCTCCGAGCGCCGGCTGCTGGCCCTGATCCGTCGCGCCGGGCTGCCGGCGCCGGAGACGAACGCCTTCCTCTGTGGCCACGAAGTCGACTTCCTCTGGCGGCGGGAGCGCATGGTGGTCGAGGTCGACGGCCACGCGTGGCACGCCGCGCGGCCCGCGCGCGAGCGCGACTCGTTGCGCGATCAGGAACTGGTCACGCGTGGCTATCTCGTCCTGCGGGTGACCTGGCTTCAGATCACCGGACGCTCGGAGGCGCTTGTGGCCCGCCTCGGCGCAGTGCTCGCGCAACGGGCCGGGCCACGGGCTTCGGGTGGCTACCCCGTCGCCTCCTCGTAGCGGCGAGCGACCTCGTCCCAGTTGACGACGTTCCAGAACGCGTCGATGTAGTCGGGGCGGCGGTTCTGGTACTTGAGGTAGTAGGCGTGCTCCCAGACGTCGATGCCCAGGAGCGGCGTGGAGCCGCTCGAGATCGGCGAGTCCTGGTTCGGCGTGCTGGTCACCTGCAGGCCGCCCTCGCTGACGTAGACGAGCCAGGCCCAGCCCGAGCCGAACTGGTTGACGCCGGAGGTCTTCATCTCCTCCTTGAGGGCGTCGAGTCCGCCCCACTTCTCGTTGATTGCGTCGGCGAGGGCGTCGCTCGGCTCGCCGCCCCCGTCGGGGCTGAGGATCTGCCAGAACAGCGAGTGGTTCGCATGGCCGCCGGCATTGTTCTTGACGGCCACGGTGTTCGGGACCTTGTCGAGGTTGAGGAGCACCTCCTCGACGGGCTTGTCCGCCCACTGCGAGCCCTCGAGGGCGGCGTTCGCCTTGTCGACGTAGGCCTGGTGGTGCTTGTCGTGATGGACGCGCATCGTCTGCTCGTCGATGTGGGGCTCGAGCGCGCCGTAGTCGTAGGGAAGGTCCGGTACCTCGTACGCCATCAAATTGCCTCCTCGTCGAAAGGTCCTTCTTCCAATCACACTAGCCGAGCGCCGGCGATTGATAGTGTCGGCCGCGCAGGCAGGGCACGCCTGCGAAGGGCCGCGCCACCGGGGTCGGCGCGGCGAGGCAGCGTGTAGGAGGAGAGAGTGTTGAGAGGGATCTCGAGGCTGTGCGTCGCGACGCTTGCGATCATCGCCTTGGCGGGATGGACGGCCACGGCGCTCGCCGGCGCGGACTCCGGCGCGGCGAAGAAGGCGAAGGTCAAGGTCCTGGCCAAGGGCCAGAAGCAGATCCTCCACAAGCGCGGGCTCAAGGTGAAGGTCAAGGGCCTCGACGGCGGCGCGGTCAAGGTCAAGGCAAAGTCCACGACCTTCGACCAGCAGGAGCCGCGCAAGCTCGCGAAGCCGACGAAGTTGAGCGCGGGGCACCCGACCGCGACCTTGAAGCTGACGCCCAAGGGCAAGAACCGGATCAAGAGCTGCGAGGCCCGCAAGATCACGGTGTCCGCGAAGGGCGCCGGCAAGGCGAAGGTCGAGCTGAAGCGCAACACCAAGGCCTGCAGGCCGAAGCCGATCCACCTCAGCCGGAGTACGGACTGCGACTTCATCGGCGCCCAGGAGGGCTCGCTCTGCCTGATGCCGTTCCCGGACGACTACTACACCGTCAAGGACTCCTCGACGGAGACCGGCAAGCGGCTCAACCTCCACGACGCCGCGATGCCGCGGAACGCGGGCGGCGTCCCGATCGACGCCGATCCCTACAACGCGAGCGACGGCTTCAGCCCGGGGCAGGTCATCACGCTGCGCGTGCCCGGGCTCGACAACCCGCAGGCCTTCGCGAACACGAATCCGATCCCGCTCAACGACCTCAGCCGGAACGAGTCGCAGACCTCGCGGGAGCCGATCGTGGTCATCGACGCGCAGACCAACGAGCGCGTGCCGATCTGGGTCGAGCTCGACTCGAACGCGACCAACCCGGAGTCGACCGCGCTTCTGATCCACGGAGCGACCCAGTTCGAGGCCGGCCATCGCTACATCGTCGCGATGCGGCGGCTCAAGGACGCGGACGGCACCAAGCTCGCGGCGCCGGAGGGCTTCCGCTACTACCGGGACGACCTGCCCGCGAAGAAGAAGAAAGCGATCAAGCAGCAGCACAAGCGCTTCGAGAAGGTCTTCCGCGCCCTGCGCAAGGCGAAGATCAAGCGCCACAACCTGTACCTCGCCTGGGATTTCACGGTCGCGAGCGACGAGAACAACTACTCGCGCCTCCTGCACATCCGCGACGACGCCTTCGCGCAGCTCGGCGACACGGACCTCGACGACGGCGTCGTGCAGGGCTCGGCGCCCTCGTTCACGGTCACCCAGGTCGACGACGACCCGAGTGCCGAGGTCGCGCGGCGGGTCAGGGGTACCTTCACGGTTCCCTGCTACCTGACCAACGGGTGCGCGGCCCCGGCGACGTTCGACCTCGATGCCAACGGCAACCCGGTCCAGCACGGCACGTACGAGGCGAACTTCGACTGCATCATCCCGAATGCGGCGACCGGCGTCGGCGGCACCCCGGGGCGCCCGTCGCTCTACGGGCACGGCCTGCTCGGGACTGCGTCCGAGGTCAACTCGAGCGCCCAGCGCAGCCTCGCCCAGGCGCATGACTTCGTCTTCTGCGCCACCGACGAGATCGGGTTCGCCAGCGAGGACATCCCGAACACGATCGGGATCCTCCAGGACCTGGGACGGTTCCCGGAGCTGAGCGACCGCGTCCAACAGGGGCTGCTCAACGAGCTCTACCTCGGGCGGCTGATGGTCCACCCGAACGGGGTCGTCAGCAATGCGAGCTTCCGGCCGGACGGGGGCGCGGTGATCGACACCTCGCGCCTTTACTACAACGGCAACAGCCAGGGCGGGATCCTCGGCGGCGCGCTCACCGCCGTCGCGCCGGACTTCACCCGGGCCTCGCTCGGCGTCCCGGCGATGGGGTACTCGACGCTGCTCACGCGGTCGATCGACTTCGACACCTACTCAGCGGTCCTCTACCCGGCGTACCCAAACGAGCTCGCGCGGCCGCTGGCGCTGTCGCTGATCCAGATCGTCTGGGATCGCTCGGAGCCGAATGGCTACGCGCAGCGGATGACCGTGAACCCGCCGCCCAACACGCCACCGCACGAGGTGCTGATGGACGTCGCATTCGGCGACCATCAGGTGACGACGTGGCAGGCGGACGTCGAGGCGCGGACGATCGGGGCCCGAATCCACACGCCGGTGGTCTATGACGGGCGCTGGCCGGGCGTCGACGTCGCCTGGGGCATCGAGCCGATCGCGAGCTACCCCTACAGCGGCTCGGCGATCGTCTACTGGGACGGCGGTCCCGTGCGGCCGGGTGACGGCGGCGCCGACAACGGCGTGCTCGGCACCGACCCGCCACCGATCGGGAACCTCCCGAACAAGAGCGGCGACGACCCGCATGGCCTCCCGCGGCAGGAGCCCGCCGAGCAGCAGATGGTCTCCGACTTCCTGCAGCCGGACGCCCAAAGCCACATCACCGACACCTGCAACGGCGGCCCCTGCTTCGACGGCGGCTTCACCGGGCCGTAGCGCGAGGTCTCAGGCGGGGGCCGGGTCGCCGGCCGAAGTGCAGGGAGGCGCCACGTCGATGCCCTGGTCGTCCTCCTCCTCGGCGATGGTCTCGAGCGCGTGCTCCATCTCCGTCGGCGCGATCGCTCCGCTGTGGTCCCCGAAGGGGTGATCCAGGAACCAGACCAGCAGCAGCACGGAGGCGACCATCGCCGCCACCGACGCCACCACGGCGGCTTGGACGAGGAAGCTCCCACGAGCGCTCGAAGCCAGGACCACCCAGCCGATCGTCAGGAACGCGCCCAGCGCGAGGACCAGCCACAGGGGCGACGGGACGACGCGTATCGCCTCGGCAAGACGGTTGCGGCGGCCCTCGATTCGTTGGTCCTGTTCCTGGAGCAGCTGCCGGAACGAGGCGCGTTGAACGAACGAGTGGAGCTGGCTCCGGAGCGCCTCCTGTCGAAAGCGGGTGCCCCAGTCGTTGACGACCGGGCTCGCCATCTGCTGCTCCATCGCGGGCCAGGCATGGTGGATCACCGCGCGGCCGTAACACACCAGCACGCCCTCGAGGCGCTCGAGCTGGCTCGGATCGAATGCCTCGGCCGTCCGCGAGAGCTGCAGGACGGCTTCAGCTTCCACTTCAGCCCCGGATTTAGCGTCGTCGTAGCTCGTATACGCCTGAACGACCACGAAAGCGAGCAGCACGGCGTATGCGGTGCCCAAAAACTCGAAGGCCTCGTCGTGCGCCCGAACTTCTCCCGCGAAGCGCTCATTCCACGGGCTGCGCCGGCCCAGCCATAGCAATCCGATGGACAGCGCGGCCACGCCGATGACGCTGGCCGCCATCACGATCAGGCTCATTGCGCCGTCCCCGGTGACCACGCGCGGAGCGCTCGCCCAACGATCTCCCTGTTGTCCTGCGACATCACCAACTGCGACCCGAACCGCGTCGAGGACACCCCCTCGTCTGCTCATGCCACGCACGGCCGACGCCGGCTGCAACGTGGTTAATCGGGGCGCCCGGATTTGAACCGGGGACCTCACCGACCCGAACGGTGCGCGCTACCAGGCTGCGCCACGCCCCGAGAGGGCCCAAGTCTAACCACGCGGGGGCTCCCGCAATACTCATGGAGTGTCGGGTGACTCGCCAGCGAGGGGGGAGGCGCGACGACGGGAATCGCGGGAGCCGACGCCGCTGGCGGGGATCGTGGCGACGCTCGGCGGCATCCTGTTGCTGGCGCTGCTCGTGGTCGCGGTCGACCCCCTTCGGCAGGGTGTCTCGGACGCGATCTCGGGCGACACCGCCGACCTGCGCGGCGACCTGCGCGGGCTCGGCGTCGGCGGCGCGCTGATCGCCCTCGGGCTGGCTCTGGCCCACGTCGTCGTCTGGTATCCGGCCGAGATCCTCGACGCGGCCGTCGGCTACGTCTACGGATTCTGGGTCGGGCTGCCACTGGTGATGCTCGGCTGGATCATCAATGCCGTCCTCGCCTACTGGGTCGGGCGCCACGCGGCGCGACCCCTGCTTTGGCGGTTCGTGGGCGAGCACCGCTTCGAGCGCATCGAGAGCATGGTGGAGGCCGGCGGCACGACGCTGCTCCTCGCGATGCGGCTGATCCCGATCATCCCCTTCAGCCTCTTCTCGATCGCGGCTGGCGCGGCCCGCGCCGACTTCCGGACCTTCCTCTGGACGACCGCGGTGGGCTACCTGCCGCTGACAGCCGTCTTCGTCTACCTCGGGAGCCGGCTCGAGACCCTCTCCGCCAACGATCCGATCATCTGGCTCGGCGCCCTGGTCCTCGTCGCCCTACTGGTCGTCACGCACTACGCGCACCGCCAGTGGCGCGACGGGGCGGCGCGCTCGACGGATCAATCCGAGCCCGAGACCTGAGCGATCGCCGCCTCGATCTCATTGCGGCTCGGCGTCTCGATCAGCTGCCGCTCACCGGCGGGTCCGTCGATGACGACGGCCGGCTCCGCCGGAAGCTTGAGGTCGAAGGCGAGCTTTGCGTCGTCGCGAACCAGCTCCTCGCTGGACGGGTCGCCGAAGTCGCTTTCCCAGCGATCGACGTCCAGCTCCGGGACGGCCTCGGCAACCTCGCGCAGGATGTCCTCGTCCACGGCCCGCCCCTCGGCCAGCTCCTGGTTGCGGACGAACGTGTCGAGGTACTGCCATTGACGATCCTGCCTCCCGGCCGCCTCTGCGCCGATCGCGCCGAGCGTCGTGTCGTTCTGCGCAACGGAGAAGTGGCGGAACTCGAATGCGACATCGTCGGAGCGAACACGCTCGTCGATGATCGGATCGATCGTGTCGATCTCGAAGTCCGCGCATGGCGCGCACTGCACGTCGTTGAAGACGTTGACGGTGACGGGCGCATCCTCGTCGCCGAGTCGCGCTCCCTCCTGCGGCACGCCGCCGAAGATCCGCTGGACGTCGTTGACGCCGCCGACCGTGGCCGGCTCGGGCCCACCCTCACCGACCGACAGCGAATAGATCGCATAGCCGAGCGCGAGTGCCCCCAGCGCCAGGAGCACGCGCGGGACCCAGGGGCTGAGACCGTAGGCGGCGCGCGCCGTCAGCCGGCGACCGCCTTGTAGTACCGCACGGCGAGGCCGGTGAGCAGGGTCTCGAAGGTCTCCTCGACGTCCGCGCCGGCTGCGGTCGCGTAACCCTCGAGCCCGCTGCGCTCGATCGCCTCGCTGCGAGCGACCACCTCGTCGACCAGGTCCGGGTGCTCGTCGCAGAAGTAGGCGCCGATCGAGTAGAGCTCGGTGTCCATGAGCGAGTCGATGAACTCGCCCCGTCCATCCCCGTCGCCAGGTTCGGACCCGCCCTCGTTGAGCCCCTCGGCCATCGCGGCGAAAATGTTATGGGGCGCGGCCGCCCTCCACCCCCCGTGTTCCGTATTCGCGGTATTTGCGGCCGTTTCCGTTGACACGTCCGGGCAAAGCGTTAAGACTTGATTTGTCTGAGACGACAGCGAAGGAGGAGCCGTACGTGCCTAATCACCTGACGCCCACGGAGCTCGCCGATGAGGTCAACATGAAGCGGCGGGAGGTGATCTCCAAGTGCATGGAAATGGGCGTACCGATCTTCAACGGCCGTATCGACAAGACCCTCTTCGTCTCGAATCTCAGACAGCTCGGCCGGGCCACGAAGTCGCCTCAGGCCGCCGCCTGAGAACCCTCCACATCACCGCGTGGTACCCGTGTACCGCGCGCCGCCGCCGCTGAGCGCCCTCAGGTAGCTTTCGGCGCGCGGGCGATCGCCCGCCGCGTCCAGCGCAATCGGATAGAGAGGGAAGGCATGGAGAGCGCAGCGGTCGAAACTCCCGCGGCGGAGTCGAGCACCGGCGCGAACACGCTTGCTGACCTGCTGCCGCTCGCCGCCCGCAAGCATGGGTCTCGCCGCGCGGTGCTCTACAAGGACGACGCCGGACGCTGGACGTCGAAGAGCTACAGCGAGGTCGGCGAGATCGTCCGCAAGCTGTCGCTCGGACTGATCGATCTCGGGATCGAGCTCGGCGACAAGGTCGCGATCCTCTCCAACACCCGTCCCGAGTGGACGTACTTCGACTTCGCGGCCCTGTCCGCCGGCGCCACAGTCGTCCCGATCTACCAGACGAACTCGGCGGAGGAGTGTCAGTACGTGCTCGAGAACTCCGATGCCGTCGCGGTCGTGGTCGAGGACGACGAGCAGATGGCGAAGGTCCGGAAGGTCCGCGACCGATGCCCCGCGCTTCAGCACGTGATCCGGATGACGGGCCACGCGGCCGACGCGATCTCGCTCGACGACCTCGTGGCGCGTGGCGCGACCGGCACCGACGAGGACTGGGAGCGGCGCTGGTCGAGCGTCGGGCCGGGCGACGTCTGCACGTTCATCTACACGTCGGGGACGACCGGGCCGCCGAAGGGCTGCGTGATCTCACACGAAAACTACCGCTCGATGCTGGACATGGTCCACTCGGTGAGCGTGCTCGGCGAGGACGAGCTCACATACCTCTTCCTCCCGCTCGCGCACTCGTTCGCGCTGCTGATCCAGCTCGGCACCTTCGACCTCGGCGCCACCCTCGCCTACTGGGAGCGCGATCCGCTCAAGATCCTCCCCAACCTGAGCGAGGTGAAGCCGACCTACTTCCCGTCGGTCCCGCGGATCTTCGAGAAGATCTACACGGCCGCCACCGCCAACGTGGAGAAGGAGGGCGGGCTCAAGAAGACCGTCTTCGACTGGGCGATCAAGGTCGGCAAGAAGGTGCGCCGACTCGAGCGGGAGGGCAAGCGCCCGAACCCGATCCTGGCGCTCCAGCACCGGATCGCAGACAAGCAGGTCCTCTCCAAGATCCGCGACCTGTTCGGCGGCAAGCTGAAGCTCGCCGTGACCGGCGCGGCGCCGATCAATCCCGAGATCCTGGAGTTCTTCGACGCCGCCGGCGTCCTCGTCCTCGAGGGCTGGGGGATGACCGAGACCTCGACCGCCGCCACGATCGCCACCCCCGAGGACTTCAAGTGGGGGACGGTCGGCAGGCCGTTTCCGGGCTGTGAGATCAGGATTGCGGACGACGGCGAGGTCCTCGTCAAGGGCCCGAACGTGTTCCAGGGCTACTACAAGAACGAGCAGGCGACCCGCGAGGCGCTCGGCGACGGCTGGCTCCACACGGGCGACATCGGCGAGCTCGACGCGGACGGCTACCTGAAGATCACCGGCCGCAAGAAGGACATCATCATCACCGCGGGCGGCAAGAACATCACCCCCGCGAACCTGGAGGCCGAGATCAAGCAGCACCCCCTGGTCTCCCAGTGCGTCGTGATCGGCGACCGGCGGCCCTACCTGGTTGCGCTCGTCACGCTCGATCCCGAGGAGGCGGCCGCCTATGCGCGCGACCGCGGCCTGCACATGGACGCCGCCGGGCTGGCGGCGAACGACGACGTCCGCGAGTCGATCCAGGCGCACGTCGACACGGTCAACGAGAAGTTCGCCCGGGTCGAGCAGGTCAAGCGGATCGAGATCCTCCCCGCGGACCTCTCCCAGGAGGGCGGTGAGCTGACGCCGACGCTGAAGGTGAAGCGCAACGTGGTCGCGGACAAGTACGCGCAACAGATCGAGCAGCTATACGCGAGCTGAGCGCGACTTTCGCCCGGTCGCCGGTTTGCTCGGGTGATGGGAGCGAAGGGCAAGTCGGGGCGGCCGCGCTCGGCATCGCGGCCGCGATCGCAGCGGCCGTCGTCGCCCCGCCGGCGGTCGGCGCATCCGGCGATGAGCCGCGCCCGAACGTAGTCGTCGTGATGACCGACGACCAGACGCAGGCCTCGCTCGAGAAGATGGGGACGGTCGGCGCCGAGCTTGTCCAGCGCGGCGCCACGTTCGCGAACAGCTTCACCAACTGGCCGCTCTGCTGCCCCTCGCGGGCGACCTTCTACACGGGTCAGTACGCGCACAACCACGGGGTCCTCGGCAACAGCCCGCCCGACGGCGGCTTCGGGCGCTTCGACGACTCCAATGCGCTGCCGCTGTGGCTCCAGACCGCCGGCTACCGGACGATCCACGTCGGCAAGTACCTGAACGGGTACGGGGAGGCCGAGACCGACCCCGCCTACGTGCCGCCCGGCTGGAACGAGTGGTACGCGGCCACGTCCGGCTCCACGCAGTCGGTCTACGACTACACGCTGAACCAGAACGGCTCGCTCGTCGGCTACGGAAGCGCGGCCACCGACTTCAAGCAGGACATGTTCACGAATCTCGCCGTCGATGCGATCAACCGCAATGCGCCGGGCGGGCCCTTCTTCCTCGGCGTCATGTACACGGCCCCGCACTCCGGCGGCCCGAACCCGAACCGGCAGCCGCCGTTCAACTGCGGGGCGACGGCCAAGCCGGCTCCGCGGCATGCGACCGCGTTTGACTCCCAGCCGCTGCCGCTGCCGCCGAGCTACAGCGAGGCCGACGTCTCCGATAAGCCCGCGGCGATCCAGGGACTGCCGGCGATCACCGCCGAGGAGACGTCGGCGATTCAGCGCAAGTACCGCTGCCGGCTCGAGTCGCTGCTCTCCGTGGACGAGGGGGTCGGGCGGATCATCGATGCCCTCGAGGCGGCGGGCGAGCTGGACCGGAGCCTGCTGGTGTTCACCTCCGACAACGGCTTCTTCCATGGAGAGCACCGCGTCCAGACGGGCAAGAATCGTGTTTATGAGGAGGCCGCCCGCGTGCCACTCGGGATCCGCGGCCCCGATGTCCCCGAGGGCGTGACGATCGACGATCTCGCCGTGAACGCCGACCTCGCGCCGACGATCCTCGAGGCCACCGGCGCGACCACCGGCCGTACCGTCGATGGCCGCTCGTTGCTTCCGTTCGCGGCGCACCCGGACCGCTATCACGGCCGCGAGCTCTTGCTCGAGAAGGGAAACGTGCTCGACGCGGACGACGACGGCGCGCCGCAGAGCGGCGAGTTCGCCGCGATCCGGACCTCGCGCTACGTGTACGTCCAGAACGCCACCGGCGAGGTCGAGCTCTACGACCTGTTGGCGGACCCGTTCCAGCTCACCAACCAGGCGGCGAACGCGGCGTTCGACGCGGTCGAGGCGTCGCTCGTCGAGCGGCTCGCCTCGCTTCGCGGCTGCGCCGGCGACAGCTGCCGCAAGAAGCCGGACCTGCAGCTGAAGCTCCCGCGCTCGCGCCGCGCCCACGGGCGCTCCTGTCGCGAGCCGAAGGAATTCCTCGCCCGAATCCGCGGCGCCGGCACGCCCGGACTCGTACGGGTGAGCTTCTCGGTCGGCGCGAACCGCGCCGGCCACGACGCGGCGGCGCCGTTCAAAAAGAAGATCCGGCCGCGGCTCCTGCGCTCGAAGCGCCGGCCGGAGGTGCGGGCGCTCACGGAGCTCGTCGACGGCCGTCTGCTGACGGTTCGCAAGCGCACCCGCATCTGTCGCGACTAGCGCCCTGCGTAGCTCTTGCGCGGCTAGGAGCTCTCGGGCGGCTCCGCGGTGTCGCCCTGGGGCGGCGGCGAGGAGCGCAGGAGCGCCGAGGTGGTCTGCTCGAGCACGCGCCGCCAGGCCGAGAGGTTCTCGGCCTCGCGCTCGACCTGGTCGAGGACGTGGCGGACCCGGCGCGCGGAGATCTGGATCCCGTGACGCTCGGCGATCGCCTTGTAGCGATCGTAGTCGCGCGCCAGCTTCATCGTCACCGACTCGAACCCGTGCTTGGCGATCTGCAGGCGCGCGCGGTAATCGAGGATCGAGGTGCCGAACATCAGCTCGTCGTCGAGCTCCGGCTCGATCAGGATGATGTCGACGCCCGGATAGCGCTCCTCCCAGTCGGAGACCGCGCGGTGGAGACGGTCGTGCGAAAGCAGCCGGAAGGTCTGGTTGGCGATCGCCGCCATCCCCATGTCGGAGACGCGGCGCGCCCGCGACCCGGTCATCGTCGGGATGTTCTTGTTGAAGTCGTTGACGTACGGGACGAGCGGATTGATCACGACGACGAACCTCGCCCCGCGCTCGATCGCGACGTCGATGTTGGTGGTCGACAGGATGCCGCCGTCGATGAACTCGCGCTCGTCGATCTTCACCGGCTCGTAGATGCCGGGCAGCGCGCCGGAGGCGGCGACCGCGGTCGAGATCGGCACCTGCGCCCACTCGCCCTCCCCGAAGACGACCCGCTCGGTGGTGTCGAGATCCGTGGCGACCAGGTAGAGCTCGCGCTCGAGCATCCGGAAGTCGTTCGTGCGATCGGGGTCGGAGAGGACCTCCTCGATGTAGCGCTCGATGCCGCGGCCGGTGTAGACGCCCGGGGGCAGCGCCGCCGCGAGGGCGGAGGCGAGATCCACGGCCGAGGTCTCGCGGAGGTTCTCGGCGAGCTCGCGGACGACGCCGAGCAGCTTCAGCGGCAGCGCCACCGAGCTCTTCACGAAGCCGGCGTAGTTAGGCTGCAGGAGCGTCGAGAGGCTGATGTCGCGGAACGGCGAGGGCAGGTCGCGGTTCAGCACCCGCATCATCTCCTCGGGCGTGACGCCGTTCGCGACGAGGCTCGCGACGAAGGAGCCGGCGCTCGTGCCCACGTAGACGTCGAACTCGTTGACGGTTCGGTTGGTGGCCAGCAGGTCGATCGCCCGCAGGGCGCCGATCTCATAGACACCGCCGGTGAAACCACCGCCGCCGAGGACGAGCGCGGTCTTCGAGACCTTGCGGCGCGTGCGTCGGCGCTTGGAGGGACCTGAGTCCCCTCCGGCTGCCTCGAAATCGACGACCTTGCCCATGGGCCCTGTCGATTATTCCAGTCGGTACACCCGTACAGCCTCACCACGCTCGTGCGCGTTCCCGATACCCTGGCGCGCGGATGCGGGGGACGCGCCGATTCCTCTTGCCGCTGGTTGCCGCGCTGGCCCTGTTCACTACGCCCTCCGGCCGCGCGATCGCGCTCGACGACGGCGGCGCGACGCCGGTCGCGCGGCCGGGATCCGAGGCCGCCTCGAACCGCGACCTCTCCCGCTCGGAGCTGCGGGCGGAGCTCGCCGAGCACCTCTCCGGCGCCGGCGGCGCGAGCGGCGCCTGGGTCTACGACACGGAGGCGAGCGGCGACCCCTTGCTGTTCGGCGACCAGGCGGACGTCCGCCGGATCCCGGCCTCGAACGAGAAGCTGTTCACGACCGCGGCCTTCCTCGATGCGCTCGGCCCCGACGAGCGCCTCCACACACGCGCGTACACGCGCGGCAAGCTCGCCGGCCACGGTCGCTCGGTGCTCAAGGGGGATCTCGTCCTGGTCGGCGACGGCGACCCGGCGTTCGGGACGACGCGCTTCGCGCGGGCGCACGACCAGCCGGTCACGCGGGTCGCCGAGCTCGCCCGCAACGTCGCCGCGAAGGGCGTGAAGCGGGTCACGGGCAGGGTTCTGGCGGACGACTCGATCTTCGACCGGGAGCGACGCTCCGGTCCCGACCTGAGCCCCCTCTCCGGTCTCTCCTTCAACGACGGCTACGACGGCGGCGATTACGCGCGCGCGCCGGAGCTGATCGCCGCCGAGCGCCTCAGGAAGGCGTTGATCAAGCGCGGCGTCCAGGTCGCCGGGCGCGTCGGGCGCGCCAACCTCACTCCGGCCGCGCTCGAGCGCGACCCGCTGGCCGAGGTCGCCTCGACGACCGCCGCGCGGCTGATCGAGGAGACGAACGTGCCCTCCAACAACTTCTTCGCCGAGATGCTCCTCAAGCGGCTCGCGGCCGTCGGCGGCAGGCGCGGCACGCGCGACCGCGGCGCCCGCGAGGTGGAGGACTTCGCGCGGTCCGCGGGCACGAACGTCAAGGCGAGCGACGGCTCGGGGCTGTCGCGCCACAACGGCGTCTCCCCGCAGGAGGTCGGCAAGCTCCTGGCCGCGATGGAGGACGACGCCAAGCTCGGCGAGGCGTTCGTGGACTCGCTGCCGATCGCCGGTCGGGAGGGCACGGTCGCCGACCGGATGCGCGGAACGGCTGCGGAGGGCAACTGTGCGACGAAGACCGGGACGCTCTCCGACGTCTCGGCGCTCTCCGGCTACTGCGTCGCCGGCGGTCACACGATCGCCTTTTCGATCCTCAACAACTCCGTCGACGTGAACGCCGCCCGGGTGGCCCAGGACCGGATGGCCGCGGCAATCGCCCGCTACAACCCATAGCGCGGCGGGTATCCAAGGGGCGATGGAGGACGAGGTCACCGTCGTCGACGTGAGCACGTTCGAGACCAGCGGTGGCAACACCCGCTTCGTGGTCCGGGATGCCGACGGCAACGAGTACACGACGTTCCGCGAGGCGATCGGCGAAGCGGCGCTGCGGGCCAAGGGCTCGCGAGCCCGCATCACCCATCACGAGCAGAAGCGCGGCCGCTACACGAACGTCTACCTGGACTCGATCGAGCCGACGGCGGGCGGCGACCCGACCCCGGACGACGACACCGATCCCGAGGAGGCGGGCTGGCGCACGGCCGTCGACGCCGCGCCATGGCTGGTCGGCAGCGACGACGCCTCCGAGGAGGTCGACCCGGACGCGATGTTCGAGAAGCTGAAGCCCTTCAAGGACAGGGTCGCGGAGGACATCCGCGAGAGCGGCGACGAGTAGCTAGCGGCGCTGTGGGGGCAGCGCGCCGCGCTTCGGCGCCGGCTCGGGCGCGCCGGCGTCGGCGAGGAGGTCGCGCAGGCCATCCTCGTCGAGGATCTCGGTGCCGACCTCCTCGGCCTTCGCGAGCTTCGTCCCGGGGCTGTCGCCCGCGATCAGGTAGTCGGTCTTCTTCGAGACCGAGCCGGTCACCTTGCCGCCCGCGACCCTGATCAGCTTCGTCGCCTCGTCGCGACTGAGCGTCGGAAGCGTGCCCGTGAGTACGAACGTCTTGCCGTCGAGCGCGCCGCCCTCGGCCCGGCGCTCCTCCTCGGAGAGCTCGAACCGAAGTCCGCGCTCGCGCAGGCGGCCGATCAGCTCCAGTACCGCCTCGTCGGAGAGCTCCTCCTGAAGCGTCTCAGCCAGCACGGGACCGATCCCGTCGACCTCGGTGATCTCCGCCGACGCCTCGAGCAGCGCGTCGATCGAGCCGAAGTGCTCCGCGAGCGCGTTCGCGTTGACGTACCCGATCCCCGGCAGCCCGAGCGCGTAGAGCACGAGGCCGAACGGGCGCTCCTTCGAGCGCTCGATCTCGGCCACCAGCGCCCTGGCGGAGGTCTCGCCGAACCCGTCGAGCCCGGCGATCCGCTCCCAGTCGAGGTCGTAGATCGAGGCGGGGTCAGTGATCAGCGCCTCGTCGAGGAACCGCATCACGTTCTTCTCGCCGAGCCCCTCGATGTCCATCGCGCCGCGGAAGTGCTTGACGAGCTGGAAGTTCTGACCCGGGCACCCGCGTCGGTTGGGGCAGGTGGTCCACACCGAGTCGTCCGGTTTGATCGTCTCGGTGCCGCATGCCGGGCACTTCTTCGGGGGCTTCGGCTTGCGAAGCCGCTTGCCCTCGCGCCGCTGGATCAGCGGCGCGATCACCTGCGGGATCACGTCGCCGGCCCGCGTCACGACCACCTCGTCACCCTCGCGGACGTCCTTTTTTGCCAGGTCCTCCTCGTTGTGCAGGGTGGCGGTCGAGACGGTCACACCGCCGACGTGGACCGGCTCGAGCATCGCGAACGGGAGCAGGCGGCCGGTGCGGCCGACGTTCCAGACGATCCTGTTCAAGGTCGTCGTCGCGGTGATCGGCGGGAACTTCCAGGCGATCGCCCACCGCGGTTCGCGCCCGGTGACCCCGAGTTCGCGCCAGAGGCCGCGCTGGTCGACCTTGACGACGCAGCCATCGATCTCGAAGTCGAGCGACTCGCGACGCTCCTCCCACCAGAGGCAGCGCGCCACGACCTCGTCCGCCGTCTCGTGATCAACGACGTCCTCGTGCACCTTGAACCCGTGCGAGCGCAGCCACGCGAGCTCCTCGGAATGGGTGGCGAACTCGATCCCGTCGTGGGCACCGGTCCCGTAGCACCAGATCGAGAGCGGCCGCGAAGCGGCGATCTTCGGGTCGAGCTGGCGGATCGTGCCGGCGGTCGCGTTGCGTGGGTTGGCGAACGTGGAGAGCCCCTCGGAAGCGCGCTGCTCGTTCAGCTCCGCGAACGCCGAGCGGGGGAAGTAGACCTCGCCACGAACCTCGATCGTTGCCGGCGCATCGTCGATGCGCCTCGGCACGTCCTCGATCGTGCGCACGTTGTGCGTGACGTCCTCGCCGATCACGCCGTCGCCGCGGGTCGCGGCGCGAGCGAGCTCCCCGCGCTCGTAGACGAGCGACATCGCGATCCCGTCGATCTTCGGCTCCGAGACGAAGCGCAGCTCGCCGGGCGCGATGTCGAGGCTTCGCAGGCGGTTGTGGAGGCGCTGCTCCCAGGCGCGGAACTCGTCGGCCCCGCGAGCGTTCCCGAGCGAGAGCATCGGCTCGACGTGCTCCACCTGGACGAATTTCTCGAGCGGCTTCATCCCCCCCGCGACGCGCTGAGTCGGCGAGTCCGGCGTGAGGAGCTCCGGGTGGTCGATCTCGAGCGCGCGCAGCTCGTCGAGGAGCGCGTCGTAGACATCGTCGCCGACCACGGGGTCGTCGAGCACGTAGTAGGCGTGGTCGTGTTTGGCGATCTCCGCCCGCAGCTCCTCGACCCGCTCTCGTGCGTCGGCCGGCGCGCTCACAGCGTGGGCGTGGTCTCGAGCGACGCGAGCATCGCGTCCAGGTCCCAGTCGCCGAGCCGCGCGAGCTCCTCGTGCGCCGTGAGCTCGAAGTGGATCGGCGTGATCGCTGCCCGGCCCCGGGCGACGGCGGCCAGATCGGTGCCCGGCTCGTCCTCGTAGGAGGGCTCGAAGCCGTAGATCTCATACCGGCGCCGACCTTCGCCGTCCTCGTCGACAAGCTTCAGCTCGTCGTTATAGAGACGCTTGCCGAGGCGGGTGAGCTCGATCCCGCTCAGCTCGCCGGCCGGGCAGTTGATGTTGATCAACGTGGCCCCCGGCATCGGCTCGTCGATCAGCCTGCGGACCACCTCGCGGGCGATCCCCGCGGAGACCGCGAAGTCGTAGCCGCGGCCCGCATAGCCCATGCCCCCCACCCCTGCCTGCTGGGAGACGGCGACCGCCGGGAGGCCAAGCACGATGCCCTCGAACGCCGCCGCCACGGTGCCCGAGTAGGTGACGTCGTCGCCCAGGTTGGAGCCGTGGTTGATCCCGGAGACGATCAGGCCGGGGCGCTCCCCGAGCAGGCCGAGGTCGGCGAAGCGCACGCAGTCGACCGGCGTCCCCTCGGTCGCGTAGCCGATCTCGCCGTCGTCGAGCTCCACCTCCTCGACCCAGATCGGCGAGTGGGTGGTGATGCTCCGGGCGGTGCCGCTTCGGTTCGTATGCGGCGCGATCACCCGCGTCGAGATGCCCTCGATCTGCCCGAGAGCGCGCCGCAGGGCGTGGAGCCCGGCGGCGCCGATTCCGTCGTCATTTGTGAGCAGGACGAGCATCGAGTGGCCGAGGCCGATTTTAGGGCGCGCCTCCGCGGCTCCCGGGACGCCCGAGCGGCTCTATCGTCGCCGCCATGAACGTCTCCGTGGTCGTCCCTACCCGCGACCGCCCGGCGGCGCTGCGGCGCTGCCTCGACGCCCTGGCGGCGCAGCACGACGAGCTCGAGATCGTGGTCGTCGACGATGGATCGCGCGACCGGGCGGCACTCTCGGAAGCGATCGACGCGAGCGGCGCGCGGGCGCGCGTGGTCCGCGGGCCGGGGCGGGGCCCGGCGACCGCGCGCAACCTGGGCTGGCGGGCCGCGGCGGGCGACGTCGTGTGCTTCACCGACGACGACTGCACCCCGGCGCCCGGCTGGGCGACGAGGCTCGCGGAGGCGGCCGCGGCATCCTCGCTGGCCGCCGGCCGCACGCTGCCAGAGCCGGGCGCGGCCGCTGCCGTGCTCGCCTCCCAGGCGATCACCGAGCACCTCCAGCTCTCCTCACTCGACGCCTCCACCGGGCGCCTGCGCTTCGCGCCCTCGTCGAGCCTCGCCGCCACGCGCGACGCGCTCGCCGACCTCCCGTTCGACGAGAGCTTTCCAAGCGCCGCCGGCGAGGATCGCGACTTCGCCGCTCGCGCCTGGGCGGCAGGACACGGCGCGCTCTACGTGCCCGAGGCTGTGGTCGTTCACAGGCCGGAGCTGGGCGCCCGAGGCTTCATCCGCCAGCAGTACCGGTACGGGCGGGGCGCGGTCCGCTTTCGGGCCGCGGGAGCGGGGCGCGAGCCGCCGGCGATGGCGTGGTACGCGGGGCTCGTGCGCCGCGGGTTTGCGGATGGCGCGACGGTCGGGGCGCTTGTGCTGGCGGCTCAGGCGGCGGTTGCGAGCGGTGCGTTCGTGGAATGGCTCAGGCGCGGATGAGATTCATCGGCGGCGTCTGAGCAGCGCCTCCCCACCCAGCCCCTCCCCGTCCGCGCCCAGGACCTCGCAGATGGTCGCCGCCACATCCACGAGCCGCGCCGGCCTGGACGGCTCGGCGTGCTCGGAGGCACCGGGCACCACCAGCGCCCGCGCGTCACCCGCGGTGTGATTTCCCGAGCGGCCCGAGCCCGCTCCGGCCCGCCGCACCTCGCCGAAGCGCTCGGAGTGGACGGCACGCAGGGTCGTGGCCGGCCGCTCGGACCAGCGCACCACGAGGTCCGGGAGGCGGTCCACGTGGCGGCCCGGGTAGAGGTCCCGCGGGCGGACCGTCTCGGCGACGGCGGGTGAGCCGTCAGGGTCACGGAAGGAGGCGAGGCCCTCCGCGATCTCCTCGACCAGCTCGTCGGCCGCCTCCTCGGGGACGATGCCGTCCCGCTCGCGTCCTCGGAGGTTGAGGCGGACGTAGCCCTGGTTGTCGGCGGGGTGCGCGAAGGCGCGCGTGCGCGGCCAGGCGGTCCCGCGCAGCTCGAGGCCCGCCGTGAGCTCGAGCGCGACGCGGTCGGGGATCGCGGCGGCGACCGCGCGCCGGGCCGGTGCCGGCAGCGCCGCGCGGAGCCTCCAGATGCCGCGCCCGCCGCCCTCGAGCGGCCGCCCGGCGAGCACCGCGGCGAGCATCCCCGGGAGCACGTCCGCCCGGCTCGTGTTCACGTCCATGCCGACCGGCGAGGCGACGATCACGTCGGTGGCGGGTGGCAGCGCCGCGGCGACCCGCCCGATCGCCTCGTCCACAGCGAGGTACACGTCCTCGAGCGCACGCTGCAGCGTTTGCCGCTCGGCCGCCTCGAGCCGCCGCCCGTCCAGCTGCGAGAGGTCCCAGAACTGGTGCCCGGCGAGGTGCGCGGCGCTGAAGGTGAGCCAGGCGAGGTCGTACGTCTCGCGGGCGAGCAGGTGCTCGGCCAGCTCGGCGACCCGGCGCGGCGCCGCGACCAGCTTCTGCCGCAGCCGCAGGAGCTCGCGCGGCCGCGGGCTGCCGAAGACCTCGGTGGCGCCGGGGCCACGGCCGAAGCGGCGTGCGAAGCTGCGCCCGGCGTCGGCCGGATCGGACCATCGCGGGAGCACGACGCGGTCGCTGAAGCCCCAGCCGCAGACGATCGTCCCGCGCGAGGCGTCCGGCGGCCGGCTCTCGTACGGATCGATCGCGAGCGTCCGCAGGCCGGCACGCGCGAGCCGCTCCCAGACCGCGGGCGGAGCCGCGAACGCGCTCGCGTAGCGGGCCCGCTGCTCGGGCGCCGCCCACTGGAATGGGTAGAAGATCCCGTGATCGCCGAGCTCGACCCCGCTGTAGAGCGAGGGAAAGGCGCCGGCGGCGAAATCGCGCGCCGGGGTCGCGAGCTCGAGCCGGCGACCGTGCCGCGCGAGCTCGGCGAGGTTCGGCAGGCGCCCGTCGGCCTCGAGGCGCGAGACGACGGCGACGCTTGCGGCGTCGAACTGAAGGACGCAGATCAGCGCCGGCCCCCGGCGGCCGCGTCGATCACGCGCATCGCACGGGCGCCGTCGCCGGCGCTTGCGAGCAGGCCGGGATCGCCGCCGCGGACGGCCGCGGCGAAGGCGCGCATCTGCGCGCGTAGCGAGTGCACGAGCGGATGCTCGCGGCCGGGAACGCGCGTCGCCAGCGCCCGCAGCGGCCCTCCCGCGGCGCTTTCCGCGATCCGCCGGCCGTCGGCGTCGCGGAGGATCGCTCGCTCGCGGTAGGCGCGGTCGGTTGCGCAGGCGAGCTTCGCGCGGCCCCGCGGGGTGGTGAGCGCGAGCTCGACGCGCTCCTCTCCCACGCGCGCGGAGTCGACCGCCGCGCCCTCGGCCCCCGTGATCAGGAGCACCAGGTCGACCAGGTGCGGTGCCAGGTCGATAAGAGCCGCGTCGGCGACCTCGAGCGGGCGCCACGACGGTCGCCGGTAGCGGAGCTCTAGCTCGAGCTCTAGCGGTCCCTCGGCCGGCGCGGCGGCGAGCAGTCGTGCGCCGTGCTGAAACCGGCGGTTGAAGCCGATCCAGATCGCGCTGCCCATCTCCGCCAGCCGCTGCGCCTCGACGGCGTCGGCGGCCGGCGGCTTCTCCACCAGGCACGGGAGGCCCGCCGCCACGGCAAGCCGGGCGTGGCGGGCATGCTCGCGCGCGGGGCTCGCCACGACCAGTGCATCGACCGCGCCGGCGTCGAGGAGCGCTTCCGCGCTACCGAACGCCCGGGTGCCATTGGTGGCGATCAGCGCGCGGCGGTGCGCATCCGGGTCCGCGACCGCGGCCAGCTCCACCTCGGGGAGCGAGGCAAGGGCGGGCACGTATCCGAGCTCGGCGAGGCGGCCGCAGCCGACCAGGCCGAGGCGAAGCGGGCGGTGCACGGTCCCGTTGTTAGGCATACCTAATTGCTAGCAGGAGATCGTGTAGGCCGACCACCCGCCCGCCTTCGCGACCCGGCTCCCCGCTGCTCGGACCGCCTCCTTCGCGGCACGCGGCGCGTCCGCGTTGAGCAGCGCGATGCCCCGGCGAGGGGCCGACTCGATGCGCAGGGAGACGCCGTCGACCGGGCGGTCGAGATCCCACGCGAGGGCGGTCTCGGTGAGGAAGTCGCTCGTCGTGACTGAGTCGCACGCCGCGAGCCGGTCCCGGTCGAGCCGGTCCGTCACCTCGTGGAGCCCGTCGACGTTCCGGCCGAAGTCGAGCGCGTCGTCGACCACCCCTGGGATCTGCGCCGCGCGCACACCCGCCTGAAGGGCCACTGCCGCGATCACCGCGCCCGTCGCCGCGAGCGCCCACCGGCGGCGCGCATCGGCGCTCCGCATCCCATCGACCGCGGCGATCGCGCGCACGAGGCCGACCGCTCCGAGCACGCACACCACCGCCGCCGCCGGTGCGACGAAGCGCGGCAGGCCGGGATACCCACCGATCGCAAGCACGGCCACGAGCCCGATCCAGGCGAGCGCGCCAGCGGCGAGGACGACGATCTCGCGCTCCCCGTCGCGCCAGGCGGTGAGTGCCGCGTAGCCGGCGCAGAGCCAGAGCCCGACCAGCACCAGGTTGAACGACCGCCAGAGCGCGTCGAGCGCCTCGATCACCGGTCCCTCGTCGCCCGCCCGCGCCCGCCCGGCGCCCGTGAGCGGGCTGCCTGAGCCGATCAGGTCGGGGACCACCCAGAGCAGCGGCACGGCGATCGCTGCCGCCACCGCCCCGCGGCGCAGGCGTGGGTCACGGCGCCACAGGAGGATCCCGTAGGCGGCGAGGAACGGCCATGCCTCCGGGCGGATCAGCGCCGCCGCGGCGCCGAGCGCGAGCGCCTGGCCCGGGCGCCGCGCGAGCTCACGGTCGGTCGCGCCCAGCACCAAGGCGACCAGGAGCGGCTCGCTGAGGCCGCCCGCGAACTGCCGCACCCACGCGGTGAACGGATCGAAGAGCAGGACGATCCCGAGCGCCGCAACGGCGCCCGCGACCAGCCGCCCACGGAACATGCGGCCGGCCGCGAAGCGCGTGGCGATGGCGGTCGCGAGCCGCGGCGGAAAGACGAGTCGGGCCGCGAGCCGCCATGCGAGCGCAGCCGCGGCCAGCCAGCCGGCCCGGGAGAGGAAGAGCCACAGCTGCGGAGCGGCGTCGCCCGAGGGCGCAAACGCCGTCGTCACGATCACGGGCAACGGCTTCCAGGACGGGCCCACGGAGGTATCGAGATCGAGGTGGACGATCTCGCGGCCCCAGATCAGCCACGCCCACGGGTCGTAGACGGGCGCGAACGGGACGAGCAGGGACAGCGCGGCGAGCACGCCGATGCCGATCGGCAGCGCGAGGCGGAGGGGCGGCACCGCCTAAGATTAGGCATCCCTAATGCGAGCACCCATGCACCGGAGAAGAGATCCGGGGCGTGGCGGCGTGATGCGCGTGGCCCTGTCGGTTGCGCTCGCCGCGACGGCCACCGCCCTCGGCGCCTGCAGCGCGACGTCGCCGGACTCGGGCGGCGGTCCGCCCGAGCCCTCCGAGCAGGGGATAACCCTCTACTCGGGGCGGATCCCGTCCGCGATCGGCGGCGCAATCGACATGTACGAGGCGAAGGCCGATCGTGACGTGCAGGTCCGCTTCGGCGATACGGGCGACCTCGCGGCGACGCTCGTCGAGGAGGGCGATAACTCCCCCGCGGACGTCTTCTTCGCCCAGGAGCCGGGCGCGATCGGGGCCGTCGCCGCGCGCGGGCTGCTTGCCAAGCTCCCACGCGACGTCCTCGATCGCGTCCCGCCGCAGTACCGCGACCCGGAGGGCGGCTGGGTCGGGATCACCGGCCGCGCACGGTGCATCGCCTACGGCCCCGACGTGAGCCGCTCGGAGCTGCCGCCGTCCCCGCTGGATCTCACCGGCGCGAGGTGGAAGGGGCGCGTCGGGTGGAGCCCGGCGAGCGACTCGCTCCAGCAGTACGTGACCGCGCTCCGGCTGCGCTACGGCGACGACGTCGCCAGCGACTGGCTCGAGGGCATGGTCGCCAATGACGCCGTCGACTACCCCGACAACGTCGCGATCCGCGACGCGATCGCGAACGGCGAGATCGAAGTCGGACTGATCAACCATTACTACGTCGCCCAGGCGATCGCCGCCGAGGGGCCGGACTACCCGGTGAGCGTCTACTTCCCGCCCGCGGGCCTCGGCTCCCTGCTTCTCCTGACGAGCGCCGGCGTCCTTGAGTCCTCGGACAGAAAGGAGGAGGCTTTCGACTTCATCCGCTCCCTCCTGTCCCCCGAGAGCCAGCGGTACTTCACGTCGTCGTCGAAGGAGTATCCGCTCGCCGAGGGGGTGAAGCCCGACCCGACGCTGACCGTGCCTCTCTCGGGGATCCCGGCGCCGCGAGGCAACCTCAACGACATCACGCAGATCCAGGCGACGATCGAGCTCATGCAGGACGCGGGGGCTCTCTGATGGAAGCAGGGGCGCCTTCGGCGACGCGGCGGCGCCGCGCGGCCGGCGGTCGAGCCTCCTCAGCCGCCGCCGGCCACCGCTGGTGATCCTGCTCGCCGGGGTCGCGATCGGCGCCTGCGTCATCCTGCCCGCCGCGTACCTCGTGATCGTCGTCGCCGGCGACCTCGGCCCTGCCCTCGACACCGCCCTTGACTCGCGCACCGCGGGCGTCGTCGGGCGCACCCTCGGGCTCGCCGCTGCGGTCACCGCCACGTCGATCGCGATCGCGCTCCCGATCGCCTGGCTCACGGTTCGCACCGACCTCCCGGGGCGGCGACTCTGGGCGACGCTCTGCACCCTCCCGCTCGTGATCCCGACGTACGTCGGCGCCTACCTCTTCGTCGCCGCGCTCGGGCCGAACGGCCTGCTGCGCGACGCACTCGGCGTCGAGCGTCTCCCGTCGATCTACGGCTTCTCCGGCGCTTGGATCGTCCTCACGCTGTTCACCTATCCGCTCGTCCTGCTGCCCCTGCGCTCTGCGCTGCGCCGCATCGACCCGCAGCTCGAGGACGCGGCCAGGGCGATGGGCCGCGGGCCGTTTCAGACCTTCCGCAGCGTCGTCATGCCCCAGCTCTGGCCGGCCCTCGCCGCCGGCGGCCTGCTCGTGGCGCTCTTCGTGATGAGCGACTTCGGCGCCGTCTCGATCCTGCGCTTCGACTCGTTCACGCAGGAGATCTACATCTCCTACAAGTCGAGCTTCGACCGCACCGCGACGGCCGGACTCGGCATCGTGCTCGTCGTCCTCATGCTCGCGCTGCTCTGGATCGGCTCACGGATACGAAGCGCGCGCGCCACGCATCGGCTGGGTCCGGGCCCCGCCCGTCCGCCGCGCCCGTATGCGCTGGGCGCCTGGCGCTGGCCGGCGCTGGCCTCCTGCTCGGCGCTCGTACTGATCGCCCTCGTGCTGCCGGTGGGCGTGCTCGTGTACTGGGCGAGCCAGGGGATCTCCGCCGGCAGCACGTCACTCAGCCTTGCGGCCGGGCTTGCCGCAAACTCGCTGATGACGGGGATCGGCGCTGCGATCGCCGGCGGGCTCGC